>Ga0265338_10006165_pt1 | contig 15378 bp, 13 predicted proteins | sample 42126metaG_FD_193579 | JGI IMG/M metagenome (GOLD analysis project Ga0265338, IMG submission 193579) | Rhizosphere microbial communities from Carex aquatilis grown in University of Washington, Seatle, WA, United States - 4-21-26 metaG | ecosystem: Host-associated > Plants > Roots > Rhizosphere... | reverse complement strand
AGCAGCGGATCCGGGCAGGTTGGCATGGGGTTCGGGGTCTTCGCGAGTGAGTTTTCGTTTGAGTTGATACCAGATGGCCGGCGGCCAAAGCACGGCTGACGCGGACAAACAAGCAACCGAGCGAATCGAGTTGCCCCTGGCGCGGTGGATGACTGCGTTGCGGAAGAGCCTTTGATGCCAGGTGCGAAGTTTCGTGAGGGACCGTTTCCACCATGGCCGGTTATCCCAAGCACGCTCAAAATCGGCAAAGTCCGGCTCGGGCAGGTGGGAGCGCCGCGCGCGATCGCAGGCCAGGGCAAAGGCGATTCCGCAGATTTGCTCTTCGATTTTGGAGAAGGACATCGAGCTCTTTCCGATGCGCATTTGGATCATCCGTTGAGGCAGATTCCGGAGTTTGCCATGGGCAGCCAACTGGAGATAGAAGTCAAAATCCGATCCTGGCCCTGGCATTCTGGGACGCACTTGCTGGGCAGCCGAAGTCCGGAACATGATGGCCGAATCGCACATGGTGACGCGTCCGGCCCTGAGGCTGGCACGAATGCGCGCGTCGGTGAGGGGATAGCGGAATGCTCGAATCGAAGTCGTCTCCGCGATGAAATCCACCTGGGCACCAATTCCGACGAATTCCGGGTTGCCGGCGAGGAAGTCAACCTGCAACTGGATACGCTCCGGAACCGCGATATCGTCAGCGTCCATGCGAGCTGTAAATTCACCGCGAGCCGCTTCGATTCCGCTTGCGCGAGCGGCATCAAAACCGTACCCGGAGTTGCCGATGACGCGGATTCTCGGGTCGATCAGCTGGGCCAGGTAGGATGCGGTGTCGTCGGTCGAGTGGTCTTCCACTACGATCAATTCCCAGTTCGACCATGTCTGAGAGAGGATGCTCTCAACAGCCTCGGGCAGGAACGGCATGCCGTTGCGGACGGGCATAACGACGGATACGAGGGGTTTGGAGTTCATGCGGGCTGCGGAACCGGAACGCGGTTTGCGACGGCGCGGTAAATCAGGTCGAGCGCCTCGGCCTTTCTCTCCCACGAGAATTGTTGCGAGCGGCTGAGGGCGGCCAGCGCCATCCTGTATCGAAGCTCCTCGTCGTCGTGCAATTGCACAATCGCGCGCGCAAAGCCGGCGACGAGATCGGCGGGCGAAGAGGGTTCGATGCGGAAGCCGCACTGAGCAGTGACGGCGTCGCGGAATCCATAGAGGTCAGGGCAGATGACGGGGACGCCGCTGGCGAGCGCTTCAACCAGTACGGTTGAGGTGAGGTCGTACAGACTGGTAATCACGAGAACGTGGGCGGTTCGCATTTCGGCGAGGGCCTGGGTGCGGGGAACCTGTCCGAGCCATTGGCACCTGGCTTCAAGGCCGAGCTTGGCGGACAAGCGGCGCCAGCGGGTTGTGGAAGGACCGGCGCCGAGTATGGTGAGCCGCCAATCAATGTGCGATGGGATACCTGCCAGCGCTCGAAGAAGAATGGGAAGTACTTTTCCCGGATTATGGAGGCCGCTCCAAAGCAGATGCAGGGGTTCTTCAGCATTTCGGGCGCGAGGGCGGGACACGGTACAGGGTGGCATTCCAATTTCGCAGATGACGGATGACTCACGGCCGTAGAATCGCTGGATTTGATCACGGATGCCGGTTGTGGCGGCGATGAGGGCGGCCGCCCTATGGAAAGCGCGGCGGGGCGAAGGGGCAAGGCGCCGGTCGAACTGGTTCCATAGATTGCGGGAGAAATAGTAAGCTTTGCCGCGCCAATCCAGCGCGCCGAATAGCCGCCATGGTAATTGTTCCAGTCCGCCGAGCGGTCCCCAGACGAAGGGAATATCCAATTTCCAGAGGTACCCAGGGACTCGAAACCCCACGTAGGTGAGCTGATGGACGAGATCAAAACCGATCTCAGAGTGCAATTCGCGAGCGAGGCGGTACGCGTCGCGCTGCCACTGATGCTTGTAAGTCCAGAGATACGCGGGATGCCAGAATCGCTCGAGGAGCATGGCCCGGTACCGGGGAATGTAGTGGAACTTGACATGCCGGGCAAGGGAGATATCGTTGGCAAGCTCGCTCTCGATCTCGTCACGAAAGTGGGCGGCTGTCAGCACCCAGAGATCGTGGTCGCGGGCAAGGGCTTTGATCCAACCCCATCCGACGCCTGGCTCGGAACCTCTCACGGGACTGCACGCGTAGGCGGCGACGAGGACACGCAAGCGATCAGGCATGATCATCAAGCCGGGACGGAGGCCTCACTCGGAGATTGCCGGACCACGAGGACATATGGGACTGGAGCGGGAACGCGAACGCGGGCGGCGGATCCTTCCAGAAAAGTGAAAATTGCCAGCATCATAAGCAGATCGGGAGAATAGCTGGCGGTGGTGGTTTCGGGAATAGCTCTGGTGGTAAAGAAGGCCAGCACGGCGCCGCATTGCAGCAAGGAGATGCGGTCGATTCGCGAAAGGAACGCGCGGCGTTTCCAGACGCGGAAGAATTGATACCAGCCGGCGATCCAGGAGAGCAGGTAGGGCACAAAGCCTATGATTCCTCCATTCAAGAGCGCCTGAAGCACGGTGTTATGAACGTGCCCAAGATTCAGAAGGCGATCGGTCCATTGGCCGCGTCCCAGCAGCGGGTCTTCAAGGAACACCTGCCATCCTTCATCCCAGATCTCAGTGCGGCCAGTCATTGTGCGAAGGCTCTGCTCTCCGCCTCCACGTTCCAGATAAGTCATGACAGAGCCGGTGACTTCATGCCAGGAGTCGTAAAACCACATGGCGAGGGCTGCGACGAGAACGAAGGGGATGGCCCACCGGCGGGTTCGGCGCTCGAACAAGAGCAGAAACAAGACACCGGCGACGGTACCGAAAACAGAGCCTCTGGATTGCATGTTATAGACCACAACGAAGCCGGTGGCGGTGACTGCAAGGAGGGCGAGGCGCGGCAGCGGAGACCGGATCTGGACGCACAAGGAGAGGGCAACCAGGGCGCAGACGGCTCCCCAGCGACTTACTCCGGAGGAAATAACATCGATGTGCTTTTCGATGTTGTAGGATTCGCTTCCGCCGGCCCATACGGCATGTCCGCCGGCACGGATGATTCCAATGGTGACAATCAGGGTGGCCAGCCAGGTTGCCCAAAGGAAAACTGTGGCTACTTGCGGGGAGCGGGCGGCCAAAACCAGGCGACACACAGCAATGGAAGCCAGGAACGCAACGGACCAGTAGGTGGCCCAGCTTGGATCAGGAGACTGGGCGCCGGCGACGGTCGCGACGATGCCATAGAAAGCGAGCAGGAGAGTAGGCGACATTCCTTTGCCGGCTGCTTTCTTCGCACGAAGGGCGAACAGGCTCGCCAGGAGCACTCCAGTTGGCGCGTAGACCCTCATGAAGACAGGCAGGATCCAGATTCCGTTCGCATGGGCGAGTAGCCAGGGACCGCTGTTGAGGTTGAACCAAAGGGCGGCCCAGAGTATGAGTGGAACCCGAATACCCGGGATGCGCAGCATTTTGAGAACGGCGGCTTTCATGCGGAGACCGGCTCCCTGCGATGCGGAGCGAATAATGCGATCAAGCCTTCGAGATTACCGGCGGCACGGGCGAACATGCCTCCATCGAAGCGTAACAGGGCAGATGACAGAGTCATGAGGAAGCGAATCGCGATGGCGAGCAGGCAGCGGGGGATGGATAAGCCGTGCTTGCGGACAAAATAGAGGCGATTGCGGACTTCGAGGCAACCGAAGCGGCGCTCCGAGATGCGGCCTCCACTCGCTGGGAAATGGCGGTAGCCGGCCTCGGCAACAATTGCCAGCCTGCCACGCTGTCCGATCGAGTAACTGAGATCCAGGTCTTCAAGATAGCTGTAAGTCTCAAAGAATTCGTCAAAAGCAGAACCCTCGAGAGCGGAGCGCCGCCAGATTACTGCGCCGGATTGCAGCCATTCGACGAATCGCGTAGTTTCCACTCTACCGGTGACAGACTGCCACCCGCTGCGGGCAACGCCGCCCGATTTGGCAGAGTAGAGTCCGAGGGCGTGGGAGAGCCGGCTATGCTTCAGGAACTGGCCAGGAGGCATGAGGCAGTTCAGCATGTTGAATGCGGCACCGAGAACGTCTGGATCGGCTTTCTTCCAGAAATTCAGCATCGCCTCGATGGCGCCGGGCTCGAAAGTAGTATCGTCATCGGCGAATCCGACCAGCGTGGCGGAGGGGCTGCAGGCGCGAATGCCAGCATTGCGCTGCGCCGCGGCCGAGGGGGGCCAGTGGCGGAGATAGCGGATTGTGAGTTCGGGAAACTCCGCCACGACGCAGTCGACGGCTTCGCTGCCGGCATCGACGATCACGATCTCCGCAGGTTGGATCGTCTGGACACGAAGACTATCGAAAAGGCGGCGCAAGTCGGCCAGCCGGTCCTTGGTGGCGATGATTAGCGAGAGCTTACCGGACATTGAAGAGTGGCCGCTATGCCGGCGCGGGCCTGCCGGATGAAATTGCGCGCGTCAAAGAGCCCGCCGCGGGCAGCGAGGATTCGCGCGAGCTGCATTTGACGGTTCGGCTGGTTCAATGCAGCCTGGATTTTGGCAATGGCTTCAGCCTGGCTGGTAAAGAGCAAGTCGGGAGTGTCGAGAATCTCCGCCTGCCCGCCGTTGGCCGGCGCGAAGACGATGGCTCCCGCCTTGATCATTTCCGCGACGGAAATTCCGAAGGGCTCCGCGCCGCGGGTCTGGATTCCGTAGCGGCAATGCGTGAGAATCCGTGACTTCCTTTCGCCACTCACCCGCCCCTCAACAACAATCCAGTCTGCCCGCTCGCGGCACAATTGAGCAATGCGACGTCCGTAGACGTCGCCTCCAATTTCGCCGCAAAGGTGAAGACGCACTGAATGCCCACAGCCACGCACGGCTTCCAGGATTGCGATCGCGTCTTCAATTCGCTTCTCTGGAGCAATGCGGCCGATCATCACAAACGCTTCTTCCTTTTCCTCCCATGGAACGCAAGGAAATTCGGAGCAGACAGGCGGATAAACAACCGTCGCGCACGGGACGCCGCAAGTCCGCTCGATTAACTCAGCGGTCCATCGTGAGTTCGCGATCACAGTGTCATCGCGCAGAGTGTCGCGCCCGGATGGGCGTGCGCATGCGGACGATAGTCGCAGGTAAGCTCTGCGCAGGATTGTATCGCGATAGATGAATCCCGGTGTCCGCGGATCGAATTGCTCGCGCAGTTCCCGGTGCCAACTGAAATCGGCAATGAAGTGGACAGCAGGCAGGCCCCAATCGGTGGGGTTAGAGGCGCTGATGCGGATATCGTATTCGGGCGCGATCCGGCGGGCGAATCGTTGGTAGAGGCTGCCGCGCAGGTCGGCTGCGAAGAAGCCGCGGGGCAGTGGAGGCATCGGCACCAGACGCACGCGAACCTCGCCTGGCTTGATCGACGTGCCATAGTACTGATTCAGGCCGTTCAGGTTCCAGCCGCCCGTGGTCAGGATGGTCACGTCGCAATCGCGTTTCAAGGCCTCGCACAGCCACATGACGCAAGCCTCCGACCCGCCATATGCGAGAAAAAGGTGTCCGATGACCACCCGCGGGCGATGGTTAAAGATCGTCCCGAAGTCGAGATCTGTGGTTGGCGTTGTGGGGGTTTCGGTAGCGATCATGACGAAGCCGAAGATGCTTGTGAACTGCGATGAGAAAGCGTTCTACGGGCGGAGTTCAGCATACGGGCGATGCTCCATCCAACTTCCAGCACCGATCGTGGAGGGAGCACTTTGCATACCCACGCCACGAGTGTGATGGGCAGCTTCACGGGGCCCCGGGATATGGACGAAGCCTTCGAGATGCACAGGCGGGGAAAGTCAGCCTCGGGTTGCTTTGCATATTTCATAGCAACCATGACAAGGTGCTGCGCGATACGGTTCCTTTCAAGCCGCGCCTGCCTGCCTGCCACGGGTGCAAGGGGCAGCATCAATTCGACGGCGCGGAAAACGGCCGGAACATACGCCTCGGCTCTCTGGCGGGTAATCGATGGACCATCGTGCTCGAAGGACTGGCACAACGTGGTTTCGAGAAAAACACCGCGAAATCCGGCCGCTTTGATGCGGGCAGAATACTCGTAGTCCTGCCAGACGCGCAACGTTTCATTCCAGGGTCCAATGCGGCTGCAAACGCGCCGAGTGTGGAGGGCCGCGTCCGGATGCCAAGACCTTTCCAGAATCCATGGACGGCCAGGGCACTGCGGCCGGCCTTCCAACCCTTGGTGCGTCCCATTCTTGTCGATTCCCTCAGTCAAGGAGTAGCAATAATCCGCACCGGTTGTTCTCATGCATTCCACTTGCACTGAGAGCTTCTGTTCCAGGATGCGGTCGTCGGAATCGAGGAACTGAATGTATTCGCCTGTAGATTCGATGAGGCCGCAGTTGCGCGCGACCTGGGCACCCTGGTTGGGCTGACGGATCAGGCGCACTTCAAAGACTTTGCTGCGATGGAGTGCCGCCCACGATTCCAGTACGTTCTGCGTGTCGTCTGCCGAGCTGCCGTCAACCACAATCAGCTCAACGGGACGATAGGTCTGGGCGAAGACGGACTCGACTGCGCGTACTACCAGGTGCGCGCGGTTGTAGGTGGGAATAATGACCGACACAATGCCGGGCCGGAAGGCCTCTGACATCCACGATGCTGCGGTTGCACTGGTACTTGTCATGCCAAGGTAGCGATGAAGTCGTAACCGGACCGTAAGTCGGTGTTGGAGAGGAGAGGCACGGTGCGGACATGCGCGTGCGCTCTACCCCGAATGTCAACCTGGGCAAATGTGTAACCCAATTGCGCCAGAATCTTAACCGGAGCCCGCTCGAAGAACGGCTTACTGTCTTCGTGTGATTCGAAAGCAATAAGTCGCGGATGGTATTTCGCCAGGCACTCGCGAATACTCTCGATCACCACGGACTCCATGCCTTCAACGTCAATCTTGACCACGGCCAAAGAAGGGAGATTCAAAGACTGCAGGTAGTTCCCTGCGGCTCTGACCTGGACGACGCCAAGCGAAATCCGTTGACCATCGGCCAGTTCCGCGCCGACGGCTTCATTATCCGACGGAATTAACGAGGCGGCGCCGCTGTTTCCAATCGGGCCGTTGAGCTCGCCGAACCCGTCGAATTCCCCCAGAGCCACTTCATGCACGTGGAGGTTATGGAATTGATTCATCTCTACAGAGCGGCGGAGGCACGCGGCTGCGGCAGCATTCGGCTCGAACGCATGGACCGATCCGGAAGGTCCCACACGGGCAGCGGCTGCAAGTGCGATCTCACCGTAATTCGCGCCAATATCGAGCATCCTATCGCCCGGGCGTAACGTACTGACGCATAGCTCTGTAATCCGCGGGTCATAGTCGCCCCAGTAATAGATTGGCCGGGCGCAGTAGTCGTTCAGGTCGATAGCGATCTTTGGGCCGCTTCTCAGAGTCGTAACGACGAGGTCGCGTTCGGATGTCAGGAATTTGAGCAGGCGCGAGTTCGCCAGGCGCATCACGCCGCTATAAATCGGGTAGCGGCGCACGGCGAAACGAACGAAGGAGCGTAAGACGCGTTTCATTCGATTTCCGCGTTCATTGCCGGGCCGGCCGTTTGGCACTGTTCGGAATCCTTCTGCCTGGATTTGCGGGGCCAAGCGGAACGGCGACGTTGCGGAAAGACTTTGTCTTCTCTTTTTCGGCTCGATCATTGAGCTGTGGGCATCAAGAGGTGCTTGGGGGATACCGGTTGATCGGGCGGAAACCCGAAGTGTTCGATCATGCGCGCGATCGCGTAATCGTTCGCTCCGCTGAGGTTGACTGCCCAGAGAGCGACATGCTGCGAACCCGGCCAGTCCATCATGCGGAACGGTCCGAGCCTTCGCGCCGTGCCGCCTTTGAGCCGCATCATCCAATAGAGCCAGATATCATCTGCCGTTGGACAGAGGCTCGTGAATAGGGTCTTATCCGTCACCTGCGGATCAAAGATACCGGGCGGATACAGCACGCCACCGCCGCCGGTCGGGAAAATCGCCGGCGAGCGCTGCACAGAACTGGTGTCGAAATCCCACTCCTGGTACGGCAACGGTTTTCCGCAGGCATCGAAGCTGATTTTGTGGGCGCGGTGACAAACAACCTCGTTCTTATCGCCGGTCCGTGCCGAGACGAGTTCCTCAAGCCAGGTGGAGCGGTAATAGACGTCATCATCGGCGGTGGCAATGTAACTGTCAGGGAACGCCTCGATTGACGGGATGATCTTTTTGTACGACTTGACATCATCGCATAAGCGGATCTCAAGCCCGCTTGGTCGCAACGACAGGATGCCGTTCGTGAGGCTCGAGGCATCCTCGTGTGCAATCCACAGCACCACAGCGTCCGCCTTGAGGGTTTGCGATAACAGGCATTTAAGAGTCAGCGGGAGCGTCTTGTAGCGCGGAGGGAAGGATGTCAGCGAGACGATCAGGGGCTTGTCCAGGACATGCGGTTTGCCTCCGCGGCGGACTGGTCCAAAGCGCCAACGAAGATATGTCGCGTAGAGTTCCGCGCGCCACCTTGCGGTTTTCAATCTATGCCGCATATGTCTGTTTTGATCCAGTTGAAAGCTTTTGGGCTACAACGATATAGCCAAGCGGAAACAATCCCTTGGTTCTCTCCGAGAGTCTGCGGGCAAACGAAGTCCTATTGAGTAACGCAAATGCGGGATGGACCGCTCTGAGCATGACGCGCAGCGGGCGAGGAAAATACTCGACGGTTTTCGCCGTCAAATCGGCCAAAACCTCTGGAATGCCGCCATAAGCCTCGAGCTGAACAACCTCCAACCCGCTCAATTTACAAAACCGCCTTAATGCGAATTCCGTATATCGATAGTAGTCATGCGGTCCCTCATGAATCCAGTAATAGAACGGCACACCTATAATGACTTTCCCGTTCCGTCGCAGGACCCGCGCTGATTCGCGCATGGTAGTTAACGGCTCTGCAATATGCTCAAGGACATCGGTGACAAGAACAGTATCAACGCACTCGTCTTCATATGGGACTTTATCGCCGATATCGGCCTCGTGATCAAGGTGCATCTGAGAGTGGAAAGAGCCCGCCCAGTCAACACAAACAACTTCATTCACTAGATCGCGGTAAATCCCGTAAAGTGGCGCTTCTCCGCAGCCAAGATCCATGAGCCGGCCACAGGCATGTGCACGAAGCACTCTCTCATACCACTGAGCCTGAATGTCTGCAATGCATCGAGAGCTAACTCCTACTCTGCTGCGATCACGTGATGCACGCAGGCCACGCGGCGTGGCAATAAACTTCGTTGGCCGCCAACGCTCCGGGCATTTCACGGGAGCGATCGGCTCCGTATTGGCCAACTGAGAGCAAGAAACATCAGGAGCCACCGCCGCGGTATTTCTGATCGATGTATCTTTCAGCAGAATGAATGCGAGTCATAATTGAAGGAACGCCGATCGTTCCCCCATAACTCGCTTGGCCAAAGTGATGAATGTAGGAGCTACGAACCCACACCAGGCGATAGCCTGCGGCCGCGGCGCGCCTGCAAAACTCTATTTCATTGCCGTAGTCGGGAAGGCTGGGATCGAAGCCTCCGAGCCTGTCCCAAAGATCGCGCCGGATACAAAAGGCAAAACCGGAGATGGATGGCGCATCTATTGGCGAAGTGTCTGAGCGCCCCGTTATCAAATGATGGGCATAGACGCAAATCTGATTGTCGGTAAGATGATGACGAACGGAATAAGCCAGAGGCAGGGCTTGATATCCTCCACTGCTGGTTGAGGGGCCGGCCACGCCGATAGTTGAGTCCTGCTCAAAGGCCTGGACAATGGGGCGCCAGCACCATGGGGTAACCACGGTGTCGGAATTCAAGAGACAAAGATATGGCCGTGTGGCCACACTGACTCCGACCGACGACGCGGCGCTGTGGCCAAGCGCCTCAGGGTGGCGAATGAGTCTCCAGCGGTTGCGGGTGGAGAAATCTTCAAGGAGTTTCCGGGTCTCCTCCAATTTCGAGGCGTCATCGATCAGAATGATCTCCGCCTTCGGAGCGTACTTTTCGAGGCTCGTCAAACAGCGTTTCGTGATCGCGGGCGCATCGTGAACCGGCACTACGATGGACAGGGAAGCACTTGCCTGTGCGTCGTCTGCGGATTGGCTGAACTCTTTGTGACGCGGCAAACGGCGCACGATGTAGAAGGACAGAACACGAGTTCGTAACTCGCGCGCGGCATGAAGGACGGAGGACGGCATTAACTGTCTTAGAGAAGGCGAGAAATGCCAACGGGCTACCCGATCGAGTCGATTCAGGGAATGGCCGGCGTTCAGATCCAACTGGGTTTTTGAAGGGGACATGGATTCCGGTCAGGTAGTCTCCGCCACAAAATATCCATATCTTCCGCCGGAGTCTATCTTGAACTCGCGGCAGATGTTGAGGATGCGAAAGCCGAGCTCGTTGCTGATTGCTTTAAAGGGGTGAAAGAAGGCCCCGGTACAGTTACCGGAAGGTGCATCAAACCGTTCCATCTTATCCACGATTGCACAGTATTTCGCGAGCTGACGGACCCTGGTGAGAAGGAGGCGCACTGAAGGTTCGTCAATGTAATACAGCACGTGGGAAGCAATAAAGAGATCGAAAGAGCCAAGGCCGCCGGCATTTTGGATAAACCATTTGTGATCGCCGGCATGGAACGACTCCTGGGGAAACCTTGCCTGGGCAAAAGCGATGGCCTGCTGATTAATGTCAATTCCACAGTATTTGTCGACCGCAGACGGGAGGATTTTCCGGATAGTGTGGAGATTATTGGCGGCACTGCAGCCAAACTCGAGGACTGAGATGGGGCGTTGCTCCGACTCCAAGATTCGTTCGAACACAACTTTCAGCCAGTCGGAATTATATTCATTGTCACAGTTCTCCAGATGCCATCGCCGCTCGGACAGTCGCCAATGAAGGGATTGCTTCTGAGAGAGCAACCGGTTGTAGCAGCGTTGCGGCAAAACATGGAGGAAGCGACTATTCACCAGGCCCACGCGCCTCCATGAGAGGGATATTCGATGAAGCTCGCCGATCATTCATGGCATAAGCGCGGTCGTACCCGGCTCAATAAGACTCGAGAATATCGCTGCAATTTCCGATATGAGACTCTCGTTCTTCGAAATCACCCCAAGGCCACACGCAATTGCGAAATTCGTCTTGGGCAGCTTGATTTCGTTAAAAAGCCGGCGTACGCCGTAATTTGCAACACACGTTCCGTGTAACAGAACAATGCCATCCGGAACAACGAAATTGGACCAGGATTCATAATTTCTTTTCGCGTCCGCGTAAGTGTGGCAACCGTCAATGTGGAGAATTCCAACTTCCTTGTCCCAGATTTGTGCGACCTCTTCAGATCGGCCCCGGACCAAAGTCACATTCGAAAGGCCGAGTTGTGAAATGCTATTCCGCACTTCCGCAAATGTGTCGCGCCGCCCGAAGTGGATATCTCCTTCAAATGAGTCAATGCCGAAAACCTGCCCGATGCTCGACCTGGCGAAGCAAAACGCAGAATAGCCAGATTCAATCCCCAAATCGACAACAACGCCTGGTTTCAACCTGGTCACGAGCCACGTCGCAAAGTTGCCGTGTCCCTTCCATGCCGACTGGATATTGCCCAGAACACCATCGAGTGGGGCCGCATGATATGCAGATGCCGCTTCCCCCGCAGACAGCGCCTGGGTGGCCTCAAGGGATTTCAAGTAAGAGTGGTCAACAATATCGCGGCTCGTCTTGATAAATACCGTCTCAAACGGGTGCATGCTTCGGCCACAGTAAGCACCCCGAAAACAAGGATCTCCGCCAAGCGACGACCAGTTTATGTCCTCGTGAGGCTTGCGGTAGTCTATCTTCCGGTATTCCGGAAGGAGGCATGCGATATTCCAGCCGTTTATTAAGATGATCTGGGACAACTTTATCTCGTACTTGAGAATCGCAGCAAACTTCGCGGTCCGTTGAGCGGCCCAGGCGGGAGAGCGTCTGCACCTCCGGCGATGCCTGAGAGACCGAAACAGGGCGAGGAGTCTGGGACCTCGCTCCGACTCCGATCTGGCCCAAGCGCGTGCGATTGCATCATTCGCGGAAATATCATTCTGGAAGAAGCCTTTTTGCACGAGAAAGAGCAAGGCGGTGCGATCCATAGCATAGATCGTGGATTGGACGTGGGAGAGCGATTGATTGCTGCCGTCGAGGAAGTAAGATATGCGAGAACACGGATGATCTTTGCCGAGGATGTTGATGGTGGCGCCCACCAACCTGGTCTGATCGTCGATCAGATCCGTGAAGATTCGAGGCCAGGCGCCGTGAAAGTATGAGGGCAGAAAAGGACCCCGAACAGAAGAATTCAGGAAAAGAAAAAAGTCGTACTGTTCGATATTCAAAGCATTGTTTACGACATACGAGTGGCCGCCGTAGTCAAAACCGCCGTTCGGAATGTGATGATAGGAGATGTTAGGCGCACTCGGAAGCGGCACGCTGCATCCGCCTGAAATGGAAATTATGTAGTCGAGGTCAGTCCTGTAACCGCAGCGAAGGAAGTAGGTCAGATTCTCCTTGTACTCGTCGGACTTCTCGAAATAGTGATAAATAACGACGGTATTTGCCTTCATCTGTGCGCGACTCGTCCTTCAAGCGCATAGCCCTTCCAGCATGGGCTTGTTCTGCATTTCCACCTGGGGAAGACTTGCAGCGCACGATTGTGGTTTTTTCCGGTCGTCCGCATCAGCGTTCTCGTTTCAGCCATACCCTGATCTGCCATTTCTCTTCCAGATTGAGAACGTAGTACCAGACGACAAATAAGAACCCTCCACTCAGGAGCAACGTTACAGCCGCATCAGCGATGAAGAGGCGGGTTGAAAACCAGAGAAGGAATAACCCGATTCCTAACACCGCCAGTGCCCAGACGCTGCGTCTAAGTTCTTTGCCTGCGAACTGGAGAGGTGAAGTGCGCGTGACCCAGCAGGCCGCAATGATGAGGAGGACAAAATCAAGCGTTACACGGAAGGTCCAGGCCAGCGCTGCTCCGGGCAAGCTGAAATGAAGTACCAGGAACCATGCCAGGGCGATATGAATGGGCAACTCCGCCAGGTGGAACTTGGCAGTGAGGTCTGGTCGACCCATGCCCTGCAAGAGGCTATACGGAACGTAGGCGAGTGAGTTGACGAGGACGCCGCCGGCGAGGATCTGGAGGGGTAGTGCGCCCTCGTTGGCAAACTTGGCACCGAGCCAGAATGTCAAAAGCGGCCGAGCGAAGAAGGCCAGCAACAACGCCGCCGGACCAATGAGCAGGATGAGGAACTTGAGAGAGCGGATCAGAGCGCTCCTGATCCACTCTGAATCGCCCCGGCCGGCGGAGGTGCTGAACGCGGGGGATAGCGTGCCCATGAGGCAACTGGGCAGAACACTTAGCTTGCTCGCAATGCTATAAGGCGGCGCATAAAAGCCCACGGCGCCCACAGATAGTACGGCTCCGATCAGGAACTGGTCAAAATAGACGAGTATGGGGCTCACGATGCCGGAGATGGTGACCCAGCCGCCAAATCCGAGCAGGGAGCGGACGAGACTGAAATCGAAGTGGATACGGCCCAGGTTGGGAAAGATCCGCAATGCAAAGAAGATGTTCAGCGTGATGTTCATGGCGCGGAGCAGCACAAGAAAGATCACGATGGTAGGCAGGCCATAACCAAGAGCGATAATCCCGGCGGGAATAACGCTCATGAGCGCACCGGCAGGAATGTTGACGGCGTTTAGCAGGTCAAAGCGCTGTGAAGCTGCGAGGACTCCGGAGAACGAGCCCGCGACAAAATCGATGGGCAGCGCCAATGCCATGATCAAGAAAATCATGCGAGCCTGAGGATGCAGGCTGGCGGGAATCTTCAGCACATGTTCAACCAGGACGGGAGACGCGGCGGCAAGCAGGATGCCTCCTGTCAGGCCAAGGCACAACTGGGTAGCAACCGCAGTCCATACCAGTTGCGGCAGCTTCTCGGCCTCACGCTTCCCGAGAAGCTCGGCGACATACTTGGTGGTGGCCGGGCCGATGCCCAGGTTGAAAAGCGCGAAGTAGCCCACCACGATTAAAGCCAGCGAATAGAGGCCGTACCGATCCGGCCCCAGGTGGTGGATCACGTAAGGAGCAGCAAAAACCGCCGACACCATGGGTACAACCTGGCCAAGCAGGTTCAGCATGGTGTTGCGAGCCAGCGTCCTCCCGCTGACGTCGACATGGATTGAAGGGGTTTGCCCGTTCTTCATAGTGCTATTGGAGAGCTATAAGGCTCATTTTTATGCCCGGACGGTCAGATGTGCCTGCGGCTGCTAATGACACCTGGATCATTCGGGCTGTCCCGAAGCGCTGACGATCGGGCTCTTCTCCTTGAGGAACTCCAGGCCCACATGAAAGAGGAAGCGGGGACCATCGAGCAGGTCGCGGCGCCAGAGCTTCCTGGGCTCCCTTGCAAACCGGTACACCCATTCAAACCCCATTCGGCCAATCCAGCGGGGGCAACGGGGCACGGTGCCGGCAACAAATGAGAACGCAGCACCGACGCCGATAGCGACGGGCACGTTAAGCCGGTCCAAGTGGTCATGGATCCAGATGTCCTGCTTGGGCATGCCGAGGCCTACCCAGAGTACGTCGGGGCGAGCTTCGTTGATTCGATCCACTATCTCGCGGTCCTCAGCAGGTGTGAGCGAGCGGAAGGGTGGGGAGAATGATCCAGCGATCCGATGGCCGGGAAAGTCGCGGGCGACGGTACGGCAGAGCGCGGACAGAGTATCGTCCGTGTCGCCGTAGAAGTAGCTGCTATATCCTTCTCGATTTGCGCGGGCAAGGAACTCTCGCATAATCTCCGCCCCCGGCGCTCGTTCCACTTGGCGGCAACCTCGCAGACGGGCCACCCAAACCGGCGCGATTCCGTCGGGGACCCAGAGGTCGGCGGAATTGAGCACGGACCCAAGGGCTGGGTTCTTATATGCTTCCCACAGCCCATGAAAGCCGGTGACAGTTACTCTGCGGCAGCGATTGTCTACGGCTTCGATCCAATGCTCGATACGGTCAACTGTAGCTGGAACCGAAGCGAGGTGGACGCGAGAACCGAGGACGTGGACGGAGGCCACAGGCGCAGAGATGGTTGGGGAAAGTGTTTCAGTGAATGTCATGGGAAGCCTCTTTTTTGTGCCGGTTAGCTTTGCCGTTTTCGCTCATCAGTGAAACTGGTGATCACAGCTGCGGCCCCTTGCTCCGCTGTTGAGCTGAGGGAATTCGCGAAGCTCGCCGTCATGTGATTTGAATCCGCGTATGCGTCAATGCCCTCGATAATCCGGGGGAATGATGAGTGCTAAAAAAAGAGGG
>Ga0265338_10006163_pt1 | contig 15384 bp, 6 predicted proteins | sample 42126metaG_FD_193579 | JGI IMG/M metagenome (GOLD analysis project Ga0265338, IMG submission 193579) | Rhizosphere microbial communities from Carex aquatilis grown in University of Washington, Seatle, WA, United States - 4-21-26 metaG | ecosystem: Host-associated > Plants > Roots > Rhizosphere >... | reverse complement strand
CGATGGTTAGCCGGCCTGAGAGGGTGATCGGCCACACTGGGACTGAGATACGGCCCAGACTCCTACGGGAGGCAGCAGTTTGGAATATTCCACAATGGGCGAAAGCCTGATGGAGCGACACCGCGTGGAGGATGAAGGTCTTCGGATTGTAAACTCCTTTAGACCCGGATGAAGGTTCCAGGGTGAATAATCCTGGAATTTGACCGTACGGGTAAAATAAGCCACGGCTAACTCTGTGCCAGCAGCCGCGGTAATACAGAGGTGGCAAACGTTGTCCGGAATTACTGGGTGTAAAGGGTCCGCAGGCGGCCTTGTAAGTCAATGGTGAAATGTCCCGGCTCAACCGGGTCACTGCCGTTGAAACTGCAGGGCTTGAGTACGATAGAGGAGAGTGGAATTCCCAGTGTAGCGGTGAAATGCGTAGATATTGGGAGGAACACCAGTGGCGAAGGCGGCTCTCTGGATCGATACTGACGCTCAGGGACGAAAGCTAGGGGAGCAAACGGGATTAGATACCCCGGTAGTCCTAGCCGTAAACGATGAGAACTAGGTGTTCAAGGTATCCACTCCTTGAGTGCCGCAGCTAACGCATTAAGTTCTCCACCTGGGGACTACGGCCGCAAGGCTGAAACTCAAAGAAATTGACGGGGGCCCGCACAAGCGGTGGAGCATGTGGTTTAATTCGACGCAACGCGAAGAACCTTACCTAGGTTTGACATCCGCTGACCGCCTATGAAAGTAGGTTTTCCCGCAAGGGACAGCGAGACAGGTGCTGCATGGCTGTCGTCAGCTCGTGTCGTGAGATGTTGGGTTAAGTCCCGCAACGAGCGCAACCCCTGCCTTTAGTTGCCATCAGGTTAAGCTGGGCACTCTAGAGGGACTGCCGGTGACAAACCGGAGGAAGGTGGGGATGACGTCAAGTCCTCATGGCCTTTATGCCTAGGGCTACACACGTGCTACAATGGTCGGTACAAAGGGTTGCGAACCCGCGAGGGGGAGCCAATCCCAAAAAGCCGGCCTCAGTTCGGATCGAAGTCTGCAACTCGACTTCGTGAAGCTGGAATCGCTAGTAATCGCGGATCAGCACGCCGCGGTGAATACGTTCCCGGGCCTTGTACACACCGCCCGTCAAGTCACGAAAGCCGATTGCACCAGAAGCGGTTGCGCCAACCCGCAAGGGAGGTAGACTGCCAAGGTATGATCGGTGATTGGGACTAAGTCGTAACAAGGTAGCCGTATCGGAAGGTGCGGCTGGATCACCTCCTTTCTATGGAGACCATGGTAGAGGAACCCTTTTGAGGGCTCGCCCTACCGTAACTCCTAAGTGGATTCCCAACTCAAACACGCTATTTAGTTTTGAAGGACTCGTTCCGTCCCTGGACGGATGCGGGAGTTTGCTCTTTTGGAATTTAGGCTGGGTGAACAGCCCGCCGCGACTGGTACGGGCCTATAGCTCAGTTGGCTAGAGCGCGCCCCTGATAAGGGCGAGGTCACTGGTTCGAATCCAGTTAGGCCCACCATTTTATGGTTGGCCTGCACGACGGCGGGGATGTAGCTCAGTTGGGAGAGCACCTGCTTTGCAAGCAGGGGGTCACCGGTTCGATCCCGGTCATCTCCACCACTTTTGGTGGTGGCCCCGGTGTTGCGTGAGGCGCTGAAGGTTTCAGCGTCCCTCGGAACCCCGGTTTTCCGGGCCTCCCATACCAAGTCCTACGGGACTTGGTCCGTTCTTTGACAATCGATCAGATGCTACATTTCGCAAAGAGAACCAAGCGCAGTAGGATTTACCTCGTAGATAGAAGTTTGTTCGTGCTTTGTGGTGGCGATAGATCATGTGATCAAGCTACCAAGGGCACACGGAGGATGCCTTGGCGTCGGATGGCGATGAAGGACGCGACAGCCTGCGAAAAGCCACGCGGAGCCGGCAATAGGCAACGATGCGTGGATGTCCGAATGGGGAAACCCCATGGAGCAAACCTCCATGACTCCCACCTGAATACATAGGGTGGGTTGAGCCGACCAGGAGAAGTGAAACATCTCAGTAGCCTGAGGAAAAGAAATCACAGAGATTCCCTTAGTAGCGGCGAGCGAAGGGGGAACAGTCCAAACTTTCAACGTGTAAGCCCGTGAGCGTTGCGTTGGGAGGGTTGTAGGAGCTGATGGGTCGTTTTACGGAACGGCCATGGAGTTACAAAATCATTGAGTAGCCAAAGGGTCTGGGAAGGCCCGCCACAGAGGGTGATAGCCCCGTCGGCGAAACACAATGATCTCCATTTAGCTTCCTGAGTACCACGAGACACGTGAAACCTTGTGGGAATCCGGGCAGACCACTGTCCAAGACTAAATACAAACCGACGACCGATAGCGGAACAGTACCGTGAGGGAAAGGTGAAAAGCACCCCGGAAGGGGAGTGAAAAAGTACCTGAAACCGTGTGTCTACGATCAGTGGTAGCACTATGTGGAGAGGTCTGTGGCTTTCGGGTCACAGGCGCTTTACAGTGCAACCGCGTGCCTTTTGCATAATGATCCGGAGAGTTAATGGGTGGTGCAAGGTTAAGCCCCGTCAGAGGGGTGGAGCCGTAGCGAAAGCGAGTCTTAAAAGGGCGATTCAGTACCATTCATTAGACCCGAAGCGGAGTGATCTAGCCATGCCCAGGGTGAAGCCCCATTAACATGGGGTGGAGGCCCGAACCGATGTATGTTGAAAAATGCTCGGATGAGGTGTGGATAGGGGTGAAAAGCCAATCGAACTCCGTGATAGCTGGTTCTCCCCGAAATATCTTTAGGGATAGTCTCGAGCGGTAGTTGGTGGTGGTAGAGCGCTAATTGGGCTAGGGGCCTTACCAGGTTACCAAATCCTTTTAAACTTCGAATGCCACCAACGCAACCTCGGGAATCAGTCCGTCCGTGCTAAGATGGGCGGTCGAAAGGGAAACAACCCAGCCCACCGGCTAAGGTCCCTAAGTGCATGCTAAGTGGTAAAGGATGTGGGAACGCCTAGACAACCAGGATGTTGGCTTAGAAGCAGCCACCATTTAAAGAGTGCGTAACAGCTCACTGTTCGAGCGTTCCTGCGCCGACAATTTAACGGGGCTCAAGCATGTCACCGAAGCCGTGGACTCGTCAGGCCTGAGGGCTTGACGTTTGGTAGGGGAGCGTTCTGCAGTAGGATGAAGGGTGACCGTGAGGACACCTGGACGAAGCAGAAGTGATCATTCCGGATTAAGTAGCGAAAAAGGGCGTGAAAAACGCCCTCGCCGTAAGTCTAAGGTTTCCTTGAGCAAGGGTAATCCGCTCAGGGTCAGTCGGTTCCTTAGCCGAGGCCGAAAGGCGTAGGTGATGGACATCAGGTTAATATTCCTGAACTACCGAAAGACGTTATCACCGATGGGGTGACGCGGAAGGATAAGGGAACCCGGCCGATGGTCGTGCCGGGAGAGGCTTCTGGTTGGGTCCGTAGGCAAATCCGCGGGCCGTTAACAATTGGGGGCAGCTCGAGCCGCAAGGCGAAGTCTCCGACTCCATGCCGTCAAGAAAAACCTCTAGGGAGTCCTAGGTAACCGTACCGCAATCCGACACTGGTAGACGAGGAGAGAATCCTAAGGCGCTCGAGTTAAGTGTTGTCAAGGAACTCGGCCAATTACTCTCGTAACTTCGGGAAAAGAGAGGCCCCACTAGCGTGAAAGCGTGAAGGGGTCGCAGAGAAATGGCTCTGGCGACTGTTTAACAAAAACACAGCACTCTGCTAAGTCGCAAGACGATGTATAGGGTGTGACGCCTGCCCGGTGCTGGAAGGTTAAGGGGATGGGTTATCCGCAAGGCGAAGCTCAGAACCGAAGCCCCAGTAAACGGCGGCCGTAACTATAACGGTCCTAAGGTAGCGAAATTCCTTGTCGGGTAAGTTCCGACCTGCACGAATGGCGTAACGATCAGAGCACTGTCTCGACAACATGCTCGGCGAAATAGTAGTTCGAGTGAAGATGCTCGATACCCGCATCTAGACGAAAAGACCCCGTGAAGCTTTACTGCACGCTGGTACTGAACTTCGGTAAAACATGTGTAGGATAGGTGGGAGACTTTGAAGGGGGGGCGCCAGCCTCTCCTGAGTCATCGGTGAAATACCACCCTTGTTTGATTGGAGTTCTAACCTAGGACCGTTATCCGGTCCAGAGACAATGCCAGCCGGACAGTTTGACTGGGGCGGTCGCCTCCCAAATTGTAACGGAGGCGCCCGAAGGTTCCCTCAGCGCGGTTGGAAATCGCGTTTCGAGTGTAAAGGCATATGGGAGCTTAACTGCGAGACAGACAAGTCGAGCAGGTACGAAAGTAGGGCTTAGTGATCCGGCGATTCCGAGTGGAAGGGTCGTCGCTCAACGGACAAAAGCTACTCCGGGGATAACAGGCTGATCTTGCCCAAGAGTTCACATCGACGGCAAGGTTTGGCACCTCGATGTCGGCTCATCATATCCTGGGGCTGAAGTAGGTCCCAAGGGTTAGGCTGTTCGCCTATTAAAATGGTACGTGAGCTGGGTTCAGAACGTCGTGAGACAGTTCGGTCTCTATCTGGTGCGGGCGGAGGACAATTGAGGGGAGCTTTCCCTAGTACGAGAGGACCGGGAAGGACGAACCGCTGGTGCTCGAGTCATCCTGCCAAGGGTGGTTGCTCGGTAGCTATGTTCGGAAGGGATAAACGCTGAACGCATATAAGCGTGAAACCCGCCTCAAGATGATTTGTCCCGGGCCGCAAGGCCCCTAAAGGTGCCTCGTAGACTACGAGGTTGATAGGCTGGATGTGTAAGCCCTGTAAGGGGTTCAGCTGACCAGTACTAATCCACCGTGCGGCTTGGTCATATGTTTCATCTTCACCACAAACACGAAACGACATAAACCTGCTGGCTTGGTTTTCCAGCGAAATGTTCGCATCTGATCGATCCTGCCGTTGAATACGGCGGGTCATCATCTCCTTGATCGGGCGCAAGCCCGATATTCCAAGAAAAAGATGATGATACTTCAATGCATCCTTGTGCCTGACTCCGTCAGGCCACTTGTGAGCATTCTCTCGGTGATTATAGCGTTGGGGAAACACCCGTTCCCATTCCGAACACGGAAGTTAAGCCCAACAGCCCTGATGGTACTGCACATGTCTTGTGTGGGAGAGTAGGACATCGCCGGGGATAATGGGCTCTGTCACCCTAAAGGTGACAGAGCTCTTTTTTTTAATGACCGATGTCCTGACGCTCAGTTGTAACAACCAACTTCGCGTTAGGCCACGCCGGGGATAATGAGGCCAGACTCCCTAAAGGGGTCTGGCCTTATCTTTTTCTAAGGAACGATATCCTGAGCCTTCGCTTCGCTCAGTCTTAGGACATCGCCGGGGATAATGGCCCTGACTTCCGAAAGGAAGCCAGGGCCTTCTTTTTTTATGGACCGATGACCTGGCGTTTTGCGGACCTTTGATACGCACTCTCACAGGGCGACCACCGGTGAAAGGGCCTCGATCCACGCTTACGCTGGGTTGTAGCGGGTGATTGCTGAGCTTGATAAGGATTTATCCCCTGTGTACCCCCCGCGAACGACAACAACCGGTCGCGTTTACGGCTTGGTCAGCTACGAGGCCACGCCGGGGATAATGAGGCCAGACTCCCTAATAGTCTCTTGGTGACCGTCAGCGGCAAATGAAATCACTCCTCCTTCCGCTCAAGGGGTCTGGCCTTATCTTTTTCCAAAGAGCAATATCCTGAGCCTTTTATGGCCTCTCGCAGAAGATTGTTCTTCATTCCGCGCGTCTCACGAACCCGAGGTGGTTGGCAAATGCTGGGGATTGAACCGTTTTAGTCCGTGATCATCCGTGTGCATCCGTGGCGAAATGGCCTGATTCAGTTCATCCATGTTCATCTGTGGCGAATGAATCGTGGTTTCGTTATTGCGGCCTAGCCTTGTTCGTTCTTCCGCCGCACGAAACCGAAGTGGTTGGCCATGTGGTAGATGTGGAACTTTTCCCACTCCGCCTTGTTCATCTTGCCGAACCGGGGATGTTGGGACAAGGGACCGTGGTAGTCCCTGAACCTCTTGATGGATTCCCGCAAGTGGGTCGCCGCGGCTGTCGCGTCGCCCTCGATCCGTTGGACTTGGACCCTTGGGTTGATGATCCCCGACGGGATATAGCCCCGCCGAAGGGTGGCCCATTTGCCGAGCTTGCCCTTCACGATCTTCAGGAATCCTGAAGGCTGGCCCATCTGGCCCCCCATGTTGCGGTCGATCGCCCCGGCGCAATGCTCCAGGATCTGGAAGAACGACCAATTCCCAGTGGTTCCCACCGGCCCCTTTTCCAGGTTTTCCAGCTCCGCGAGGGCCTCCTCAAAAGTCTTGAACCTCAAGTTGCGATTCATGGTTCTCCTCCCGGTTGAATCCTATTCCTGCGCGTTGTGGGTTGAAATAGCCCGAAATCAGGGGGCCTCTAGCAGGTTTTTCCTGGCCAACTCGTACACGACCTGGATCCCATCCTGGCATGGGTATTCCAGCGCGGCTGAAACGTCCGTGGGTGGGTTCATCAAACGATCCCGAATGGGTTTGGGAACCCCAGTAGGTGGATCCTTGGGGGATTGGATCAAGAAAACCAACCCGTGATTCCGGAGGACCCAAGGGGAACCCGATTGAAGGGCATGGGGCACGACCAGGCGGTTGGAATAGGTCATCGCGATGGGCCGCCGGCCCTAGTTCGTTTGGATCGCACGCCGGATATTGAACCCGACGCGGTCCCAGGGCGCGGCGTCCGGAAGGATGGACAGGCCCCAATCGGGGTGGAGCCGTGCCGATTGGGCCACACCCCAGGATTCCTGCCAAAGGAATGGGGTGACCAGGGACAAGTCCGGCCGCTTGCCCTCGACCCCCTGGAGGAAATAGGCGGCGAAATAGTCCCGGTCCTCCTCGGCGAACAGCAGGGATCCCCTCGGGGCCGAAGCCAAGAGGTCGACGCCGTACCGGTAGGAATCCGTCAGGCGGGATTGGTCCAACCGGTCCCAACGCCCTGGCCAGGAAGCGGCCGTGAGGGCCACCACCAGTCCGGCCAAGGCCCAGGTCCGGGGGGAGCGGGCGAAGAACGCGAGGGCCAGCGTTCCGGACAGCGCCACGGCCAGGTCCCAAGGCAAAAGGTGGTTGCCCAGGATCCAGAGGAAGTCCGTCTGCCCCGGTGAGTTGAACAGCAAGTTGGCCGCGACCAACCCCGCCATCGATAAGGCCAGGACCAGGATGGGTCCGCGCCACCTCGCCGATCGGGCGCCCCGCCACCAACCCAGGATGGCCGCCAGGACCAAGACCGGCGAGACATCCCTCACGAGGAAGGATGAGATCCAGAGGCCCTGGCCCCTGATGAAGGTGAGGCAAGTCATGGAAAACCGGCTGCCGGACAAACCGCCCTGGCTCCATTCCCAAATCGTCCGGGCGAAGCTTTTATCAGGGACCTGGAGATAGTGGAGAGAAAGGTAGTTCCACCAGAGGGGCAGTCGGTCGGCGGCGCCCCAATCCTGGAACGGGTGTTGGTGGGATCGGAGGGCCGGGTACAACAGCGCCGGACTCAGGGCCATGAGGACCCAGGCCGGGGCCCGGATCGATCCCGGGCTTGAGCCGAAACGGGGTTGCCGGTTTCCCCCCCAAACCCCGAACCAGGCGGCCAGGACCCCGAGGCTGAGGGAGAAGTGCAGGGGCCAATGGTGGCCGAGCCCCAGGGCGGCCCCAAAGACCAGCCAACCGGTCCAAGGGGCGAGCTTCTCCCTTCGGGCCCTCCAGAGGGCCCAAGCCGGCGGGATCAGGAGAACCAGCTCGAGTTGGTACACCATCCCCTTGGCGCTCAGGGCGGTCCGCCAATAGTTCTCCGAGAGCCCCAAGCTGAGCCCCGCCAGGACCGCCCATGCCCCGCGGGCGGCCGCGGGCAACATCGGTCCTTCCTCGGTGAGCAGGACACCGACCCAGGCGGACAAGAGGGCCGCCCCGAAGGCCGCCAGGAACCCCGCGAAGAGGGAAGACCTCAGTCCCCAACCTCCCAACGGGATCCACTGGAACAGGTGGTTTAAAAGTAGGACCAGCGGATATCCCGGGGCGTGGGCGACCCCGAAGGCCCAGCTCGCTGAAAGGGTTTCGGCCGAATCGTCGTTGAGGAAGGCGGGGTTGAGGGTATGAAGGTAGACCGCCCAGAGGGCCAGGAAAACGAATGTCGGGGCCAGGATCGCCGAAAGGCGGTCGACGTTTAGATCCCTCGGGAACCCCCGGTTGGGTTTAGGTTTCATGGCTTAAGGCCTTGTTGGAACTTTGAATTTTCACGAAGGGCGTTGTTCAACGCGATTCGGTACACCCCTTTGAATTGCGATTGGATGGGGGCCGTCCAGCCGTTGTTGATCCAAGCCTCCCCGAGGGCCATTCGATCCAAAAGAAACAACGGGGTGGGTGGGGAAGAGGAGCCCTTGGGAAACAGTTTGAAGGTGAGGCCATAGGGACGGATGGACCAAGGCGTTGGTTCCTGGAGCAGATGCCGCCAGACAAAGCCCCTCGAGAGCGTGACCTGGATCGGCTTGGTGCCCTCGAGGGCGCCCATGATTCGGCGCAGGTTGTCCTCGACACGGTCCCAGGGATCGGCCCCGGGAAGGGGATCGAGTTTCCAACCTGGATGGGTTTGGGCCCAGCGGCGGACCCCCCATTCCTCCTGCCAGAGGAACAACTTCACGACCGTCAGGTCGGGGCGTTTCCCCAGGACATCCTGAAGATAGGCGGAGCTGAAGAGGTCCCGGTCCTCCTCCGCCAATAGGATGGCGGTCCTGGGACAGGAGGCGAAGAGGTCCAGGCTATAACGAAAGGCCTGGGTTTCCCGGGATTGGTCCGAAAGGCTCCAACCCCAAACGCCGCTTCCGATCCCAGCGGCCAGGATGATCCAGGGGACCGCCTTCCGTATTCCCGCGCCCGGCAGGAGGATCAGGAACAGGGAGACTGTCGGGATTTCAACGAGCAACAATCCTAAAACCGGGTTGCGCAATGGCCAGGTGTCACTTCCGGTGATCCGATTCACGAAGAGGTCGGCGCCGATCAATCCCAGCGCCACCAGGGCGGTTCCCAAGGCTTGGAAGGGAAAGCGCCGGGAGAGGAAATACAGCCCCGCCAGGAAGATGAAAACCCATCCTCGCGTCGGTTCTTGGGTGAGAAAGGCGGCGATCTCCCGAGCTCGGGGCTTCAGTTCCATCCAACCCCGGTACCAACCGGAGGGAGAGGCGAACGATGGAATCCAGGGGTAATAGGACATTCCCGCGTAGCTTTTCCAACGGGACCAGGTCGTGATGGCGCCGAAATCCAACGCCGGTTGGAACCTTTCCCGGAGGGGTGAGTAGAGCAGGAGCGGGCTCCAGGCCGCGAGTCCGAATGACGCGGCCCGAAGGAGGGTGGCGGGTGAAGCGGAGAATCTCATCCGGGTGAACTGGGACGCGATCCAGGTCAGGGCCAAGGCCAGGAGGAGGACGGCTTGGGTGGGCCAATGGTGGGCCAGCCCGAGTCCCGCGTAAAAGGACAGCGCATAGGTTCCGCGGGAACGATCATGCCCCCCCGAAAGGTTCGAGCCGAAGGCCCGGAGGGTTCCGAGCGTGAACAACATCTGCAGGCTGTAGATCGTTCCCTTGGCGGTGAGGGCGTTGATCCAATAGGTGGGCGCGAACGCCAAGAGGAACCCGGCACCCCAGGCCATGGCGGTGGACTCCACCCCGCTCAACGCGTGGGCGGGAAAACCTGAACGGATCAATTGGTGTACCACCCCGGCCAGGAGGATCACCCCGAGGACGGCGAGGGTGCCGGCGGCCATGGACCCCCTCCATGCAAACGATCCCAGCGGAATCCCCTGGAATAGCCGTTGGATCAGGGAAATCAGCGGGTAGCCAGGGGAATGGGAAAGGCCCAGGAGCCGGCCTGATGTGAGGAACTCCGCGGAATCGTTGTTCAAAAAGGTGGGGTTCAACGTCCGGAGGTAACAACCCCAGATCGTCAATATTAAGGCCGTCCAACCCGCCCGGGCCTTCAGGGACGTGGTTGAAAGGCGCCTGGGATGGGTGGAGTTCATGGCTGTCCATTATAATCAGTGGGAGAGCTGAGCTCCCGGGTTGGACGGGAAAATCGAGGGCCAAAGCCCGGGACCAGAGGACGACCAGATGCTGCTGGACCATGAAATCCCCATCGCCTCCACCGCCATCCGGGAGTTCCGGGTGGCCCTGTCCAACCTGTTCCTTTATTCCACCGCGAACACCATGGTGGACCAGTCCCTTTCCCGGTTCATCCAGGCCCTGGAACAGCTCATGGGGGACCGCGAGGAGATCACGATGGGGGTCTCGGAGGGCCGGTTGGTCCTGGATGGATCGGCCCTGGACGAGAAGGTCACCGGTTCCACCGCCATGATCCGGGAACTCTTCACGACCCACGAACTGCACGCCCTGACCTTCCGCAAGGGGATGGGGACGGAAGAACTTCGGATCTTCGGTTCGCTGTTGAAACCCCGGGCCCTGCCACCCGGCACCACCCTGGCCCAAGCCCTCCAAGTAAACCCGCTGGAGCACCTATCCCTCAACCTGAAGGTGTTCGTGGCCATGGGGGAGGGCGAGGCGGCCAGCATGGGCGAAGGCGGGGAAGGCGCGGAGACCGGGCTTTCGGAAGCCATGGAAGCCCTCCATTATTTCCTCCAGGTCTTCAGCAAGGTCAAGCCGGACACGAATAAGAAGGAGATCGTCCGCCTGCTCGGCGAGCAGGTGGGCGACCTTTACCCGGCCGGGGAAGGCGTGGGGATGGGCGGAATGGGGACCGGCGGGGGCGTCGGCGCGGGCGAAGGATCCGGGATCGGCGGTTTGGGTGACGGCGCATCCTCCAAACTCGGGAGCATCGTGACGGCCCTCGAGGGCCTCCGCCAAATGTTGTCCACCGTGGACCTTCCACCCGCCGTGGTGCGGGAATCCACGGCCCTGGGCGAATCCATCCAACGGCTGGTGCAGGCGGTCTCCGAGAAATTGGAGACGGTCGCCGAGGGTGAGATGGTCTCGGCGCCCGAGGAAACCGGGTCCCAAGAGGCGTTATTCGAGACCGACCCGATCATGGCGGCCGTGGAGGCCGGGGACCTCAAGGTCTTCCGCGACCCCCGGCAGGAGGAAAAGGTCGCGAGGTTCCTGCGGGACCTCCAGACGAACCCCCGGATGGAAATCACCGAAACCGTCTGGGAGGGCCTTTGGCAGGTCCTCCAGGCCCCCGACGAGGGAACCCAGGCCCTCGGCCTCCGGCACCTCAACCGCTGGAAATGGGAAAACCTCCCGCGGCACCTGCAGGTCGAGGGGCTCCGCAACCTGCGGGAGTACCTTTTGCGCTGCGCCGGGCCCGTGCCGTACCAGATCGCGCTGCTCCTGTCCCTCGGCTGGCTGATGAACGAGTGGAAAAGGCCGGACTGGCCCGCGTTCAACGCCTTCATCCGAACCCTCGCGTCCTTCGACCGCATCCCGGCGGAATCTTTCCCAGACCAGCGGCAGAAGGCCCGCACCATGTTCCAGGGCCTCTGGAACAAGGAGCAAATGGAGGAACTGTTCCGCCGCACCACGGGGGAGGCCTCCGACGCCCGAGGCTCGGTAGAGACTTGGTCCGCCCTGGGGGCCTTCGCCGGGCCCTTCCTGCTCGAAAAGGCCCTGGGGACCCACTCGAAGGACGGATCCCAGGCCCAAGCCCTCTGGATCCTGGAGCGGTTGGAGTTTTCCGGCCTCGAGATGTTGGACGGATGGTTGGGGCAGGGGACCAAGCCGTCACGGCTGATGGCCTTCCTATCGATCTACGACCGCATGATCCTGACCGCCACCGTGGCCCGGAAGCTCCGGGGTTGGTGGGATTCCTTCGACGCCGCCGAAAAGACGGCCTGCCTGACGGCCGCCTCGAAGTGGGGCCGCCGCGAGTTCCGCGAGCCGGCGCTCAAGATGATCCATGGCTCGACCCTCGCGGAATCCATCTGGGTGATGGGGATCTATCCGGAAATCGCCCAGACGGGGGACGCCCGGGAGATCCTCCGGGCCCTCGAGGAAAGGTCCTTCGACGAGAAGTCGGACAAGGAACGGTTCTCCCTGTCGGTCTGCGAGTGCCTGGGCCGCCTGGCCGATCCCCTGGCGGTGCCGGTGCTGGAGGAGTGGATCCAACCCAAGGGCCTCATCGAGAAGTTCAAGGAACGGAACATCGACATCCGCCGCGCCGCCCTGCAGGCCCTGGGCCAATACCGCTCACGCCAAGTCCGTTCCTTCCTGGAGAAGATCGCCGAGCATGGCGACAAGGACCTGCGGCCCACCGCGCAGGAGGCCCTGAACCGGGTTTCCGACCGGTTGGCGGCTGAATAGGGCATTTCCGCCTTATCGATCGCTGGTTCCACCCCTATAATGAAGCCCATTCCCCGGCTTGGAACCCTTCGGGTCCCGGTCGGGGGCCCCGCCCCGACCCAAGGGGGAGGGGACTGCGCGGGGGTTTGCCCGCTCGAGGACGGGGTGGATGCTGAACCAAAGCGAGGTCCAACTGGCTTCCCTGGCCGTCAGGGAAATCCGGACCGCCGTGTCCAACTCGCTCCTGCACGCCTTCGGCAGTCCCCCCGTGCGCCGTTCCATCGAAAAGGCCCATCAATGCCTGCGGGAGATCCTCCTGCACCGGCCCCGGATCACCCTCGACTTCGCGGGGGTCAAGGCCCGGGTGGAGGAATCCTCCCTGGAGGAAGGGGTGGTGGACTCGACCCATGTCCTCCACGAGATCCTCCAGTCCCACCAGATCGCCCAGGTGACCTTCACCCAGGGCCTCAGCCTGGACCAACTCACGGCCTTCTTCGCGTTGTTGAAGCCCCGGTTCCTCCCGGATGAACAAACCGCCCTGAGCGCCCTGAGGGAATCCCCCCTCAAGAACATCTGGGTCAACGGGGAAGAGCCGGTCGAGGCGAAGCCGGAACCGAAGCCGGAACCCGAGGAAGAAATCCTGGGTGAATTGGTCGAGGATATCCCCCAACCCGGCGAGAGCAAGGCCGTGGAGAAACCCAAGCCCCCTCCCTTGCCCCCGAAGGGCGCTTCGCCGAAACCCGCGCCCCCCAAGCTGCCGTCAAGCCCAGGGGATCCCGACCAAGGGGGAGTGACCTTTCCCGCGATGGGGGCCCAACCCGTGACCCCGGATACGGTGGAGGAACTGCGGTACCAGGAAGCCGAGGGCGTCCTGGACCGTTTGTTGGAGATCATGAGCGAGATTGAGAACGACCGCCGCCGGGAAAGCCTGATCCAGCGCATGGGCGGTTTGATGGGGGGGATCAGCCCCCAAGACCCGAAGCTGGTCGAGAAGGCGCCGATCAACCTGCAAAAATGGATGAAGGAATGCCTGGACCTCCGCAATGACCTGATGCCGGGCTCCTCGGTCCAACGGAAACTCGACAACCTGATGGAGGCCCTCCCGGCCGCCATCACCTCCGACCTGCCGGTGCCTGCGCCCCCGCCCCCGCTACCGCCGACCGTTGAAGTGGAGGCGCCCCCGCCCCCTCCTCCGCCGACCCTCGAAGCCGCCGCGCCGACGACCCCCTTCACGTCGGTGGGACCGGTGGAAACGGGGACGTCCCCGCGCACTCCACTGCGGCCCCTCGCGAAAATCGACTTGGCCGGACCGGACCACGAGGAAGAGACCGCCGCGGTTTCCGGCCCCGCTCCCGTTTTGCCGGACCCGCCCAAATCCGAAGAAACGTCCGTCTCCGCTTCCGGCTTCACGGGTGTTTCGCCGGACAAGTCGCCGGATCAAACGGACAAGCCCGTCTCCGCTCCCGTTCCCGGCTCCACGGATGTTCCGCCGGGCAAGCCTTCGGACAAGCCCGCCCCGCTCCCTACCGCCGCCAAATTCAAGAGCGGCGCCTCCACCGCGCAGATCCTCAACCCCGCCCGAGAGGAGGAGGCCGGGGCTTCGCTTCGCCGCGCCCTCGACGAGCACCAGATGGAGAATTTCATCCCCCTTTGGGTGGTCCTCTGGAACGGGATCTTCTCCGGGGCGGAAACCATCCAGGCGCTCGGCCTCCGCCACTTGGCCCGGCTCGATTGGCGCCGGATTCCCCGGCCCCTCCAGCTGGAGGGGCTCCAATACCTCGAGAACCTCCTGAAGGGCCCCTGGTCCGAGGCCATCCGCCTGACGGCCCTGGACCGGTTGGAGGAATGGTTGGGGGTCGAGATGGCCCAACCCGACTGGCAGGTGCTCGGTCCAGTCCTCAACGCGGTGCGTTCCCTCGGGAAGGAACCCGGGGCCTCCGGCATCCTCGCGACCCGGGCCCAAACCCTCCTCAAGGGATTGTTCCCGGCCGCCACGTTGGAGAAACCTTACGGTCATTTGGGGACGCCCCAGGAAGGCGAAGCGGTCTGGCTGTTCCAGGCCGCGGGACCCTTCGCCAAGGATTTCCTCCAGGAACGCCTCTCGACCCAGGATGCCTCCGCCCTGCAGGGGGCCGAAGGGGACCGCTTGGCGCGCTTGATCGGCATCCTCGAGAACGGCGGAGAGCGTCCGCTGGAACGGTTCCTCGAGCGGGACCGGACCGGCAAGGGCTTGGCAAAGCTCCTGGCGCTTTCCTCGAAGATCCCCTTCCCGGCTGACCAGGTGGAGGCGGTGCGCCAGCGCCTGGCGCAGGTTTCCCTCGACCAGCGGCGCCAGGCCCTCCAACTCCTCGAGACCTCCGGCCGGAAGGACCTGCACGTCTGGGCCCTGGAACTTCTCCAGGATCCCGACCTTGAGACGGTCCGCTACGCCCTGAAGGTGCTGGTGCCCCTGCGCATCGGCGGGGCCTCCCGGTCCGTGATCGCCATGCTGGAAACCCGGGAGTGGCCCACCAAGGAAGCCCGCGAGTCCTTCTGGGCCGAGGTTTGCCGGTCCCTCGGCGAGATGGAGGACACCCTCTCGATCAAGTCCCTGATGGAATGGGCCCAGTCCTACGGCCTGATGGAAAAACGCAAGGAGAAGTCCCTCTCGATCCGTCGGGCCGCCTTGGCCGCGCTGGGGAACTTCAAGTCGAACCAGGTGAAGACTTTCCTGGAAGGCGTCCTCAACTCAGGCGACGCCGAGGTGAACGACGTGGCCACCGACTCGCTGGAAAAGGTCGCGGCGAAATTGGCGTCCTCCCCGGAGGCCCCCGAATAGGCTTGAGCGGGTCCTGGGATCCCGGGTGGGCCGGCGGATTTTCCGGCCCCTTCCCCAAACGCCTGAATTGGGGCGGGCCTGGGGGGCCGGGGGACCGTGTTTTTTAGTCGCCCCGCCCCCCGGGGAAGCGATATAATCGTCTCGAAAGGTCCGCCTTCCCTCCGGGGGAAGCGGCCTTTTGTCGTTTAAGGGGCTTTTTTCCCCCA
>Ga0265338_10006162_pt1 | contig 15384 bp, 18 predicted proteins | sample 42126metaG_FD_193579 | JGI IMG/M metagenome (GOLD analysis project Ga0265338, IMG submission 193579) | Rhizosphere microbial communities from Carex aquatilis grown in University of Washington, Seatle, WA, United States - 4-21-26 metaG | ecosystem: Host-associated > Plants > Roots > Rhizosphere... | reverse complement strand
TGGTGTACTTCTTTCCGTTTGCTGCCTCATTTAGCTTGCTCGCAATGGTGCTGACGGTGACAGCCATTTTACGGCTGAATGCCGGGACAAAATAGTTGGAGCAACCGAACGCTTTTTGAAAAGGATTATCTCGTGAAAGAAGTTTTTATACTTATTCTGTTTGTGATGAGCTCGGTCATCGGCCTGCGTGCCCAAATGACTGAGAATGAACAACAAGCTTTTGCCGCCGTAAATGCACACGTATTCCAGAGTCATTTGAAGTTTCTTGCGAATGATTTGCTCGAGGGACGCGCACCAGCCACTCGTGGAGACGCAGTGACGGAAAAGTATCTTGTCTCCCAGTTGCAGCTTCTCGGGCTTGAACCGGGGGGGGAGAATGGAACATATCTCCAGCAGTTTCCCATCCTCGGAGCCACGGCCAGTCCGTCAATGGAGCTCGTCGCACGACACGGTTCGAAGGAAGAACACTTCAAGTTCCGCGATGAATTCGTCGGCTTTTCGGGAACACAAGAAGAGGACGTGGACCTCGCGAATGTAGAAGTTGTTTTCGTCGGGTACGGTATCGTTGCACCGGAACAGAAGTGGGATGACTACAAAGGGCTTGATGTCGCCGGGAAAGTTCTGTTGATGATGAACGACGATCCTCCCGGAGAAGATCCGAAATTTTTCGGCGGCAAAGCGAGGACATATTACGGGCGTTGGACGTACAAATATGAAATAGCCGCCAGGAAGAAAGCCGCAGGGGCGATCATCATCCACACAAATGAGTCTGCCGGCTATCCGTTCCAGGTCGTCCAGACTTCGTGGACCGGAGAGAATTTTTCCCTCGCGGATTCCAGGGAGGACCCGATAAAAGTAAAAGGCTGGCTTTCGTCGAGCGCCAGCGCGAGGTTGGCTGCGATGTCGGGGAGAGACCTCGAAGCGTTGATGAAGAGTGCGCAATCGAGAAATTTCAAGCCGGTTTCCCTCGGCACGAACGTCTCCGTCCATATTCACAATACCTTTCGCGAGATGAAGACTGCGAACGTTGCGGGTCTTCTGCGAGGCAGCGATTCAGTTCTGTCGAAGGAGGTCGTTATTTTCACGGCTCATTTCGACCATTTGGGAATTGTTCAGCCGGTGAACGGAGATTCAATTGACAATGGTGCTCTCGACAACGCATCCGGTGTCAGCATGGTATTGACGCTGGCGAAGGGCTTCGCAGAGCTTGCGCAAAAGCCGAAGAGATCCTTGCTCTTCTTGCTGGTAGGGGGAGAAGAGGCCGGCACACTGGGGTCCGAGTACTACGCTGCTCATCCAACATTTCCCGCAGAAAGAATTGCCGCTGATATCAACCTGGACGGAGTGAACATGTTTGGAGAGACCCGCGATATTTCCATGATCGGAAAGGGGCGCTCAACGATGGATGATGCTGTTGCGAAGGCGGCGGCCGTTGTGGGGTTTGTCGTCAAGCCGGATCAGTTTCCTGAGCAGGGGATGTTCTACCGATCCGACCAATTCAGTTTTGCAGCGGTCGGAGTGCCAACAGCATACTTCGACCCCGGGATTGATTTTGTGGGGAGACCCGCAGAGTGGGGAATGAAAATGGCTGCGGAATATAACGACTATAATTACCATCAGCCGAGCGATGAGATCAGAAGCGATTGGACGTTTGAAGGGACAATCCAGGAAGCAAAATTCTACTTTCACCTCGCGTACCTGCTTGCCAGCCAGCCCGCAATGCCTCAGTGGAATAGTGGAGATGAATTTGAGGCTGTGCGGCTGAAATCATTGAGTCACGCCAGCCAATAGACAATAGTTTTTTCCCCTACCGGCTACAGTTTTCTATTCTTCAGCATCCTTGTCCAGTGCACAATTTGCTTCTTTACTTCCTGCGGCGAGGTGCTTCCCGCTGATCTTTTGTTTTCGACGCTCCGATGCGGAATGAGAAGGTCGAAAACATCCTCCTCAAGAAGAGGAGAAAAATGTTTCAATTCAGAGAGTGTGAGCTGCGTGAGACTCTTCTTGTGGTCGACCGCATGTGCGACAATTTTTCCGGTGATGGAATGAGCATCCCGGAAGGCCTCCCCTTTCTTCACGAGGTAATCCGCAATCTCCGTCGCGGTGAGAAAATCGTTCTTTAATTCCTCCTCAAACCTGTTCTTTTCAAATTTTGTGTGGACCAAGATGTGCGAGAAGATGAACAGGCATTGCCGCGTCGTCGCGACCGCATCGAGGAGCGGAAACTTGTCTTCCTGCATGTCGCGGTTGTAGGCAAGCGGCAGCCCCTTCATGATCGTCAGGATATTCATTAAGTCGCCGTAGACCCTTCCCGCTTTTCCGCGAACGAGTTCTGCCATGTCGGGATTCTTTTTCTGCGGCATGATGCTGCTTCCGGTGGTATACGCATCGTCCGTTCTGGCAAAGCCGAATTCCTGCGAGCTCCAGAGGACGATCTCTTCTCCGAGCCTGCTGAGATGTGTCATGACGATGCTGCACGAAGAAATAAACTCTATCAGATAGTCGCGGTCGCTCACCGCGTCGATGCTGTTTTCAACGATGCCGTCAAAGCCAAGCTTACGCGCAACCAGTGCACGGTCGATCGGGAATGAGGTGCCTGCCAGTGCCGCGGCGCCGAGAGGGAGCTTATTTACTCGTTTATAGCAATCCTGAAGCCGCTCAAAATCCCTTTCGAGCATCGACGTATACGCGAGCAGATGATGCGAGAGATATACCGGCTGAGCCCGTTGAAGGTGCGTATAGCCAGGCATGATCGTGTCAAAGTACTTCTCGGCTTTGAACAACAGCACGCGCTGCAGCTGCAGGATCAGTTTTTGCATTTCACGGATAGCGCCGCGTAAATGAAGCCGTTCGTCCAGCGCGACCTGGTCGTTCCTGCTCCGTCCTGTGTGAAGCTTCCCGCCCATCGGTCCGACCTTCTGGATGAGACGCTGCTCGATCGCCATATGAACATCTTCCTTCTCCCAGGAAAGCTCAAGTTTTCCTGTGTCGATTTCCTTAGCGATAGCCCTGAGGGATGTGCGGATACGGCGCGCCTCTTCCTGCGAGAGAATCTTTACCGCCGCAAGCATCTCAACGTGTGCGATGCTGCCGGCAATGTCTTCCTGGTATAGATGTTTGTCAAGGTCGATGGATGAAGAGAATCTCAGCGCTATTTCGGACAGCGGTTCTTTGAACCTACCGCTCCACAACGGCTGTTGATGAGCCATAGTCAACTCCTTTTGAAAAGGCATGAGAAAAAAAATACCTGACGGTCTCTTGTGCGACGTCAGGTATAAAACAGGAATTCCGACAGGTTATTCCCGGACGACCCAGACTTTTGCTTTTGCACTGACTTTTGTGTGCAGTTTCACCGGCACTTCGAAAATGCCGAGGGTTTTGATCGGCTCTTCGAGTTCGATGGTCCGCTTGTCGACCGTGAATCCCTTTTCCTTCAAGGCATCGGCGATCATCTGAGAAGTGACCGAACCGAAAAGCTTATCGTCTTCGCCGACCTTCATCGGGATCGTCACGGAGAGTTTTTCCAACTCGACGCCGAGCTTTTCCGCTTCCTTAAATTGTTTCTGTTCCTGCCGTTCGTGCTGCTTCTTCTCTTCGTCGAGCGCATGCAGGCTGCTTGTCGTGGCCCGGTATGCGATGCTGCGCGGAATAAGATAATTCCGTGCATAGCCGTCTTTCACGGCAACGACTTCGCCGATTTTTCCCAGGGTTTCAAAATCCTGACGTAAGATCACTTTCATACTTTCTCCAGCATTCTAATTGAGTGCGATTTATTTAATGGCGTCGGACACAAAGGGGAGCAGCGCAAGGTGGCGCGCTCGTTTGATCGCCTTCACCAGCTGACGCTGATGTTTGGCGCACGAGCCGGTAATGCGTTTGGGAATGATCTTGCCCTGCTCGGTGACGAAACGGTACAATTTCTTTTCATCTTTGTAATCGATGTAGATTTCTTTCGAATCGCAGAAGCGGCATGTGCGTTTCTTGCGTATCGCATTCGAATCGCGTTTTTCGCGCCGGTCATCGCCGCCTCGCCGATTTTGACTTTGATGGAACACTGTGAATTCTCCTTATTAAGTTCTGTTGCTGTTTTCGAAAAACCTTCCTGGGTTTGTGGATTTCGACGACGCCTATACGACGACGTCTCCGACGCCTGGTGCGGCGGCGGCCTGAGTCTTCAGGAGCGCGGCAGCAGCAATTTCTTTTGCCTTCAGCGCCTTCTTATCCAATTGAATGGTCAGGTAGCGGATAATCTGCTCGTCCAACTGGTAGTGCCGGTCGAGCTTCGCGATGAGGTCTCCGGGTCCCTTGAATTCGAAAAAGGCATAGAACCCATTGTTCTTCTTGTCGACGGTGTAGGCAAGCCGTTTTCGGCCCCATTTTTCCAGCGAACGAACGTCACCGCCGTTTTTCACGATGACGTCCTTTACTTTTTCGATAACGGCGTCAATCTGTGCGTCGTCGAGCGCGGCATTGACGATGAACGTCGTCTCGTAGATCTTGTGTTCTTTTTCCAACGATGTACCTCCTATGGACGTATGATGATGGTCCCATCTCATTGATGATGGAACAGGGTGTTGATTGTTGAATTAAAAGTGAAAAGTTAAGAATCAAAAACTCTTAGCAACTGTTTTCCAACCTGGTTACTGATCACTGAATACTCACTCCTTCTACACTGAACTATCATTCCCCAGAAACGATCTGTTGAAATTATTCATCGCATATTCAATTCCGTTTTGGATCAAGGCCAGTGCGGCGTCGTGCGCGCGGGCGAACATTTCCGCTGCCTGCGGGATTTCTTCTTTTTCAAAAGGGGAGAGAACGTAATCGGCCATTAATTCCTTTCTCTCCTCGGTCGGACACGTCGGCCCTGCGATTCCTACACGAAGGCGCGGAATCTTCTCCGTCTGCAAATGATAAATAATCGATGCAAGTCCGTTATGTCCTCCGTCGCTTCCCTCGGCTCGAATTCTCAGAGTTCCCAGCGGGAGCTGAAAATCGTCGAGGATGACGAGTAATTCAGAAGCGGTAACCCCGAACCGTTCCATGATCTGAGCGACCGCTACTCCGCTCTCATTCATGAACGTCATCGGAGCTGCAAGAATAACGCGCCGGTCATTAACCGCACAGTCAGAATACAGATAATCGCCGCTGCCGTCGAGCATCGGCGATCGCAGCGATTGCGACAGCGACTCGATAACGTTGAATCCGACGTTGTGCCTCGTTGAGGCATAACGCCTGCCGGGATTTCCCAGCCCGATAATGCATGCTGTCTTCTCTGAATCCGGTTCTTCGTCAAAGAATTTCTGCAATGAGGGGGATGCCAGTTAGAAAATAAATCTCAAAGAACGGAGAAAAAAGATCTCACGATCGGGTGTTGAGTTACTTCTTATCTTCTTTTTTAGCGGGAGCGCCGGGTGCTGCTTTTGCAGCCGGTGCCGCTTTCGCCGCTGGGGCTGCTTTTGCTCCGCCGGCTGCCGGTTCCGCTCCTTCTTCGCCTTCCTCAGGCTTCTTGCCCTTGGCAATGACTTCCGGTTCGGCCAGGGTTGTCGCGGCGGCCGCATCCGCGGGTGTTTCCTCTTTCAAGATTGTCGGAGGAACGACGGCGACAATCGTGCTGGATTCGCTTTCGAGAATCTTCACGTTGTCGATCTTGATATCGCGGATGTGGACAGACTGATTGATGCCAAGTTCCGCGATATTTATTTCTACATGGTCGGGAATAAATTTAGGTAAGCAGGATACTTTGAGTCGGTGCATCACATGCTGAACCGTTCCGCCGTCTTTGACACCTTTCGGCGTACCGTTGAGCATCACAGGCACCTCGATGGTTAATTCTTCGTCTGCACGAACGCCCTGCAGATCGAAGTGGATTGGTAAATCTGAAACGGGGTCGAACTGAACGTTGCGAAGCACGCACGTCTTCGCTTCGCCGTTGTCCAGCTTCAAGCTTACGATATGCGCTTCTGAAGTATAGATGAGCGGTTTCAATCCAAGCGGAGTTGCCGCGATATGAATGTTTTGTTCGCCGCGCGAATAGTATTCGCCCGGAATTTTACCGGACCGCCGTATTGCCCGTGTACGCTTCCCGGTGCTTGTGCGGACTTCTGCTTGAAGAACTACTTCTGACATGACTTACTCCTTTAGAAAACTAATCGTCCTGAGTTTTATCTTTATCAACATCAAATAGGGAACTGATCGACTTGTTGTCGAAGGACCGGTGGATCGCTTCGGCAAATATCTTGGCGACAGACATGACTTCAATTTTGGGAGATGCTTGTTTCAGTTGGATGCTATCCGTTACGAGCAAATTCGATACTGCCGAATTATTGATCCGCTCCATGGCTTTTCCCGATAGGATCGGATGCGTGCATGCACCGTACACCTCTTTTGCGCCGGCATCTTTGAGAGTCTTTACCGCGCTGGTGAACGTTCCCGCCGTATCAATGAGATCGTCAACGATGAGAACATTTCTTCCCTTGACCTCGCCGACGATATTCATGACTTCGACCTCGTTCGGGGCCGGTCTCCGTTTGTCGATCAAGACCAGATCTGCATCCAGCCGCTTTGCGTAGGCTCTTGCCATTTTTATTCCCCCGACATCGGGGGAGACGACAGTCAGATCGGGGATTTTTTTCTTCCGGTAGTAATCGACAAAGACAACCGACGAATACAAGTGATCGAACGGAATATCAAAGAATCCCTGGATCTGCGGAGCATGTAAATCCATCGCGATAATTCTGTCGGCCCCGGCCTTTGTCAACAGGTTCGCAACAAGTTTTGCCGTGATTGCGACACGAGGCTGGTCTTTGCGATCCTGACGGGCATACCCGAAATACGGGATAACCGCTATCACTTTCCGCGCCGACGCTCTCTTTGCGGCGTCGATGGTGAGCAGGAGTTCCATCAAATTGTCGGCCGGCGGATTTGTTGGCTGAATGATGAAAACGTCTGCCCCTCGTACATTGTCAATGAACTTTACCCAAATTTCGCCGTCACTGAAATTGCGGATGTCTATTCCGCCCAGTTCTTCACCGAGATTCTTCGAAATCTGCTCGGCTAGTTGGGGGTTTGCCCTGCCGGAAAATACCTTTAATCGATACATTCGTAATTTACACGTTAGTACGAACAGGGGGTATCTGATAGCCGATCGGTTATTTCTTCCCGCAACGGCGGGGACACGCGCACGACTTTTCTTTCAAACTTATAAATATAATAAATACCGTGCAGAGAGTCAATTATTTTTTGCGGTAAAGAAATAGCTGCGGCAGTGTCTTAACTCCGTTCGTTGAGAAAAACGATGAAGCAGAATCGGCCATTTCCTTGACATTCACCCCGTCGTTGGCTATTTTCTAACTGGTTTTTTATGGATGAAATCAAAGAACGTGTGTTCCGCCTTGTAATGCCGCTGGGAGCTGATTTGTATGGCGACATCAGATGGAAAGAAGAGAGTACTGGACCGGGGGGGAAAAAGCTGCCGGTTATCATTGTCTGCCATGGCTTTAAAGCGTTCAAGGATTGGGGCCCGTTCCCTGCGATAGGCCGGTATTTTGCCGAGTCCGGTTTTGTTTCTATCGTCTTCAATTTTTCTCATAATGGCATCGGGAAGAACTTCCGGAAATTTTCAGAACGGGAAAAATTCTCGGTAAATACCTTCAGTATTGAGCTAGAGGACGTTAGCACAGTGCTCAGTGCGATATCGGCCAATCAGATTGAGTGTGATCGCATCGATGAGACAAAGATCGGAATTGTGGGACATTCTCGCGGAGGGGGAATTGCGATCATATCGGCTCGTGAGAACAGAAAGATTAAGGCGGTTGTGGGGTGGTCGACGGTTGCCTATTTCGACCGATATACAGAAGCGCAACGGAGGCTGTGGCGGGATAAGGGTGTCGTAGGACATCCTTCCAACAATCCGCACACTCTTTTTCGATTGCGCACAGATTTGCTCGACGACCTGGAAAACAACAGAGAGAGATTACAAATCAAGCAAGCTGTCCACGACCTTGGGAAGCCGTTGCTCTTGGTCCACGGGACCGCAGACATTTCAGTTCCAACGGACGAAGTCAAGTCCCTGTTCGAAGCGTCAGACAAAACGATGACCGAGTTGATTCTGCTGGACGGAGTAGGGCACATGTACGGAGCACACCACCCGTACGTAAAGCCCGCCCCGGCAATGAGCCGTGTTCTGGAGTTGACATCTGCATGGTTTCATAAACACTTGTGACAATAAAAGGAGAAACGATGGAGACAACGCGCAAGTTCTTTCAGCACGCATCAGTACTGCCTTTCGCTGGAGAAAAATCGAGTATTTTCGTTCAGGCCATTTGGATTTCCCTCTTTGCGGCGCTGACCGCTCTCGGGGCCCAAGTCGCCATTCCTCACCAGCCGGTGCCGTATACATTGCAGACATTTTTTGTTCTGCTGGGGGCTGCGTTCCTGGGAAGCCGCAACGGCTCTATCAGCCAACTTTTGTACATCGGCATGGGTGTAGCCGGTCTGCCAGTATTTTCCGGCGCCAGTTTCGGATTTGCACGAGTCATCGGCCCGTCGGGAGGATACCTCCTTAGTTTTCCCCTTGCGGCACTTGTCGCAGGGTATCTTGTGCATCTCCGTTCAGGTTATTTGTGGACTCTTCTTGGGATGTTCTTAGGACTTGTCGTGGTCTTTGCGTGCGGTGCGACATATTTGAATTATTTCTATTTACATGATTTCAGAGAGTCTATGTTTAGCGGATTTTTGATCTTTTCATGGTGGGATATGTTGAAGCTTTCAGCGGCGGCGGCCATCTACAATGAGTTTGCAAAACGATACAGGAAACTGCCGGCGTAGAATAGCAGAGATCAAGAACGGAAAAAGCCTCTCAGAAAACGGGAGGCTTTTTTGTTTCAGGCCGATTGCACGCGACTCCTTATTTCTTTTCAACCTCCAACGGCAACTCGGAAGGGAACCAATCTCTTGTCTGGTTGCAGAAAGAACAGACAGAGAGCATGACCGGCACCTCGACAAGTACGCCGACGACAGTTGCCAGCGCCGCACCGGAAGCGGGTCCGAAAACGGTAATAGCCGTGGCCACCGCTAATTCGAAGAAGTTGCTGGCACCAATGAGCGCTCCCGGCGCGGCGATGTTGTGCTGCACCTTAAAAAGTTTCATCAATCCGTACGCCAGCGATGAATTAAAATAGACCTGGATCAGGAGGGGGATTGCGATCAGCACAACATCAAAGGCATGCAATGATAGATTGTCCGCCTGAAAGGCAAAGATAAAAATTAAGGTAGTCAAGAGTGCGATCATTGTTATCGGATGAAAGAAGCCCATGTACTTCGTCTCGAACCATTCTTTGCCTTTCATCCGAAGCAGGAGAGCCCGGCTTACGCTTCCCAGGGTGAGCGGAATGACGATGAAAGTAAAAACACTGACGAGGAGAACCTGAAACGGAACCGTCAAGTTGCTTGCCCCGTTTACGAGCATGCTCACAATCGGTGCAAAGAGAAGGAGCATCAGGAGATCGTTCAGGGAAACCTGCACGAGAGTATATGCCGGGTCTCCGTCCGTGAGGTACGACCAAACGAATACCATGGCCGTGCAGGGTGCCGCTGCAAGGATGATCGTCCCCGCGATGTACTGGTCAGCAAGGGCTCCGTTGATGAATGGCGCAAAGATCTTCTTGAAAAAGATCCAGGAGATGAGCGCCATTGAAAACGGTTTTACCATCCAATTGACGAAAAGTGTGACAAGAATTCCTTTTGGTTTTTCGCGAACGCTGAGGATGCTTGCAAGATCGATTTTCAACATCATAGGATATATCATCAGCCAAATGAGAATGGCAATGGGAATATTGATGTGGCTGTCTGTGCCGAATTCGAGCCGGCGCAGAGGGTCGATCACAGTGGGGAAGAGTTTTCCGAACAGGACGCCTGCTGCCATGCACGCCGCGACCCAGAGGGTGAGATATCGTTCAAACCCGGAGATCTTTTTTGATCGAGAGTCCATGCGTGCTCTCAATGTTGGATTACCCGTCTTGTAATGTTAGGTCTTCGAAATTTCTTGTTTGTAGAACGTGGAGAATGCTTCTTTTATCTCATCCCGAACCCGCCGGAACTCTGCCAGGACTTCTTCTGCTGTCCCAACTGCTTCGGCAGGATCTTCGAATCCCATGTGTAACCTATGATGGACTTTCCCGATGAAGACGGGACAAGTTTCTTTTGCGTTGTCGCACACCGTGATAACATAATCGAAAGAATCATTGAGAAACTCTGCGACGTTTTTCGGTGTATTCCCTCCGATGTCGATCCCGGCTTCATTCATCACTTGTACGGCTAGCCGGTTGACCCGTGCTGCAGGGATGGTACCCGCTGAAAAAACATGAAGCGATGGGTCTCGAGATTTCAGAAATCCCTCGGCCATTTGGCTTCGGCAAGAATTGCCGGTGCAGAGAATAAGTATCTTTGTCACTTTGTTCCCGAGATTGTTATTGAGCTTAATTGTGCCGCATCGAGTTTATAGCCGTAATTCTTTTCCGAAACAATTTCGATATTTGTGAAGCCGGCATTCTTGATAATGGCGAGATATTCTTTTCGGTCTATGGCCCCGCTGATGCATCCCGCCCATAGGGCGGCGTTGTTACGTTCTTCCGATGACACGGCGCCGTCTATGACGATATCGGAAACGGTGAACTTCCCGCCTGATTTCAATACGCGGTAGATCTCCTGGAATGCCTTTGATTTATTTGGCACAAGATTGATAACGCAATTGCTGATAACACGATCGACAGAATTGTCTGGCACCGGAAGCGCCTCGATCTCGCCAAGCCGGAATTCCACGTTCGCCGCTTTGATTTTTTTTGCGTTCATGTTCGCTTTGTCGACCATCGCTTCGGTCATATCGACGCCGATTGCCCTTCCCGTTGGCCCGACCTTCCGAGCAGCGATGAACACATCGATACCAGCGCCGGAACCGAGGTCAAGGACTGTATATCCTTGTTTTAAGTCCGCGAACGCAGTTGGAACGCCGCACCCGAGCCCGAGGTCTGCTCCATCCGGAATGGCTGACAGATCTTCAGGATGATATTCCAGTGACATTTGGACGAGCGAGTCAGATCCCGTTCCGCAGCAGGAACTTGATCCTGTTCCGCACGAGGTGGCTTTCGTAGCGATCGATGAAATTTTACCCGCGGCGATTTCAGCATATTTCTCTTTCACATCATTCTTGATTTCGAGATCCGTTTTCATAGTGGAAATCCTTTCATCAAATAGTATTGATACGTTAGTTCAAAAAAATCAACAGCAGATTTGCATTTTCTTCTTTACTTTGTCCAGCGTCATTCGATCTTTCTCAATGATGGAATCATCATCGACCCATCCGGAGAGAGACGAGAGAAGTTCCTTCTTCATCGGATCCAGACTGCTCATGTCGATCCAGTAATAGTTCCATTTGCCTCTTTTGTTGTCCTTGATGAATCCCGCATCGCGCAGGGCGATGAGGTGATGAGAGAGTTTCGACTGAGCCATATCGAACGTCGCCATCAATTCGCAGACGCACGCCTCGTCCTTCAGCAGGACAAGCAGGAGCCTGATCCGTATTTCTTCTGAAAGAGCTTTGAGGGCAGTCGTCACTTCTACCATAAACATTCCATCAATTAAGTTTGATACGTAATGATACGTAAAAAAGTTGCATCCGTCAAGAACTATTTTTGCTGAAATCGAGGTATTGGCTCCACCGCCTGAACAACTCCGCGGTGGCCTGAGCATCGCCAAAGCAGTACTCGGCGATCTCATGGTACCTTTTTTCCTCCACCAATTTTCCCATATCAAGCCCCGTGATCCCGTGAGCTTTGGGGCTGTCGATGCCGAATGACTTGCAATAAAAATCGAGGCTGAACCTGCGCGTTGTGTTGTAGAACGTGAGCTGTTCGAGAAGGTCGCAATGCTGGCTCGCGTCGTAGCGGTAAGGGACCAGGTTTCGCGTCGGCTGAACATTCAGAAGTGCCGACCGCACCATCAGGAACGGACAGTCGAATCCTCTTCCGTTGAAAGTAACAAACTGGTGATATGCCGGAATCAACTTCCAAAACTCTTCAAGGATATCCTTTTCAGAACCTGACTTGTATTGCACGAGTCCATCAGGGGAGATATAGTCTTCCTTTTTCTCCGATTGGAAGAGAACTTTCCCCATGTTGGAATCCGGATTGACAAGCGCAATTGCGATGACCTGCGAGGTAAGGGCATGCAGGTTCAGATTCTGCTTCGTTTCTTCTATCTTTTCATCCGTGTCCGCAAACTTGAAAAGATATTCCCGGCTTGACTGGTCAAATGAATCGAGAGGAAGAGCAAGCGTTTCGATATCGAAAACGACGCGCGACATTAGCGTGTTATCCTGTAATTTTTTAACCCCCAGTTAGTTTCCCGAGCAGTAACCTTGATCACGGTGTAGATCGGGATTGCAAGCACCATCCCCACAATTCCGAGCAATTCGCTGCCGACGAGGATGGTGAGCACAATGGTCAGCGGATGCATATCCAGGATCTTCCCATAAACGTTCGGCTGGATAAACATCTGGTCGATTTGCTGGACGACGAACGTCGTGAGCACAATGGGTACCAGCATGCGAAAGTCGCCGAACTGGATCAGCGATGCAATGACGATGGGAATCGCAGCAAGCAGCGGTCCGGCCATCGGGATGATATTTGAAAAACCGCAAACGATGCCAAAGATGATCGCATAACGAAAGCCAAGGAGTGAATACGCCGAGGCATACAAAATGGCCACTGAAATCAATTCTATACACACGCCCCGGATATATTTACTGAGTTGCGTTTCCAGTTTGCTTATGACGTTCAGCGACATTTCGAAATACTTGTTCGGGACATTTTCAATGACCGCCTTTTGAATTCGATGGTAATCGTTCAGAAGAAAAAATGTGATAAACGGCACGACGATGAAGGACCCCGCCATTCCGATGACGTTTGTGATCGTTTCTTCTGCTTTGCCTGTCAGAGCGGGAAGTGTAGTTTCGATTTTGGTCGCCAGATCGCTCGATTTGAGAAACGGAATGAATCCGCTTATCGAGACGCTGAACTGGTTCAGCACACGGGAAAGACGGTCTCCCGACAAAAACACCGCGAGGTTTGTGAGCTGGCGTACCATGACCGGATAGATGGTCACAAAACCGGCGAACAAGAGGATGCCGATGACAAGATAGAGGCCGAGAATTGCCGCGACGCGGGGTATGTCTTCTTTTTCGAGATAGTCAACGAGAGGCTTAAGGACCATCGTTACCGCAAATGAGAGCACGAGCAGAATAAAAACCTGCCCGAACATAGAAAGGATAAATATCGGAGCCGCGATCGAAAAGGTGACGATGAACACCTTCCAGTACCGGCTGGTGAAGAAATCATCCATGGCTTTCAGTGATCCGATAATTCTTGAGCCCCCAGTTTGTTTCGCGGGCGGTAACCGTAATGACGGTATAAAGAGGAATTGCCAGAACCATTCCCAGAATTCCCATCAGTTCGCCCCCGAGAAGAATGACGATCATGATGGTCAATGGATGCATGTTAAGCAACTTCCCGTAAAGATTCGGCTGAATAAAAATATCATCTAGCTGCCGTACCGCGATCGTCGCAATGGCGATCGGTATGATCATCCGAAAATCTCCGTATTGGATGATCGATACGATCATAACGGGGACGGCGCCGATCACCGGCCCCGCCAGCGGTATGATGTTGGTGATCCCGCCAATCAGACCGAGCACCGTCGCATACTGAATGCCGATCGCTTGATAGGCAACAGCGTACAGCAGGGCAACCGAGATTGAATCGATGCAGACTCCGCGCGTATACTTGCTGATCTGGCTGTCCAGCGAGTGTACGACATTCAATGCCATTTCGAAATACTTGTTCGGAACATTTTCGATAAGTGCTTTCTGCATCTTGTAATAATCGTTCAGGAGGAAAAAAGTGATGAACGGAACGATGATAAGCGAGGCCACAAGCCCTAACGCACTGGTGAGCGATTCCTCGGCAGTCTTGGCAGCTTCCGGCAGGAGCGTGTTGAGTTTAGCGGCAATGACTTCGGCTTTGATGAACGGTACTTTTTCAGAAATAGAGGCCGCCATCTGATTCAACATTGCGGACAAGTGCTCGCTGTTCATCAGCGTCGCCAGGCTTGACAGTTGAAGGACGACGATCGGATAGACGGTGATGAATGCAAAGACAACAATCCCGCCGATGACGACATACATGGCGAGAATCCCGGCGGGACGCGGGACGTTGTTTTTCTCTAGGTAATCTACGGCAGGCTTCAGCACCATGGTCAGGACGAAGGACATTGTCAGCAGGAGAAATACCTGGCCGAGGAAGGAGAGCGCAAGAATTGCGCCGATGATGGCAGCTGTTACGAGGAATACTTTCCAGTGCCTGCTTTTGAAGAATCTATTCATGGCTGTTTTGCCAGAAATTTTCTTGTCGCGCTCAATGCTGTGTCAAAGGCAAAGCCGCGGCGCACCAAATAATCGAGTATCTTTTTTTTGATATGATCATCGTCAAGCTGACGCGACGATCGTCCGATACGCGCCGACTGCCGTTCCGCCGCTTTCATCGCCATCTGAAATTCCGATTCCGGCGTGGAAAATTCACCAAGGACTGATTCCATAAGAGAAGGCGGAACCCCTTTTTTCATCATCATCTGACGAAGCATCTTGGCGCCGGCTGGTTTTTTTGCCAGAGCATCCCGGCACACCATGCGCGCGAACGCAATGTCGTCGAGCATGTTCAGAGATTCCAGCCGGCCGATGACTCTTTCGCTGACCTCGGCGGGAATTTCTTTTCTCAGCAAATAATCGCGCATCTCTTTCTTGCTTCTGGGGCGGATGGAAAGATACCGAAGTGCCTTCTGCTTCGCCATCTCTTCATTTTCGGAGTCGAGAATTGCATCGACCGCTGCCTGGTCCAGAGCAGTCCCTTCGTGAAGTGCATACCGAAGCATAATATCATCGCTGACGCCGAACGCAAAGTTTCCGTCGATGAAGATTGACACCCGCGATGTCCGCTTTTTTTGCCGCTCTATTTTCGTAATGCGCATCGCGCTTCGACATCTAAGATTTCGGAGCTTTTTTTGAAGAGGCCGGTTCAGCTTGCTTCGCCGTTGCCGGGGCTTGTTTCGCCGGCGCAATGGCTTCGTCCGCGATGATGCCGAGCTTCTTCTTGACCGTGATAAGAATTTCGTCAGCGATCTTCGGCGACGCGGTAAGGTACGCTTTAACGGCGTCGCGTCCCTGGCCGATGCGGTCCTCTTTGTAGGAGAACCATGAACCGCTTTTGACGATGATGTTGTGTTCGACGGCGACGTCGATCAAATCACCCAGCTTTGAAATTCCCTCATTATAGA
>Ga0265338_10006161_pt1 | contig 15385 bp, 10 predicted proteins | sample 42126metaG_FD_193579 | JGI IMG/M metagenome (GOLD analysis project Ga0265338, IMG submission 193579) | Rhizosphere microbial communities from Carex aquatilis grown in University of Washington, Seatle, WA, United States - 4-21-26 metaG | ecosystem: Host-associated > Plants > Roots > Rhizosphere... | reverse complement strand
AATACAAATTCTTTCATATTCACACTTTAATTTTTTATTGGAAATAATTACATCTTATATCTTAGAATGCCTCCGCTGCCGCACGATTGCAATTGGTAATCATGACCAAAGAGTTAAAACCACGCTAGAGGAGCGAATTAATTAAACACTTTCACACTTTGCTCACCTACCTTCACCACATATACTCCACGGGTAGGAAGACACACTTCTACAGTATTGGTATTAGCTTGTTGGCTGTAGATTATATTTCCTTGTAAGCTGTATATTGTAACTGATTCTCCTATTGGTACACCGCAGAGTTGAACCTGTCCGTTTTGTGAACTTACATGAAAAGGAGTCACTACATTGTTGGTTATGTTAGTTGCATTAAATTCTTGAACTATTAAATCTTTCCAATGTTTAGATGCTTGATAAAGAGCTTTTGTGCCAGTAGGTACATATAATATACAGGTACTTTTTACTCCATAAAATAAATTCCATGTATAAACGGTACTAACCGCAGGTGGTGTAGTGGCATATATCTTAACAGTGTCAAGTAAAGGACAATAAGCAAAAGCAGTAAAACCGTAGAATTTTACAGATGCAGGAAGGGTGACTTTAGTTAGTTTTGTGCAACACTGAAATGCATTATTTTCAATTGAATCTACAGAAGAGGGAATAATAACAGAGCTTATACCAGTATTATAAAAAACATCTTGATTAATTATTTTAATAGAGTTAGGAATATTTATAGAAGTTAAATAGTAACATCCATCAAATGCTCCTTCTTTAATGTATTTAACTGTATTTGGAATTATTATAGAACGGAGTCCTGCATAGTAAAATGCATCAATTCCAATTGTATCTACAGATGCAGGAATGATTATCGAAAGTAAACTGGTACATTGGTAGAAGATTTGATCTGGTATTGTCTGTAAAGAAGTAGGTAACGTAACCGTAGCTAAATTAGTACAACTGTAAAAAGTAGCCTTCCCCATTGAACTAACAGAAGGAGGAAGATTGGCTACAGTTAAATTTGTACAGCCATGAAAAGCACGATCTCCAATACTGGTCAAGGTAGATGGAAAAGCAACTGATATTAAGCTGGTGCAACCATCAAAAGCATCTAATCCAATTTTTTGTACGGACGACATACTAATGGAGCTAATACCAGTACATCCATCAAAAGCAAATTGATCTACTAATGTTACCGTTGATGGGATGGTATAACTACCTGTTTTATTTGAAGGGCAGCTTATTAAAGTAGACAAATCTTTGTTAAATAAGATGCCGTCCTGACTTGAATAATTTGGATTATTTGCATCTACTGTTACAAAGGCACTGCAACCATAAAAAACACAGGTTTCGATTGTAGTAATCGAAGCAGGGATTGTAATTGTTGTGAGGCTGGAACAGCCTGAAAAAGCATTTGCATTAATTTCTGTAGCAGAAGCAGGGAGTAATATTGAAGTTATGCTTTTATTAGAAAATGATGAATGAGGAATGGTATTAGCCAAATAATTACCATAAGCAACAATTGTTACGGCACTCAAATCTATTACTTTTAAAGCAACCATATTATTTCTCATGGTTGTAAAATCTCGTTGGTCAATAGTACCGGTAATTGTTAGGTTAGTAATGGTAGTTTGTTCTCCTGTTGTTAAAGCGGTAGATAAGGTACCTGGGGTGTCAATGTTTATTGTATTATACACTTGTGCCTGTGTTAGCACGGTTAAACTTAAGATCATTGCTACTAAAAAAAGTTTTTTCATAATGTGGATTTTTTATATATATATATTTAGTAGACGGAAAATATTAAAAAGGTTGCAGTTTCAAAGCTTAAAAAATGTAATAATATTACTCTTAATTAGTTTTTCTTTCGATTCTGGAAGAATATCATAAAACGACCAACCGTAAATTTAGCCTGAGATAATTTTACTTCTTATTATATCCGTTATAGTCGCAGACCCACGCTAGCAAAGAACCTTTTCCACTATAGAACCTTTAGCCTTTTTAATTCCCAAAAGCATCTGGCTGTAGCATTAATATCAACAGCTGCATTATGTGCTTCTTCAAAATCACAATTAAATAACTTATAGTGTAATTCAAACAGTTTTGGCCACTTGTAGCCATAAGGGCCATCAAGTTTACAATAGTTTGTTGTGCTTTGCATGGTACAAATCTTCTTCTTTGGAGCTAGACTATCCGGCATGTTATTTCTTAAGAATTCTGCTCCCATAATCTTTTCATCAAAACTCATATTGTGCGCTACAAGATATTCTGCTTGATTAATCATGCTATGGAACTCTTTTAAAACAATACTTAAAGCAACTCCTTCTTGCACTGCTTTATCATGTGAGATTCCATGAATTCGTGATACTTCTGCCGGAATAACAAAGCCTTCGGGTTTTATAATGAAATCACCTCCTTTAATTAGATTCCCTGTACTATCATAAAACAAATACGCTAGTTGTACTAAACGAGGCCAATTGTTTAAGTCTGTTACCGGTGCTTTCCAATTTCTTGGAAGCCCTGTTGTTTCTGTATCAAAGAATAAATACATAATTTCTTTATTTTTTAAATTCATTAATAACACATATCATTTAATGCCTCCTCTGGCGCTTCGCTTTTAGCAATGATTTCGAGAAATCGGAACCAAACTTATACAAACAGCACACTACGATGAACATAGTGTTTTTATCTTCTTTTTATTCTATTCATAGGTATTTCAAGTGTTCCTAATGCTAAAATTACTCTCGGTATTTGATTCGTAAAGTCAATTTCTAGGAACTCGTTATTAAATACAAAATTTATATTTTCCTCTGTCAAATAATCAATAAAGTTTATTAATGTATCTTTTTGAACTTCAGTACCATATTCTAACACGCATTTTTTGACAAAGTCATGCAAATTATCATATTCAATTAAATCACTCAAAATCAGAGTTCTTTCGGGATTAAAAGCAATATTTAAAGTATCAATACTTGTAGTTGGGTGAGCGCCTCCAAAAAATGAATTGTAAAATATTGTCAAGCTCAGATATTCTTTATTCAAGTTCTTAATTGAATGTGAAATTTCAAAATAAAATGGAAATTCTCTATCTTTTAAAAAATCATCATCTGAGTTTAACCACTTTCTATATCCACTAATTACACCAAGGGCTTTTTGCTGTATAAATGTATTTACGAAATGAGAATCAAAATGAGAATTGTTATAAAAAAATGGTAAATCACATAAATAATCAATTTTGTTTGGGAGATCAATGTCCAACTTTATCGAAAAAGAAGTGTAATCGTTTAGTTCAATGTCTTCTTGAGAGATACTGTTAAGATATTTTTCTCTTTGTGTATTTATAGAATCAAATATTTCTTCATAAATATTCTCATTATCAATTTCAATCCATTGAAATTTGTTTAAAGGTTCAGGAACTTTACATTTGTCTAATAGTATAGGAATTAAATAAATGTCATCAATTAGTTTGCTTTCAGAATATTCAACTGCATATTTGAATTCCTTTTGAACATAACCTCTTTTATTTACTGAAGTAGAAGATAACAATAAAATGACAAAATTTGATTCCTTCAATGCTTTCTTAACTTCATAATCCCAGTTTGCACCAACTTTCAATTTCTTTTTGTCAAGCCAAGGTGAATATCCTTTTCGAGTTAAAAAATCGTATAATTTTTCAGCTACCAAATAATCTTCCCTTGCGTGACTTATAAAAACTTCTTTATACATAGATTGTCTTTCGTTTTTTTGCTTTCCCACCAACGGTCGAGGGTATGAAATGTAACTAATTGTGGAGCTAAGTTCCTATCAACTGTTGCAAATCTTTCTGCGGACTACTACGTTTCACATACCACTGAGACCCTCATTAGCTATATCGCGTGTTACCTCATTATGTTCTTTGTTATCTATCATTCATTTTTCTAAATTGATAATGTCTGTCACATGTTTATGATTTTAGTGTTGCCATTCTGACTTAAATATGTTTAGTATCATTTGTTTAATTGTTCCATTTTCTAATTTAAGGCCAAGAGGTTTTGATACATCTTGTCCCTCTTCTAAATGCAAGGAGGTGTTATAGATTATTCCCAATAAAAAATATGTTTCTGGAATATGAATTCCAATACTTTGAGCAAAATGAAGTTTATTTTTTGTTCCATTCACTTCCTCAATGAATAATCTTTTGTTTTCTGCATCAGGTATTTTGCTATAAACGAGTTTTTCTATTTGTATTCTAACACCAAAACAAATTGCCAAAGGGTCAAAAGTGTCCATTTCGAATAAATATCGTCTTACCTCTCGGAATATTTTACTTAGAAATTTTTCTGGCTTTGCCCAATCAGTATTAAATTTGAGTGCATTGAATTCTGTTGTTAAATCTATGGTGTCTATCGTTGGGTGAAAATGGAAATAGTAAGCATCAACACTATTTTGAATACTTGGGTCTTTTCTTTTGTAAATGATCTTTAAAATTTGTTGATTAGATTTTATGTTAATTTCTTTGATGTAATTGACTTTAATCTTGGTATCGTTAAAGCAAAAATGATTAAAATATAAAGGGTCTAAGTGTGTTAATAAAATTGGGAATATTCTTCTCTTTTGTTTTTTCATTTCATCTATAAAAGTTGAAATGTAATATTGAAATGTAATAAGGTTTGCATCATCCATATAATCGAATATTTCATCAATTACTAAAATGCAGTCCTTTTTCTTAAAATTCCTTTTTGACTTAAACAGTAAAGCGATAAATGTCAAAATGTCTCTTTGACCATTGGAAATTTCATGAGCCTTTGGCCATTTAATAATAAGACTGTTGCCTTCAACTTTTGGCTTTATATCAAATCTGTCTTTTACAGGATTAAATGCAGCAATTGTTTTGATATAATGTTCCTTTTCATCAAGATAATAAAGATATTTACAAGCTTTTTTATAATTTGCATCCATGTCGTTTTTAACGATTATGATTTGCCAAGCTGTTAGGTAAGAATCAACTTCATCTATTACCTCTGGAAAACCAAATGAGGTAATTATATTTGATAGTTTTACAAATTCATCTAATCCTTGGAATGATGGTAAAATATTGGTTACAATCCAATTTTTAATTTCATTACCAGTTCCAGATTGTTGATTAATCTGTGGGAAAGAAGAATCGAATATTGTTCTGTAATTTTTTAGAGCAAATCTTGTAAAGTCAATTTCATTTTCAATTCTATGAAAAAGGTGGCCGCAACTAAATATGTTTGAAATGTTGGTTAAAAGTTTATTTCCATTAACACCAAAATTGGCTTTTATAGTTGCTGAGTTATAATTAAAATCAATTTTCTGTGGTATTGTTTGAACTAGAACCGTTGGTATTATATCAAGAGAAGTTTTTGCAAATGTATGTCCGCCAAACGATTGTACTACTGATTTTGGTTCTGTTTGATTATTAATAACAAACACATCGAAATAATCTGTGATAGTGTTTTGATTGTCATCAGCTGTTAGCGTATCGCCATTTGTTAATGAAATATTAAGTACTGGTCGATTTTCTGTGTTTTTATTAAAATAATGCTTCTCGTCTAATTCGATTTTATTGCTTTTTAATGAATCAAATGCAATAGCAAATGAACTTTTACCGAATCCATTTGGTGCAACTAAAATATTTGGCTTGTTGGGAACTAGGTCAAGTTTAAACAACCTATTTTCAATACCTTTTATATTAGTTATTTCTATTGTTGTTATATTCATTTGTCGGGTTTATTCTTCGCTCTTTTTGTATCAAATTATTCACTGTGTGTCTGTATTCCACTTGGCGGCAGTACATCTATTATAGTATAAGCGAATTCCTATATGAGCTTTTAATTCCTCATACATTCACCTAATGATGTTTTTTTATTCTTCTTCTCCAAAGATAAAAATCCCTCTCGCTGCCGCAACGATTGTGTTGTGTGGCAGCGGAGGTCCTTGTTGATATATCTTTATAAAGTAAATTGTCGGAATCGTAATTTACAGAATATTAGAATTAACAGGATGAAGCTTGGGATGAAATATAAGTTTGTATTGCAAACTGTTTGCTCCAAAATTAATTAATAATCCCTTGGCAAAATTATAGGCCACCACATAGTTTTTTGCTTGGGCTAAATGAACATCTTCTAAGTTTATCACGGCCTTCAGTTCAACAATAACGGAATTCTCTACAACAAAATCAGCTCTTCTGGTTCCTACCGATCTACCTTCATAATAAATACTTTGCTCTACTTCTCTACCAAATTCTAATCCGGCCTTTGCCAATTCTATTGCTAAACATCTTTGATAGATTACCTCTTGAAATCCGTTGCCTAATGTATTATGCACCTTCATTGCACAACCTATTATTGTAAACGTTAGTTTATCTTTTTCCATTATCTAAATTCTAACATTCTGAAATTCTGATTCCCACATTTTGCAACAGGGGGTATAGTCATTTACAAACACCTACTACTTCCATTCTACGAAGAACAGGGAAAATCCGTTGCCTAATGTATTATGCACCTTCATTGCACAACCTATGATTGTAAACGTTAGTTTATCTTTCTCCATTATCTAAATTCTAACATTCTGAAATTCTGATTCCGACATTTTGCAACAGGAGGTATAGTTATTTACGAACCGCTACTATTATTTTTAGTTTATGATTTTTAACTAAACAAACATACTATTATATTTTCACCATTCCCAATAATTTAACATAAACAATACACTAATAAGTCTCCACAAAAAAACAGAGAACCTAAAGATCCAAGTACTCACGCCCCAAAATCCGATAACATCCCTTCCTTATAAACCGATCTTGTCACATACAATTTATGCAAGGATCTATTGTATAGGTATTTATATACAATACGCCTAGTATATAGTTTGAGGTACAGTCTCAAAACTTTCTTGTTCTGACCGTGTTCCATTTTATTAAATGTTTTTCCCCTAGTAGAGAATCCGATTTGTTTTTGCCACCAACTCTAACGAAATACAAAAGAAATGGCATATTATTGACCAACAATGCTCCGCTTCTTATCCACAATGCTTCATAATTGACTAATAATGCTACTTGCTTTATATATAATTGAACGATATTTTTCGAGACGCTTAACGATTTTGATGAATTGCTTAAGCTTCTTATCGAATCGCTTAACCGTCTTGATGAATTGCTTAACGGTCTTAACAAGATGCTTAACCGTTTTAACGAATTGCTTAACTGTCTTGATGATTTGCTTAACGGTCTTAGCAAGATGCTTAACTGTTTTAATGAATTGCTTAAGCTTCTTAACAAGACCTTTAACCGTTTTGAGAAATACTTTAAGTTATTGACCAATCATGCTTCGTTTCTCATCAACAACGCCTCATTATTAACCAATAATGTCAAGGGGGAATGTCGATTTCAAGAAGGAGAATTATGATTTAAATTAAAAGTGTGAAGTGAAAAGTTAAAAATGGAGGAATTGCACAAAGGGTCATTGAGCGTAGTCGAAATGAGTCGGTCATAATTTTTCACTTTTTATTTTTCACTTAATTATAATATCACCCCCTCGGGGTTTTGAATACATAATCCATCGAAAATCCTTATAAAAAAATTCCTTATACGACAGGGTGCTGTTTGAACGAAGTCGACTGTAAGGAGACGGAGTGAGTTCAGCCTGTCATGTTTTTCTTTGTTTCGTCCTGATACTTCGGGATGAAAAACCTAGCGTTAGCGATAAATATTCCTCCTCAAAGCAGATGAAATATAAACCTAAGAGAAAAAAGTAAAAGCTATATAATTTAACCCCACCCTTCGGGAGTTAGAACACATTCAAAAAAGAAATCAGGATGCGTTTGCCCTGTCAAACTGATACATGAGGGTTGTCTTTTCGACTTTTCTTTGTACATTTGCGCCGATAAATTAATGTAAAAAAATAACTTAAACTATTTAAAGATGAATGTAGTTACAAAAACCATCGCATTGGGCGATGGCCGCACCATTACAATCGAAACGGGTAAATTGGCTAAACAAGCCGATGGATCTGTGATGGTTCGTATGGGCAACACCATGTTGCTGGCAGCCGTTTGCGCAGCACAAGATGCAAAACCGGGCACGGATTTTATGCCACTCTCAGTTGATTACAAAGAAAAATTTGCATCAAGCGGCAAATTCCCCGGAGGTTTCTTACGTCGTGAAGGACGTCCTTCTGATTATGAAATTTTGGTTTCGCGTTTAATTGACCGCGCTTTACGTCCACTCTTTCCGGACGATTTTCATGCTGACACTTTCGTAACAGTAACCCTTTTCTCTGCCGATGGCGAAGATATGCCCGATGCTTTAGCCGGTTTGGCTGCTTCGGCTGCGTTGGCAGTGTCTGATATTCCTTTCAACGGACCTATCTCAGAAGTACGTGTAGCACGTATCGACGGTAAATTCGTTGTGAACCCAACCTTTGCTCAATTAGCTAAAGCCGATATGGAAATTATCGTGGCTGCTACTATAGACAACATCATGATGGTGGAAGGCGAAATGAAAGAGGTGAGCGAAGACGAATTGTTAGAAGCAATGAAAATTGCGCACGAAGAAATCAAGAAACAATGCCAGGTGCAATTGGAATTAATGGAAGCGGTTGGTAAAACAGTGAAACGTACTTATTGCCACGAAGAAAATGACGAAGATCTTAAAAAAGATGTTTGGGCAAAAACATATGATAAAGTGTACGTGGTAGCAACTTCTTGCAACACGGACAAACACGAGCGCAGTGATAACTTCAGCGCTATCAAAAAAGAATATATTGAAAGCATTGACCCTGAAGTAGCTGCTGCAAAAGGTGAGCTTATCGGTCGTTACTATCATGCTGTTGAAAAAGAAGCGATGCGTCGTTCTATCCTGGACGAAGGCAAACGCCTGGATGGTCGTAAGACTACCGAGATTCGTCCTATCTGGTCGGAAGTAGATTACTTACCGGGTTGTCATGGTTCAGCTATCTTTACCCGTGGTGAAACTCAATCATTAACTACGGTTACTTTAGGTACTAAGAACGATGAGAAATTGGTTGATGAGGCTTTGATCTCAGGTAAAGAAAGATTCTTATTGCATTATAATTTCCCTCCATTCTCTACCGGAGAAGCGCGTGCATCTCGTGGTACAGGTCGTCGCGAAATAGGTCATGGTAACTTGGCATTCCGTGCTTTGAAACCAATGCTTCCGGATGATTGTCCTTATGTGATTCGTGTGGTTTCGGATATATTGGAATCAAACGGTTCTTCATCTATGGCAACCGTGTGCGCAGGTACATTGGCTTTGATGGATGCAGGTGTGCAAATCAAAAAACCGGTATCGGGTATTGCCATGGGTCTTATCTCTGAGAATAAAGGAAAGAACTTCGCTGTGCTTTCTGATATCTTGGGTGACGAAGATCACTTGGGTGATATGGACTTCAAGGTAACAGGTACTAGAGATGGTATCACTGCTACGCAAATGGATATCAAGGTGGATGGTCTTTCTTTCGAAATATTAGAGACTGCTTTGCGTCAAGCAAAAGAAGGTCGTATGCATATCTTGGGTAAAATTCAAGAAACATTGGCAGGTCCTCGTGAAGACTTGAAACCAAATGCGCCTCGTATTGTTACCATGATGATTCCTAAAGAATTTATCGGTGCAATTATCGGCCCTGGAGGTAAAATCATTCAAGGTATACAGGCAGAAACAGGTGCATCTATCTCTATCGAAGAAGTAGCAGACGGTGGACGCGTTGAAGTTGCAGCAACTAACAAAGAATCATTAGAAGCAGCTCTTAACCGTATTAGAGGTATCGTTGCCATTCCAGAAATTGGTGCAACTTACCCATCCAAAGTGAAGTCAATTATGGCTTATGGTGCATTCGTTGAATTTATGCCGGGCAAAGAAGGTTTGTTGCATATTTCCGAAATCGATTGGAAACGCATTGAAACTATGGAAGAAGCGGGTATTAAAGAAGGTGATGTAATCGATGTGAAATTACTCGATGTTGATCCAAAAACAGGCAAATACAAATTGTCTCGCAAAGCGCTTATGCCTCGTCCTCCAAAAGAAGAACCAAAAGCTGAATAAGCTTTGGCTTTTATAAGAATAAAAAAAACCATTCCGATTTTCGGAATGGTTTTTTTGTTTTATTATTTTCTCTTGTCATGTATTCTATTTCCAATTTTATCTCCTTTGGTTAGTCGCTTTTTAAAAACCTTAGGCTCTCTTCTGTATTTACATCCAAGATTTACTTTCTTGTTTTTGGCTATTTTCTCATGGAATGCCGATTCCTCTTTTTTAAATTGTTTTTTGCTTAGAACATTACTGTTTCCACTCATATTCGGACGCTCTTCTTCTGTAAGGCGGCTTGATATCTCTACTGATTTTGGAATTGCAAGTTCCGGTATCTGGTAGTTCATCAGTTTCTCAATGGCCTCTTTGTCTTTCGCTTCTTTTTCCGTGTAGAATAAAATAGTTTTACCTTCTTGCTCTGCTCTACCCGAACGACCGATGCGGTGTAAGTAGTTTTCAGCATAAGTAGGCGTGTCAAAGTTGATAACATGGGAGATATTATCTAAATCTAATCCGCGAGCCATTACATCTGTTGCAATTAAAATGCGCGTGATACCTTCGTCAAATTCATGGATGGATTCAAGTCTGTAGTTTTGCGATTTATTGGAGTGGATAACACTTGTCTCCGGTCCAAAATCTTCTTCTATGGTTTCGTATAGTCTGTCAGCCATCTTTTTGCTGGAGACGAATACAAGCACTTTCTTGAATTCTTTTCTGTTGTTAAGGAAATGAACCAACAGATTGCATTTGGTATAAAAATTTGGAACGCTATAACACTGTTGTGCTATGTTTTCCAAACGCGTACCACTTACCGCTATGGTAACCTTTCTAGGAGTAATAAAGAAATCCTCAATCAGCGCATCCACCTCTTCCGTCATACTTGCCGAAAACATAATATTCTGACGCTTATCCGGCATGATGTCAAAGATGTTTGCAAGTTGATGGCGAAAGCCTGCATCCAACATCACATCCACCTCATCAATAACGAGTTTCTTTACTTCATTTAGCTGAATTACCCGAGTCAAAGCTATGTCATATAATCGACCGGGTGTACCTACCAAAATATCCACACCTTTAGATACCGCTTCCTTTTGAGTATTTATATTGGTACCGCCATAAACTCCAATAATACGAACGGTAATATACTTACATAGCGCATTAAGCATCTCAACAACCTGCACAACTAATTCTCGTGTAGGCACAAGTATCACTATTCTGGGGTTGTTGGATGTTCTGTATTTGTATTCTTGCATAATAGGCAACATGTAGGCTAAGGTTTTACCTGTACCTGTTTGAGCAATGCCCACCATGTCTTTACCCGAAAGAATAACCGGAAATGATTCTATCTGAATAGGAGTAGGCTGGGTAAAGCCCAATTCTGCTATGCCGTTTTGTAAATGTTTGTTTAGATTGAAATCTTCAAAAGTATTCATTCCTTGATTCTTAGTTCGTTTGCAAAAGTACGGCTTTTTTAATGAACAAAAGACAATGGGCGGAACAAAGAGCTGTATCGAATATACGACATACTATATCGAATATACAATACGACAAGTCGAATGTACGATATGTTGTATGAACCATTCGACATAACAAATGGAATACTCGATATGCTGTGTCGGACATATGACATCGCATGTCGAATGTTCGACTTGACATGTCGTATATTCAACACGACAAGTTGAATACTCGATTTGCTACATCGTATATACGACACCAGCTATTGAATATTCGATAGCGTGCATCGGACATTCAATGTAAGATGTCATGTCTTGTATTACAAAGAATGCGGTTTTGCATCTTATTTTATTGACAGGTAGAAATAAAACTTTATATTTGGATTAAATAAACTCAGACAGTTGTCAGACATATAACCTAGTTATGTGCAATAATAGAAACCAATTACCTAACTATATATGAATACTCAAGAGCTCCCAAAATTTCACGAAACATTTAATCCAATACTTGAAATTTTAAGTGATGGAAAAGTAATGCATCATAGAGAAATGCAAAAAAAAGTAATTGAGAAATATTATTCACATTTACCTCAAGAATTACTAGAAGAGAAAACAAAGTCTGGAGATAATCTGATACAAAATAGAATTGCATGGGGTAAATCATATTTAAAGAAAGGCGGATATATCCATTTCCCAGAAAGAGGGATGGTGCAAATAACAGATAAAGGGAAAAATCAAAATCAAAAATTACAACTAAGTGATATAGAAGGGAACACTAATTTCTTGGAATTCTATAATGAGGAAAAATCAAAAGGAATTAATATCAATACTGAAATTAAGAATTCCACACCAGAGGACTTAATTGATGCAGGATTTACTGAGATTGAAACTCAAGTGAAAAATGATCTTTTAGAGAAACTAAAACAAATTGATCCATACTATTTTGAAAAAGTTATATTAATCCTCTTAAAGAAAATGGGATATGGTGATTTTATAGAAACTGCCAAATCAGGTGATGGTGGAATTGATGGAATTATAAATGAAGATAAACTTGGCTTAGATAAAATATATATTCAAGCGAAAAGATATGGCGAAAATAAAGTAAGAGAAAAAGATATTCGAAATTTTATTGGTGCCATGAGTGGAGATACAAGTAAAGGTGTATTTGTGACAACTTCTGATTTTGATGGTGGTGCTGTAATGAAAGCACATGATGCACATCACACAATCATCTTAATTAATGGAAAGAAACTTGTAGAATTAATGCATCAATTTAATGTAGGTGTACAAATTAAAACAACATATGAAATCAAAGAATTAGACGAAGATTTCTTTGAAGGTCAATAAAATTTACAACAGACAACAACTGCTATCCAACTGCTACGAAACGATTTTATCGAGTAGCATTACAAACAAAGAAAAACCAGCTCTTATTTAAGCTGGTTTTTTCTATTTGTTTTATTTCGTTTCAGTGGTGGGAGCTTTATCAAAAACACCTCCCACATTGACATTACTCATTACTATATGTTCTGTATTGGGTAGGCTCACCGCTATTTTGGCTTCGTTTATCGTCACATTCTTAAAGTAAATATCTTTTACAGGTTTGCCCGGAAATCCTTGAATCACAATTCCTGCATTATCTGCTTTCTTACAAGTAACATTCTCAATATACACATCGTGAATATCGGTGGTGTATCCTTTGCCTTCACCGTGGTAGAAAGAAGTGATAAAGAAGCAATCTTCCACTTCACCAAAGTCCACATTATTTACATAAATATCATGCATAAAACCGCCACGGTCGGGGTTTGATTTTAGGAATATTCCTCGTTTCAAATAGCCACCGGCACTACAGTTCTCTACAAACACATTTTGCACACCGGCCGACATCTCACTTCCAACAACAACCCCATGCAAACCTTTGAACTTACAGTTGCGGATAATAATATTCTCGCAGGGAATAGCAGTTGCACGACCTTCAGTATCTCTGCCGGCTTTGATAGCAATATTGTCATCACCATTATCAAAGTTGATATCCTCAATCAAAATGTTTTTAGAATATTCAGGGTCAACACCATCATTGTTGATGTTTTTAGCAATGAAATTCACCGCACGTACAGTGATATTCTCCGATTTCAATAAATGTATGCACCAAAAAGGGGAGTTGGTAATTGTAATCCCTTGAATCAATATGTTTTTGCAATCGAAGAACTGTACGAAATGGGGGCGAAGGAAATTACCTTCCCCAAATACACGGTCTTTAATTGGTGTGTTGTTGTGATTCATATCTCTGGTTAGCTGTTGATCTTTGTTTTGTGAATCACGCCAAGTAGTGAATGTCTTTTTTGAATTTCCATCAATGGTTCCTTCTCCGATAATAGAAATATTTTCTTGTTGATATGCGTAAATAAACGGACTATAGTTGTAGCAAAAAGTACCTTCCCAACTTGTGAATACTGCGGGTAAATAACTTTTAGGATTATCGCTGAATTTTAAGCGGGCGCCTTTTTGTAATTCAATACATAAATTACTAACCAAATGAAGAGGACCGTTGATGAAATATGTACCTGCCGGAACTACTATTTTGGCTCCACCTTTCTTTTTAGCTTTGGTAAAAGCTTTATCGAAAGCCGGTTTGCAATCAGTAATTGAATCACCTTTTGCTCCTAAACTTTTAATGTTAATAATGTTAGTTGAAATTGCCGGAGCTTTAATATTGGCTAGGATTGCATCGCGTTTTTGTTCTCTAGTTTGAGTTTGTGAAAAGGCAAGAGTACTAAAGGCAAAGAAGAGTAGAGAGGTTTTTAATAAAATGGTTTCCATGATCTAATGGTTTATTGTGTTGTTTGTAAATGTAGTACAGTTTTTTAATTTGAGAAATAGTTTATGAAACTTTTCTGTTTAACTTTGGTTCTTTAATTAAAAACGTATGAAGAAATTAGTAATTCTTACCGGAGCCGGTATGAGTGCCGAAAGCGGGATCACTACTTTTCGTGATAGTGGTGGTCTATGGGAGCAATACCGTATAGAAGATGTAGCTACCCCCGAAGCATGGTCTCGAGATCCAAAGTTTGTATTAGACTTTTATAATGCCCGTAGAGCACAATTAGAGCGCAGTGAACCCAATCAAGGACATATTGGCTTAGCAGAGCTCGAAAAACAATTTGATGTGCAAATAATCACTCAAAATGTGGATAATCTACATGAACGGGCAGGAAGTTCCAAGGTGCTTCATTTACATGGAGAATTAACAAAGGTATGTGATGCATATAAACAGGAGGTAATAGATATAGGATATAGAGAAGTTAGGATGGGAGAGAAGCTTGGAAATACACAAATGCGTCCATTCATTGTGTGGTTTGGTGAAGCTGTGCCTACTATGGATGAAGCGATAAGATTAACGCAAGATGCAGATGTATTTGTAGTAATAGGAAGTTCGCTAAATGTGTATCCGGCAGCAGGCTTAATAAATTATGTCCATCGCGGAGTTCCCATTTATTTGATTGATCCCAAAGAAGTTGTTACAAATATGAACGTTGAGTTTATTCAAAAGGGAGCATCGGAAGGAGTAAAAGAATTAGTAAAGCGTTTAAGTTTGGAGTATTAAATAAAAAGGGCTCGACATATCTGCCGAGCCCTTTTATTGTGTATTTAGATTTATGAGCGTAATGCCTCGGCACCACCTACAATATCAATAATCTCTTTCGTAATTGCTTCCTGACGAGCCTTGTTATATTTCAATTTCAAATCGAATATTAAATCTTCAGCATTGTCGGTTGCTGTTTGCATTGCAGTTGTTCTAGCACCATGTTCAGCAGCAATAGAATCTAATATAGCGCTGTACAAACGAAGTCTAAGTACCGTAGGCACTAATTTACTTATTAAGTATTCTTTG
>Ga0265338_10006160_pt1 | contig 15388 bp, 13 predicted proteins | sample 42126metaG_FD_193579 | JGI IMG/M metagenome (GOLD analysis project Ga0265338, IMG submission 193579) | Rhizosphere microbial communities from Carex aquatilis grown in University of Washington, Seatle, WA, United States - 4-21-26 metaG | ecosystem: Host-associated > Plants > Roots > Rhizosphere... | reverse complement strand
TGATCAAGGCAGGGCGCTCGGAAGCGGCCTCACGCGCCGCGAGCTCCCATACCGGCGCGCTCACCGGAAGCGACGAAGTCTTCGACGCGGCCTTGCGCCGCTGCGGAGTCCTCCGCGTCGACACCATCGGCGATCTTTTCTACATGGCTGAAACTCTGGCCCGCCAGCCGCGCCCTCGCGGCCCGCGACTCACCATCCTCACCAACGCAGGCGGCCCCGGCGTCCTCGCCACCGACTCCCTCATCGCCAACAAGTGCGAACTCGCGCCCCTTTCGCAATCCGCTCTCGACGCGCTGAGCACCTTTCTCTCGCCTCACTGGAGCCACGCCAATCCCATCGACGTCCTCGGCGACGCCGACGTAAACGCTTACATCAAAGCCTGCGACATCGCCGTCCACGACCCCGATAGCGACGCTTTGCTCGCCATCCTCGCCCCGCAGGGCATGACGGATCCGGCAGGCGTCGCCGAGGCACTGAAGCCTTACGCACGCGGCACTGGAAAACCGGTCCTCGCAAGCTGGATGGGCGGAAAGCTTGTCGCCAAAGGCGTCTCCATTCTCAATGACGCCGGTATTCCGACGTTCTCCTATCCCGACACGGCCGCCCGCGTATTCAGTTACATGTGGCGCTACACCTACAATCTTCGCGGGATTTACGAAACTCCCAGCCTGGCCGAGGAAGCCGGAGCGGACACGAACCCCACTGGCGCAGCCGGAGCGCTCGTCGAACGTGTCCGCGGCACAGGCCGCACCGTGCTCACCGAGCTCGAATCCAAACAATTGCTGAGCCTCTACGGAATTCCCACCGTCGACACGCGCGTCGCGCGGTCGCCAGCCGAAGCGGGACTCATCGCGCGCGCCATCGGCTTTCCGGTGGCGATGAAGCTGCACTCGGAAACCGTCACGCACAAGACCGATGTGGGCGGAGTGAAACTCAATCTCCTGGATGAGACCGCCGTGCGCCGGGCATTTAGCGAAATCGAAGCCTCCGTGCGGGAAAAGGTGGGCCCCGAAGCGTTCCTCGGCGTCACCGTTCAGCCCATGATCCATACCGGCGGTTATGAACTCATCCTCGGCAGCAGCATCGATCCGCAATTTGGTCCTGTAATTTTGTTTGGTTCAGGAGGGCAACTCGTTGAAGTCTACCGTGACCGCGCGCTGGCCCTGCCGCCGCTCAATACCACCCTGGCACAGCGCCTCATCGAACAGACCCACGTCTACCGCGCGCTGCAGGGTGTTCGCGGCCGCGATCCGGTAGACCTCGATCTACTGAAGATCATCCTCGTGCGCTTCAGCAAACTCGTCATCGAGCAACCGTGGATCAAAGAGATCGACATCAACCCGCTGCTCGCGTCACCGGAAAAGATCCTAGCTCTCGATGCGCGAGTAATTCTTCATGCACCGGACACTTCGCCCGATAAATTGCCGCGGACAGCCATCCGCCCCTATCCTTCGCACTACATCTGGCGCTGGACCACCAAAAACGGCATTTCCGTGGTTATTCGCCCGATTCGCCCCGAAGATGAGCCTCTGATGGTGAAATTCCACGAGACGGTTTCCGATCGCTCCGTCTACCTGCGCTACTTCCACATGGAATCGCTCAGCAGCCGCGTCGACCACGACCGCCTCTTCCAGAAGTGTTTCATCGACTACGACCGCGAAATGGCCTTGGTTGCCAACTATCTGAATCCCGAAACCGGCGACCACGAAATCCTGGGCGTAGCGCGGCTCACCAAAACAATCGGCGAGCGCGATGCCGAAGTCGCCGTTCTTGTCAGCGACGCAAAGCAAGGCCAGGGCATCGGCACCGAACTCCTGGGCCGCCTCATCGAAGTCGCGCGCGGCGAAAAGCTAGAGCGCGTCATCGCCAACATACTCCCCGAAAACCTCGCCATGCGCTCCCTCGCCAACCGCTTCGCCTTCATCGCCGCCCCCAGCGAAGAAGATTCAGGCATGCTGGTCGGCGTGCTCACCCTATAGCTGGCCGTTGCATTTGCCTTTCGTTGTCATCCCGAGCGAGCGAAGCGACGAGGGATTTCTCCCCGCGTTAAAACAAAAATCTTCCCAAAACGAGACAGATAACCACACGCCAATCATTAAGCGATTCGAGTCCGCTGCAGAGATCACCGAAGGGGATGGGTTACATGCTGCGAGGCAACCGGCTTTCTTGGATCGAGCAAAACCTATGGAACCTACCAGTCGTTTACAGAGGTATTGCTCGCGCCGCCGCGAGCCTTCTCCCGTAAATCGGAGACCAGCCGGTAGACAGGATCGACGTCGTCAATGTCCATGAACGTCGGGATCTCTCCCACGTTCATGGCATTCCACGCTCCCCAGCCCTGCCGCGTGGACCAGGAAGGCGCCACCGGCGCAAATCGCAAAACACCCGTTCCGCTCGATGCGCCTTCTTTGACAATCGTTGGCAAAGTGTCGAGATACGAAGAGGCCACCCGGCGGCTCCATCCGTCCTGCACGACAACCACACGCCCGTTCGTGACTGCGTAGTTCGTTCTCTTCTTCAGCCAGGCTACATACAGAAACCGGCCCCAGATCAGATACTGGCCGACCAGAACAAACGGGACTCCCCAGATGAGAAAGAAAGAAGGAGCGCCGGCTCCTCCCCTGGGTCCCCAGAAGCCGGAAGCGATTGATTCCCAGAAAATTGTGAAGCCGCCCCAGAACAAGCTGAACGGAATAAGAAAGAGGTCTTCTTTGTGAAAGATCACTCGCCTATTTGGCTGGCCAGCCCACTGCACGGTTTCGCCAGATGTGAGCTCCGGTTGAATTGCGGCCATGGAATTGGGATTGATCTGTTGCATGTGAGAGTAAGCGCCTCAAATCAGCGGCGGTTCGTAGATATAGGCAAGTCCATCCTGCGAGACGGCGTACGCCTTGGAGCCGTCCGCGCTCCACCGCACATGCAGAATCCCTTCGGCGGGATGCTCGTCATAAACGCTCATGCGATTCAAATCCATGAGGAACAGCTGGCCTTTCGCGGAATTTTTCAGCCACGAGCTGTAGCACAGGCAAACCGGCAGATGCGGATGACACGCACAGACCTCCGCCGCGGCAGGCAGCGGCTCGGATTCCCGTGTGTTCACTGCGAGCCGGTACGCCTGCCCCGCCGCGCAATAAATGATCGCCTGCCCGTCCGGCGTCCATGCGAGCGAAGTGATGTGTCCCTGAGCCGGGGCTGCGGTTTGTTCCCGCAGGCCGGGAACGTCCACGATCAGGATCGAATCGTCCGCCCACTCCCCCTGAATCTGCACAACGCTCGCCAGTAATTTTCCATCCGGACTAAACGCCGTGCTTCCGTATCCGCTGAAAGCGCCGTCGTCCCCGAATTCCGCTTCATACGTCTGCCGCTCGATGCAGCTCGGAACCCCCAGCTCAGCCGCTGCGGACCCCGCACTGGATGCCGACCCGCCCGCCGCTTCCCACACGCGCAGCGACGCCTTTTTCCCGCCCGACGCCGCAGCAAAGTATCTTCCGTCATCCGACCATGCCAGCTGCCGCGGCACATGCGCGAAATTGCCGAAAGTTCCAGCCAGCGCCCTCGCCTGCAGATCGAAGCTGTGCAGTTTCGGCTGCCAGCCGCCCCACGCCGCAATCAAATTCTTGCCCTTGGGAGACCACGCCAAGGCGACAGGCAGATTCGGCGGACAAATAGGGGGCTCGTTCGGCACCACCAGCCCGGATGCCGGCGCGCTGTTCTCGAGGTCGTACACCGATAGTCGCGGCATGCCGAACTGCGCGACAGAAGAAATTGCGGCGACCTGCGCCGTGCTCGAAATCGCGGCGTGCGCGGTCTGCCCGGTGAAAAGCTTGCGGATGAGCCAGTTCGAGTCGCGCGCCAGATCGCGCAGTCCTCTCGCGACGAGCGCCGCCGAACGCACCGCCAGCGCACGTCCCGGCGCGTGGACGATTTTCCCTGGCGCGTACTTTTCGTCTGTTTCCACTAGCGGGCTTCCAACCGTCCCTGTAGCATCGCGGGAGCGTCCTGCTTGCTTTCCAGGCGGCTCTTCGCCTGTGCAATCTGCTGCTCCACCTTGTCGACCATTTCTTTCAGCACGTCGCGGCCGTGCCGCTCCGCCTCTTCCAGCCGCGACTTCAGCTGGTACAGGTCTGACCGCAGCAACTCTTCCGCTTCCGCCTCGATCTCCGCGATCCGGCCGCGCACCTGGCTGATCCTGCGAATCACGCGGATCAACTCCGCGCCCGGTCCCTCTCCCTGCACCGTTTCCGGGCTGGCCTCGTAGGCGTTCAGGATTTTGTTGAGCTGCGATTCGTCTCCCCCTTCGTAGGCCTTGTTTGCTTCCGCCATCAGCAACTGGCGCCGCGCGCGTTCGTCGCGATCGGAGGTCAGGTCGGGATGGATGCGCTTCGCTACTTCGCGATAGAGCCGCTTCATCTCCGGTGATGCCTTGAAGGATTTTGGCGCGGGCGCGTTTTCTTCTTCCTGTGCCGCGGATTTCGTTTCGTCGGCACGTGCTCGCGCCTCGCGAGCGGCTTGCTGCGCGCGATCCGCTCCTGGCTGGCCGGAAGCGGCGCGCTCGGCAATCTGCGCCTTCAGCTCGTCGAGCTGCGCATAGCGCATTCCCACTTCGTGGAGATACCGGCGCTCGAACGCCCCGAGTTCAGCCCGCAGGTTCGCGGCGCGCAGTTCGCGCTCGGCCAATTCGCTTTCGAGCGCATTCTGTTCCTCGCGCTTCCGGAAGAGTTCCTACTCCTCGGGCTTAGCTGGGCGTGTATCTTCTTTAGTGGGCGTCATTGGCAGCTTCTTCTCGACCAACCATCGAGATGGGTGCGCTCCTAAGACGATTGTTTCGACGAAATGGCAGCGCCCAACAGTGGCAGCTTCAAATTAAAGTGTACCGTTCTGGAACGTGGTCCCGCGCTTTTCCACCGTCCTAGTTTCCACATTCAAAACGCCCCGCCGGGCCAAATTGGCCATGACGGACCCGCGGTGGCCCCGAATTTATTCTTAGGTTTTAATTGGGCTTTCTTTACAATGGCCGCATTCGAAAGTATTGAGGAGACCGGATATGGCCGAGACACCCGAACAATATCGCAAGCGCATGCTGGGCCACCTGGGCGGCAAAGACTCCCTGAGGCTGCAGGCAGCTGCGCCGCAAAAAGTCGAGCGCCTACTGAAGGGTGCTCCCGCCGCAAAACTGCGGAGGCGGCCCGCGCCCGGCAAGTGGTCGATCGCGGAAATCGTCGCGCATATCGCGGACACTGAACTGGTCGGCGGATTCCGCATACGCCTGATCCTCGGCAATCCCGGAACGGCGATCGCCGCCTTCGATCAGGACGTGTGGGTAAGAGCGCTGCACTATGACAAGCGCGACGCACGCAAGTCTTTCGAACAATTTCGCGCGTTGCGCGCTGCAAACCTCGCACTGCTGAAAACGCTCACGCGAGAGCAATGGCAGCAGCATGGAATGCACTCAGAACGCGGCCCCGAAACGGTGGAAACCATCGTCTCCATGTTCGCAGGCCACGACCTGAATCACATCAAGCAGATCGAAGCGATCCTTGCGCCGAAAAAATAGCCGGCATTCATATCTGAATGCTGCGCGAGCTGGCCAATGCGCCTAGGCCAGCGGAAGGTTGGCCTCGGCGTTGAGCGAGGAGTCCTCGTATAAACCAGACAGGAAGCGCGGATGTCCGGCGGCGGCGATCATGGCGGCATTGTCGGTGGAAAGAGCGCGGCTCGGAAAGAAAACCTCAATGCTGCGAGCCGTCGCCTCGGATTCGAAGGCCCGCCGGAGTTCGGAATTCGCCGCCACGCCGCCCGAAACGAGGATCGTTCGCGCGTTATGCTGCTCAGCCGCGGCCAAAGTGCGCGAAATAAGATTCTCCACCACCGAGTGCTGAAAGCTCGCGATCAGGTCCAGCGTGGGCTGCGTCGAGAGCGGACGCAGCGCTTCCGCCTTTCGCTCTCCCCGCGCAAGCGCCTGCTGGCGCGCTTCGATTTCGGGCTGCAGCTGCGGATTGCGTTTCAGGTGGTAGAGCAATGCCGTCTTGATGCCGCTGAAGCTGAAATCGTAAACGTTTCCCTTCATCTTGGGTTCGGCAAAGCGAATTGCCTCGGGATTTCCATGCGCCGCCAGCTGGTCGATGATAGGCCCCCCGGGATAACCCAGCGCGAGCATACGCGCCACTTTATCGTAGGCTTCACCCGCGGCGTCATCGCGCGTGCCTCCGATGCGCGCATAATGAAACTGCCGCGCTCCGTTTGTCGCTTCCGACGTCACGTGATAGAGAACCGTGTGGCCTCCCGAGACAATCAGACAGACCGCAGGAAAGACGGGCGTGCGTCCTGCAGAATAAGCGTCCAGAAACACCGCGTGGACGTGCCCTTCGAGATGGTTGACGCCGATCAGGGGCCTTTTTAAAGCGATCGCCAGAGACTTGCCGTACGTCACTCCCACAAGCAATGCGCCGATCAGTCCCGGGCCGCGCGTCACGGCGATCGCGTCCACCTGCGGCAAACTGATCTGTGCTTGCTCCAGCGCTTCCCGCACCACGGGGACGATCTGCCGCAGATGTTCGCGCGAGGCCAGCTCCGGCACAACGCCGCCATATTTGCGATGAATAGCGACTTGCGAAGAAACGACGCTCGAAAGAATGCGCCGCCCGTCGGCGACAACAGCGGCCGCAGTCTCGTCGCAGGAAGATTCGATTCCCAGAATTAGGTTCTCTTTCGAAATCAACGCTGTTACCCCGGCGGTGGCGCTCGAAAACGTTATGGTAGCATGAGGTGGGGTGGGATCGGTTGGCGCGTACACTTCTGACTGCGCGGATTTAAAAATCAGCCAAACATCCACCGCGATGCCCGCGCAACACAGGCGCGCCGTCGCAAATAACAACGAAAGGCGAAGAAGCGGACCAAAGCCGGTAGAGGCTTCGGGGTCGCTAGATCAAAGCCATGACCGAAAAGCCGAAGCGAGTGCGAAAAGCGGTCCTACCGGTAGCGGGACTCGGGACGCGATTCCTGCCGGCCACAAAGGCTATCCCCAAGGAGATGCTGAACCTCGTCGATAGGCCGCTGATTCAATACGCGGTGGAGGAATGTATCGCGTCCGGAATCGAGCACCTCATCTTCGTGACCGCGCGGCACAAGGGCTCGATCGAGGATCACTTCGATTTCGCACCCGAGCTGGAGCACTTCCTCGAAAGTCGTGGCAAGGAAGCCGAGCGCGACCTCGTGCACGGAATCGGCTCTGGGATCCGCATCAGCTCCACGCGCCAGAGTGAGGCGCTGGGCCTGGGTCACGCAGTGCTGTGCGCCCGGGACCTGGTGGGCGACGAACCGTTTGCCGTGCTACTCGGAGATGTCGTAATGGACGGCGAGGTTCCCGCGACGCGCCGGCTCGTCGAAATTTACGAGGCTACCGGCAAAGGCGCCATTGACGTCGAAGTTGTCCCGCGCGAAAAGCTTCATTTGTACGGGGTCATTGACGCCTCGCCGGCCAAGCAAGCGAACTGGGGCGACCGCCTGTTGCAGATCAAGGATTTGGTGGAAAAGCCCAGCGCCGATAAAGCCCCTTCCAATTGGGCCGTCACCGGACGTTATGTGCTTCCTTCGGAAATTTTCGGCTTCCTCGAAAAAACCAAGCCCGGGGCAGGCGGCGAAATCCAGATAACGGATGCCCTGCGCGCCCTCGCGCAAGGGACCGGCCTGTGGGCCTACGTGGGCGAATGCAAGACGCATGACGCGGGCGATAAACTCGGATATCTGAAGGCCACCGTAACGCTGGCGCTGAAAGATCCAAAACTAGGCAACGATTTTCGCGCCTACCTGAAGGACTTGAAGCTGTAAATCGGAGTTGCTCACTTGCAGGCGACCCCGTCGCCAGAGCCGTTGTCTTTCGTTGTCTTTCGAACAAGCGAACCGACAAGGGCAGTCGCAGTCGCTTTTCGTTGTCATCCCGGGCGAGTGAACCGACGAGGGCTCTCTCTTCAGGCTTCATTTCAAGCCACGGACGCGCAGCAGCGTTACTTCTTCTTTTTCCCAGTTCCCTTTTCAGACGACGAACCCTTCGAAGTCTCCGAACTCTTCGACGTTTCCGAAGACTTCGATTCGCTCGATTTCGAATCGCCCGCCTTATCCTTGGCCTTCGAGCCGTCACTCGAGCTCTCGGAAGACGAGCTGTCCGGCTTCTTCCCCGCATAATCGGTCACATACCAGCCTGTACCCTTGAATTGGATCGCCGATGCGGACAACTGCCGCTCCGCCTTCGCCCCGCATTTCGGGCATTTCTTCACAGCTGAAGCGGAGAAGGGCTCGATCTTTTCGAAGCGGTGGCCGCACTTGACGCACTCGTATTCGTATAACGGCAATGCAGACTCCTCTCAAAAGGTGGCGACCCAGCGAAAATATAGTATGGCGTGCCTCCAACCAAAAAGCAAAAAAGGCATACGTTAAGCGCCTGGCGAAGCGTGTGGTAGACTTCGTTCGCAGTAACTCGGCTGACGAAAATGACAAAAACGAAAGCGGACGAAACGGCGCTCGGCTGTTTATACGTGGTGGCGACGCCTATCGGCAATCTCGAAGACATCACCCTGCGCGCCCTGCGCATACTGAAGGAAACCGACGCCATCGCTTGCGAGGATACCCGCCAGACTCTGAAGCTGCTCTCCCACTTCAACATTCAGAAGCGCCTGATCAGCTACCACGAGCACAACGAACTCACCCGTGCCCCGGAAATCGTGATCGAACTCGAGCAGGGCGCCAAGATCGCGCTGGTCAGCGACGCCGGGACGCCGGCCATTTCCGATCCCGGCCACCGCCTGGTAAGCCTCTGTGTGCGGCACGGAATCAAGGTGGTCCCGCTGCCCGGACCTTCCGCCTTCGTCGCCGCCCTCGCTGCTTCTGGAATGCCCGTTGAAGAGTTTGCCTTTGTGGGGTTCCTCCCGGCGCGTCAAAGCGCGCGACGAAAAGCCCTGCGCGCCCTGGCCTCCGAGCCTCGCACGCTGGCGCTCTACGAAGCGCCGCACCGGCTAAGCGATACGCTGGATGACGCCCTCGAGATTCTCGGCAACCGTCCCGCTGTGGTGGCGCGTGAAATTACCAAGATGTACGAGGAGTTTCTGCGCGGGCACCTGGAAGATATCGCCGCTGCCGTCAGAAAAAAAGCCGCGCGCGGGGAAATAACGCTGCTGATAGGCGCCGCGGACGGCCTGACGGCGCACGGGGAAAATGCCGCTGGCGCATCGCCGGCTGTTCTGGAACCTCTATCGCATCGCGTGGACGCGATCATGAAGGAAATTGGCGTCGACCGGAAAGCCGCACTCAAACAGGCGGCTCGCGAACGTGGGCTAACGCGGCGCGAGGCCTACAAGCAACTCTTGGTGACGCGCGACGAGTAAACACCTTAGTCGGCGCTTGCCGAAGCGGTACGGGCAAAAAACTCATCGACGCAATTCAGGATTTCAGCTGTGGTATGCGAGTGGTGGACAGCCTGCCGCAGTTCCCCTCCGTTGCGTACCCCGTGCGTAAAAAGCGTGGCAAACTGCTTCATCTTCCCGATCGCATCGGGCATTTCGGCTTCGATCAGGCTGCGGAAATATCCGGATAGCAGCCGGTAGCGGTCCGCTTCGGTCGGCTCGGTGTAAGTGCCGATAGCCAGATAGTCCGCGATCTGGCGAAATATCCACGGATTCGAGGACGCAGCGCGCCCGATCATCACCGCGTCGCACCCGGTCTCTTCAATCATGCGGACGGCGTCCTGCGGCGTGCGGACATCGCCGTTGCCGATCACCGGAATCCGCACCGCCTGCTTCACCGCGCGAATCACGCTCCAGTCCGCGTTGCCGGCATAGCCCTGCATGCGCGTGCGCGGATGCACGGCGATAGCCTCGATGCCGATTCGCTCCGCCATGCGCGCCACGTCCACGGCAACGATGTTGTTCTCATCCCAACCGGAGCGGATTTTTATCGTAAGGGGGATGCGAACCGCCGCGCGCACGGCGGTCAGAAGCTTTTCGAGATGCGGCAGGTCCCGCAGCAAACCCGATCCTCCGCACTTTACGACTTTCTTCACGGGGCAGCCGAGGTTGATATCCACGTGGTCGAAGCCAAGGTCTTCGGTAAGCGCGGCGGCGGAAGCCATCACCTCGGGGTCGGAGCCAAAAATCTGGGCGGCGATCGGGCGTTCGTCCTCGTCGAAATAGAGGTAGCGCAAAGTTCGCGCGCCCTTGCGCGAAAGGCCTTCCGCGCTGGTGAATTCCGTCATGATGAGCCCGCACGCGCCGAGAGAACGGATCACACGGCGGAAAACCGTATCGGTGACGCCGGCCATCGGAGCCAGAATCGTCGCCGGTCGAATGCTCAAATCGCGAATTTTGATCTCAGGCGGAAACATTTATCGATCCCACTGCGAACCGCGAAAAAAACGATTTTCGCCCTCTCCCGTCGTAACCTGTCAATCACCAGAGAACCCGCTGTCATTCTGAGCGAAGCGAAGAATCTCTCTCGCCTTTCGTTAGCAAGGAAAGGAGGGAGAGATTCTTCGCGCAAGTTCGGCGCTCAGAATGACGGCGCTTCCCCTTATTTATCATAGCGGACCTTCGTCGACAGGGGGGCAAAAATCGTGGGGAAAAGCGCGAATCGATCTAGACTGCGTCACAATACCGGTCGCTTGCGATGCGAAGCGCATTGCAAAACGGGCAGGCTATTTGTTCGTGAGGGCTTCGACGCCCGGCAGTTTCTCCCCCGCCAGAAATTCAAGCGAGGCGCCGCCGCCGGTGGAGATATGAGAAATCTGCCGCGCCACTCCGGACTGTTCCGCGGCAGCAACGGAATCCCCGCCACCGATGATCGAGGTCGCGCCCTTGGTGGTGGCCGCAGCCACCGCGCGCGCGATGGCAAGCGTTCCCTGCGCGAATGCCGGCCGCTCAAACATCCCCAGCGGTCCGTTCCACACAATTGTGCGAGCCTTCGATATTTCCTGGCTGAAGAGTTCGATCGACTTCGGGCCAATGTCGAGTCCCATCCAACCTTCGGGCGTGGCGGAAATATCGGCGATTTTCGTCGCGGTGGAATCGGGCGATTCGGCTAGCACGTGGTCCACCGGCAACAGCAGCCGGAAATTGCGCTGGCGGGCTTCGTCAAGCAGCGCACGAGCGAGATCGAGCTTGTCGTTTTCGACGAGCGACTTCCCTATGGGCAGGCCTTGCGATTTCAGAAAGGTATACGCCATGGCGCCGCCGATCAGCATCGCGTCGGCAAGCTTCATCAGGTTCTGCACCACTTCGATCTTGTCCGAAACCTTGGCGCCGCCCAGCACCGCGACGAACGGGCGCTCCGGATTCGAAATCGCCTTCCCGAGATACGCAAGCTCTTTTTCCATCAGCAGCCCCGCGGCCGACTGCCGCACAAACTGGGTGATGCCGACCACCGAGGCATGCGCGCGGTGCGCCGAACCGAACGCGTCGCACACGAAGAGGCCGTCGCAAAGCGCGGCGAGTTGTTCCGAGAACGCGGGGTCGTTCGCTTCCTCCTCCGCGTGAAAGCGCACATTTTCAAGCAGCAGCACGTCGCCATTTTTCAGCGCGTTGCTCTTCGCCTCGGCCTCCGCACCCACGCAATCGGCGGAGAATCCCACCGGCTTGCCGAGTAATTCCTTCAACCGCGCGGCTACGGGCGCAAGACTATACTTGGGATTCACCTTGCCCTTGGGGCGCCCGAGATGCGAGGCCAACACAAGGCGCGCGCCGCGCTCGATGGCCAGCCGGAGGGTGGGCACGGTTTCGCGGATGCGGGTGTCGTCTGTGACGGTAGCGCCGTCCAGCGGCACGTTGAAATCCACGCGAATAAAAACACGCTTGCCGCCGAGGTCGAGGTCGCGAATCGATAATTTGTTCATCTCGCCCGCCCCGCCTCAGAATTTAGCGGCGAAAAATTTGATAAGGTCGCGGCAGCGGCATGAATAACCCCACTCGTTGTCGTACCAGGCGAGCACCTTCACGCAATTGGTTCCAACCACGCGCGTGTAACCCGCATCGACAATCGACGAATTCTCGTTGCCGCGAAAATCAATCGACACCAGCTCCTCTTCCGTGTACTCCAGCACGCCCTTCATCGGCCCTTCCGCGGCCTGCTTCAAAGCCGCATTCACCGTGGCCGGCGTCGCAGGCTTCTCGGTAATCACCGTGAGATCGACCACGCTCACGTTCGGCGTAGGCACGCGCATCGCATAACCGTCGAGCTTGCCCTTGAGTTCCGGAATCACCAGATGCACCGCTTTGGCAGCGCCCGTGGAAGTCGGAATCATCGACAAAGCGGCGGCGCGAGCGCGGCGAAGGTCCTTATGCGGCAGGTCGAGCAGCTTCTGGTCGTTCGTGTACGAGTGGATCGTGGTCATCGTGCCGATGGTGATCCCGAATGTGTCCTGGAGCACTTTTGCCACCGGTGCCAGGCAATTCGTCGTGCAAGACGCGTTCGAGACCACGTGGTGCTTCGCGGGATCGTAGGTCTTTTCGTTCACTCCGAGGACCAGCGTGTGATCGGGATCGGTCGCCGGCGCCGATATGATCACCTTCTTCACCGGGCCGCGAATATGCTTGCGTGCGTCGGCTCCCGAAGTGAACAAACCCGTGGATTCGATCACGATACTCGCGCCCACCGAGGGCCAGTCGATTTGCGCCGGATCCTTCGTGCGAAAAACTTTGACGGTCTTGCCGTCGACGGTGATCGTGTCGTCGGTATGGCTCACCTTGTTCGGAAGATTGCCCAGAATGGAATCGTATTTCAGCAGGTGGGCAAGCGTCTTCGAGTCGGTGATGTCGTTCACCGCGACAATTTCGATCTCGGGATCGCCCAGCGAAGCGCGAAAAATGTTGCGGCCGATGCGTCCAAAACCGTTGATCCCGACTTTTACCGGCATATATCCTCCAAGGGGGTGTGAAGGCGCGCAAATCAGAACCTGCTGAAGGGTTTGGCAGGTTAAAAAGCTGAACGCTGATGCTAGGGCGCGGAAAGAAAAAAGTCAACGGCGGAGTCAATCATTAAATTCTTTAACACGGATCACTTTTCCGGAGGCAAATGTGACGAAAGTAGTTTTAGCAGGAGGGTCGCCGTAGATCCAATCTTCGGTGTCGTTCCCATCGGGATCGCGCTCGCGCACTTTGTGCTCGGGCCGCCCTAACGCTGCGATCACCATCTGTTCGTCCATTCCGACCGCCGCCTCGTGAGCCTGGATGTCCTTCTTGAATTCAGGAGCCACTGTATCGATCCAGGCCACTGTCGCCGACGACTCACCCGCGAAATCGAGTACCGGAGAGAGCTGCTGCTTCAGTTGATCGGGAGTCATCTCCGGCAGCGGCCGGCCGTAATCGAGAACCAGGGTCGCGCCCAGCCCCTCGCCGGGATGAGCGTTGGTTCCGACCGGATTCGTGGCGCCCCCCATCCCGACCTGCAAATGATCGCGGAAGTGAAAATGCCGACCCCCGCCACCGTTGATCTCGACGACGATTCGCTTCGCCTCGAACGTGAGCCTCGTGATCTGCACTTTGTCTCCGCCGTTTACCGAGGCCCCGTGCGTCCTCACCATGTCGTGCAGACGGGCGGTATCGAGCGGCTTGTCCACGCGATAGGCAAACGCATCGCCGCCGCGCGGCAGAGCCAGCACAGCCTTGGCAAATTCACCGCTTACGTAGCGGATGATCTCGATTTTGGACTGGTCGCCAAGGCGGTCGGAAGAAGATGCGCCAGCCGACGGCTGCGAAACGCCTTGCGCGCGAGAAGCGGAGGCAATCCCGTGAAAGGTTGCAACACCCGGCAATAGTACGCACGTAGCGAATGCTAGGAAAAACGCGAGGGTGTGGCGAGCGTACATAGCCGGCTGCCTTATAGGCACCATCTTAGGACTTTTCTCTGTGAAGGAGAAATAGATTTACAGCGGGGGCAAAAGGTTGCCGCGCGAAGGCTCAGCGGCCGGAGGCGCGATACACTGCGCTTCCGAAAGCCTTCCAGACACGCAGATTCCCCGGATACTCCGCCAGCATGCGTTCGGGATGGAATTGTAAACCCACCACAAAATCGGCTTTCGGATCGTAGTACGCCTCGATAAGCCCGTCTCTTGCATGGGCCATGGGCCGGAAACGGGAAGCCAACTCGCGAATCCCCTGATGGTGATAGCTGTTCACACGAATCGTCTCCGCCCCGTACCAGCATGCCAGAGGAGTGGAGGGAACGATGCCGACCGGGTGCCGATACGTGTCGTAGTTGTGGTAGTCGATGTGTCTCACGTGGGATTTTTTCTCCTTCTGCACATCCACGTAAAGGGTTCCTCCACAAACGACGTTGATTAACTGCGATCCGCGGCAAATGCCCAGGATGGGAAGACGCCTGCGCAACGCGTGACGGATCAGGCGAATCTCGATGTCGTCTTTCAGCGGATGCGTTTTCTCGAGGTACCGCAGGCTGGCTGCAGGGGGCTTGTAGCGTTTCGGCTCCACATCTTCGCCTTCCACCAACAACAAGCCTCGCATGCCATCCATGTACTGCGGGAGCAAAGAGGGCGTTCCCTCGACCACGGGAACCATCTGCGGGAAAATGCCCATCCGTATCAGGAGTTCGAGGTGATATTCGCCCACGTAGTCGATGTACTTGTTCTTGCGGACGGTCCGGCGTGTTACCACAACGACTGCGGGATGCTTCATCGCGTCAGAATCTGCAGCGCTCCCACCAGGCGGGCATCCTTTTCACGGCCTTGCGAGGCCACGCGGATGTGGAAATCGTCCATACCGACCTTGTTCGAGCAATCGCGTACGTACATCTGGTGTTCGTCAAGCAGCCGCGCCTGCATCTCCGTAGCGGTCATGCCGTTCTTGATCTTGAAGAGAATGAAGTTCGCGCCGGTGGGATAGACGTCGATCGCGGGAATTTCGCTCAGGCTGTTGTAGAGGCAGCGCACGTCGCCGATCAGGCGCTTGCGGCCCTCGTGGTACTCGGAGTCCGTCGCGGGCAGAAGCGACAGGAAATATTGCGCCAGGGTGTTCAGATTCCACGTGGGAATAAAGCGCCTCAGCCGGTTGAGCACAAAAAGATTCGCGCTGTAGCAATATCCCAGGCGCAGGCCCGGAACACCGCAATGCTTGCTCATACTGCGCACGATCAAAAGATTCGAGAACCGGTCCGCCACCTGCAAGAGACTCGGAATCTCCTCGCCGGCGAAGTCGATGAAGGATTCGTCCACGATCACCAGTTCCAGATCGTGCGCCTCGTGCATGAAGTCGATCATCTCTTCCAGCGGGATCAGCTGCCCGGTGGGGTTTCCCGGATTGATCACCAGCAGCGCCCGCATATTGCGCTTGTGGACCCAGCGCATGTAGTAGATCGGCCGCAATTCGTAACGCTGGTTGGGGTCGAGCGCGAA
>Ga0265338_10006159_pt1 | contig 15389 bp, 15 predicted proteins | sample 42126metaG_FD_193579 | JGI IMG/M metagenome (GOLD analysis project Ga0265338, IMG submission 193579) | Rhizosphere microbial communities from Carex aquatilis grown in University of Washington, Seatle, WA, United States - 4-21-26 metaG | ecosystem: Host-associated > Plants > Roots > Rhizosphere... | reverse complement strand
CCAAGCCCGTTCAGCGCGCCCGGCTGATCGGGATAGAGGGCGAGCGCCTTGAGAAAATTCGTTTCCGCCGCCTGCTGGCTGCCGCTGTCCAGTTGCGCCCAACCCAGGCCGGCCCATGCCCCGGCGTTTTGCGGATCGTCCTTAAGCGCGTCGCTGAACGTGTCGCGCGCTTTGGCGAAGTCGCCTTGCTGGAAAAGCTGCCAGCCTGATTGACTCAGTTTTTCGGCGCTCGAGGAGCGTCCCATCTGCGATGCATGGCGCATCCATGGCAGCCAAAGGACGACAAATAGAACTACGGCCGCGGCGGTCGCGCCGACCGTCATGCCGATGAAAAGTCCGCGATGGGAAGTTTGGGGCGTGGAGGCGATGGTTTGCATAGTCGTTTTGATTTCTTCAGCCTGTTGGTAGCGGCGTTCGGGCTCTTTTTCCAGGGCGCGGAGGACGACCTCGTCCAGGCGCACGTCAATATGAACTTTGGCCGAGGGCGGCTGAAATCTCCCCAGCGGCAGTTCCCCGGTGAGCATCTCGTAAAAAACAACGCCGAGGGAATAAATGTCGGCGCGATGATCGACCGTCGCGGGGCGCTCCACCTGTTCCGGCGCCATGTAATGCGGCGTGCCCATCGTTTCACGGTCGGCGGTCAGCGTTTCGGAGCGCGCCGGGCCGAGGATTTTGGCGATGCCGAAATCGGCGATTTTGACGCGGCCCTGCTTGTCGAGAAGAATATTCTCGGGCTTGATGTCCCGATGCACGATGCCGCGGCTGTGCGCATATTGCAGCGCCTCGCAGATGGGCGGCACGATGGCCAGCGCCTCCCCGGGCTTGATCTTCTGCGCGCGCAGCAACTCGCGCAGGTTCACGCCGTCCACAAATTCCATCGCAAGGAACCAGCGCCCGCCGGATTCGCCGAAGTCATGCACGGCGACAATATTGGGATGATTGAGCTGCGCAAGGGCCTGCGCTTCGCGCTGAAATCGCTCGGCAAAACGAATGGAACGCGGGTCGCCTGCCGCGAGGATTTTGAGCGCGACGATCCGGTTGAGCTTGGGCTGGCGCGCCTTGTAGACAAACCCCATCCCGCCGCGGCCGAGAAACTCCAGGACTTCAAACTGCGGGAACAGCGCGGCAATTTCGGCGATTGAGGGCGGCGGCTCCGTTTTGGAATCGAACCCTTCCGTCGGCGTCGAAAGCGGCAGCGCGAGCAGGCACCGGGCGCACAAGCCAGCCGGCGCGTCGGCGCCGAGCGAGGCGCCGCAGCGCGGGCAGGTCCCGGCCTGTTTGCTTTCGTTCATTCCGATACTTAATTAAGAATGCGCGCGCGGTTGTTACACGCTATTCGGCCATGATGGAAATCAGGTAACGGAGTTCCTCGTCGATTTCGTCAGGCGCGTCGACGGTGTTCGCGATTTCTTCGCGAAAAATGTCGCGGAACCGGCGGCGCAGCCGATGAATCGCCACCCGAACGGCGCCTTCGCTCATGTTGAGGGTTTTAGCGCTCTCGGCGTAGCGAATCCCAGCCTTGTCGGCTGTCAAAAAGGATTTCAGCAAATCGAAATCGGCGGCTTTCCCGGCGGCGAGCGCCTCCTGGCGCAGTCGGCACATGGTCTGTTCCAGCAGCGTCAACGCCCAACGGCGGTCGTAGAGCTTTTCGGGCGCATCGCGCGGGGCCTCCAGTTCGTAACGAGATTCCGCCGCGGCGGCGTCAATCGAAAACGGAGCCGTCTGGCCGCCGCGTTTTTGCGCGCGGGCGCGGTCCCATTCGTTGGCAAGGAAGCGCTTCATGGCGACGAGCAGGAAGGAGCGGAAACGGCCGCGCGCCGGGTCGGCGCTTTTCAGGTAATCCTTTTCGAGAAGGCGCAGGAAGAACTCCTGGGTCAAGTCCTGTGCGTCGTGCGGGCTGCGGCCCATGCGCCGGACGCAAGCGTAAAGCGGATACCAATATGCGCGGCAGAGGGACTCGAGCGCCGCACGGGAGCGGGTGGTGTTGTTGCGCCGGGCGGCCAGCACGACCGACCAATGAGTCGTGACGAACGCCGAACGGGGCGCGTCGGATTTCGTCTCGGTGTCCACGTTGATTCCTGTCTATGCCGTCACTCGCGGAAAAGCAATCACGCTCAGAGATCCGCCAAGGGAGATTCATCCTAAGCCGGCGTATTGTTCGCCGCAAAGTTGAACCCGCAGTCTGGTAGGGACGGCTCGCCGAGCCGTCCAAGGTCGCCTCGGCGAGGCGACCCCACCGCAAAGCAGCGCCCGACGTTCCAGTTTAGTTTTGGCTGATTTCTTGCTGGGTTCGTGCCAGCTTGAACGACAGCGCCAAAAATCCGCAGCGGCTATTGGTCGCCTTGAAGGGCGATCAGGACGCGGAGCACGTCATTCGATTCGCCCATGCCCTGGCCACAATGCTGCACTGTCGTTGGGTGGCTCTGCACGTCGCGATGGTTCACAACCCGGACAGAAAGGGCGAGTCGCGCCTGATCCGGCATTTGGACCTGGCGCGCGAACTCGGCGCTGAAGTTATCACGACGAGCGACCAGGACGTCGTGCGCGGCTTGAAACGCGTGGCGCGCCAGTGGAACATCACTCACCTCGTGCTTGGAAAACCGGCGGGACGCGGATTATGGCCGCTTCTCCCGAAGGGGGATCGAACCGTCCGCCGTCTCTTAAACGACAGCGCGGGATTGCAAATTCACCTGGTCGGGCCGGAACCGGGACCGGAGACGGCGCGACGCCGGGGCAGGGGGGCGCTTCGCGGCGGCTCGATTGGTCAATACTTGACAGTTGCCGGCGTCGTCGCGCTGGTGACTGGGGCGGCATTCCTGCTCACGCCGGTGGTTGGCGCTCACGCGACGGCGCTCGTGTACCTGCTGACCGTCGTGCTGCTGGCCCTCTTTGTGGATCGCGGACCTGCGCTGCTGGCCGCCGCGTTGAGCGCGCTGGTGTGGGATTACTTTTTTTTGCCGCCGGTATTTGCTTTCCAAATTCACAGCGTTGAGGACGCGATGCTCTTCGGCATGTACTTTGTCGTCGCGTTGGTTGTCGGGCAACTGACCGCGCGCATCAAGGCCCAACAAACGCAGGAGAGCGAACGCCAGAACGACGCCACGGCCCTTTATTTGCTGACCCGCGAATCAAACCAAGCCAGGGCTGTCAACGAAATTATTGCCCGCGCCCGGGAGCAGATGGGGGCCGCCTTTCAATTGCCCGTCTCGATCATCCTGGCGGGATCGGACGCGCCTGGAGGCTCAGGAGAAGAAGCGGCGATCCTCGCGTGGATTGTCAAGAATGGCCGGCCCGCCGGACGCGGCGCCAATCAGTTTGCCGGGGCGCCTTTTTTGTGCGCGCCGATCACCAACAGCAGCGGCACGATTGGCGCCGTGCGACTGGAGTTCCCGGACGCCCGCCCGCCCTCGCTTCAGCAACTGTCGCTGCTCGAAGCCTGCTCCCGTCAAATCGGCCTGGCCTTGGACCGCTTGCGCCTGAGCCAGCTTTCCGAACAGGCCAGAGCGCTCACGGAATCCGAACGCCTCAGCAAGGCCCTGCTCGATTCGGTGTCGCATGAGCTGCGCACGCCCATTGCCGCCATCCAGAGCGCCGCGGGGAACCTGCTCGAATTGAAGGGCGCCCCGCTGAGCGGTTTTCACCGCCAGATGATGGAGGAGATCGCCGAGGCCTCAAGGCGCCTCGACCGGCTCGTCGGCAACGTGCTTGACATGAACCGCATTCAATCCGGCGCCGTCAAACCCATTCGCAATGAATGCGACCCCGCCGAACTCGTTCATCTCTGTCTTGCGGAAACGGAAAAACTGCTGGCCTCCCGCAAAGTGCGCGTCAGCATTCAACCCAATCTCCCCATGACGCAGATGGACTTTGTGTTGACACACCAGGCGCTGGCGAACCTCCTGTCCAACGCCGCCGCGCATACGGACGCCGGCACGGAAGTGGAGGTTTCGCTGCGCGCGGAAGCGGATGACCTGATCTTCACGGTTGCGGACCATGGCCGTGGCATCGATCCTGCGGCGCTGCCGCGCGTGTTCGATAAATTCTATCGCGCCCCAAACGCTCCGGCGGGCGGGGCCGGCCTCGGACTTTCGCTTGTCAAGGGCTTCATCGAGGCCCAGGGCGGCTCCGTCACGGCGGCCAACCGCCCCGGGGGCGGCGCTGTTTTTGCCATCCAACTGCCTATTCGCAAGGCAGCCGCTCATGCCGCTCTGCTCTCCCGGACCCAATGATATGAACAAGGTCGAACAAAAGCCGCTCGTGCTCGTCATCGACGATGAAGCCCAAATCAGGCGCCTGTTGCGCGTCTGTCTCGAAATGAGCGATTACGAGGTCGTCGAGGCCGCCGACGGGTCCCAAGCCATTGCCCAGGCCGCAAAATGCCAACCCGACATCTTGCTGCTTGACCTTGGATTGCCCGACATGGACGGCAACGCGGTCCTCAAGCGCGTTCGCGAATTCAGCCAGGCGCCTGTCATGGTCGTCTCGGTGCGCCGCAGCGAAGCGGAGAAAATCGCGGCGCTGGACGCCGGCGCCAACGACTACATCACCAAGCCCTTCGGCACGGGAGAACTCCTGGCGCGTTTGCGCGTGTTCCGCCGAGATCTCAGGCCGCAGGCAAAGCGCGAAGTTTTCCACTCGGGCGGCCTCTCTGTCGATCTGGCGGCGCGCCTTGTCAAGGTTAAGGACCAGCCTGTCAAATTGACCGCCACGGAATACGCGTTGCTCCTTCATTTTGTCCAAAACGCCGGCAAAGTCCTCACGCACGGGCATCTCCTCCGCGAAATCTGGGGCGTGGACGACCTCGAAAAAACCGGCGTGTTGCGGGTCTACATGGGTTATTTACGTGACAAGCTCGAGGTCGATCCCGCCAAGCCGCGCTTGTTCCTGACCGAGCCCGGCGTCGGCTACAGGCTCGCGCTGTGCGATTAACGCCCCGGGCGCTTGACCGGCGGCGGCGAAAGCAAAGGGGTGGAAGGTTCTAACAAAGTTCTTATATAATTGGCCTCGGTGCTCAAAAAACGCCTTCCTGCCCATTTCCAGCCACAGATCCGCGGGCTTGATTCTGAGTCATTTCACGGGCTGAAACGCCACCCGTAAGACGCGATATAAGAAATCTATAAGAATTGTGCTCCGTTGGCATTTTGCGTGCTCAACCCGCTGCGTACGTTCCAACAAACAAAAGACACGCTGGTAATCGGCTATGAAAAAAATTGAAGCAATCATCAAACCTTTCAAAGTGGATGAGGTCAAGGAAGCCCTCCGCGAAGTCGGAGTCGAAGGCATGACTGTCATTGAAGCCAAGGGATTCGGCAGGCAAAAGGGCCATACCGAGATCTATCGCGGCAGCGAATACACAGTCGATCTCCTCCCAAAAATCAAAATCGAAGTCGTCGTCCCGGACGCTCGCCTCGACGATGTCGTCGCCGCCATCGTCAAGACCGCCAAGACCGGAAAGATCGGAGATGGAAAGGTCTTTGTTATTCCAGTCGAAGAGGTGATTCGCATTCGCACCGACGAAAAGGGCGACAAGGCCATTTAACCCAAACATCAACCCAGCAAAACACTCACACACAAATGAAACGATTTCTGCTCTGCCTCATTTTCGCCGCCGCATTCGCGGCGGGCCAGTTCTCAACGCTCGCCGCCGACACCCCTGCGCCGACGCCAAAAGATCCCACCATCGAGCAACGCATCGCCGATCTCGAATCCTACGTCAACAACGCGGGACGGCTGGCTGACACGCCCACCAACAACGTCAAGTCCAACATCAGCGGCCCCGGCCCGGGCGCCAACGCCTGGCAGATGACCTCCACCGCTCTGGTCCTGTTCATGACGCTGCCCGGGTTGTTCCTGTTTTACGGCGGCCTGGTCCGAAAGAAGAACGTCCTCTCCGTTGCCGCCCAGTGCTTCTTTATCACCGGCATGGTCACCATTCTCTGGTGGATTTGCGGCTACAGCCTGGTCTTCCACCATGGCAACTCGATCCTCGGCAACTTCGGCTTCGCCTTCCTCAACGGCGTCGACTCCAACCCCAATGGCGACTATTCCTACTGGGTCTCGCAGAACGTCTTTTCGATGTATCAACTGATGTTCGCGATCATCACCCCCGCGCTGATTCTGGGCTCCATTGCCGAACGCATGAAATTCTCGGCCATGTGCATTTTCATGGTTCTGTGGATGTTTGTTGTTTACTTCCCGCAAGCCCACATGGTCTGGGGAATTGACGGCCTCATGAACGGCGTTTGGAACGCCGACGCGAAAATCAAGGCGATCGATTTTGCCGGCGGCACCGTCGTTCACATGACCTCCGGATGGTCGGCCCTCATCCTATGCATAATTCTCGGAAAGCGCGTCGGCTGGGGCAAGGAGAACTTCGCCCCGCACAGCATGGTCGCTTGCATGATCGGCACCGGCATGCTCTGGGTCGGATGGTACGGGTTCAACGCCGGCAGCGCGGTGGCTGCTGATGTGGTCGCCGCCAATGCGTTTACGACCACCACGCTGGCCACCGCGGTCGCCTCATTCGTGTGGCCGATGGCCGAGTGGATTACCAAGGGCAAGCCCAGCGTCCTGGGCTTTTGCTCCGGCGCCGTCGCCGGCCTGGTGGTCATCACGCCCGCATGCGGGTTTGTGACGTCGACCGGCGCGGTATGGATCGGCCTTGCGGCGGGGCTGATTCCCTGGTTCTTCTGTTTCAAGGTCAAGGGCTGGTTCGGTTACGATGATGCGCTTGACACGTTCGGCGTTCATGCCGTCGGCGGGACATTGGGCGCGCTCCTGACAGGCGTGCTTGCGCGCAATTCCGCCAACGCCAATCTCGCGACGAACCTCAAGACGTTCGTCACCGACTCTTGCGCCCAACCGCTTGTCATCGAGCAGCTCAAGGCTATCGGCATCACTCTGGTTCTGGCCATTGTCGGCACAACGGTCATCGCCTTCATCGTCCGCGGTCTGGTCGGACTGCGTCCGACAGCGGAAGACGAAGTCACGGGCCTCGATGTCACCGATCACGGCGAAGAAGGTTACACAGGCTAGCCAAACTGCCCGGCGCGGTTTCTGCCGCGCCGGGTTTACAATCTCTATTCAACATCCCAACCTATGAACACCCCCAAGTCTGTTTTGGAACTGGGACGCAAGAGCGGCGCCAAGAAGTCCAACGCGGCCGTTTTCATAATGGTCGATGAACCGCACATGAAACGTTCCTTGCGCCAATTCCTGGAGCGCGGCGGCTATCGCGTGATTGAGCAATTCCGGCCCAACGGAATATCAAATCAGGCGCCCGCTTTGCTGGGGTCTTCAGCCTCGCCCCACAGGCTCGCCGCCAGGAAACCGGTCGCCCTGGTGGCCGTTGCCCGTCCGAATTGCGCCGCAAGCCAGAATGCTCCTTCGGTGACGACCGGAGAGCGCTCCGCGGCGAATTTCCTACAGTGGGGCCCGCTCTTCATCGACTTCGCCGATCAAATGGTCCGTGTGGCAGGCGAGAGAATCCGGCTTACGGTCACGGAGTTTTCAGTTTTGAAAGCGGTGGCCGAAGGCGCCGGCAAGCTCGTCACGCAGAGCGAAATCATCCGCCGCATTTGGGGGCAGATCGACGCCCGCTCCCGGGCCTCGCTCCGCGTTTGCCTGTGTTCCGTGCGCAAAAAACTTCGCCGCGCATCCGTTCCGGAATTGGTGCTGACCGAGCCCGGGATGGGCTACCGCCTCAGCGCCTTATAACCTTTGGGGTCACATCTTGATATTTGACATTTAACGTTAAATGTCAAATATCAAGATGTGACCTTACTTCGAGAACTTTTCGCGCGAATCAACTCCCCGTAGAGCGATTCGATCCTGGCCGCCAGCGCCACGGTGTCGTAACACGCCTTTGCCCGCGCCTTGCCTGCCTCGCCGAGCTGCGTCGCCGCCTCGGGAAACGACGCCAGCGCGTCGATAGCGGTTTGAAACGCCTTCGCGTCGCCAATGTCAAACAAACAGCCGTTCTCGCCGTCATTGACCAATTCCAGCGCCCCTGAGGTCCGGCTCGCAATGACGGGAGCGCCGGACGCCCACGCCTCAAGGATCACCAGGCCGAAAGTTTCCGAGAGCGAGGGCAGGATCAGCGCGCGCGCGCATTGCATGAGTCCGATCAGGCGCGCATCGCCGGAGGGCAGGGGACCTGTCAAGAGAAGTTTGTTGCGCAAACCCAACCGTTCGATCGTTTGGTTCATCGCCTCTGCGTACGCCCGGTCGGTGACGGATCCGGCCACGACGAGCATCGCGTCGGGGTGTCGACGGAATATCTCGGGCGCCTGCTCCACAACCCAGGCCTGGTTCTTCACCGGGTCGATGCGCCCGGCCATCAGAAAAATCATCCTGCCGCGGATCGTTGGAAACGCCTCAAGCGCGGCGGGGCGGCAGTCGCGCGCGTATTCCGCCATCGGCACGCCGTGCGGCTGCACCAGGATGCGCTGCCGCGGATAACGCTCATGCAGAAGGCGCGCCTCTTTGTGATTGCAGGCGATCACCGCGTCCGCGCATTCCAGGGCCCGGCGCGAACGCAGCGCCGCGCCGAACATTTTGCCCCATTCCACGCCGCCGCGTCGTGGGGCGTCGAGAAATTCGCGCGTCGATGCCGGCAGATCAAGGACGCCGCCATGAATCTGGGCAACGACCGGGACGCCGCGGAGGCGCGCCGCTGTCAAACCTATGCCTCCGAGCCTGTTCAAGGTGTGAACATGCACCACGTCGATCTTGGGCTCGCGCCACAAATCCCACAGCAGATCGAACGACAGCAGATTGCCGCCCACCGCCACCATGGCGCGGCGGTTCTCGGCGCTGATGCCCCAAACCGGCACGCACGCGTTGAAACGCCTCACTTCATGGCCCGCGCGCGTCAGCGGATCATCCAGCGCGTCGGACTCAAGCTGTGGACAGTAGGCGATGGACCTGACGTCATGCGCCCGCAACCCGTCGAAGAGGCGCAGCACGGCGGTCTCGGTGCCGCCCCATTCGGCTGGATTGTACTTGCGAAGTATGTGCGCCGCCTGCATTGGCAGGTATTAAACCCGGCGCGCCGCCCCGTTGCCCATCAGGGGAATTACGAGTTGCAAGCTACGAATTCGAGCCGCAGCAGATGACAGAATTGTCACACGGCGATTATGGTAATTTCATGTTTAACGGATACGATCCAATGGTTATGAGAAAACCGAACAAACTTTCATGCGCTTGCGCGGTGATCGCGGCCCTCGCGCTCGCCGGCTGCGCCACCGAAAAACAAGCTAAAGTCAGCAAGGCTGACGCGGAAAAGATCGCCCTGGCGCAGGCGCCCACCGGCACAATCAAGGAAGCCGAGTTGGAAAAGGAGCACGGCAAATTGATCTGGTCGTTCGACGTCGCTGTGCCCGGCGCCAAGGACATCACGGAAGTCAACGTCGACGCCACAACCGGTGAACTCGTCTCAGTGGAACACGAAAAAGAATAACTATGAAGAATCATTGGCTCGCGCTTTTGGCCCTGACGTGCCTCGCTTCCGGCGTTTGCCGCGCGGAGGGTCCCTATAGTTTTGTCAAGAATATCCAGATCGGCGGCCCGCCCGCGAGCTGGGATTACCTGTCTGTCGACGAGGACGCCCGCCGTCTGTACGTAAGCCACGCCAGCAACGTCGTCGTCATCGACATTGCAAATGACGCCATTGCCGGGACGATTCCGGACACGCTCGGCGTTCATGGCGTCGCCATTGCGCACGATCTCAACCGCGGCGTGGTCACGTGCGGACGCGAAGGCAAGGCGGCTATCGTGGACTTGACAACGCTGCAGACGATCACCAAGGTCCCCACCGCGCAAGGCCCCGATGGAATGCTCTACGATCCCTCCGCTCATGAAGCTTATGTTTTTTGCGGACGCGGCCAGGCGGCCACGGTCATCGACGTCAAGGAAGCCAAAGTCGTCGCCACGATTGATCTCGGCGGCAAGCCTGAATTTGGCTGCGCCGACCCGGTTGCGGGCAAGGTCTACGACAACCTTGAAGACAAGAGCCAGATCGTTGTGATTGACACAAAAACCCATTCCGTCACCGCCCATTGGCCCGTCGCGCCCGGCGAGGAACCGTCAGGGATGGCGATGGACCCGGCGAAACACCATTTGTTTGTGGGCTGCGGCAACGAGAAAATGCTGATGGTCGACGCCGACGGCAAAGTCCTCGCCGAAGTTCCCATCGGCAAGGGAGTGGACGCCTGCTGCTTTGATCCCGGCACGAGTCTCGCCTTCGCCTCGTGCGGGGACGGCACGACGACCATCGCTCGGGAAGACGGCGACAAATTGACAGTCGTGCAAAAACTCACGACCGAGCCTCGCGCCAAGACCATGACGCTCGATCCGAAGACCCATCGCATTTACCTCGGGTCGGCCAAATTCGGCGAGCCGACAGGCGAGGGCGGGGGACGCCGCCGTCCGCCGATGATTGCCGACACGTTCAAAATTCTCGTTTACGGCATGGCCCAATGAGCTAGCTTCTGACCATGCGCGTGCTGGTCGTTGAAGACGAGAAGAAGACGGCATCCTTCATTCGAAAGGCGCTCCAGGCGGAAGGCTTCGCCGTCGACCTTTGCCACAACGGCAACGACGTGGGCGACCTTGTCGCGCGCACGCCCTTCGATTGTCTTGTGCTTGACATCATGCTGCCGGGGCGCGACGGCTTGAGCGTCCTTAAACAGTTGCGCGACCGCCACAACCTCACGCCGGTGCTCCTCCTTTCCGCGCGTGGCGAAGTCAACGAGCGCGTCGAAGGGCTCAATGCCGGCGCCGACGACTATCTGCCCAAACCCTTCGAGCTCGACGAGTTGCTTGCCCGCGTGCGCGCGTTGACGCGGCGCGGCGGCGAGAATCGAGCCGTCGTCCTGCGCGTGGCCGACCTGAGCCTGGACACGATCAGCCGGCAGGCGCAACGGGGCGCGGCTAAAATCGAATTGACGACACGCGAATATCGCCTGCTCGAATTCCTGATGCGCTCGGCGGGCCGCCTTTGCGGGCGCATGATGATCCTTGAAAAAGTCTGGGACTACGATTTCGATCCCGGCACCAATCTTGTCGACGTCTACATTCGCCGCCTTCGGGAAAAGATCGACGCCGGCTTCGAGGCCAAGCTGCTGCACACCGTTCGCGGCAGCGGCTACGTCCTGCGAGAGCAGCCATGACCATCCGCGCGCGCCTCACGTTGTGGTATGGCTGCGTCCTTTTCTGCGCCGTCGTGGTCATCGGCCTGCTGTCCTACAACGAAATGCAGGAGCGGCGCGAGCGCATTCACCGCACCGACAAAGGCATGCGGGAGATCCTGGAGATCATGCTCGGCGTCGGCGTTCCCGGCGCCGTCCTCAGCGTCGCCGGCGGCTGGTGGCTCATGCGAAAATCCCTCGCGCCCCTTGCCGCGCTCACAACCGCAGCCGAGCGCATCAACGAAAACAACCTCGCCGAGCAGTTGCCGCGGTCGGAGAATGGCGACGAACTGGACCGCCTCACCGAAGTCTTCAACGGCATGACCGCGCGCCTCAACGAATCGTTCCAGCGCATCCGCGAATTCACGCTTCACGCGTCGCATGAATTGAAAACGCCGCTCACCGTCCTTTGCGGCGAAATGGAAATCGCACTGCGTGACGACGCGCTGCCAGCCGCCGAGCGCGAACGCTACGCCAGCCAGCTCGACGAGCTGCGGCGCCTCTCGCGCATTGTCGACGCGCTGACGCTCCTGGCGCGCGCCGACGCTGGTTTGGTTGATCTCAAATTCGAGCCGGTCGCCCTCGACGAACTGGTCCGCGACAGTTTCGCCGACACCCAAATCCTTGCCCAGGCCCAGGGGATCTGCGTGGAACTTGCCGCGTGCGAGCCCGCCACCGTCAGCGGCAACGCGCATCGCCTCCGCCAGCTCTTTCTCAACCTCGCCGACAACGCCGTCAAATATAATAAGCGCGGCGGCGCCATCACCGTCTCCCTGCGCAACAACGGACCCAACGCCGAATTTGCCATCGCCAACACCGGCTGCGGCATCAGCCCCGAATGCCTGCCCCGCGTCTTTGACCGCTTCTTCCGCGGCGACCCCGCCCATAGCAGCGAAGTCGAAGGATCGGGCCTTGGCCTCAGCATCGCGCAATGGATCGTCAAGGCCCACAACGGGACCATCCACATTGAATCGCTGCCGGACAAATGGACGACGGTAACGGTCCAACTTCCGCGCGTCAGTTAAGACTTGATATGGTTGCCCATCCAGGCGAGTATGGGTAACCATATCATGAAAACGACTGTTGAAATCGCCGACGATCTCTTTGAGCGCGCTCAGCGGATGGCCCGAAAGGAGAAGACGACGTTTCGGGCGTTGACCGAGCAAGGATTGCGCTTGGTGCTGGAGCACGATCGCGCTAAGGCGAAACAGCTTCCGCCTTTGGTCACCGTTCCGGGCAGCGGCGTCACCCGCGAGTTTAAGGGCGCCTCGTGGGAACACATACGCGACGCGATTTATCGAGATCGGGGAGCATGATCGCCGTTGATACGAACGTCCTGGTGTACGCGCACCGCGAAGACAGCGAATTTCACAGGCCGGCGAAAAGAGCGCTGGATTTGCTGCGCCATCAGCCGGCGCCTTGGGCGATTCCCTGGCCGTGCATTCATGAATTCATTGCCATCGCGACACATCCCGGGATCTACAGACCGCCCTCTCCCTTGGCTGCAGCGCTTGGCTTTGTGGATTCCTTGGTTGCCTCGCCGCAATTGCAATTGCTGTCCGAAGGCCCGGGCTATGTGGAGAAACTGCGCGCAATCGCCACGGCGGCGAAAGTCACAGGCCCGCGCATCCACGACGCCCGGGTCGCGGCCCTCTGTCTTCACCACGGCATCAGTGAACTCTGGTCGGCCGACCGCGACTTCTCCGCATTCCCGCAGCTAAAAGCACGTAATCCGCTGGTCAATAAATAGGCCGCCTTATTTAGGTGGGTTGGCGGGCAGGTTATTTTGTAATCGCCATCAACCGATTATTGACGGTCCTTTCCCAACAAACGGCTGACGCGCCGTAGGCCATTACCGTAGCCCTGCCTTTGGTCTGGGCCTCATCTATGAGGATGTCCGAGATCTATGACATGGCGCCGGTGATCAGGGCTCCAAGGCCCACCGCTTACCGTTCGAACTCGGTTCTTCTCAGTTCCAACTCGGGTAAGATTTCGGGCGAGCCCTTCAGTTCGGCCAGTGGGGCCAATTGAGACTGTATATAGGGCCAGTCAAGCTTTCCGGTTTGGCGTACAATGATTCCTTCGATGTCCAGCCAATCCTTTGGGCGGGCGGCGAAAGCCTTTAGGACGATCAGATCTTCCGGCGAGCAGGTTCGAAGCGAAAGTCCGCCTGGGAAAGGAAACAGACTGGATCGAGCGATGACGGATTCTTCAAACGGCAGCCCCCCCAAGGCAACGTCCAAGCCAACTCCGGACTTCGTGCGCAGCAGGAGCACGCGGCGGTCTAATGCAAAACTGAGGGCGCCGTCCATCCGGGGCTCGAATCGCTCCAACAGAAGGTTGACGAACCGTTCTTCTCCGCCAAAACCCGTAAGAAGCGTCAGGTCGACATCCACCGTTTCGCGCGGTTCGCCCCATCTTTGCAAGGCCAATCCGCCGATGATGCAAAACCGCCAGCCGTGTTCCAGGCAGGCGGACTGAAGCTCCGCTGCGGCTCGGATGACTTCAATCACGGCGGCGCGCTTTCATAAACCAGCGTTGCTGCTCGACCAAGCCCGAAGTCGGTTTTGGGGCGCGCGGCGCAGTCCGATAATCCGCCGGGCCGCACAGAAACGAGATAGCCCGTTGAGCATCCAATTGGCGCAACTCCCTGCGTCGGATCTCTTCCAGCGCCGGCCCAGCATCCCGCCACGCCTGGACCCACCGTTTGCCTTGAGCAATCTGCTCCGGCGTCCAATCTGACAAAGCGGATATTTCGGACTTCACGCGTCGATCTTATCAAATTCTCTAGGCGCCCGCAACGCACTTAGTGCATTGTGTGACCGCATTTGCCTGGCATTTGCAGTTCCCGTCGAATCCGGGCTCTTTGTCGCCGAGGTCGCGCCGGGCTGGGTTTAGCTTGTATTTGGCCTTCACCTATTGGATGTTGCGGTTCCTGTGGAAATGATTTCGTTCCTCAAACGGTGGCTGATCCTGGCGATGGCGGTCGCGCTGGCCGCAAGCATTGTGCCGGGAATCGAATACCATCCGATGGGCTTGATCGCCGCCACGCTGCTATTGAGCATTCTCAACGCGGTGGTGCGTCCGGTGATCATCCTGCTTTCCCTGCCGCTGGTGGTGGTCACCCTTGGCCTGTTCATGCTGATCATCAATGCGCTCTTGCTATGGGGCGTCGGGCATATCATCACCGGGTTTCACGTGCGGACGTTTGGAGCGGCGTTTTGGGGCTCGCTGCTCATCAGCATCGTCTCACTCATCCTGAACTCGCTCACCAAAAGCGGCAATTCGCGGGTTCACGTTTCGCGCGGCAAACCGCCCGGCGCCCGGCCTCCCGCCGACGGCGGCGGACCCGTCATTGACGTATGACCCAGGAAATCGTTACTGCAGCTCTCCACACTGTGAAATATCCCGGCTACAACCGGGACATTGTTTCCTTCGGGATCGTCAAGAGCGTGACGGTCGAGAACGACTTCATCGCCGTGCAATTGCAGTTGACAGGCGGCAATCCGGAGGCTGCGCAGCAAATCAAGGCCGAGTGCGAGAAGGTCCTGCGCCAGTTGCCCGGAGCCAAACAGGTCCACGTCGACTTTATTTCGCCGGCCGCTTCGTCCGTCCCAGGGCAGTCGGCGCAGAACCCGTTTGGGCGCCAGTCCAAAACGCCCGGCATCAAGCGCGTCGTCGCAATCGCCAGCGGCAAAGGCGGCGTCGGCAAGTCCACCGTTTCAGTCAACCTGGCTTGCGCGCTCAAGAGCCTCGGCGCGGAGGTCGGCTTGCTGGATTGCGATATTTACGGCCCGAGCATTCCATTGATGATGGGCATCAACGAAAAACCCACCGTCAGCGAGGCCGAGAAACTGGTTCCCCCATCGAACTATGGCGTCAAGCTCATGAGCATGGGCTTCCTGATCGAGGGCGATTCCCCGGTGATTTGGCGGGGCCCGATGATTATGAAGACCATCCAGCAATTCGTCTCCGACGTGGATTGGGGCCAGCTTGATTATTTGCTCGTCGATCTGCCGCCCGGCACCGGCGATGCCCAACTCTCTCTCTGCCAAACTGTGCCGCTGGACGGCGGGGTAATCGTGACCACGCCGCAGGAGGCGTCGCTCGGCGTAGTGCGCAAGGGCATTGCGATGTTTGAGAAAGTCAACGTGCCGATCCTTGGCATAGTTGAGAATATGAGTTACTTTACTGCGCCGG
>Ga0265338_10006158_pt1 | contig 15397 bp, 19 predicted proteins | sample 42126metaG_FD_193579 | JGI IMG/M metagenome (GOLD analysis project Ga0265338, IMG submission 193579) | Rhizosphere microbial communities from Carex aquatilis grown in University of Washington, Seatle, WA, United States - 4-21-26 metaG | ecosystem: Host-associated > Plants > Roots > Rhizosphere... | reverse complement strand
TCGCGAGAAAGGAGGCCGAAAACACGCACACCGGTGGTGGAGAATAACAGACAGCTGGTGAATAATCCGCTTACGACCTTAGCTTTTCTTCTTGCTCCGACCCAAGTTCAGGCATCGACGCCGATATTCCACGACTTTATCGATCACCTCGCCGACGGATTCCCGCACTAACAGTTTTTTTCCGGTGGAGGTACTGATCATCGTATCAGGAGTTTCCTCCACAAATTCGATAAGGTCAGCGTTAATGATGATCTTGTGATTGTGAAGACGCGTTACTTCAATCATACTCTGCCTCATTTAATGAGTTGGAGAAACCTGAACACCTGGCTGAATGTGAGCCCGCGTCAGCAAGCATACATACCGTGAGCCTAAGCGGTACAAATAAAAGCGGGCGGTCCCGTCACGAGACCGCCCGCGTTTTCACTCTTACCTCTTCAAACTGACAACCTCATCCAAGAACTGATCGGCTACCGTAATAACGCGTGCATTGGCCTGGAAGCCTCGCTGCGCAGTGATCATGTTCGTGAATTCCTGAGCAAGATCCACGTTTGACTGTTCCAGTGATCCTGAGACAATGGTCGACCCGGCAGATCCGCCTGAAATTCCAATCGTAGGCGTTCCGGAGTTTCCGGATGCATCGAACATGTTTTGTCCCGACTTTGTAAGTCCGCTCGGATTGTTAAAGGTGGCGAGCATGACCTGGCCCATCGTTGCAGTCGCGCCGTTCGAAAACGTTCCGATAATTTCTCCGGTCTGATCTACCGAGACCCCATTCAGACTACCCGCACTATATCCGTCCTGGCTCTGCGGAGAGATGGTCGAAGTCCCGTTCGTTTGTGTAATTCCCGAGAAAGCATTTGCCGTACCGGCACTTAACTCAACAGACATCGCAGAGGCGCCGTCGTTGGGGCTGATCTTGAGGCCCGAAGAACCATCGTCGTAGGTAAATGATTTCAAGGTTCCATCGGCATTGAAATCTATCTTGCCGGTCTGGCCCGCTGTTATCGTAGCAGGATTGGGGACGTCTGCGGACCATGTCCACTCATTCGGGGTGGATGTTTTTGTGAATTTCACCGATAACGTATGAGAATTGCCTAAAGAATCATATACTGTTACGGATGCATTTGTTGAATCTGCGGCCTTCGACAGGTCCGCCGTGCACGTGGTTGTGCCGGCTGTCTGCGTTAAGCCAGTCGATGTGATGTCCAATGAAATAGAAGGTGAATTATTCGTGGGCACCAATGTTACATTGGCTGGGGTAAATGACGTTAATGCTCCTGTAACAGGGTCAAACGTCGCCGTGCCCGTTCCGCCAGTCACCGCCCCGGCAGAGTCTGCAGTTGCTACGCTCCAAGTATCCGCGGCTGTCTTTGTGAGTGTCATTGTGACGTCGTGTGACGCACCAAAGTCATCCGTGGCTTTAAACTGTTGAGTGATCGATCCACCAACGGCTGTCCCTGCATCGATATTACCAGTGATGTTGGCGTTGGCAACCGTACCCATCGCATCCAAGTTACCTGCAAGTTTTGTGTTGGAAGTAGCTTTTGCGGGTGACGTCTGGTTGAGGTCGATTTTCAGGTTTTCAAGTTCAGTTCCGGCCGGAATTGTTCCGTTCGCCGAAGCCATCTTGCCTTGCAGAATGGCGCCCGTGCCGGGATTGACAAATTGGCCCAGCGCGTCGAGTTGAAACGTTCCAACCCTGGTATAGTGCGTAGCGCCATTTTCATTCACCGCAAAGAATCCATTCCCCTGGATAGCTAAATCGGTCGATACACCGGTTGTCTCGAGGTTGCCTTGAGTAAAGAGAGTGTCCACAGTGTTCACCGCGACGCCCAGACCCACCTGGATCGCGTTTTTTCCGCCGTTGTTGCCGGATGGTTGGCTTGCTCCTTGAAGTGTTTGAGCGAGAGCTTCGCTGAATGTCGCCCTGCTCCCTTTAAATCCAATCGTGTTGATGTTGGCAATGTTGTTTCCAATGATGTCCATCATCAGTTGGTTGTTTTGCAAACCGGAAACGCCAGCGAATAGAGATCTAAGAAATGCCATAATGTATACCCTCCTAAAGGTATTAGAGTTGCTAGTAGTCAAACCTCAGTCATTCGGTTTGACGGAGGGGCTTCCCCAGCGCGTCGCATTCGCGATCCGCCGAAGTCCAGCCCGTTTATTGTGAGTGAGTTAAGTAAAAATTGGAAATTGGATCATATCATGATGCTATAATTGCGCTGTCAATATTTGTGAACACGTTGTCTTTCATGCGCTCGCTGTCCATCGCCGTGATTACGGTCCGGTTCTTGACGCTGACCACAAACGCCATTTCCCTCAGCAGAACGAGCGAATCTTTCGACCCCTTCTCGTCCGCCTTCGAAACAGCGTTGGAAAGTTGGGTCATGTCGTTGTCGCTCAACTGGATGTTTCGCGAATCGAGCCGTTGCTGCGCATGTTTGGAAAACTTCAGCCCGTTGAGTTCCTTCTTGAGCACTGTATCGAAAGAGCGCTCTTCGGGAAGGTCGATCCCCGGCCGCTGCTTCAACCCTTCCATCCCGCCTACGGGAAGGAACGGAACATTTACGCCATTAACTGTCTCAGACATATATCACTCTTGTGTTATTTCAAGGATATCGGAAAGAGGAACTTCCATTCCATCAACCACAAATACCGTGCCGTTGGATTTGAATCGAATTCCGCTGACAGTACCATAAATGAACGGGGATGATGTGATCGCTCCACCGTCGGCGCCGGTCGCAGTGACGGAGAAACTGTATTTCCCCGACCCGACCTGATTTCCCGCGTCGTCTTTTCCGTCCCACGAGAATGTCTCATCACCGCTTCCAGTTGGCGTCCCTTTGATCGTCCTCACGACGTTCCCCGCACCGTCGGTGATACTCACCGATGCGGTATTGGCATCGGAAGAGAGTGTGTAACCCAATTTTTTATCACCCGTCCCGCTGTATTGGAATGAATTCGTGGTCGCGCGAACATCCTTCCCGATAAAGGTCGCAGCAAGTCCGTTGTTGATCGACTGAGTGAGAACGGCGTTTGCACTGATGCTCTGACCCAGTTCGGTATTGATATTGGTCAACTGTTCCACCGAGCTGAATTGGGCAAGCTGAGAAGCGAACTCCGTTCCGCTCATCGGATTCATCGGATCTTGATACTGCATCTGCATCGTCAGCAGCTTAAGAAAATCGTTCTCGCCGAGAACCGGAGTTGTCCCTGTCGTCGAGGATGACGTGGGTACATTTGACGAGAGGGTGCTGACAGATTGAACTGAAGTTGACATTCGATCACCTTTTACATTATTAATTCCATTGTGTTGTAACCCAACGAGCGAAGGGAATCGTATTGTGCCAACGGGTCTACGCCCGTCGTCTCTCTCTGCTGGGATCCTTGTTTCGATTTGTTCTGGCCCGATGAACTTCCAAATGCCGCCTGGCCGTCGGCGACGATATCGATGCGTTGGACTTCGATTCCTCTCGAAAGGAGCATGTCGCGGAGTTGCGATACATTCGCCTCGAGAACTGCCTTCACATTCGTGTTGCTGACATCAATTTGCGCTGAGACTTTCCCCTCTTCCATTTTTACCTTCATGACAACCTCGCCAAGGGATTCAGGCTTCATTGTTATCCGCACTTCCGAAGAGCTAGTGTTCAAGTGCAGGACAAGATTCCTTGACACCTGTTCCAGAATCGATTGCTCCAGGTTTCCGGGAAGTATGCCCGCCTGGGTTGACGAAGCCGACGATGGACTCTGCAGACTGATCTCCGGTCGAACCGGGATAACATGCTGATTGTGCAAACCGGCGGGTTGGTTTATCGCCCCCATAGTAATTTCCGATTGGGACGTAGGCACGGAGTGATTGACTGCATTGCTATCACCCGTTGATGGAACAGCGGTTTCAGCCTTCGCCATCGGAGCGCTGGCGCCCGACTGAACACCTTCAGCATGGGACAACTTGTTTGAAATTGCAGCCGTCTTGGCTTGCGGCCGTGTCTGATCGCCGCTATTCGAATTCTTGTCCGAAACTGTCTTCGCGGCAACTTCTGGCCTCGGCATGTCGCTACCCGCTTGAGCACTATCGCCTTCCGATGTTGAAGACACAGGGGGATCCAACTTCGTCTGCGAATGAAGCGGCTTATCTCCGCCTGGATTTTTGTCCGTATTGGTTTCAGTTTTCGCGACTTCATGCACATCGAGACTCTTATTCATCGTTGTGCCGCGGGTTGCCGTTCCCTGATTCTCCCCGGCACTTTCTTTGGGGCCATCATGATTTGCCGGAACGGAACTGATGCTTCTGCCTGTAAAAACCAATGCCGATGCATCACTTGTCCCATCATCGACGGGAACAATCGGGCTTGGAATGATCTTTGAGTTTGCGACAGCGTTTGCTGTTCCTTCAAGTTTTGCGGGCTTCGGCGCAGACTCACCTTCTTTTGATGTCGGCTTTGCCGGAATATCGAGAATCGATGAAGGGTCGTTCTCCGCACGGGCCAAGTTTAATTTCGGCGGAGAGATCCTTTCGTTGTTCCGACCGACAGCTGCGGTCGTCGAGTTCAACATCGTCTCATTCCCGATGCGCGATAGGATAGGTTTGGGGACATTCGTCCCGGGAAAGTCATTGTGCGACACAAAAATTGATGTCACGTCATCCAAATTCAACGCCGTGCCCGAAAGCTTGGACGGATTCGCTGAACCGCTCGGTGCAATATTCGTGAGAATAGGACGAACATCGATTGCGTTCACATCTGGCGTAGCACGAGGTGATTCGATCTCCGGGATCGAAGGTGAGGTGCGACTCAAAGAACTAGTCGTGCCGGGCACGAGAAGATTATCAATTCCCTCTTGCTTGGCCGTCAGGTTCGGGGCAATCTTCCACCCATCCTCATCGATCATGGCATTGGAGCTTTGAGATTGAATGTTCTTGGGGGAGGCAGGCGAGGTCAAATTTGCGCCGACGGTTATCGCAGGCGCCGCTTTCTTCCCAATATTTTCAATGCCGGGAATTTCCATTTCCGGGGCGCTAACAGAGGGAGCAAGCCCCAGTGAACTCAAGGGTATCCCTCCAACATCTTCCACGTTAAAAGGTCCAGAATTCGATGACGTTTGTTGCACGGGAGTGCCGGTCATTCGAGATGGAATAATCACATCTGTCTGTCTTTGAGGCATCCCGTCGTAGATTGACATTTCCGGCGAAGTCAAACCAGCCATTGCATTTCGGACGATGATAGCAGCATTTGGGTCGAGGGAGATGGAACGGGCCATTGCCGGGAATATGTTCGGAGCGATTTGCGTGCCAGCTGCGAGAATTTTTGGGCTCTTCTTCAAGCCCTTCGGTTGGATCAGACCACTGTCGCCTTGAGCCGTGACCGGAATGGCACTCGGCTGTTGTGCAAAATCAGATGGAGTCTCAAGCGTCGTATCATCGGAAATCTCTGTTCCAGGATTCGCCCCTTTTTTGGTCGATACAGTCGTTAAGCCTGGGTATTGGCAGGTTTGCAGCCCGGGAAGCAATGTTCCTCGAAATGCATTTCCGCTGGCAAGGAATTCCAATCCCGGCTCTCCCGGCAAACTCGATACATTCGCGGCAGGTTGAGCCACTGTAGAGCCGTCGGTCGGGCGGTATGCAAGTTGGATCGTGCCCCTAAGAGAATTTTGAGGTGTCCCGTTTTTCATCGCACCTCCGCCGAAAAGCTGAAGCAGTATCGGCAGGAAAAGCGATTGCTGACCTCCGGGAGTTGGAATAGCGGGCGATCCCTGACCCGTTCCAATAACCTTTTGCCCTGTTGGGATAAGTCCGAGTATATTCAATATGTTCATTCGATACCTGCTGGTGATTATTGTATCATGCGTGCTGCAAGACGGGGTTCCATTGCACTCAGAATCTTGCCCGCCTGCTTCTTCTTTACCGCCATCAATACTTTTTTTGCATCACCGATCTTTAAATTCTGCAGAATCCGAGCTGCATCTTCGGCGCTCATCGACTCCAGCAATTTTGCCGTTCCCTTGATCTCTTTCGATCGTGCGCTATCGACGGACGAATTTTGAGCCGAGAGTTTCTGCTCCAGAGAAGCGGCTTTTTGAGTTTCTAGTTCAAGCTTCTCTGAAAGGGCTCTCATACTGTCCCGGGAGGCTTCGACCGCAGCGATCGCCATGCTGTCGGAAGTAGTCGAATCTCTCCGTTCGGTGCGAAGGGTATCGACCACGGCGAGGAGGGAATCGGAGTTTTTCGCGCCGACGACCACCGGACGCACTGCGCCAGGGTTGGCGGCTCCGAAAAACTCGGGCTTCCACAGGTAGAGCACCAGAACGACCTGCACTGCAAAGACAAGTGTCACAATAGACACAACAAGATATGGCATAGCTTGTTTCATTATTTAAAATTCCCTTGTTACGCGTTGAGCAAGAACATCGATGAGGCGCTGTTCCTTGCGATCTGCCTCCCGCACAAATTCCGCCTGGCGCCGCTGGTCCAAATTCTCGACCATCTGTTTCGATTGCGATCTCTCGACGAGCTCCAATCGTTTGTCGTTCTCCTTGACCTGGATTTCATCCACTTTATTCTCTTTCTGACGGATCTCTGCGGATAGGCTCCTGAGAAATGCGCGGCTGGTTTGCAATTCCAGAACCCTCGATTTGGAGACTCGAACAGCCTCCGTCATCGCAGACTCTCTTTTGTTGGTTAAGTCGGAAAGTGCGGCCTGCTCCTGGTTCTTGGAGTGGAGAAGGTGGACGAGTTCTTCGTGTGCCTTCTTTTCCTGATACTTCTTTACTTTAAGGACCGTGCCAAGACGCGTATCGACGAATTGCATATACTCCACCGAGATAGAATGAGTGAACTAAAATTGTTTATGTATGTCGGGTTACGCCGCTGCACGCGGATTGCTTGTAGAAGTCTGTGCGCGTTCGGATATTCTCAAAGCTTGAATTTCCCGCATCCTCTCCTCTTTTTCATGAAGCCCATGGATAGATCGAGTCAGGATCAGAACGATCACGACATATGCGACGCCGATGATTGCGATTATCATAATAACTTCCTGCTTTCTCCAAAGAATCCCGAGCGCGCCCCTGCTGAACACACTCCACAGATCTTGGCTGTTACGTTTGAAAAATATGGGTTAATCATCTTAGACTTTCATAAGGTTGATGAGCCGCTGAATACTTTCCTTCATGTCTTCTTTTTCGTCGGGTGCCTGACGGAGAAAAGTTCTGATTGCCTCAATTTTCGTTACCGCAATGTCGATGCGGGGATTGCTTCCTTTGACGTAAGCACCGATGTTGATCAGGTCTTCCGCCTCGCGATACGTCGCCATCATGTCCAGCAAGCGTTGAGCGGCCTTGCGATGTTCAACGGTGGTAATCGCAGGCATGACCCTGCTGACGCTTTCCAGAACGTCGATCGCCGGATAGTGTCCCGCGGAGGCAAGACGCCGGGAGAGTACGATGTGTCCGTCCAGTATCGAGCGGACTGCGTCGGCCACGGGCTCATTCATGTCGTCTCCTTCAACGAGCACCGTGTAGAGGCCGGTGATACTCCCCTTCTTTGCGTTGCCCGCCCGCTCCAGCAGTTTCGGAAGAATCGCAAAAACGGAGGGCGTGTAACCTTTTGTCGTCGGCGGTTCGCCGATCGCGAGTCCAACTTCGCGTTGGGACATCGCCAAACGCGTTACAGAATCCATCAACAGCATGACATCTTTCCCCTGGTCCCGAAAATATTCGGCGATGCTCGTCGCCATAAACGCTGCCTTAATTCGAATGAGAGCTGCCTGATCGCTTGTTGCCACCACGACCACCGAACGCTTCAATCCTTCGACGCCAAGTTCACGATCCAGAAATTCTCCGACTTCCCTTCCGCGCTCACCGACAAGTGCGATGACATTGACGTCCGCGCTTGTATCCCGCGCAATCATCCCGAGCGTCACGCTTTTACCCACGCCACTTCCGGCGAAAATTCCTATTCGTTGTCCTTTGCCGCACGACAGGAGCGCATCGATCGACCGAATTCCAGTGACTATCGGCTCCGTAATGCGACGTCTATCAAGCGGGCTCGGAGGGGCGTTATAGATCGAGCGGGATTCGGTTGTTTGGAGAGGACCCTTGCCGTCGATGGGCTGCCCAAGGCCGTCGATAACCCGACCGAGGAGCATATTTCCCACGCCAACCGACAAGGTCTTTCCGGTTGCCACGATTTCGCTTCCCGGGCTCACCCTGTTCGCTTCCCCGAGTACCATCGAGAGGACGCGGTTGTTCTTAAAGCCCACCACTTCGGAGAGACAGACATCTTCTCCCCCCTTCGACTTGACGATGCATACTTCTCCAAGAGAGGAATTCGGCCCAATGGACTCAATCACCAACCCGATCACCTGGGTTACGCGCCCGTTCACTTTGATCAGATCGAGATTGCGGAGCCTGTGAAGATAGTCCTCGAAATTATTGAAGATATCATAGTTCTTCCCATTGGCAGGTTCGGCGGCGGCATCTCGGAGCGTATGATGATCTCGGTCCATCAGAGCATCCATGACATCCGGTATTTGGGACGATGGCATCATGATGTATGTTCTAGCATTGAGGATTCAATTTTCTTTAGTTGTGTCGACATGCGCACATCGACATTTCCGGATTCGCTTTCAAGGATGCACCCCCCCCGTTCCACCTTTTCGTCCGCCTCGATAATCATGTCGTGCAGCGAATCGGACCCGGAGGCGATCGATGCACGATGTTCTCTTACCATCGCCTCGTCTACCGGGTTCACGCGAACTTTAATATGATCGACTCCAAGAACGCGGCGCAATCCTTCTTTGATCTGTTGAAGCACCACGGTATCGTCCAGGATGACTTCTCTTCGCAAAATCTGTGCGGCCACCGCAAGCGTAAAGCGTATGACGATTTCCTCGGACCTTTGCTGGAGGTTTCCGAACTCCGTGCGGATATTTGCCATGAGAGTTTCGAGCTGCACAATCACTTTGAGGGTCGTCTTCTTGCGTTCTTCGCTGACTCGTGATTCAAACTCTTCGCGCATTCGCTTCTCAGCCCCTTTGCTTCCGTCGTCAAAACCCCGTTTATATTCGCGCTCGAGTGAGCGCTGAATCATGCCGTCGCTTTCTACGGACTTTCGCTTCATCAAAACCGTCGAGACCATCTCGTCATCGACATGTGCCGCGGCGGTCTCGAAAGAGTTCACCGATTCTCCGGCGTAGTCAGGTGTGAGTTCAGGGAATACGAGACTGCTGAGTTGTTGATGCGTCAAGCGAGCACGCCCCGCCGGCTTATGCAATTTGATAATCTCAGACAAAGACTTCCTCCTTGCCGCCTCTTCCGGCCACGACGATTTCGCCCTGATCTTCAAGTTGTTTAACAATTTCGACAATACGCGTTTGCGCCATTTCGACATCTTTGAGCCGAACAGGGCCCATGTACTGGAGCTCTTCCTTCAACAATTCTTGAGCTCTTTCGGACATATTGGTGAAGATCTTCTGTTTCAATTTGTCTTCCGAGACTTTCATCGACATGGCGAGATCCTTCTTGTCCACCTCGCGGAGGATTCGCTGGATGCCCTTGTCGTCCACAAAGAGCAGGTCTTCGAAGAGGAACATCAGCCGTTTGATTTCGCCGGCCAGCTGTGGATTTTTTTGCTCGATGCTTTCAAGGATTACTTTCGCTTCTGCGGTGCTGCAGCGATTGAGGATTGCCGCCACCGATTTCGTTCCTCCCAGGGAGCTCATGCTTTGGCTGATTTCGGCCTCTGCAATATCTTCGAGCACGTCTTCCATCTCGGACAGCAGGGCAGGGTTTACCTTGCCGAGCGTTGAAATTCTGAAGGTCACGTCATTCCGAAGCTCCTCGGTGAATTCGGCAAGAACCTGAGCCGTTTGCTCCGGGCTAAGATTCGCGAGGATAAGGGCGACAGTCTGCGGATGTTCTTTTTGAAGAAACCCGGCAAGCTGCTTGCCATCAGCCTTCTTGAGCATGTCAAAGCCGGTCACATGAGAGAGCACTTTCACTTTTTCCAGGACGTCGGCGGCTTTGGCAAATCCGAGCGTATGCTCGAGCAATTGCTGGGCATGGTCCAAGCCTCCCTGAACAACGTATTGCTGCGCAATGATGAGTTGATGAAACTCATCCGATACGTTGTCGATCACCTGAGAGGGAACCCCCCGGACATTGGTGATCTCCAGCGTCAGGTCTTCTATTTCCTGCTGGGTCAATTTGCGCATCACTCGTGTTGCTGCTTCGACGTCGAGTGTTAGCATAAATAGCGCTGCTTTTTGTTTGTTGCTTAATTGAGATTCTGGCATTCGTATTGTTTAGGATTAATCTTCTGCTAACCACACTTTAAGTAATCGCGCCGCGTCGTCCGGCTTGTTGTTTACGTACTCGACGATGCGCTTTCGTTTTTCGGCCCGGAGAAGCACTTCTTCGGAGATTTCGTCTTCGGCAGACGGAAGCCGGATCGGAACCCTCTTCGAGGCAACCAAGAGCCCCTGAGGCGTCCGTACTTCTACCCCGACTTCAGACTCTTTCGAATGGATGACTGTTTTGTTGAGCAGCGACCGGATGATGAAGAGCGCTGCAATCATGAAACCAACAAGAAGGACCTTCTCGCCGATGTCGTACCAGTTTGAGTAAGGCTGTTCTTTGTACACCAGGTCTTCCTGTTGAAGGGTATTACCAAATTGGATGTTGACAACCGAGATCTCGTCGCTCCGCACTAATGAGTATCCAACCGCCCTTTTGACAATCTCGGTAAGTTGATTGATTTCTTCCGTTTTGAGCGGAACATATTCCGAAGATTTCTCGCCGTTCTTTTCGACGCTCTTCTCTGTTCCATTAATCATCGCGGCAACGGAGAGTTTCTTGATCGACCCGACGCTTTCGACGATGTGTTCAACGGTTTTGTTGACCTCGTAGTTCGTCACCGAACTCGTTCGCGTCGAGGGGGGAGCTGAATCGCTGCTCGAACTCTTCTCTTCCGACGTTTGCTCGCTTCGCACTGCAGTGTTTTCGGGGTCGTATTGTTCAAGATTTCGCTCGGCCTGGGTGAAATCCAGGTCCGCATTCACCTGCACAAGGGCATTTCCGTGCCCAACAACGCCTTCCAGCATGCCCTGGGCTTTTGCAGAAAGATATGCCTCCACCTTTTGCTGAAGCTCATATTGCGTCGAGCTGAGAGCGGTCAGGGAATTCGTGGGCGCATTGTCCGACAACAGAACTCCTCGGGAGTCCACGATCGTCACATTGTTCGGCTCCAATCCTTCGACGCTGCTGGCAACAAGGTGAGAAATCCCTTGGACGGTTTCGTGTCTCAACGGCCTGCCCGATTTCAATTTGAGGACGACTGATGCGGTCGCCATCTTCTCATCTTCTTTGAAGAGCGCCTTTTCCGGCACCACGATGTGGACACGTGCTCCTTCGACTTCTTCAAGATCGAGAATCGTTCGGGCAAGCTCGCCTTCGAGCGCCCGTCGGTAATTGATCTTTTGCACAAAATCGGAGATCCCCAGATTCGTCCTGTCAAAAATCTCGTATCCGATGATGCTCGACTGCGGCAAACCCTCGCCCGCGAGTGAAAGCCGGAGATCATAGACTTGCTGCTTGGGCACAAGGATTGTTTTTCCGCCGTCTTCCAGTTGGTAAGGAATCGTCTTTTCCTTTAGTTTCTCGACAATCTTCGACGCGTCGGCTTCGTTGAGGCTGCTAAATAGGGTTGCGTATGAAGGACGGTTAATGACATTGACGAGGATGGAGATGGCGATGATGGAAACCAGAGCAACAGTGCCAAACATAACACGCTGCCGGAACGTAAGTCTACGGAAAAATTGAGTGAGCTGGTTCACCGATTGGGTCTCTGCCATGCGCTATACCTGAATTCTCATGATCTCTTGATACATATCAATTGTTTTATTACGGATTTCCATCAACAAATCGAAACTCGTCCGGGCCTTTTCTACTGCGATCATGACGTCGTGCAAATCGGTCCCTTCGCCCGTCACCATACTGTCGACAGCTTTGCCGGCTTCGGACTGCAGATTGTTCACATCCGAGATTGCCTGCGTGAGGGTCTGTCCAAAAGAGGTGCTGGACTCCTTCAGGGCCTTATTGACATCGCCGCCCGTGGTGGGACCTGCAATATTCGGAAGGAGCGTTAACGCTTGGCTAAGTTTCATACCTTTATCCTCTTCGGTCGACAACGGTGCCCAGCGCCGAATCCGATCTGGAACCATCCTGTCGGTACATCGAATATGCCTGAAGTTCGGGCGCCGAACTCGGGAAGAGATCTTCGAAATACGACTGTTCGTCACGCGTGAGCGTCTCGCTCGGAGTTGTCTGGCGAGTTTGTTCTGTCTTGCTCACTCCAGCCTTCTCGAGTTCTTTCTGCCATTGCTCCGGTTGAGCAACGGAGGCGGGCTTCGTAGGAATATTTTGCATCCCGGATGATGATATTTCGTTTACGTTCATTGTTAAATCTCCAAAGCGTCTTTAGCGCTTGTTTTCGCCGCGTTGATCGCAGTGACATTCGCCTCGTAAGAACGGGAAGCGGAAATCATATCAACCATTTCCGTCACGATGTTCACATTCGGCATTTTTACATATCCATTTGGATCCGCATCCGGATGACCGGGATCATACACCATCTTGAAGGGTGAAGAATCCTCTTTCTCGGTCGATTGAACTCCCCCGCCCACTTTCTCCTCAGCAGGCATCCCTTCGCTCGCTTCCGAAAAGTGTTGTCCGTTTGTCACGGCGAGTTTCACGCCCGCCGAATTCAACGTGGTGGAGAACGATCGATCGGCCTCCGCTTTTAGCATAATAATCTTGCGTTTATACGGCCCGCCTTCGTCGGTTTTGGTAGTCTCAGCGTTGGCCATGTTTTCGGCAATCGCATTCATTCGCTTGCGTTGGGCTGTCAGACCCATTGCGCTAATGTCAAACCCGGCAAAGAGCTTTCCTATTTTCATATCGTTCCTCGAATACTGTCCTGGATATCTCGAAAGGTCGTAGTGAGAAGCCTAGCGGCGAACTTGAACTGAATCTGATTCTTTGCGAGTCCCGCCATCTCGCTGTCGATATCGACGTTGTTGAGTCCGCTCTCAAGCGGATCGCCGCTAAGCGAACCGCCGGACGGTGCCTCGACAACCTGGGGACCTGCAATGACTGGCTCGGAGGTAGTACCCGCCATGTGGCCTTTATTCGTAACGGCCTGGCTCAAGCCCCCCTCCTGCATCGCACCCGAAATCTGATCTTCAAAACTGACGCTTTTGGCGCGGTACCCTACGGTCGTAATGTTCGCGATGTTTGATGAGATAACTTTTTGCCGGAGTGAGTAAACGTCCAGCGCCTTTCCGAGAAGGGGAATTTTCGTTGTGTCAAAAAGTTTCACGATGTTGGCTCCACAATGCTGAAAGTATGCACAAAAGAGAATTTCGAAAGTCTAGATTCCAAGGCTGTCGTACCAGCCATCGTATCGGCCTGCATTTTTTACCTGGACCTCATGTTTCCCGGCCAACAATACGGCGACGGCGATCAACGCCGTAAAGATACCGATCACTAATCCGAAGCCACTTTTGCCGTTTCCTGTTGATTCCATATTCTTTCCTCTTTGCTCGGTTCTTTTCTATTCTCCAGTATATTTGACAATAAGAATGCCAAAGTATAAACTGATCGAAGGAAAGGATTTATTGGGGTTTTAGATTTTTGGAGGGGATTTTGCTGGAGGGGTGATGGTCAATATGATGCAGGTGGCAACTAATCGCCAACATAATCTAACTGGATTTCCGTATGTCGGCCGCAAGTGCAGACGACCTCGACTCGTTCGATGATCTCCCCGTCGCGGTGGAGAATAATCTCCGGTTGGCTGGCGCCATGCGACTCGATTTCGATCTTCCTTGCATTTCCCCATTCTACAGAATCGGCTTTCAGAACACTTCCTCTTTTCCCCGTTTTTGTCACTCGTACATTTTGGAACGATGCGAAATCGACAAATGTCGAAGGCTGCTGTTCATTTTGCTTATCCATCAATCTCCTCCTCCTACAAGGTTGACTATCGTCTCCGGTATCTCGCTCAGTGGAACAACAGTATTGGCTACTCCCTCATCGACCGCGGCTTTCGGCATCCCATAGACAACGCACGATTCTTCGTCCTGTGCGATTACATATCCATCCTTTTTCCTGATTAACTTAAGACCTTCCAATCCGTCCTTCCCCATCCCCGTCATGATCACTCCCAGAAGGGGGCTGTTCATCGTCTCGGCAGCGGAGGTCATCATAATATCTGCAGAGGGATGATAGAGTGTGGTTTTAGGCTCTTCCGTTATTCTAACCCGGGTATTTGAGCCCGACCGAACAAAAGTCATATGAAGCCCTCCGGGAGCAATCAGGACCAATCCTGGCTCCATCATTTCGCCGTCTTCGGCTTCCTTCACCTGGACTTGGCTCAAGCCGTCGAGCCGTTCTGCCAGTGATTTCGTAAAGCGAGGGGGCATATGCTGGACAACGGCGATCCCGATGGGAAATTTTTCTGGAAGTTTCGGAATCGTCTCTAGAAGGGCGAACGGTCCCCCGGTCGATATCCCGAGCACAACGGCTCTGAAATCTCGCCGCTTCGGAGGTGCTGCGGACATTTGCCTGATGGTTGATGGCCTCGCCACTGAACCTCTTATACTCTGATTAGCAGCCCGGATGCGTTGGAGTCGGAAGAGCAGGGATCTGCTGCGAACGATTTCCTTCACTTTGGTGACGAGATCCAGCTTGATCTTCACGATGTCGAGCGATACGTAAGAAAGCTCCTTTGGAATGAAATCAACCGCACCGAGGGTAAGAGCGTCAAGAGTGGCTTTTGCCCCTTCGGTTGTCAGAGAGCTAATCATCAGTACCGGGAGAGGCATCTCTTTCATGATAATGGCAAGGGCTTCGAGACCGGTCATTACCGGCATCTCTATGTCCATCGTGACGATGTCGGGTTTGAGCTCCCTGATTTTTTCTACCCCGTCCTTACCGTCGCGGGCGGTGGCAATCACCTTGATTCCGGGATCGGATTCAAGGAGCATCGAGAGCGACTTTCGCATGAATGCCGAATCGTCGACAACAATTACTCTTATGGGTCCGATCATGCGGCGACCTTATTCTCAGAATGCATATTCTCCATTTGCTCTGAACATATTTTCATTACTTCTCCGATATCGATAATCATGATGACTCTCCCATCGCCGAGTATGGTTGAGCCCGCAATCCCTCGTACATTCCCGAGATATTCACCTATGGTCTTGATGACAACTTCCTTCTGTCCAAGGAGCGAGTCGACGATGATGCCGAGCTTCTTATCTGCTAATCCTACGACGACGATGTACATCCATTCGGCAATTTCGACTCGTCTGTCCGAACTGAGCACCCGAGAAAGGTGGGCCAA
>Ga0265338_10006157_pt1 | contig 15397 bp, 17 predicted proteins | sample 42126metaG_FD_193579 | JGI IMG/M metagenome (GOLD analysis project Ga0265338, IMG submission 193579) | Rhizosphere microbial communities from Carex aquatilis grown in University of Washington, Seatle, WA, United States - 4-21-26 metaG | ecosystem: Host-associated > Plants > Roots > Rhizosphere... | reverse complement strand
CCTTCGGTCCCGATTCCCACTCCGCGTGGGCCTTCTCGTACGCCGCTCGCTTGTCGAAATACTCCCTGAGCGAAGTCAACTCATGGTACTGCCTGGAGGCCTCAGGGTCGTCCAGCGCACGTTCACGCGCTGTCATGCGGGCCTCACCGATGGCCTGGAAGCTGGACGGGCTATTCAGGATGTCGAACAGCCTGTCGTCGGTCTCGATCGGCTGCGCGTAGGGCTCGCGATACTTCTCACGGGCCAGATCGCTCTGAGTCTTCTCCAGCTCCCCCTTTCGCTCGTCGATGGATTTCCCGGCCTGGGGCGACTCGACTTCGGTGCGCTGAACAGCCCTCGCCGCCACATCGCCCCTCGTCTTCCGACGATGCTGTTCCAACACCGTATCGGCGTCTCCAAGCTTCGCGCCAGCCGCCCTCACGACGCGCTGCGCCGGGGGGTCCATGACGTCCAGAAGTGTCGGGTCTCCGGCGCCAACGGCCTGATGTTCTCTCGCCGCGGTCAGGGCGTCCTTGGAATTGAGTTTACCTTGTGTGATCAGGCGACGAGCGGCCTTGGCCTGGGGAGTCGTGGCTGGAGGAAGGCGGCTGACCCTATCCTTGATGTGGGTCGCTACCTCCCCGGTAAGTCCATCTTCCGGGAAATCCCGCGGACCAGCCGCCATCATGAGGGTGTCCATCACGGCCTCATAGACGTCGGATGGGACGTTGGTCAGGGCGCGCGTGTAGCCCTTGGCGACGGAATTCAGGACCTTGTAGATGTCGCCGCTCAGGCGATCCGCCGCAGCCGCCTTTTCGCCTCCAGGATTCTGTTTCGTCCCACCAAGCGTCGCCCACCAATGCAGGACCTTGTCAGTCGCGCTCGCCTTCGCATCGAGTGGCTTGGCTGGCTCTGGGGGTGCAGGAGCGTAGGCCGTCGCCCAGTCCGCGGCGATCTGTTTCGTCGCTTCATCGATCGGCTGGGCGGCGCGATCGGCCATGCCGCCGAAGTAGCCCTTGTCCGGCGCCGGTTTCTCCGCGGCAGGAGGTGGCTGCGCGGGGGCTGCTGGCGTCGCAAACTTCGCATAGGGATTGGCGTCGGCCATATCAGTGACCTAGCACACGCGCCGCAGCTCCGGGTCCGAACACTTCATCGAACTGCGCTTTGGCATTTGGCCTGCGATCGGCCTTCAGTGCAGCAATCGCCTCAGGTGGCGGTGCTGATGCCTGCCCCCCGCCAGGATCTCCGGCGCCAGGAACGTCCCTCGATCCACTACCAGCGCTAGGCAGGAATGATGGATCGAAGTCATCCGGGATGATGGCGTCGCCGTCCAGGCCTCGCGCAATCGAAGTTGCTTGCTCGTGCTCGATGGATTTGGCGTACTCGGCCTTGATCTCCTCGACAGTCAACTTCACCGCCGCCAGCATGTCTGATTGCTGCTGAGGAGAGAGGGCGCCCCCCTTGTTGAACTGCTGAAGCGCTACCTCAGCCTTGTCCCATAGACTGGCGTGGTCGGTGTTCATCTTCATCTGGAAGCCGCGGATCGCTCGGCCTCCGTTGAAGACCTGGGTGAACTTGTCCGCAACCGCCGCCTGACTGATCACGCCGCTCTTGATGGCATTGGGGTTCGTGGTGAGTGTGTCGAGAATTCCGCTCGCTTCGGTCGCGGCCGACCACGCCTTGCCGATAGCGCTCGTCATGAGCGCCTTCTTCGCCTTGTCCTCCGCCGCGTACTGCTGCGGCTCCGTCATCTTGTAGGTCGACGGCGCAACCTCATTCATCAGCTTGGCGAACATCTTCGCCTTCCCGATCTTGTCGGCTCGTTGATATTCGGGCGACGCCTGCAACTCCTCGGCGGCCTCCTTCGCCGCAGCCCCCTCAAGCACCTTCGGGATGCTCTCCTGAAGCAGGAGCATCTGCCGATCGCGCTCTTCGAGGATGCGGCCCAGCTCCTCCACCGTGCGACTCTCCGCCACGATGGGATCGTTCATCGCGTAGCCAAGCGCTTGGGCCTTGGACAGCGCACCCTTTTCGTCGGACTGCGCCGCGCTCAAGGCGTCTCGGTACGCCTCCTGCTGGTAGTCGTGGATCTTGATCAGGTTCTCGTTGTTGATCTTCCACGACGCCAGCGCCGCGTTAGCCGCTTCCTGATCGCCCTGGCGGTAGGCGTTGATCACACCCGTCGCGGCCGTCATGGCCGACGTGATCGATTGACGCGACCAGAGGGAGCCGACGGCCGCCAACACCATCGCGGCCGAGGTCCATACCTTCTGCGGATCGGTCTGCTTCACCGTGGGCTGAGGCGGCAACTGAAGATCGGGGGGCTTCAACCCCTCCGCGGCCTTCACCTCGCCCTGCGCCTTGTCGACATCCTTGAAGGCGGAATCCATCTTCGTGTCGTACTCGCCGACACGCTTCTGCATGTCCGTGAGTAGACCTTTGATGCTGGGTGGGGCCAGAGCCGCCCCAGATTGCCCCAGGGCGGGCGCGGACGGGGTGGGTGAGGTATCGGCCATCTATCCCGCCGTAGCCGCCAGCGGCGTCCCCATACGGGCCAGCGCCGTAGTCAGACCGGTCAGGGCGTTGCCGAACTGTTGATCTTGCTGCACCGCCACGTTCATCAGTTGGCCATAGATGCCTTCTGCGAGCTGCGATTCACTCTGCCCCTGCTGGAACAGGCTGAGGGCAATCTGCGCCCCCTGCTGCTCGACCCTCGTGCCCAGATTCGCCAAGTCCTGCGCTTCGGCGCTGGAGCCAGTCATCCCGTGCTGGGCGTAGTACGACTTGATCGAGGCTTCCGCGTTCTGAGACGCTGTGGTGAGGCTTTGTTGCAGCCCTGGCGGCAGGGTGCCGGATTCCAGGTAATTCTGCATCTGCTTACCCTGCGAACTCAACTGATTCGCCTCGGTTTGAAGCTGGTCGTAGAACGGTGGCTTCTGGTTGCCCTTGAGTAGGGACGCGCCCAAGGCTCCGACTTCCGCGGCTTGCAGGGGGTTCTTCTCGATACCGGAAAGGATTCCGCCCACGCCCTTGCCTCCCGTGCCGCCGGGAGATGAAACCGTGGGGTTCGGAACAGAGGTGTTCAGTCCCGCTGTTACATCCGGCGCTGTCGTGCTTATAGGCGCACTCGCTGGAGTTGGCGACAGGCCGGCCGTTTGCTGCCCTCCGGCCGCCGCGCCAGCGTCCACCGTTCCTGGCGTCGCGGCGCTGGTGGCTCCCGAATCGAGCGAGGACGGCAGACTGGTGTCCAGGCCAGATGTTACATCTGGTGCACCCGTCGTGATCTGGCCGGTCGTGATCGGATCGGTCGCAAGGGGGACGGAGGACGGCGCGGAAGTGGCCACAGCCGAACTCACGCCACCGCCAACACCTCCAGCCGATGACTTGGGCGTGAGGCCGGGCTTGAGGCCGCCAGCGATAATCTGAGCGCCGCCGGCCTCAAGAGCGCCAGTGAGTGGACTCGTTCCCGTGGCGACCCCACCCAACGCCCCGCCGGCCGCAGCCGCCAAGTCAGCGCCAACCGCCGGGCCAAGCCCCGTGGCGCTTCCAATCGCACCACCCAGGCCGCTTCCGAGGACGCCCCCAGAAACCGCGCCGAACTCCGCCCCCTGCTCCGCCCCCTTGAGGACGTTTTTCCCCTCAATCCCGGAGAGGGCGCCACCAACAAGCCCCCCCTCAATTCCTGTGGTGATGCCCGTGCCGACAATGCCGGCCACCTCTGGCGCGATAGCCCCCAAACCGACTGCCGTTGCCCCCGCGCCAACGGCGCTACCCACGGCAGTCCCGACAGCCGCCACATCGGCGCCGATCGAGGAGATCACCGTTACGACGGCGTCAATTGCCGAAACGACCATCAGGAGAGCCTTTTGGCATACGAGGCCTCCACCTTCTCATATCCGAGGCTTTCCAGCAATTTAGCCGCGGCAGGATGGGCTTCCTTCACGCCGATCTGTGAGACACCGACTCCTCGCGCCATGAATTCGTCCTCGACGAACGCGAACAGTCCGGCGCCAACGTGGCCGCGCCGATGCTCTGGGGCGATCCAGTAGATGTCGCTCTGCGCCCAGATCGTCGTTCGGTAGTGCGGGTGGCGCTTGAGGAAGAAGACGGCGTAGCCGATCAGGACCCCATCCTGACGGGCGCTGAACATCAGGAGCATCCCCAACTGCGCCGCGCGCTCGTACACGCTGTAATCCGGGTCGAGCTGGATCGTATCCTGATAGAGCGCCAACTCCTTCCAGTGGGCCTGGAAGAGTGGCTTCATCTCCTCGATGATCTCGGAGAACGGCTCGACAGAATAGGTGATCATAGGCCCAACGCCAGTTCTACCATGTTGTGCTCCTGCCAATGGATGTAGATCCACGACACCAACTGACGATCATCCCCCAAGTTCACATCCTGAAGGTCGGATGACTGCACGCCAACCGGTGTTGTCATCTCGATGTGCGACTGCGCGTTGTTCTGGAGAAATTGCGTCGGTCTTTCCAGATCTATCGGATCGAGCTGATACTGCGCGAGGTTGATCCCGGTCTTCTTCTGGATGGCCTGCCTGATCAGATCGTGACTGAGCTTGTGGTGAAGGCTCCATTCGTCCCACGCCGCCTTCGACTTCGGGACGTTCAGGAGGTGGGAAATCACCTTATTCGGCCGTGCGATTCGACCGGCCGGCGGGGCGAGTCTCGTCCGGCGCCACCTGATCCATCTCCCAGTTGTAGTCCTTGTTCCAGCCGGTGCCCCTCCAGTGTCCGGTGCCGTTGACGGTCTGGCTGGTGAACCCCTTGGAATTCTCACCGCGGCCGATCATGGCCTCGAAATCGATGTTCCTGCGATTACGGCTGGCCACGGCGGTCTCCTATCGATTAGCGACGAGGTCTATGTACGCTATCATGAAGTTGGCGATGACGAAATCTGGACTAGTGGATGTCAGTCGCGCGCCCACCGTGACGAAGGGGATATTTCCCGTCTGCGCCCCATAAGCGGGCCACTCGGGCGGGTTGGCGCTAAAGCTCGGCGGCATGGTCATGGAGTAGATGCCGCTCGGGACCTCACCGCCATTTGGGTTCTGCACAGCGAGACCGTCGACCACGAAGTCCACATCGATCGTCAGGCCCGTGTGTTCGTATTCCTGCGCCTGGATGAAGAAGCTGTCCAACTGTTTGATTAGGAACGACTGGGGGGCGCCAAAGTGCTTCGTGTGGAGCCGCTTGGTCAGGCCTGACGGGGTAGCGAAAAGCTGGTACAGGCTCGTTCCGTCAGTTCCCCACGCTGTATATAGGCTGCGCCTCTTCTCGGGGCCGATGTATATCAAATCAACCGACTGGGACGTGAGGACCCAATCCTTCTCATTCCACGTCACCATCACCTTGCGGGACTCGTTCAAATCCTGGTCTATGACCGTCATCAGACACAGGTAGTGCTTGACGTTGAACAGGGTGGCCGTCGCAGAGCTGGGCGTGACGACGTCTGGGACGGGAGGAAAGATCGCCGTGGTGAAGAGTTGATCGAGCTTTTCTGAAATCTTCGTGAGGGCGCCGCCGTATAGGCCGTATATGCCGGTCTCGTTGGCCACGACGATCGATCGGCCGAAGGCCTGTGCGGAGTCCCTCCATGAGAGACCACCCTGAGGATCGACGTTCTGATAGTTGAATGTCGTCGAGACGGGAGATCCGGTGCTCTGCACATTCGAGACCACGGAGACCGATCCGTCCCCGAAGAAATAGAGATAGCCGCTCGACTGCTTGATGTTGACGTACTGCGCCTGAAGAAAGCTGTCCGAGTTGGTGAAGATCAGGCCGCCGTCCGACGTGGCGAAATCGGTGAAATTTCCGGGAGACGATACCGCGAAGTTGCCCCCAGGTGGGATCGTGCCGAAGAGCGATGGCGCCGGATTCGCGATCCACAAACGATTCTGGAAGGTCTCCATCGACGACCCTGACACCCCGTATGGCATCAGGGTCACGATGGCATAGGCCGCATTATTCGCGCCAGGATCGATCACGATCGCTGGTGCGTCAGTGTAGCCCAGCCCCGTGTTGGACATGATCACGCCGCCGATGGTGCTGGCGACCAGGATAGCGACGGCTCCAGCTCCGGTTCCGGGATCTGAGGTAGCGGGGGTGAAGAGCACTTCCGGATTGGTGGTGTAACCCGACCCTGGGGCGGTCACTGTCACCGCAACAACCTGACCGCCGGCCAGCACGGCCGTCGCCGTAGCCCCGGTTCCGCCGCCGCCAGCAAAAGAAACGGTCGGCGGGGTGACGTAGTTTTGACCGCCAGAAACCACACTCACGCGGCTGATCGAGGTGGCGGTCAACTGGACAATCCCGGCGGCCCCAACCCCGCCGCCCCCAACAAAGGTGATATTCGGGGCGTAGAGGAATCCCGATCCTGGGTTCACGACATGCACGCTCGCCACGTTCACGGGCGAAAGCACCGCTTGTGCGACCGCGCCAGCTCCGTCACCAGTGATCGTGATTCTTGGCGCAGACGTGTAACCAGAGCCGGGGTTTGTGATCAGGATTTCGACGACCTGCCCCCCGGAGATTACCGCCGTCCCTGTTGCTCCACTCCCGCTGCCGCTCGTGAATCCTACCGATGCGTGCGTGTAACCGGAACCCTTCGCAAGAATGACGGCGTCCGCCACCGTGGACGCCGTCAGCACTGCCTGGAGGATGGCGCTGGTATCGGACCCGCCGCCCGAGAAGGCGAGTTGGACCGTGTCGCCGACGAGATAACTGTTCCCAGGATTGGTGATCTGGAGGTTGACGACTCCGCCACCATTCATCGACGGGACCACAACCAGTCCGCTGCCTTGACCACCAAATGCCGTGATCGTGGGTGTCCCGGTGTAGCCCTTCCCGGTCGACGTCAGCGTCACCCCATTCGGCGCTGCCGTCCCGGCGCCGTAAAGCAAGCTCCCATCCCACGCCCAATAGTCGTTCGGCGTGTTGCGGTTCGAGATCAGGAGGTAAAGCGTGCCCCACTGGCTCGTGGCGGGGAGGCCGGCTCCACCGACGACATAGAACCGACCAAGGCCGCTTACTGGCGTCTGAACCAGCGAATCTACGTTAATCTGAACGGCTTGCCCGTTGTCCAGGAAGATCAAGACGTAGTAGGTCGACCCGATATTGAAGAACGTGAACGAGACGATCGATGCGCCAGCCGCCGTATAGAAGGGGGCGCTCGCATCCCATGCCGCACGAAACCTGCCGGGGCCTATGCGGATGCAGTTCTCGATCCAGACGAATTCCTCGTCTCCGATGGCGAGCGGAGACGCCTCGGCGTTCATCCCGCCGAACGGGAACGGGCTATAAAACTTCGTCCCCGGAAGTAGGTTGAGGGATTTCTGTGCCGCCGATGAGATCTTGAGGTCAGCCATTGGCCCGCCCGCGCTCGGCCTGCTCCACCGCGGTCACAGCGCCAAGCACCACGCGACTGGCGCCGTCAGCTACACCCACCGCTCCAGGGCTGGCCAGTTCGATCAGCGTCTTCAACCACAACTCCAGCGTCGCCGTGGGAACCGACGTCTCGACCTTCGATCGATCGAGGCTGTGCAGCCATGTGCTGGCGAGGGAGGCAACCGAGGCGGTCTGGTTGTGGATCATCGGTCACAGCGACGAGTAGTAGAAGTTCGGCGTCTTTCCTCGATCCGCTCCAACGCGAGCCCCGCCAATCCTGGTCTGGAACTGGTCATCCAGCAGACTCGCCTGCAAATACCGCCCCGAGGCCATATAGGCCAGAGACGCGGCTAGGAACTTGATGCTGTTCCTGAATCCGTCCGGAATCGCGTCGAAATCGTCGTTGGAATAGAGTGGCTTGGGGGAGCAGAAGGCGTCCAGTTCGATGTCCCCGTTCGTCGAGGGCGCCGGAAACATCCAAACCTCTCCCGCCTCTCCATCGTTATAGCAGCTCCAGTAGTAGGGGTACGACGTCACCAGGGTCGCGTAGGCGCGGGCATAGGCCTGAAGGTCCTCCCATGGCATCCAGGCGAGCGACGGCCGGACGGCTCCACCCCAATTCACCGCACAGGACGACACGTCGATGATCCCACTGACGCCCGCGTAGGTCTCCTGAAGATAAGGGTTGAAGAACCCGATGTACGGGTATCGCTCGACGCCAGGAATGGTCTGGAGCGAGTTCATCGCCGCTCCGAACGGGAAGGTATTTGGTTGGGCGTCGGGGAGCATCCCAGGCTGTGTAGCACCGGGGATGGCCGATCCTGGCTGAGCGGACGCTCCGAATGCGGACTGCCCCGTCACTAGGCGTCTGATGCAGCCTGTTCTCTGGGCGCACTGACGGCGGGCCTCGTTGACGTAGCGGGTGAGCTTCTGTTGGGAATTGAACAGGAAGTTCGAATCGTTCATCAGCTCGGCGGTGTCGTTGAGATAGTCGGTCAAGGACATCTTCGGCCCGTTTCAACGAAATGAGGCGGCGACTGATCTCCAATCGCCGCCCCACAATCCTAGCACAAGATCCCCCAGCGATCAGATGGGGCTGAGATAACTCACGTCGTTGTTCTGGCCGCCCATGTTCGGGGCCAGGAAGACCCCCGCGACCGCGCCAGCGCCAGGGACGTTGGCGCTCTGCACGTACATGGTCGGCGCCCCAGGATAGACGCCGCCGTCGAACACCGTCTGGCCAGTCGCCGTCAGCGCCCCAGTGATCAGAGCCCCTAGGATCGAGGCGCTGCGCCCCTTCACCAGTTGCGACTGGGTCGTGATGTTGGTGTAGGCCGGCGCCGTGGCGGGGAACCCGCCGTAGCCCGAGATCACCACCGGGCTGACATATCCCGAGCCGGCCGTGGTCGTGGACACGGCATAGGAGGTGATCGACCAGCACATGATCGTGGTCGCCGCCGCAGCCGACCCGCCGCCACCAGCGAAGGCGAGGGTGGGAAGCGTGGTCTGGGGCAGGCCGTGGTCGATGCAGACGAGGCCCGTGATCGTGCCGGCGCCCGTGAGGGTCGTGACCGCGGAGGCGTTGATCCCGAAGCTGACGCCGTTCTGGCCCTCGCGAGGGTCGTTGACGAACACGGGAGCCGGCGGGGTCGCATAGCCAGCGCCCTGGTCGGTAATTGTGACCGAAGACACCGCACCAGCGGAGAGCGTGCAGTAGCCGGACGCCTGAATGCCGCCGGCAGGGGGGGCGGGGAACTGGACGATGGGCGGATACGTGTATCCGGTCCCACCGTTGACGACCGTGACGGAGGTGTTGATCGCGCCCCCGACGATCGCCCGCCAGAGCGAGCCGCCAGCGGACGCCGTAACGACAGGCGGAGAGGTGTAGCCGGTCCCCGCATTGGTGATCAGCGCCCCGACCGCGCAGCCGGTCTGGTTGGCGAGTCGGTAGTTCTGCCCGTCGGAGTAGAAGTATTCGTTCGGAGCCGCCGTCGAGCCGCCGCCGATCGTCCTCCAGATTCCGGTGATCGGATCGAACTGCTGGACGGACGTGTACTTGCCCGGCTTCAGTTGATACCAGCCGGCGGGCTGGATGAGCTGCACCTGACCAGCCTGAAGGCTGACGATGTTGGAGGTCAGGCCACGAAGGTTCGGGCTTACCCCAGGACCGGCAAAGAGAGGCATCGTAGGCTCCTTAGATCACAGCCGGGGACGTGCCCGGAACGTTCGGCCACGCAGCACCCGTAATGCCGGTGACTTGCGCTCCAGACGAGGGTTTCGAACAGACGAGGTCGGCCGCCGAGATCAGGACCCCGATGTCGGCGATCTGGCCGACAGGGATCTGGCTCTCGAAGCCAGAGAACGTCATCGGCGCGTACTCGGACATGTAGAGGCCCGTGTAGCGGGAATTGGAGATGAACATCGACCCCAGCGGACAGAAGGGGTCGGGGAAGATGGGTGTGTCCATGACCCGGATGGCGCGGAAGCCAGAGGACACCACGTCGTCCTTGTCGTAGATCGACTTCGGCTTGGTGGTGAACATTTCCAGGTTCATGAAGTCGGCCATGAGCACCGCCCAGTTGGCCGGGTTCATCACCGCGAAGTCGGGCGCTTCGCCCCCGGCGCCGTTCTGCACTCGGGTCAGGAGTTGGGCCATGCCGACGCGGGTATTGTAGGTGCCGCCGGCCCCCGCGATCAGTTGGCCGTTCCAGAAGGCGTTTCCCGTCCGAGTGATGCCGCCGTACGACGGGGCGTTCGTGCCGTCGTCATACGCTTGCGCCAGACCATCCCAGGCCTGGGTGTTGGCGTAGTTGTTGGCGTAGAGCGCTTGGGCGTAGGCCTGCTTGATCACCACCGCCGCGTCGCTCATCACCGCGCGCAGCTTTGGAATGACCACCTCGGATGACTGGAGGATCGCCTCCATCCCGAAGAAGCCGATCGGGACCATGCCGAGCTTGAGGTTGAATTGCGCGTTCTGGATCGCCGCGGCGTCGGTCGGCATCGGGAAGTCGCCAGCGAACGAGCCCCAGTTGAATGACACGAACGACGATCCCTGCACCGGGACCGTGACCTGAGACACGCCGCCTCGCGCGGCCTTGGCGTTGGCCATGAACAGACTCAGCGCCGGGTGCGACTGATAGATCTGCACGTAGACCGACGGAATGAACGCGCGCCGAGTGATGGCCGCGAGCTGTGCGCCAAGAGCGCCGCCGGGGACGATCCCGTTATTGGTGATCGGCGGCTGTACGGTGATCGGCGGGGCCATTTAGGCAACTCCCCTCAAAATTCCCATTTGAACCCCGCTGGTCATTTAGATGCCCAGCGTTTCGCGAGTGTAGCCGTCAGGATCGGCCACGAAGGCGTTGAGCTGGGCGTCCTGATAGGCCTGGGGGTCCTTGTGGAGCATCGCCCACTCGTCTGACGCATTTTTGGACCCGTAGAAGTCGGCGGCCGACGGCGCCCAGGTCGGGCCGGGCGCGGCCGGCTTGGGAGCGCTCTGGATCACCCAGGCCGCGGCGGCTTCCGCATCGGCGTAGTTGCCGGTTTCCTTCATCCGGTCCACGGCCAGTTGGAGACCATGGTCGGTGAGGTTGAACTTGGAGCGGGCCGCTTCGAGGCGGGACTGCATCTGCCGATCGTCCTCTCTCTGCTGATCCGCCGTGTCGCGGGCAGAGAGTCTATCCAGCGCTTCGCCGAGCTTGGCGTTCGCGGTGTCGAGTTCGGCCTTGAGCGGAGCGAGCTGAGGGGCGATCCGATCTTCCACGAAGTCGAACGGAACGTCGGGGAACTTCTCCCTCGCCTTGGCGCGGACGGTCGACCCCAGAGTCGGGTCTGACATCAGGTCCTTGACCAGTTCGTTGGCTCGAACGAACGCGGGATCGACGGTGGCGGTTTCGTCGGTCATCGGACTACTTCTTGCCCGCCGTGTCGCCGACGTGTTCGAGGTTCATCTCGGGCGAGTTGAGGCCGGTCTTCGGCAGGCCAGACGAGCGGGCGCCGATGCCGAGACGATCGAAGTCCACGTACTTCATGACCGCATCGGAACCCTCTTTTGGAACCGAGTTGACGTACGGGCGGGGAAAACGGTCGGCCATATGCTTAACCTCCTAAGCAGCCATTTCGGTGGGCGCCGGGGCCGGCGCCGCACCTTGGGGAGTGGGTCCGCCGCTCATGCGGGCGAGGGCGGATTGTTGGGGGCTGGTCTGAGCGCTGCGAGCCAGTTGGGCGAGCTGCTGGACCATGCCGGATTGATCGTCGGCGCCTTTGGTCATGTGCTTGGAGACGTCCGCGACGGCCTTGAGGACGGCGGTGTGTAGGTCAGAACCCATAGGGAGACCAGGGAGGGACCGTTGAAAGGCCTCTAAGCCGACCTTGACGGCGGTCATCGAGTGCGCTGCCGAACCCTGCATCCCGCCCGGAGATGCTGCCGGGCCAGTGCCGCCGGGTGCGCCCGTAGGCGGTGCGGACGGTCCAGCAGGCGGTTGAGGCAGGGCGGGAGCACCCACTCTTCGTTCCTTTACTGCAAGGCCCGGATGCCTCCGGAGGCGGAAGCATCCGGAGAACCCTACTTGCGCTTGCCGCGCTTGTGCCGACGAGCCATTGGAAGTCTCCTTGGTTCTAGGTTGCTGGGAGAGCACAACCAAATCCCAGTAGCGGGAAAATAGAGTGGTCAAATCTCGGGTGTCAATATAGGCTCTGATGACCTTCCAGATCATCACATGGCATGATGTGAAATGCACATACCCCGATCCGGTCTAGAGAAGTTTGTCAGGCAGGTTGCCGACCAATGCCTAGTCTCGCAGCAAGAACGACTTCAGCGTGGTCTATTCTACCGCAATTACGCGCTGTACGGGGCCGAGAACGCTGACGGCGCTGCAATTTACAACAAGACTTTCGCCTACCTGGACGACCTACAGTCTCTTCTGTATTCACCAATTTCCCTGCGCTTCCACATCGGCGATCCCGATCTTCCGAACGTTCTGGAAGAGGCGAAGGGCCGGGCCGCATCCGCGAAGCTCCGCACGATGGCGCGGCGATCGGACACCGACACCGAGATTTCCGACGCCGTGTTTTGGTCCCTGGTGAAGGGTAAGGCATTCATCAAGCAGAGCTTCAAGCGGGATCAGTTCTCCCCGACGCTCGTTCAGCCCGAGAGCATGGGGGTGATGAACGAAAATCACAGCAAGCTCGACTCAAACATGGAGGCATTCATGCACTCCATGCTGATCACGCCATACCAGTTGAGCCGCCTGCTGTGGAATCACCCTGAGAAGGAATCCCTCGCCCGTAAGGCCAAGCGCCACATGCAGGTTGTGCGGGACAACGACATGCAAGCCGGGAAGCAGGTCATCGTTGGCGGACTCTACCCGTTCCAGCCGGCCGGGGGCCAGCCTAGCCGCATCCGCGGGATTGTCGACTGGATGGGTGGCCCATCCCCCATGCTCGACAGCAATGTTCAGCGCAGCCTTCTGAGGCTCGATGAGGTGTGGATCTGGGACGATCGGCGCGAGGACTGGTCGACCTTTCAGATCATCGGCGACGACATCCTGATTTTCGGAAAGATCCAGACGGTCAACGCCATGGCCTACAACACGGCCAGCGGAACGGAAGTGCCAGAGCTGAAGGGAAAGCACCCGTTCCTTGAATTCTGTCCAAATCGCCTGGACGGTTATTTCTGGGGCCGAAGCGAGATCGTGAATGTCGCCCTGCTCCAGGAGGCCATCAACTCCCGGATCAACGGGATCAACCGCCTCTTAAGGAAGCAGGAAGACCCGCCCACGAAATTCGTTGGCTCGACGGGCGTCAACCAGAATGCGTTGGCGAGGTTCAATAAGCCGGGCGGCTACTGGGTCGATCAGAACCCGAACGCCAAGATCGACCAAGTGGTCCCAACGATTCCTGGAGACCTATGGGAATCTCTGGCCGAGTACGAGCGCATGTTCGACGAGATGGGCGGGCTTCCTCCGATCGCGAAGGGCCGCGGTGAGGCCGGCGTCCGCTCCCAGGGCCATGCCGAAACCCTCGTCCGGATGTTCTCGCCCCGATTCAAGGACCGGGCTCTGCTCGTGGAGCGGGATGTCGAGGCGTGTGGCGCTCTGATGCTCGATCTCGCCAAAGCGCATGTTGACACCAAACTGACCGCCTGGGTTCCTGAGCAACAGGCCGGAATGGAGAAGGCGGAGCCGAACCCGTTACTGATGGCTCCGGCGCCCGGATTGGTTCCGGTGAATTTCCTCTTCTCTGACGTATCCGATGAGAGCACCCTGACGGTCGACTCTCACTCCAGCTCGCCCGCCTTCTCCGCCGATTCGAGAGCCCTGGTGTTCGACCTATTCAAGATCGGCGCCATGTCCGCGGAGCAGGTCGTCGACCACGTCGATGCACCGGACCCCGAAGAACTTATCGCTGGTGTTCAGCGCCGAGCCGCCGAGAAGGCCGCTGCGATCAAGGAGCTTGAGGATAAAGACCCTCGGGCCGCGCTCAAGGCGCTCCAGGGCGGAAAGCACTGAGCGGAACCTAAGCCGCCGGACGCCGTTCTCTCGGAATGGGCATCTCGATCCTCTTTACGTTGCTCGTCTGGGTGATCGCCTTCGGCGTCATCGGATGGCTATTCACGATCATCATCAACAGCGTCCCCATGCTCGCGCCATTCAGGGGCGTCGCCATCGCCATCCTGGCGCTGATCGGCATCTTCATAATCTTGGCGCTGCTGACCGGCGGAATTCATCTTCACCCGCTGTTCGCGGGGTAGACCGGTCTACTTCAGCTTCTCGTTCCCAACGAACCTGAGCGCCGATTCTCCTGGCTTCCCAGGCAGGATCGACGGGATGTCCGCCGCCATGTGCCGGTAGCCGCCAGCGAGAGCACGCTGACCCAGCGCATTCATCCGCTTGGCCATGCGAGTTCCGGCGGCCCCCTTGACGGCAGATCCGTTGAAAAACCCGTCGACCTGACGCTGCATCGGCGCGGGAAGCTTCGGCGCCATGATGTCGCCCTGGCGGATGTTGTCCTGAAGATCGGTTAGGCCATGGTCCTGCATGGTGATTTCGGCCGTCCTGTCGATCGCCGCGACGATGGGTTTGTTGCCGATCTGGGCGGGGGGATGGCCGGATTCCAGCATGGCTTTGAAGTTGGCCGTGCGGCGCTCAACCTCCTCCTCGATCAGGGCTTCCTTGCACGCCTTTTTGGGACAGGGTGGATCATTACCGCTGAGCTTGGTCGTGATCCGACTGAACTCGTGTCCACAGCGAAGACACTTGCAGGTGATTCGATAGCGGGTCGGCTGGAGATAGCCTTCAGGGCCGATGTTCTCCCGGCCGATGTACTCGGTGGTCATTGCGCCGGCTTCCATGCTGACGGCGTGAATTCGACCGCCTTTCCCCCAGCGTTGCGATGCGCCCAGTAGGCGTAGGGATGCCAGAGGCCGTTCCTGGGGTCCATCTTCCGGGTGTTACGCCATATAGCTTCTACCCAGATCTCCCCGTCGGAGGTCAGCCACACGGGCTTTCCATCCTGCGGCGCGTCGTCCATGTCGTACCCCTCGCCCTTGCCGAGGTGGAGGGGTTCACCATCCGGCATCCTGACCTTGCGGGTCTTGCCGACTCTTGGGGCGAAGGTTTCCTCGGTCATAGTCCCCGATCCGTCATCCACTTTGGCTTGCTGGGTTGCGCCTCAGCCTTCTCCTGCGCCGTCTTGAAGAACCTGAACACCATGTCGTTCATATTCCTTTGGACCGGCGTCGTCTCGCCACGCTCATCTTGCATAACACGTTCGTACGTCAAGCCCTGAGCTAAAAGTTCAGGCTGGCGCCAGTTGATCCACGCCCGCACGGCCAGCGCCGTCCCAAACACGCGGTCATCCTTGGAGTTCTCCGCGCGGGATTCGGGGGCGCCGATCTCATTGCCATCCTGCACCACGATCCGCATTTCGTTGAGTAGTGAGACGGAACGGATTTCCAACTGGTTGGTGACATATGCGCCCCGGAACTGGTGCATGATCTCAGCCTTCGTGCGCCACGTGGT
>Ga0265338_10006156_pt1 | contig 15398 bp, 8 predicted proteins | sample 42126metaG_FD_193579 | JGI IMG/M metagenome (GOLD analysis project Ga0265338, IMG submission 193579) | Rhizosphere microbial communities from Carex aquatilis grown in University of Washington, Seatle, WA, United States - 4-21-26 metaG | ecosystem: Host-associated > Plants > Roots > Rhizosphere >... | reverse complement strand
CGTCGTGGCTCTGCTCCGTCCAGCGCGGCGCCGGCCGCGAGCTCGGCCCGCCGTCGGCCGGGTACGGCCAAGTCCCGTCACCCGCGGCCGGGTACGGCCCGGTCCCGCCCGCGGCCGGGTACGGCCCGGTCCCGTTGCGCGGGCGCGGCTGGTCGTCGGGCCACTGGATCGGCCCGGTCACCCGCTGCGGCGGCCCGCCGTCCCAGTCCGGCCGGCGCCCGCCGCCCGCCTGCGGCAGTGGCCCGGTCGCCGGCCGCGGGCCGCGGCCAGGCCGGAAGCCCTGCGGCCTGATGTCACCGTCACCGGGCGGGCCAGCCGGGATGCGCGGCATCGGCCCGGTCGCGTACGGCGGCGGCGGACTGGTGTTCGCCGCCGGCAGCGGACCGGTCGGCACCCGCGGCATCGGCCCGGTCGCGTACGGCGGCAGCGGACTGGTGTTCGCCGTCGGCATCGGTCCGCTCTGGTACTGCGGCAGCGAGCCGGTGTTGCTGGCCGGCTGCGGGCCGGTGCGCACTCGCGGCAGCGGACCAGTCCGGTAGGGCGGCCGCGGGCCAGTGCCAGCGCCGGTCGGCTGCGGTCCGGTGACCCGGGGCTGCGGTCCGGTGGCCCAGGGCTGCGGCCCGGTACCGGCTTGCGGCAGCGGCCCGGTGCCCGCCCGGGGCAACGGCCCGGTGCCCGCCCGGGGCAACGGCCCGGTCCCGGCCCGGGGCAACGGCCCGCTGATGGTGGAGCGCGGCGCGCCCAGGTAGCGCGGCGGTCCCTCGTAGCCGGGCTCGTAATACGGCTGGGCGGCATCGGCCTCGGCGCCGGCCGGCAGGGCGGTGGCGGTGAGCACCGGGGCGCCGAGCGGGGTTGACAGCACCGGCTGACCACCGGTGACGGTACCGAATCCGCCGCGCCCCAGGCGGCTCACGCTGAGCTGCGCGGCCATTGCCGCCGCGCGCAGCGGGGCCGACGCCGAGGGCGCCGACGGGTTCACCGGTGGGGCGCTCAGGTTCTCCTTCGGCTTGAGCGAGTTGCTGAGCACCCGGACCGCCAGCCCGAGCAGCACGAACGCGACGACGAAGCCGTAGCTCCAGTCCACGTAGGGCTTGCCGGGGCGGCCGCCGAGCAGGCCGTGCCACACGCCGAAGACGAACGCCGCATAGGACGTGTAGTGCAGCGCCCGCCAGCGCCACGCCTTCCCGTTCGCGTTGAACCGCCCGCGCATGATCCCCGTTATAACCAGCAGGATCAGGAGATCTGAGGAGAGCGTGCCGAGGCCGATGTAGAAGGTGCGGAACGGTGACAGGAACGGGACCACCGCGTCGATCGCGTGGACGCGCTGCGCGAGGATCTCGGTGATGATGTGGACGATCAGGAAGCTCACCGCGCCGAAGGAGGCCGCGCGGTGAGCCGACTGGATGAACACCCGGTGCGCCGGGTTGAGGAACATTCTGTCGGTGGCTACCAGCCCCAGGCCGACGGACGCGCACAGGGCTATCAGCGCGAAGACGCCCGCGTAAAACAGCATGAAATGCTGGGTCGCGGCGCCAATGACGTGACCGGTGCTGGTCAGCGCCAGGAATGCGATGATAACGACGATGCCGATTCCCGCGATCAGGTAAATCTTCGTCGCGTGCTCAGCGGCTACCCCGCCAGTGTTCGGACGAGCGTGCTCACGGCCACCAGGGCGGCTGCGAGTCGATGCCACGAGTGACCTCCTGGACAGTCAGTTAACGGGTGCCGTAGCGCCTGCTCCACTGCGCGCCCGCTACCGCGCTGGAGTTGCGTCTCTAGGCGGACATGACTGTATCAGCGTAGATAACCATTGGGACACGAAACGATATATATAACCACTGTGGACTAGTTAGCGGTGACGGGAACGGACATCGGACGCGAAAAATGCATATAACACCAGGCATAAGCCTGGTGTCATATGCATTGCGTAGCCGGCTGGGACTAGTCCGTTAGCCAGTCAGCTCGGCCGCCAGCAGTTCGGCGATCTGCGCGGTGTTCAGCGCCGCGCCCTTGCGCAGGTTGTCGCCGCAGACGAAGAACTCGATGCCGTTCGGGTCGTCAAGCGACTCGCGGACCCGGCCCACCCAGGTCGGGTCGGTGCCCACCACGTCGGCCGGGGTCGGGAACTCGCCGCGCTCGGGATCGTCGCTGAGCACCACGCCGGGCGCGGTCCGCAGCACCTCCCAGGCGGCCTCCCGGCCGACCGGCCGGGCGAAGCGGGCGTGCACCGCGACCGAGTGGGTGGTCACCACCGGCACCCGGACGCAGGTGGCGTTCACCCGCAGCCCCGGCAGGCCGAGGATCTTACGCGACTCGTTCCGGATCTTGAGCTCCTCCGAGGACCAGCCGGCGTCCTTGACCGAGCCCGCCCACGGCACCACGTTGAGCGCCAGCGGGGCCGGGAACGGCCCCGTGTCGCCCACCACGCCGCGCACGTCGCCGGGCCGCTGGCCGAGCGTCCGGGTGCCCGCCACCTTGTCGAGCTGGTCGTAGAGCGTGTCGATGCCCGCCTGCCCAGCCCCGGAGGCCGCCTGGTAGGAGGCGACCACCAGCTCCTCGAGGCCGAACGCGCGGTGCAGCGCGCCGACCGCGACGATCAGCGACAGCGTGGTGCAGTTCGGGTTGGCGATGACGCCCTTGGGCCGCACCAGCGCGTCGCCCGGGTTGACCTCCGGCACCACCAGCGGCACGGCCGGGTCCATCCGGAACGCGCCCGAGTTGTCCACGCAGACCGCGCCGCGCGCCGCCGCGACCGGCACCCACTGCGCCGACACCTCGTCCGGCACGTCGAACATGGCGACGTCGACGCCGTCGAAGGCGTCCGCCGACAGCGCGATGACCTCGGCCTCTTCGCCGCGCACGGTCAGCCGCCGCCCGGCCGAGCGGGCCGAGGCGATCAGCCGGATCTCGCCCCAGACGTCTGCCCGGGTGGACAGCAGGTCGAGCATCACCGTGCCGACCGCGCCGGTCGCGCCGACGACGGCCAGGGTGGGACGGGCCGCGCTCATCGCCCGGTCCCCCCGTACACGACCGCCTCGACCTCGTCCGCCTCCAGGTCGAATGCCCGGTGGGTGGCGTTCACCGCGCCGTCCACGTCTCCCTGGCCGACCACCACCGAGATCCGGATCTCAGAGGTGGTGATCATCTGGATGTTCACCCCGGCCTCGGCCAGCGCCGCGAAGAACTTGGCGCTCACCCCCGGGTGCGACCGCATGCCCGCGCCGATCAGCGAGACCTTGCCGATCCGGTCGTCGTAGAGCACGTCCTGGAAGCCGACCTTGTCCTGGGCGGCGCGCAGCACCTCGAGCGTCCGCGGCCCGTCCGCATCGGGCAGCGTGAACGAGATATCAGTGCGGCCGGTCGCGATCGCCGACACGTTCTGCACGATCATGTCGATGTTGACGCCGGCCTCGGCCACGATGCCGAAGATCCCGGCGGCCGCGCCGACCTTGTCGGGGACGCCGACCACGGTGATCTTGCCCTCGCTCCGGTCGTGCGCGACCCCGGAGATAATTGCCTGCTCCATACCGGCTTCCTCCGCCTCTTCGCCAGCGTGCCCGCTGACCCAGGTGCCTGTCTTGTCGCTGAACGAGGACCGCACGTGGATCGGCAGGTTGTACCGGCGGGCGTACTCCACGCACCGCGGTATCAGCACCTTCGCGCCGCACGCGGCCATCTCTAGCATTTCCTCGTAGGTGATCCGCGGGATCCGCCTGGCTCCCCGCACCAGCCGCGGGTCCTCGGTGAACACGCCGTCCACGTCGGTGTAGATCTCGCAGACGTCCGCGCTCAGCGCCGCTGCGAGGGCCACCGCGGTGGTGTCCGAGCCGCCCCGGCCGAGCGTGGTGATGTCCTTGGTGTTCTGTGAGACGCCCTGGAAGCCCGCCACGATCGGGATCGCGCCCTCGGCCAGCGCGGTCGAGATCCGGCCCGGGGTGACGTCGATGATCCGCGCCCGCCCGTGCACGTCGTCGGTGATCACGCCGGCCTGCGACCCGGTGAAGGAGCGCGCCTCCTTGCCGAGGGTGGCGATCGCCATGGCCAGCAGCGCCATCGAGATGCGCTCGCCCGAGGTCAGCAGCATGTCGAGCTCGCGCCCGGGCGGGGCCGGGGTGACCTGGTTGGCCAGGTCGATCAGCTCGTCGGTGGTGTCGCCCATCGCCGAGACAACCACCACCACCTGGTTGCCAGCCTGTTTCGTAGCGACGATGCGCTTGGCTACGCGCTTGATGCCCTCCGCGTCGGCTACCGAGGAACCACCGTACTTCTGCACGACAAGGGCCATGAGGCGCGCCGCTCCTCCCACGAATCTGATGGCGGACCGCCGTCGAGTTTACGCGGGCGCGCGACCGGAGCCCAATCAACTTTTCGCGCCGCCCGCACCCCCGGTTCTTCCGCCGAACTGGCCGCTTACCAGGAAGATCTCGCGGGACCGCGAGCCCGGCCCCGGGAGGTATCAGACGTCGAGCAGGCGGCGTCCCTCGAAAGCCCGTCCGAGGGTGACCTCGTCCGCGTACTCCAGGTCGCCGCCGACCGGCAGGCCACTGGCCGGCCGGGTCACCCGCACGCCCATCGGCTTGACCAGCCGGGCGATGTAGGTGGCGGTCGCCTCGCCCTCAAGGTTCGGGTCGGTCGCCAGGATCAGCTCCGTCACCGTGCCGTCCGCCAGCCGGGTCATCAGCTCCCTGATCCGCAGGTCATCCGGGCCGATCCCGTCGATCGGGCTGATCGCGCCGCCAAGCACGTGGTACCGGCCGCGGAACTCGCGGATCTTCTCCACCGCGGCGACGTCCTTCGGCTCCTCGACGACGCAGATCACCGCCGGGTCCCGCCGGGTGTCCAGGCAGATCCGGCACTCCTCGGCCTCGGCGACGTTCCCGCACACCCGGCAGAAGCGGACCCGCTCGGTCACCTCGACCAGCGCCGTGGCGAGCCGCCTGACGTCGTCCGGGTCGGACGCGAGCAGGTGGAACGCAATCCGCTGAGCCCCCTTCGGCCCGACTCCTGGCAGCCTGCCGAGCTCATCGATGAGGTGCTGGATGACGCCTTCGTACATGCCGGTGTATCAGTCCTTGCCGTCTTTTTCCGCGTGCCCCGGCCCGCCCGGCTCCGCGTCGCCCTCATCGAGGTCGTCATCGAAGTCGTCCTCGTCTTCGTCGTCGTCGTCCTCGTTGGCCAGCTCGCCGCCGAAGCTCGGCAGGCCGAGGGCGGACAGGTCGAACCCGGCCGGCGCCCCGCCGAAGCCGGCACCGCCGAACCCGGGCCCGCCGAACCCGCCGCCGAGCGCGCCGAGCTGGCGCTGCTGCAGGTCGACGGCCGAGTCCCACGCGTCACGGACCGCCGCCAGCACCAGGTCGGCGATCGTCGACGCGCTCTCCGCGGGGTCAGCCGGGTCGATCGCGCCCGGGTCGATGGTGAGGTCGATCAGCTGGCCGACGCCGCTGACCACCGCCCGCACCGCCCCGCCGCCGGCCGTCCCGGTTACCTCGCTGTTCGCCAGTTCCTGCTGCGCGCTCAGCGCCTGCTGCGCTGCCGCGAAGATCTGCTGCATGTCAAAGCCGCCAGGTCCCATACCCGAAGACTACTTCCGCGCACCGACGGTTTAGCCGCTTCGCCGCTCAGTGAAAGAAGTCAGTCCTCGTACTCGGCGATGACCTGGCCGCCAAGCTCCCGCTGGACCAGGGCCATGCCGGTGAGCTGATTCGTCACCGGGACGGACATGTCCTCGTCATCCGGGTCGAACTCGTCGTCGTCCGGTGCCGGGGGCGGCGGCAGCGGAGGCAGGTCGCCGCCGCCGCTGACCGGGCTGCCGAACGGGTGCGGCCCTTCGCCTCCGCCCTGACCCGCTGAACCCGCCTGCTGGCCGGCCCCGGCGCCGGGAACCGGGCCGCCGGCGCCCGGGAAGTAGGACGGCGCTGACGCGGACGCCCCGCCCGGCGGGTAGTCCGGCGGCGGCGCACCGTCCGGCGGCCGGAGTCCCGGCTGCCCGGGTGCCTGTCCCTGAGGCGGCTGCCCGGGCGCTGCGCCGGGTGCCGGCGGCGGGGACGGCGGTAGTCCCGGGCGGCGGGCCGGCGCGGCGGCGTCGCCGCCCCCGGTGACCGCCCGGATCACCACGTTCACGCCGAACATGGCGGTGATCGCCTGCTTCAGCAGCTCCTCGTACTTGCTGCCCTGGAAGCCCTTGACGTCGCCCTGGCGGGGGAAGCGGAGGGTCAGCACCCCTTCGTCGAACGAGGCCACGCTGGCGTTGCCGACGACGATCGCGGCCACCCGGCCCTTGGCCTTGATCGCCTCGACCACGCTGGGCCATCCCTGCCTGAGCGCCTCGAGGCTCACCGCGCCGCGCGGCGCGGCCGGCGCGGCTGGCGCGGCTGGAGCACCCGGGCTTCCGGGGGCGTGCGCGAAGGCGGGCGCGGGGCGCGGCCGCTCGGCGGGCCGCTGTGTCTCGGGCCGCTGTGTCTCGGGCGACTGTGTCTCGGGCGACTGTGTCTCGGGCGACTGGGGCACAGGCGGCTGAGACCCGGGCGCCTGCGGCCTGGCCTGCTCCCGCTGCGCCTGCTCCGGCTCAGCGGGAGCAGGCCGGGGCGACGCGGGCGCGTTCGGCTGCCCGGGTTGCCCGGGCGCTGCCCGCGGCGGCACTGTCGCGGGCGGCACCGTCGCGGGCGGCACCGTCGCGGGCGGCACCGTCGCGGGCGGCACCGTCGCGGGCGGCACTGCCTGGGACGGCCCGGAATCCGCCGCGCCGCCGCCGGGTGACGGGCTGGCGTTCGGAGTCGGCCGCACCCGTTCGGAATGATCCTGGTTGTCGTACCGGGCGGCGGGGGGCACCGCGCCGGACTCCAGCCGCTCAAGGCGGGCCAGCACCGACAGCTCATCGCTGGCCGCGGCCGGCAGCAGCACCTGCGCGCACACCAGCTCGAGCAGCAACCGCGGGGAGGTGGCGCCGCGCATCTGGTCGAGGCCGGCCGCCACGATGTCGGCCGCCCGGGTGAGCGACGCCAGGCCGTACCGGCCGGCCTGGCCGCGCAGCGCCTCCGCGCGGTCCGGCGGCACGTCGAGCAGCCCGGTGGTGATCGCGTCGGGCACCGAGGCGAGCACGATCAGGTCGCGGAACCGGTCGAGCATGTCGGTGGCGAACCGGCGCGGCTCGTGGCCGCCCTCGATGACCCGGTTCACCGCACCGAAGACCGCCGCGCCGTCCCCGCCCGCGAACGCGTCCACGATCTCGTCGAGCAGGCTCGCGTCGGTGAACCCGAGCAGCGAGACCGCCCGGTCGTACCTGATCCCCGCATCGCCGGAGCCCGCCAGCAGCTGGTCGAGGATGGACAGCGTGTCCCGGGCCGAGCCGCCGCCCGCCCGCACCACCAGCGGCAGCACCGCCGGGTCGAACGGCACCTGCTCGGAGTTGAGGATCTCCTCGGTCAGCTCGCGCATCACCGACGGCGGCATCAGCCGGAACGGGTAATGGTGCGTCCGCGACCTGATCGTCGGGATAACCTTGTCCGGCTCGGTGGTCGCGAAGATGAACTTGAGGTGCGGCGGCGGCTCCTCGACCAGCTTGAGCAGGGCGTTGAAGCCCTGCTGGGTCACCATGTGCGCCTCGTCGATGATGTAGATCTTGTAACGCCCGGCCACCGGCGCGTAGAACGCGCGCTCCCGCAGGTCGCGGGCGTCGTCCACGCCGCCGTGGCTGGCGGCGTCGATCTCGATCACGTCGATACTGCCCGGACCGGACGGCGCCAGCGCGACGCACGAGTCGCACACGCCGCACGGGTCCGGCGTAGGCCCGTTCACGCAGTTCAGGCTCCTGGCCAGGATCCGGGCGCTGGACGTCTTGCCGCAGCCGCGCGGGCCGCTGAACAGGTAGGCGTGGTTGATCCGGCCGCTGCGCAGCGCCTGCCGGAGCGGGTCGGTGACGTGCTCCTGGCCGCGGACCTCGGCGAAGGTGGCGGGGCGGTACTTGCGGTACAGGGCCAGGGACTGCCTCGGGGTCTCGTCCCTGCTTGGCCCGGTCGCTTTGGAGTCTGCCGCCATGAGACCTCATCCTAAGGAGAGGAGGGACCCCCCGCGCACCCGTCAGAGCCCGCGTACCCTTGCTGCCTTCCGGCCCTGGGGGGGTTGGCGAGGTAAACGCCGCACGGGGGGTCGGTAGGTAAGTCTAGCCACCCGCGGCACCGCTCGCGCCCACCCCGCGCCCAATACCGCCGCCTTCTTCCCGCACCGCCCGCGGGCCCCGGTGTCCGCGCGGCGCTCGCCCGCGTTGCCCGCGCGCGGCTGCGCGGCGGCGCAGCGGGCGGGCGGATCGGGTAAGCTGCTCGACGGAGGATTCGCCTAGTGGCCTAGGGCGCACGCTTGGAAAGCGTGTTGGGCGCAAGCCCTCAGGGGTTCGAATCCCCTATCCTCTGCCAGCACTGAGCAGCGCAAACGAGAGAGCCAGCCCGGGATCCCGGGCTGGCTCTGCTGCTGCGCGGTCTCAGTTGCGGCGGATCCCACACCCCACCGTTCCCAGCCACGTAAGGCGAGGCCCTTCTTGCCTAATACCGCATACCGCTTAAAAAGCGTCGGCCACACGGCAAGGCGCCCCGCCAGGTTTCTCTGCTTTCTCCGCAGCCTTGAGGCGGCCCTATCGGGCCGCTCGCGCCGCCCGAGGCGTCAACCGAAGTGGCGGGAAAAAAGGCGGCTTACGGGCGGCCCGCATGCGTGCCCCGCGATCTGGACGACGACCCGGGCGAAGGGGCGCGTGGCCGACCAGCACGACATTACGATGACTTCTGTACCCCGCCCGACCGGGCACGGCTTCCTGCCCGGGCACTCGATGGCGGACGGAAGAGACGGAGGTATGCGGTGAACGCCCAGCAGCCGGAATCCTGGATAAGTGCCCAACCGCAGGGACTCGAGCCGGACGACTCCGAATTTCCGCCGACGGTCGATACGACGGTGGCGCATTCCGCCCGGCGCTATGACTACTGGCTTGGCGGCAAGGACAATTTCGCTGCCGACAGGGAGTCGGGCGACGCCATCGCGGCCGCGTTCCCGACCGTGCGAACCGCGGTGATCGAGAACCGGCGGTTCGTGCGCCGCGCTGTTGCCTTCCTGGCCGAGTCCGCCGGGGTCCGGCAGTTCCTCGACATCGGCACCGGCATCCCCACCAGCCCGAACGTGCACGAGATCGCCCAGGCGATCGCCCCGGCGTCCAGGGTGGCCTACGTCGACAACGACCCCATCGTGCTCGCGCACGCGCGTGCCCTGCTCACCAGCTCCCCGGAAGGCGTCACCGCCTACATCGACGCTGACCTGCGTGACCCTGGCAAGATCCTCACCCATCCCAGGCTGCTGGACACCCTCGACTTCTCCCGTCCGGTAGCGCTCATGCTGGCAGCGGTCTTGCACTTCATCCCGGACGAGGCAGACCCATACGCTATCGTTGCCCGGCTGGTCGGCGCCCTTCCCCAGGGCAGCTACCTGGTCCTGTCGCACGCCACGAACGACTTCCTCACGCCGGAGGAAGTAGCCGAGATCGTCGCGGGCAAGTACGGTCCGTTCTTCGCCCGCAGCGAGACCGAGTTCGCCCGGTTCATCGAGGGCTTCGAGTTGGTCCCGCCGGGGATCGTGTCAGTGGCGCAGTGGCGGGCCGCGGCCGAGCCGCAGCCCCGGCCGACCGCCGCCGACGCCTACACCTACTGCGCGGTCGCCCGGGTGAGCTGAACGCCCACGGCCACGGGCATGACCAAGGGCAGAGCGCTGCCGCTTGACTACCTTCACCGCCCCGGGGGACCCGTCCGCCACTGGCGCTCGCCGACGCCGGCGCCGACGCCGACGCCGGATGAACGGCGGGAGACCGGGTGAACGTGGGGCAGACGGGGTATCCCACACCGGGTCGTCTTTCTTACATAGATGAGCATGGTAAGAAGTCACCGGCATGTTTTACGTAGAAAGGCGCGGATGGTGGCTATGCCTAAGCCTGCGGGCACGGTCGACGGCCAGGCGGCCCCTCAGCCGGTCAGTAAACGCGTGAGCACGCCGGACTCTGTCTGGTACACGGCCAAGACGCGCCTGCTCGGGCCGCCGCTGGTCAATGAGCAGCTCGGCGAGCAGCGGCTGTCCAAGCCGCTGGCCCTCGGCGTACTGTCGCCGGATGGCATCTCGTCGTCGGCGTACGGCACCGAGGAAATCCTCATTGCGCTGGTGCCGATGGTCGGCCTGGCCGCGTTCACCCTGATCCTGCCCCTGACCCTGGTCATCTTGCTGGTCATGACGCTCGTGGTGCTCTCGTACCGCGAAGTCGTCATGGTCTACGTCAAACCGGGTGGCTCCTACGTGGTCGCCCGGGAGAACTTCGGCCCCCGCATCGCGCAAATCTGCGCGGTGGCGCTGCTGATCGACTACGTGGTCACGGTCGCGGTCCAGATCGCGGCGGGTACCGCCGCGGTGGCGTCCGCGGTCCCCGCCATCGGCCCGTACAAGCTGGAGATCTGCGTCGGCGTGGTGCTGCTGATGTGCTACGGCAACCTGCGCGGCCTCAAGGAAGCGGGCAAGGCGTTCGCCATCCCCACCTACCTGTTCGCCGGCTCGGTGATCCTGATGATCATCGTCGGCCTGATCCGGGAAATCTTCGGCAGCCTGCACCCGGTCAACCCGGCCGCTCTGCACGGCACCTACGCCCTAGGCTCCGGCAGCCAGGGGATTATCACCGGCGTGATGATCTTCACCCTGCTGCGCGCGTTCGCCAACGGCGGCGCGTCGCTGACCGGCATCGAGGCGGTCAGCGACGCCGTCGGCGCGTTCCACCCGCCGGAGGGCAGGAATGCCCGCAAGGTGCTAATCGCCGAGGGCATCATCCTCGGTGTCCTGGTGGCGGGCATCGGCTGGCTGGCCCACGCCACGCACGCCACCCCGTACATCGTCGGCTACCCGACGGTGCTCGCCCAGGAAGCGCAGATCGTTTTCGGCAGCACGTTCGTCGGGCACTCGCTGTTCTACCTGGTGCAGCTGGCGACCATGCTGATCCTCTACACCGGCGGCAACACCAGCTTCAACGGCTTCCCGTTCCTGACCAGCTACGTGGCGGGCGACTCGTTCCTGCCCCGCTGGCTGCTCAAGCGCGGGCACCGGCTGGTGTTCTCCAACGCGATCATCGTGCTCGCGGTCACTTCGGTCGCGCTGCTGATCATCAAGGACGCCGACGTGAACAGCCTGGTGCCGCTGTACGCGATCGGCGTCTTCACCGCGTTCACGATGGCCGGCTTCGGCATGGCCAAGTACCACCACACCCGGCGCGAGCAGGGCTGGCGGCACAAGTTCGCCGTCAACTTGGCGGCGGGCACGCTCTCCGCCATCGTGGTCGTCATCTTCGCGGTGGTGAAGTTCACCGAGGGCGCCTGGGTCGTGCTCGTGCTCTTCGCGATCTTTGTCCCCGCGCTGATCAGGCTGAACGCGGAGTACCGGGGCGAGGCCGAGGTGCTCGACACGGTCACCGGCGAGCAGCCGCCGCCCGCGCCGCACTACTCGCGGCGGGTCGTCTTCGTCCTCGTGGACGACTTCGACCTGGCTACGCTGGCGGCGCTGCGCTACGCCCGGTCGCTGCGGCCCACCCAGATCCGCGCGGTGCACTTCGTCATCGACAGCCTGCGGGCGGAGAAACTGCGGGAGAAGTGGACCAGGGCTGACCGCGGCGTGGCCCTCGACTTCATCGACTGCCCGGACCGCCGCCTCAACAAGGCAGCCACCGACCTGGTCGAGCGCGAGATCGGGGACCCCGGCACGCACGTGACGGTGATCCTGCCGCGGCGCAGCTACTCGCCGCTGCTCGGCCGGCTGCTGCACGACCGCACGGCGGACAAGATCGCCGCGTCGGTCAGCCGCATCCCGCGGTCCGCGGCCACCATCGTGCCCTACGACGTGCCCGGCCGGGTGGCGGTACTCCAGGCCAGGCATGCGGCCGCCAAGGCGGACACGGCGCTGGCGAAGGCCGCGGCCGCCCGGCCGGAAGCGGCCGGCCCGGGAACCGCGTCCAAGCCGGGGAAGGCGTCCAAGGCGGGCAAGCCGGGCCGCGGCGGGGACGGGACCGACCTCGCCGCGGTCGCGCAGGAACTTGCCCGCGAGTCGGACGTGGTGACGGCGCACAGCGCCCCGCGGAAGGCGGGCGCCGTCACCGTGCCCGGCGTCGCCGCGATCGGCGCCGTCACCGGGGGCAAGGTGACCGTGGAGGGCAAGGTCCGGGTGGTGGAGATCCGCCCGGTGGAGCGCAACTCGGTGCTCGCGGTGGAGATCAACGACTCGACCGGGAACCTCACCGCGATGTTCTACGGCCGGTCGCACATCCCCGGCCTCATCTGCGGCGCCCGCGTCCGGTTCACCGGCTCGGCGGGCATCCGCGGCGGCCAGCCGGTGATGATCAACCCCGCCTACGAGCTGGTCTCACCAGGCGGGGACTAGCGCCGCCCTACTCGCCCCTCGCCAGTAGCTCGTACGCCGGGTTGATCATGGCCGGACCGCTTTCTGGCCTGGACAGCTTGCCGGTGAGCCGGACGCGCGCACCCGGTTCGAACCCCTGGATGTGCGTCCGGCCATAGAACTTGGCCGTCAGCTCCCCCGTCTCGTCCGCCACGGCGGCCTCGAACACGCAGTTGTTCTCCACCGGGTGGATCTCCACCGAACGGACCCGTCCCTCGACCGTCACCTTGCGCCCGGCGCTCAGCCCGCCGATCCCGGTAACCCCGGCCGGCTGGGACGGCGCGGCCCGGTTCGGTGACCCGGTGCCGTTCGCGGGCGCGGTCCGGTTCGGCGGCACGGTCCCGTTTGGTGACCCGGTGCCGTCAGGCAGCGCGGTGCCGGCGGCCGCTGGCTTGCCTGCCGCGTCCTGGCCGCGTTCCCGGGCGGCGGCGGCCGCCCGCGGCCCGTTGCCGTCCGCCGCGAGGTGGGCGGCGTGCCGGGCGTGCAGCAGGTGCACGCGGCTCTCGACATCGAACGGGATGATGGTGGCCGCCGCGTTCGGCACCCGGCTGACTACCTCGGCTATCTTGTCCGCCGTCCGGTCGTGCAGCAGCCGGGCGGTCAGTGGCGCGTAGCCGCGGCGCGGCAGCACCACGGTGACCTGCGTGCCGGCCGCCTGCGCCTCCCGGTTGACCAGTTCCATCGAGGCGCGGGTCAGCCGGCGGTCCGGGGCGTCGATCATCTCCAGCGGGACGTCCTGGCCGAACCGCACCCAGTCATCCCGTAGCTGCTGCGCCCGGGCGCTGTCGATCACGAAGTGCACGGCGCGCAGCGTGGTCGGCCGCAGGCCGCGCGCGTACCTGATGGCCGCGAGCGCGGCCAGGTCCATGTCGTCCACGAAGACCAGCACCACCCGGCGGCTGTAGTTCGGCTGCCTGACCGGGATGCCCGCGGCCCGCCGGTCCCCGATGTTTTCCAGGACCTCGGCCTCCATCCGGTACTCCCGGTTGAGCCGGATGAGGAGGAAGACAAGGGCCGGGAAGATGATCACGACCACCCACGCGCCCTCGGTGAACTTCACCACGGCGAAGATGACGACCACGATCGCGGTGTAGACGGCCGCGCTCCGGTTGATCAGCCGGCGGCGCTTCCAGCCGCGTTCCTTCACCCGCCGGTGGTACTTCGCCATGCCGAAGCCGGCCATCGAGAAGCCGGTGAACACGCCGATCGCGTAGAACGGTATGAGGCCGTTGACCTCCGCTCGCGTGCTGACCAGCAGGATCAGCGAGATGACGGTGAGCACGATGATGCCGTTGGACAACGCCAGCCGGTGCCCGCGCTTGGTCAGCCAGCGGGGCAGGAACGAGTCGCCGGCGACGAAGCTGGCCAGGAACGGGAAGCCGCTGAAGCTCGTGTTGCCGCCGGTGAACAGGATCAGCGCGGTAGCCGCCTGGACCACGAAGTACATGAAGTGCCCGTTGCTGCCGAAGACGGCGTTCGCCTCCTGCGCGAGCACCGTCGGGTAGCCCGCCAGGTACGGAATCGCGTGGGTGACGTGGCTCAGCCAGGAGATGCCGGCGATCAGGAACGCGACGATCGAGCCCTGCGTGACCAGGATCTGCCGGGCATTGCGCCCCTCGGGAGGGCGCAGCGCGCTGACCGCGTTCGAGACCGCCTCGATGCCGGTCAGCGACGACCCGCCGTTGGCGAAGGACTTCGCCAGCATGTAGATCATCCCGATGCTGATCAGGCTCTCGGTGCTGTGCCCGATGTGGTAGGCGCCGGCCTGCGCGGTGACCTGCGGCAGCCCGCCGACCACCTCACGGACCAGGCCGACGATGATCATCAGCCCGACCGCGCCGGAGAACAGGTAGGTGGGCAGCGCGAATGCCCGCCCGGCCTCGCGGATGCCCCGCAGGTTTCCGTAGCACATGATCAGCACGGCGACGACCGAGATGACGACCAGGATCTGCGGTCCGATCACCGGGGTGTTCGCCAGCTGCGGGAAGGCCGAGACGATGGCGGCGCTGCCCGCCGCGACCTGCACCGCGACCGTGACCGTGTAGTCGATGAGCAGCGCCACCGCCGCGACCTGGGCCACCCGCGGACCGAAGTTCTCCCGGGCTACCACGTAGGAGCCGCCCGCCCGGGTGTAGACCGACACGACCTCCCGGTACGACAGCACGACGAGCGCCACGCCGGCCAGGATGACCAGCGTTACCGGCAGGATCAGGGTGAACGCCGCCATGCCGACGATCGGCACCAGCTCGATCAGCATTTCCTCGGTGCCGTAGGCGGCCGAGGAGATGCCGTCGCAGGACAGCACGCCGATGGCGAGCGGGCGGGACAGCCGCTCCTCGCCCATCTGCTCGTTCACCAGGGGCGGCCCGAGCAGCTTCCGCTTGAGTGTGTAGCCGAAGGTCTCGGGCAGGTCGCCGGCGTGGACTCCGCCCGCCAGCTCGTCCGGCACCCCGCCGTCAGCGAGCCCGGCCCCCTGAGATACCGCCACTAGTTCCTGCCTTCGTCCGCGCCACAGTCAGCAACACACCATCCTGCCCCTGACGCATCATGGCCATCAGGGTCAGAGGTCACCCGGATGCGGGCCTTGCGACGGTGCCGCCGCACGTGCCGCGGTGGTTGATTTCTGATTGCGCGGTCAACGCTAGGCGCTCCCCCGCCAGATCACCGCAAGTGCAGCATTAAGCCTTCTGAGCTGGCCGTTAAGGATCCGTCAAGATTTACCGCGTACGGGCGGCCAGGGGTTGCAATGACTTTCAGGATGACCAGAAGTAAGGACCCGCTGACATCGGCCGGGCGGCGCGGGACGCGGCCCCCGGTGTGGCGCCATGACCCATCTCGACGGCCGCCCTGGCGCGGCGGCCTGCCGGCCCCCTACGCGCTGCCGGTCGGCTTCGCCGCGCTGCTCGCGGTCGGCACCGTGGCCGCCGCGCTCGGCGGACGGCTCG
>Ga0265338_10006155_pt1 | contig 15400 bp, 13 predicted proteins | sample 42126metaG_FD_193579 | JGI IMG/M metagenome (GOLD analysis project Ga0265338, IMG submission 193579) | Rhizosphere microbial communities from Carex aquatilis grown in University of Washington, Seatle, WA, United States - 4-21-26 metaG | ecosystem: Host-associated > Plants > Roots > Rhizosphere... | reverse complement strand
GCTGTTTTCCTGGTAGATCACCCCCTTGGCGTAGTACAGCAGCTGCACACCGGCGCTGTAGCCGGCCGCCGCTGCGCTCGCGGCACCGGCAGGCTGCTCGTAGACCACCCCGCTCTTGACGGTCCACACGGTACTGGCCTTATCCACGATCTGGCTGCCGTTCTTGGGGATCATCGTGCCGCTGGCCACTGTCGTGGAACCGGCTGGCGTGCTGCCCGAGGTCGTGGTGGTATTAGCCGATGTGAGGTCTGATGGGCCGGTCGTGCCATTCGAGCCGCAGCCAGCAAGGATCATTGAACCGGTCATCAAGGGGAAAATTCCAGCCAGCAGCCTCCGCGCCTCATTTGCCATGCCTCGCCTCGCGTTATATTTCGTGTACAAAACGCCAGCGCCGAAGCGCGAGGCTTTGCGTGTTCCGTCGGGGACGGAATTCCCTGTCGTATGCGGCGCGAGTAAAACGTGTCAGGAAAAATGCGACAACCTGTCGGAAATGAACTACACGTCTCCAAGTTGCGACGGTGAAACTGCGTCACAAGCCGTGTTTGCAATCGACAAAGGCTGCCAGGTCTCAGCGAACGCTCGGATATCGGGCAGTGCCAGGGCGTTTGTTCGTAGTCTCAACCGTAAGCCACGCCCCTGAATAACTGCGCTGCCCGAACAGGTGCCTCAGTCCGAACTAGTCAGATCGATATATTGGAGAATCGGGATCGTTATGCGCATTGCACGTTCGATACCGACGGAGACCGTGTCGCGCCGAGCAGCGCGCCGGTGATGTCGACCAGGGGGGAAGTTCCTCGTGCCCAATTCTCGGGCCGCAGATCCTATGGCAAGCCGCGCGCCCCGCTCAGAGTGGGTTCGAGGCCCAGCTAGGATGCAGTCTGACGCACGCGACGCTGCAGCCACGCACAGAGCGCCAGCACTATCAGGGTGATCAGTAGATAGCTGACCGCGAATGGCCAATTGAGGTAGGCAATCGGATGCGTGGCAAAGCCATGGGCGGCGATACCGAGGAACAACAGCAGCGCGACTGCAGACCACCAGAAGGCGCTGACCAATCCAACCGCCAGTGCACCCCATATCGGGCCGCGTGCTCCTCCGACCATGCGGCACACAAGCCACAGCAACGCCAATAGCACGGCAATGACCAGCAGCCACGGCCACCTGTGCTCTGTAAAGGGGACGATGTCGCCCCATAGTCCAATGCCGCCTGCTGGCCGGCGCAGCAGTTCGCGAGCAGAAGTCAACAGCGCGAAGAGGCCGAGCCCCGATCCGAGCAGATACAACAACGCCTCACGGACTATTCGCAGAGCGCGCACAGGCGGGCCTCCGCACGTGCCAGCGTCCAGCCCTGAATCTGAACCGAGTCGCCGCGGCCAAATTGCGCGCGCACGCAAGTGTCCAGGGCCGTCCACAATTGCTCGCGGCTCGGCTCACTCACCTGCAGGCCTGGCACATCGCTCAGACCCAGATCGCTCCACAACAGCCTGGCCAATGTCCCCGCTTCAGCCTCCTCTGGGCACTGCGCACGATAAGCTCGTCCTAGCACCCGGGCCAGCTCCGGTTCCCGGATCAACGCACGCAACCGCCCGGTACGCGACGCAGCGGCCTCCTCTGCCGCCAGGCTCCCGGTCGAACCGAGCAGCAGCGGCAGCGAGCTCGCCCAGGCGAGCAGCATCAGGGTTCGTCTTCGGGCAAGAAGCATATCGCTGTCCTCTTGTCAGGAAAGAGACTTCAGATGATCGGAGAGGCGCAGCGCGAGCGCCACGATCGTGAAGGTCGGATCATCGCAGGCGTAGCTCGGGAAGACCGAGCTGCCGGCGACGAACAGGTTCTCGATCCCATGAATTCGAGCATCGGCATCAACGACACCCGAGCGCGGATCGGTGTGCATGCGCGTTGTGCCCATGTGATGGCTGCCCTGACTCAGGCTGGCCATCGGATTCTGCCCGGTTGTCGCCGGGGATTCGATGCGCAGCCGCCCCAGCCCCGACCGCCCCAGTTCCTGCCCGAGCAACTCGTGCGCGCGATACATCGTGCGCTCGAAGTCTGCAGGCAAGCGCCAATCGAGCCGGCTCTCGCGCATGCCGAGCGCGTCCGTGGCATCGCCGAGCGTTACGCGGCTCTGCGGATCGGGAGGCGGCCCACAACCGTACTCAGTGAAATACATTCCTGGCGGTGTACGCCACATGCGGTCGTATACCCATTCAACCGGAACTTGAAGGCGATCCTGAATGCGCAGCAGGTCGAAACTAAGCGCATTGGCCGCGCGCTCGGACAGCAGCCGGCGCAATGGGGCAGGCAAGGTAAGATTGCCGACAGCCGCCTGGGTCACCGTGCCCATGGGGCGAATGCCGATCGCAAACGGCGGTAAATGCTCCTCGCGTCTTAGCGCATCGCTGGCACTGAAGTAGCCTTCGATGATGTGTCCGTGCACGAAGTGGTGGTTGTAGAAATTCATTTCCGGACGCGATGCGTCCGCCAATATGGTCGCTGCGCCATGCACATTGGCGTGATCCATGAAATAGCGACCGACCAGGTCATTGTCATTTCCCAGGCCGCCAGACTGTACGTGATTCGAGTTGAGCAGCAGGCGTGCGTTTTCGATGCCGCCCGTGGCAAGTACGTAATGTCTGGCGCGCGCTCGGAAGCGCTTGCCGTCGAGACATGCGACCTGCAATCCCGTCACCGTGCTGGCCTCGCGGTTGCTGTCGATCTGCACCACATTGGCGAACAGATAAACCGTCAGGTCCGCTGCGGTCTCCAGATCGTGCCGATACACCGTCCCGAATCGCGTCGGCGGGCTATAGACGAACAAGCCGTTCTTGAGACGCGAGTCTTTCGGCAGCGCCAGCGGCAGCGCCTCGGAGACGGTCCAGTCTTGAAGTTCGAACGTGTAGCGTCCGAGTTGACAGATCTCGCTCGCGCGGCGGTAGTAGCGTTCCAGCGCCTCGAATCCGAAGGGCCAGTCGGCGAGATCCAGAGCATCGAACGGCCGGCACGAGCCCTGCCAGTGATTGGTGCTGCCGCCCAGAAAGCGCAGGCGATCGGCCTCCAGCGGGATATAGGCCCCACCGATCACTTCGCCCGCATAGAGAGCCTGGGTACCGACATCGTACTCGAAGCCGCCACTCTCCAGGACCACCACTTTCCGGCGTCCGTCGGACAGCTCCCGCGCGAGCGTGATGCCGGCTGCGCCACCGCCGATGATGCAGACATCGGCCTCAATCATGTAATTCTGCGGCAGCGTTCGAGCATCAATGAACATGAGCCTTATCCTCGCACACGGTATAACCACGCGACCAGCCCTGCGCTGCCGCTTTACTCAGCACAGAAGCGCCGTCACGTCACATGTTCCGTGCAATCGCGATCGCGGCCGGCAAGGGGAGGATGCGAGCACTGGCCTTGAACTCGAGGCGCAGCCGGCGATACCGCTGGCGCGTCAGTGCCGCAACGCATTTCTCCACAGTGGGGATTGTCTGGGTCCGGGAGCGCACTACAGCGGCAGGCGCTCGGCGCCCATCGCACTAACTTCGATGAGGCCCGACGAGCCAGCAGATGCCACAGATGTCGCGCTTTTCATGCCCCTGATCGTAACACGATGGGGGCATCAAAGTACTTGTTTCATAGGCCTTTGGCGATCACGGAAGGCAGAGAAACGCACTTCATAACGTGTCTGCGTTCCAGTCCCTCGACAAGCAGCGCCGGCCAGTCCCTCTCTCGGGTGCAACGCGCGCCAGCCGTTGATGAATTACGGGCACTTGATTTGCGAGCCACGTCCGTACCCGGAAATATTCCGCCCTCCATCGAGCAGGCGACAACCCACCGGCGAGGTGCGTGCCGCAAGCGGGTCTCTATCTGACAGCCAAATGGCACCTGCGCCTATACCTCGGCTGACTGGCACGACCGAAAGTTAGCCATGGTCAGGCAACGGTCGATGAATCTGCAAACCGGAAGGATCCTGCTCCTGTCCCTGTCTGCGGCGGCGCTCGAGAGCTCACTGGTTCCACCCGCGAACGGCCAAGGCGTCGAACCGGCACCGATCGCCCATGTCAAGATAGCCGCCGCCGAAGGCAATCGCCAGGATGGCGAAAGCATGCTGGTGTCGGGGCAGATTCGCAGCGCGTTGTGGGGGGACCCGTCACTTTCCGCGCTCGCCAAGCAAATAGATATTCTCGCCAGTCCGCAGGCAGTGGTGCTGCGTGGGCCTGTGGCGGCGGGCGAGACGTCCCACATCGAGGCAGTAGCCCGAGAATATGCGGGCACTCGCCAGATCGAAAACCATCTGACGGTCGGTGCTGTGGCGCTGCGGCGCCGCTAACGAAAGCAGTCTCGGAGGACTGGTGTTGGGTGCTCATGAATACAAGGGTGTTCTCGGTGCGTCGCCAGGCCACGGTGGTGAATACGCTGGATCTCCCTCCATAGCCGTTAAGCTTTGTCGCAATTTGCCGACACTTCGCGATTGTCGACAACAGTCGTTTATTTTCCAGCTATATGTCGCATAGCTTCGTCAAGGCAGGTATCGATCTGCCTACGGACCGGCCGGACGCTGTCTTCCCGGACGATGAAGAGTTCCTGGAAAGAGCCGCAGCCATGAAAGCGCAGGCGGGGAAAGCAGTGACACCCGAGCAGCGCCTTCAGTACCTGCGGCGCGCGCAGCTCTACGAGAAAATGGCAGGGAAGTCGACGGAACCGCTGCCAGACAAATGACCAATGGGGTCAATCAAAGGGCCCCGGCAAAGGCACCCAACCGTAGCCGCTAGATGGCAGCGATCATTCAGCTGACCCTGAGCTTCGCCACACCCGCGCTGCCGCCGGCTAACCACCTGCCCGACAGGCTGCCTCAGTAGGCCTTCTCCGTACGCAGGATCTGGTTGTCAGCGACGGCATGCGGCCATGGGCCGGCCAGACTCACACGATCCTGCAAGATCTTCATGACCAGCGGCAATTCGCTGAGTCACGCTGGCGCAATCCTCCGAAATCTTCATGGTGCGGAACTTTCTCGGACCAACCAGCGCAAGAAGCCAGGCGCGCAGGTCCGTGAGTACAACAGAGAGCGAAAGAACGCGAAGTGGAAGTACTTTGATCCGATACGCGGAATTCCTCCCACATTGGAGGCTATCGTCGATTATCATCGGCCGTCGGAAATATTGGCTGCAACGGCACATGGCCCGGAGCACATTTCGAACCGAATATGCTTAGTTGACGGCGAATGTCGCAGCGCCAGATCACAGATGTGACATAGACGTAGTTCATCGCGGTTGATTATCCATGAGGCATCGAAGAAATCGTCGATTACAGCGCGCGCCGCGGGCCACCCGCAGCCCGTTCGCCGTTGCCTCCGGCACGGATCGCGGCTGGCTGCTGGACAGCAAGTACAAACCCGCCATCACGCTGATGTTCTATACGGTGCTGCTGTTAGTCACGGTGCCGGTGCCGGACACACTGTTTCACCCGCAATACGGGGAATTTCACAACTATGCGCCGGAGCCGAGTCGACTCTACGAGACTCTAAAGGCGTTGGTGCTCATCGTATCGGCAGTGGTGATGATCTGGCGATTCTCGTTCGTCGCGCTGCTGGCTCGTGAAGTCAATCGATTCCTCATTGCATTCCTTTTGCTGGCGTTGCTGAGCACCTTGTGGTCGATCGAGCCCGCCATTACCCTGAAGCAATGTGTTCTGCTGTTCCTCGACTGCGCTGCATGTTGTGCCTGTGTGACGGTCGGCTGGTATGAGCGGCGGTTCCAGGAGATCCTTCGCTCATACCTGACCGCGCTCATGATCGGATCATTGATCTTCTGCATCTTCTGGCCCGATCTGGCCAAGGAACAGGGGACGACTATATCGTTGGCAGGCGCCTGGCACGGATTGACGGGGCAGAAAAATGCACTCGGCCACTCGGCCAGCATTGCCACGTTCCTCTGGCTGCACGGCTTGCTCACCAAGGAAGTCAAATTCTGGAAGTTTGCGGTAGGGTTCGGCGCCGCGGTCGCCTGCCTGATTCTCTACCGCAGCTCGACCGCGCTGTTCTGCGCGCTGTTTTCGAACGTGCTGCTGCTGTTGCTATTGCGGGGTCCAAAAGCCAAGCGCCGCTACATGGTATTCATGGTCTCGGTATTCGCCGCCCTGATCGTGGTCTATTCGCTCGCGGCTTTGAATATAGTGCCGGGCCTGGATTTTCTTCTGCAGCCCTTCATTGCCACCACTGGCAAGGATGCGACGTTTTCCGGCCGCACGCATATATGGTCCGTGCTTCGTGAGCATATCAGTCACCATCCGCTGCTGGGCACTGGCTACGGAGCCTATTGGATCGGTCCAGTGCCCAGATCGCCGTCCACTGAGACCATGGAGCGATTCAGCACCTATTATCCGAGCGAAGGCCATAACGGCTATCTCGATAATCTCAATGACCTCGGCTATGTCGGTCTCCTGTGCCTGCTCGGGTTTCTAGTGGTCTTCCTGCGCCAATCGCTGGCGCAGCTGAGGATCGGATATGAGCAGGTGACGATTTATGTGGCGCTGTTCCTGGAGGAGTTGATCAGCAACATGACCAGCAGCGAGTGGTTCCAGCCGACCAGTTTCTCCACCCCAATGATAATGCTGGCAACTTTCGCTTTTGCCCGGGCATTCGTGGATCAACGTTTGCGTAGCCAGCCCCAGCAATCTCCCAAAGCGACCCGGCCCGTCGGGCATCTGCCTGATAACTTCGCGAGGGGACCAGCAAGATAGCGACTGTCTCCATTTGAGCGGCCGGGCTGAACATTGCGCCAGCCCTGCCCCTTGGTGGTGGTCAGGAAGCTGAAGTCCCTGAAACTCCTAGTTTCAGCAGCGATGCCGCAATGGCCGATTTGAACCTGGCGCGGCGTGACTCATCCCATTGCGCACCCGCGGCGAACGAGCGAGGGGCAGTGGATGCAACCTTCTCGCAGATTGCCTTAGCCATATCGGCTGCAGACTCCCCCATTGTCACAAAATCCGGAATTTCGCTGATGCCGCGCAGCCCAATCGCGGTACTCACCATTGGCACGCCGGAACTGATTCCCTCAATCGTTTTGATCTGCACCCCAGCGCCTGCCACGGTTGGCACCACGACGACTTTGCTTCGGCGCAGGAAGGCGATCGCATTGTCGACAAATCCATCGTAAGTGACATTCTGGTACGGGTTGGGGACGGTCTCGGCTCCCTTGCCGGCGATATGCACTCGATAGCTCGGCGGCAAAAGCGGTACGATCTCGCGCATAAACCATTCGAGCCCGCTGCGATTGGCATCCCAAAGCCAGCTCCCGAGTATACCGACGTCGATGTCTGGCTCGAACGGTGCAACGGCAGCGGGCGGTGGCGGCCCAGGAACATCAAATTGGCGAATGTGTCCTCGGGCCTGCGGCGCAATAGCGGCCAGTGCGCTCTGATCCGATGGCGTCAGCACCCAGACTTGACGGCACTCGCGCAGCAGCTTCTGCTCCAGTCGCAATAGTAATTTCGCCTCCCGCGCCAGTACGGCTCGCTTGATGATCCCGCTGCGCCCGGTCTCTGTTGCCAGAGTGGCGTACAGGGCCGACTCCACGTTATGCGCGATCAGGATAGCCGGCCGAGGAAGCACCATGGTTTCAAGCAGCCAACCGAGTTGCGTGTGGTCAATGATGCTAAAATCGTACTGATTCCGGCTGACCAGCTGCCGAAGCGTGCGCAGCATTGAGCCCGATCGATACTTGGTCGCGCCGTATGAGCTTCCTGAGATGCAGGCACGCGCCAACCATGCATAGGCTTGAAGACCCGCAAGATCGCTTTCCACATGCCGCGCCGCGGCCGAGTGGAAATTCCCCGGCAGCGCCGAGGTATCGCCCAATCGGCTGTAGGCCACAAAATCAAGTTCATGGCCCAATGAGATGATGGCATCGAGAAAGCTGTGGGTACACACCTCCCCGCCGGTGCGTCTCAAGTGAGGCATGACGTTGCTGACTACGAGGCCTCGCACCGCTAAGCCATCTTGGGGCGTTGTCGAATTTGCCGCCACAAGAGCAGTGACAGGCCAATCAGGTTCACCCCTTCGCCGGCGAGCTGTCCAATCAAGACCGCCGAGGCCCCCCACAGTGGGATACTCAGCCACATCAGCGACAAGGACACCGCAGCGCTCAGACCAATGAGCCATGCCATCGATTTGAGAGACTTGAGCGCAGACAAGGCAGCTTGCAAAATCTCGCGCGGCAGAAACACCAGCGTCACGCAGACCCACAAGACAAGCAATCGGTCCTGATCCCCGATGTGCTTATGCATCACGTCGACGATAAGCCAGTTGCGGATATTCCAGACGATGGTGAAATAGACGAGATCCATAGCCGAGATCAGGATTGTGAGCACTGCGAGTCTGCGCAACATGCGCGTCAATCCGAAATTGGCCAGCCAATTTGAGGCTACCGGTATCAGCAGATTCTGGATGCCATACTTGAAAACCAGCATCGGCATGACCACCAGGCGCACCGCATTGACGTTGGCAACCGCCGTGAGATCCAGGCGCGCCGCCAGCACGTAGTTCCAGCTTTGCCCGAATAGCCAGTAGATCACTGCGCCGACCAGTGACCATTGTCCAAGCGCTCGGATTTCCCGCCAGAAGGGGCCGGAGTCGCCGGACACCCACCCCGGGTCCACAGCCAGCATGCGGTGGGCAATGAGAGCGCCGGCCAAACCTGCCGCGCCCAGCGCGGCAATGGCCAGGAGGCCGGCCACGGGCCGATTCAACAGTGCGAGCGCGATGCCCAGCAGAAATACGGTGACGTAGATAGCGTCGGCTGCCAGCATCGAATGCGGGCGCGAGTAGACCAGCAGCATGCGGCGGCGATATTCATTTTGCAGGGCCGCCCAGGCAGCCAGGATCGTGCCCGCGACCGCCAGCGACAGGAATGCGCTCCAGATGCCGATCAGATAGGCCGCCAACGGTATGACCAGCAGAGCCAATGCCGCACGACGCAGAAAGCGCGTCTGGCTGGCTCCCAGGAAACCGGTCATCTGTGCGCGGGCTTCGGCCGACTTACCAGGCGCGATTATCGTAACCGGTCCGGAGAGCCACGCACTCTGTGCGCTCACCATCAGCACGACGATCGACTGAGCGAGCACAAACTGCCCATAGGAGACATCGCTGGCGTAGCGGATCATGGCGAACCCGGCGATGAAGTTGGCCCCGGACAGCATGATCTGATCCAGAACGCCGGTGCCAAAGAAGTGCAGGAAGCGGCCGGATTGGCGCAGGTTCATTGAACCACTCCGATCAATCTCCTCTACCTGTGATAACGGGTCAGGCGCAGGCTCGGAGCAGTATAGCAATCGGCATTGGGTGCCGCCGGCATCGTTGCCCTCATGATGTCGCGAGGTAGCGCAATGCCCGCCCGATCCGTTCGCTCACGGTGGCGGGGCCGAGCAGCGCGACCGTGACATCGATGGGAGGGGAAACCGCTCCACCTGTGACCGCGACGCGCAACGGTTGCGCCACCTTTCCCAGGCTGAGGAGGTGGCGCTGCGCCACCAAATCGATAACGCCGTGGATCGCGCGGGCGTTCCACTCGGGCAACGCGTCCAGGCCTGCGGCAAGCGCCTGCAATAGCGGCGCCGCCTCCGCGGTCAGATGCTTTCGCGCCGCCTTATCGTCGAATGCGTCGAATTCGCGGAAAAAGAACAGGCTCTGCTGCGCCATGTCCTTCAGGGTCTTGGAGCGCTCGCGCTGCGCCTCGACCACTCCCTCGAGAAGCCCCTCGTCGCTGCCAGTCACGCCCAAGGCGGCCAGTTGCGCGCGCAGCGCCGGCACCAGCACATTCATCGGCGCACGCATCAGGTGCTGCTGGTTCAGCCACAGCAGCTTTTCGGGATTGAACGCCGACGCCGCCTTGTTGACGTCCTTGATATCAAAGGCGGCAATCATCTGTTCGCGCGAGAATACCTCCTGGTCCCCATGCGACCAGCCGAGGCGTACCAGATAATTCAGCAGCGCCTCGGGCAGATACCCTTCCTGCTCGTATTGCAGGACGCTGACCGCCCCGTGGCGTTTGGAAAGCTTGGCGCCGTCGGGCCCCAGGATCATCGGCACGTGCGCGTATATCGGTGGTGTCGCGCCGAGCGCGGACAGCATATTCATCTGACGCGGCGTGTTGTTGAGATGATCGTCGCCGCGGATGACGTGGGTGATGCCCATATCCATGTCATCAACAATCACACAGAAGTTGTAAGTCGGATTGCCGTCCGAGCGGGCGATCACCAGATCATCGAGCTCGGCGTTGTCGAATACCACGCGGCCGTGGACCAGGTCCTCGACCACTACCTGACCCTCGAGCGGGTTCTTGAAGCGAATTGCGGGATCGACACCCGGGCGAGGCTCGGTGCGCTCGCGGCAGCGTCCGTCGTAGCGCGGCTTCTCCCGGCGTGCAAGCTGCTGTTCGCGCAGGGAGTCGAGCTCGGCCCTGGTGCAGTAACAGCGGTAGGCCTGGCCGCGCTCGAGCATCTGCGCCAGCACGGCCCGATAGCGATCGTAGCGCCGCGTCTGATAGAAAGGCCCCTCGTCGGCGTCGAGCCCAAGCCACTGCATCCCGTCCAGAATGACCCGCACGGCCTCCTCGGTCGAGCGCTCGCGGTCGGTATCCTCGATACGCAAGATGAACTTGCCGCGGTGATGGCGCGCGTACAGCCAGCTGAACAGCGCCGTGCGCACGCCACCGATATGCAGTAGTCCAGTGGGACTGGGCGCGAATCGGGTTACGACGTTCATATGGGACGCGCATCCTACCGACGGCCGCAGCACTTGACCACGGCTGTTGCGCGGACCGCGGGTGGCGCTTAAACTTTTGGCCCCTCGAGCAGGGGCGGTTAGCTCAGCGGTAGAGCACTGCCTTCACACGGCAGGGGTCACTGGTTCGATCCCAGTACCGCCCACCAATGTTTTTCAGGCGCAGCCCAATAAGGCATTCCGGCGTTTTCCTGCGCGCGGATCAGTCAGCGCGCCGCAGCCGCCGACGCACGGCATGAACCAGTTCCTCGATCTCGGCCACCCGCAGCAGCGCGCAGCTTCCGACGAACACCGTCGACCCGATCAGCACTGTCGCCAACAGCCCCCCCAGCTTGGGCAGGAATCGCTCCGTCGCCCAGTCTGCCAGCAGCCAATGGGATGAGGCCGCGCAGACGGCGATCAAGGGTAGCGCTGCCACGGCGAGCTTCAGCAGCATGGCGAACATCCGACCCGATTCCAGACCACGCAGCCTGCGGCGCATCAGCACATACAGCACCAGAAAATTGCAGGTGGCGACGCAGCCCGTGGAGAAGGCCAGCCCTTCATGTCCCCAGCCCAGTCGAAACGTGAATACCCAGTTGAACAGCAGATTCAGCGCCACGGCAATGAAGCTCACCACCATTGGAGTCTTTCGATGATCGAGCGCATAAAACGCGTTCACAAGCACCTTGAGCGCGGCATAGCCGCCGAGTCCGATCGCGTAGAAGCGCAGCGCACCGGCCGCCTGGGCAGCCTGGCCTGCATCGAACCGTCCATGCTGATACAGCGTCGAGATGATGGGCTCGGCCAGCATCATCAGCCCGATTGTCGAGGGCACCGTCAGCAGCAAGGCGAGGCGCATGCCGCGTGCCAGCTCGGATCGAAACGCGTCGAATCGCTGGGCCACAACCAGACGCGAGAGCAGCGGCAACGTCACCGTGCCGAGTGCCACGCCGAACAGACCCAGCGGCAACTGCATGAGCCTGAATGCGATTGATAGCCAGAAGATGGGGCCGTCGCCGAGCTGCGATGCAAATATCGAGTTGATCAATACATTGAACTGGGTGCTGCTGGCAGCGATCACCGACGGCCCCATGAGCACGAGGATGGCTCGCACACCCGGGTCGCGCCACTGCAAATCGGGCCGGAAGCGATAGCCCAACCCAGCCAGCGATGGCAGCTGCACGCCGAATTGCAGCGCACCGCCGATCAACGTTCCGATCGCAAGGCCGATGAGTGCCCGGGGGCCAAACTGAGGATCGATCAAGGCACCGAGGGCGACGCCCCCGACGATCGAGCCGACATTGAAAAAGCTGGAGGCCATCGCCGGCATGCCGAACACGCTCTTGGCGTTGAGCATGCCCATCACCAGCGCTGCCAGTGACACCAGCAGAATGAAGGGAAACATGATGCGCGTCAGCAGCACGGTCAAAGCCGCTTTCTGCGGATCGAACCCCGGCGCCAGCAGTGACACCAGCTGTGGCGAGAACACGATGCCGGCCACGCACAACGCTCCGAGCACCAGCGCCGCGAGGGTCGCAACCTTGTCGGCAAGCCGCCATGCCGCCCGATCGCCATCGCGTGCGATTGTCTTGCTGAAGGTAGTGACGAAAGCCGTGGACAGAGCGCCCTCGGCAAACAGGTCGCGCAGCAGGTTTGGTATCCGGAATGCCGCCGTGAAGGCATCCATGGCGCCACCGCCGCCGAATAGCGCGGCGCACACCTGCTCACGCAGCAATCCGAGCACGCGGCTGCACAGGACCGCCACGCCGATGATGCCGGCCGCCTTGGTATTCAGCCGCTCGGTGCGATCCGCGCCGGCATCCTGACTCATGTCTGAGCGGCTTGGCCGCAGATCCGCAGCCGCAGGAGCAGCAGAATGCTCACGAGCAGCAGCGATACCGCACTGGCACGCATGGCACTGATGGCGACAGTGCCAATCTTGAAGCCGGTGGGTAACGCGGCCATATGCACGTGGGCGAGCCACGGGCCAGCGGCCATACCGGCAAGCATGACGACAATGTAGCCGCTGCTCCAGATGCTGCGTTCGAGATCACCCAGACGGCGCGGCGTCCGCACGGTCGCAGCGGCTGGAGCGTGATGCATCCAGATGAGCAGCGCAATGACGACCGCCACCAGTCCAGCGATGCTGCTGGCGTATTGCAGCCAGCGAAACAGGTGCAGCGTGTGACCGTCGAGCTCGGGACCGAGTTCATCCAGGATCGGGAACATCCGCACGCCGCGTGCGTTCTCGTGCGTAAATCCGTCCCACATCAGATGGGTCACAGCCCCCAGCACGATCACAGGCGCTGCATAGAGCAGGGTGCGCCACAGGGGACGGGGCGGCGCATTTGCCTCAGCAAGGCGGAGTCGCGCGTAGGCCCGATTGGGCAGCACCTCGGTCACTGCGGGCGCAATCAGCAGCACCGTCAGCACAAAGGCCACCATGCCAACCGGCAGCGAGAAGCTCCAAAGCGCCTCGATGCTGTGGGTCTCCCATCGAGGACGGAAGCCCGGCAATAGCAGGCCAAAATCAGGGACCATGCTGCCGATCACGGCCGCGGAGAACAGCCGCGCACGCGATAGCAGGCGATGAGCCGGCAATACCGCGGCCACGTGCGAGACGGTAAAGGGCATTCTTCTCAGCCGGTCCAGTCGCGGACGACCCCGGCGCGCTCCAGGCGGCGCGGCGCCGGTGAGATGTTACTGCTGGCCACCGTGCCCACATAGACAAACCCGAGAGTGCGTTCGTCGGCCGCGAACCGCAGTGACTCCGCGACCTGTGGATCATAGGCATTTGCGCCTGTCAGCCAGATGGCGCCATACCCCAAGGCATGGAACGCATTCAAGAGATTCATGACCCCGGCGGCAGCGGAAAAAAGCTGCTCGAGCTCGGGGACCTTCGACGATACCGCCACGCGTGCGCCGACCGCGATGACCAGCGGCGCGGTTGTCAGCATCCGCCGGGTCTTGTCGATTTTTCCCGGGGGAATGGCCGGGTCCCGTTCGAGCATGCGTCGGGTAAGCAGTTGCGACAACCGGGCGCGTGCATCACCCCGGATCAGCACCATTCTCAGCGGCTTCAGAGCACCATGATCGGGCGCGCACAAGGCCGCATCGATAGCGGTTGCAATCTGCTCAGGCGTGGGTCCGGGCTCGGACAATTGCAACGCCGGTACCGACCGGCGCGACAGCAACGCCTCCAGTGCGCTCGAGCCCTCAATCTGCATCGAGCAACCGCAGCAGCTCCGCGGTCTTTTCCTGCATCAGCGCCGCATCGCCACGCGTTTCCACATTGAGCCGCACCAGTGGCTCGGTATTCGAGCCGCGGAGATTGAATCGCCAGCGGTCGAACTCCATCGACAGGCCATCGACCGTCTCAATGGCCAGAGCACGCGCCTGGTAGCGTTCGCGGATCCGCGCAAGAACGCTTTTGGCATCGCCCATTTCGGGCCCAAGTTCGCGATTGATCTCTCCGCTGGCCGGATAGAGGCGCTGGCGCTCTCCAACCAGTGCGGAAAGTGATTTGCCGGAGGCACTCATGATGGCCAGCACCAGCAGCCACGGGATCATGCCGCTGTCGCAATAGGAAAAATCCCGGAAGTAATGATGCGCACTCATTTCGCCGCCGTAGACGGCATCGACCTCGCGCATCTTCTGCTTGATGAAGGCATGTCCCGACTTGCACAGCACCGGCGTGCCGCCACAAGTCTCAACGATGTCAATCGTATTCCATGTGAGCCGCGGATCGTGGACGATGCGCGCACCGGGATGGCGGCGCAGAAAGCTCTCGGCCAACAGTCCGACCAGGTAGTATCCCTCGACGAATCCGCCCTGCTCGTCGAAAAAAAAACATCGATCAAAATCGCCGTCCCACGCCAGGCCGAGATCGGCGCGATGCAACCGCACGGCGTCGCTCGTGACCGCCCGATTTTCCTCGAGCATCGGATTGGGTACGCCGTTCGGAAAGGTGCCGTCGACCTCGTGGTTGATCTTCACGAACTCCACCGGCAGATACGGCTCGAGTTGGTCCACGATGAGCCCTGCGCCGCCGTTGCCGGCGTTGACGACTACCTTGAGCGGCTTGAGCGCGGCGGTATCGACATAGCTGAGCAGGTGATCGATGTAGCTGCGGCTGATATCCAGGCTCCGCACTGTCCCCGGAGCAACCTTTCCGGGCAGCTGTCGATTCTCGATCATCTGCCGCATCTGCAGGAGCCCGTTATCCGAGCTGATCGGCTTGCTCTGCTCACGCACGAATTTCATGCCGTTGTAATCCGGCGGGTTGTGGCTCGCCGTCACCATGATGCCGCCGTCCAGGTTCTGCGAAAATGTGGCGAAGTAGACGCCTTCTGTGCCGCACAACCCAATATCGGCCACGTTGACGCCCGAGTCGGTCAGGCCGCGGGATAGCGCGGACTGCAGCTTGCCGCTGGATCCTCGAATGTCACGGCCAACCGCGACACGGCCGGGCTTGATCAGCGCTGCATACGCCTGGCCGATCTCGTAGGCCAGCTCCTCGTTGAGTTCATCGGGAATACGGCCGCGCACATCGTAGGCCTTGAAGCATCGAAGCATTGGCTTGCTTTCCTTGTGATCGTCCTTAGGTGGTCGTGCCCTGCCGGCCGTAGCGGTCTTCGAAACGCACGATATCGT
>Ga0265338_10006153_pt1 | contig 15400 bp, 15 predicted proteins | sample 42126metaG_FD_193579 | JGI IMG/M metagenome (GOLD analysis project Ga0265338, IMG submission 193579) | Rhizosphere microbial communities from Carex aquatilis grown in University of Washington, Seatle, WA, United States - 4-21-26 metaG | ecosystem: Host-associated > Plants > Roots > Rhizosphere... | reverse complement strand
GCGGTGCTGGCCGTAAAAATGTTCTGCGCCTACGGCCACGCGCCGGTGGACGCCGACGGCTACCGCTTCGTGCAGCAGATGCCGTGGGTTGAATCCCTCGGCATCAGTTATCACGTCGGTGTGGACGGCTTGAACGTCGGGCTGATTTTGATGGGCGCCATTGTGGCCTTTGCCGCGGCGTGTTGCTCGTGGGAAATCAAGGAACGGGAGAAGGAATTTTACATTCTGCTGCTGGTGATGAGCGGGGGCATCCTCGGGGCCTTCGCGTCGCTGGATTTGTTCTTCTTCTATTTCCTGCATGAACTCGCGCTGGTGCCGACGTTCATCATGATTGGCGTCTGGGGCCGCGGCGAACGGAAGAACTACGCCACGTTCCAGATCACGCTTTACCTGAGCCTGGGCGCGCTCATCGCCTTGATCGGGCTGATTGCACTGTACGTCCAATCCGGCGCGAACACGTTTGATATTCCGAAATTGACGGAATTCATCCGGCAAAATCCGCTGTCGGCAGGCGCGCAAAATTCCATCTTCCCGCTGTTGTTGTTCGGCTTCGGCATTCTGGTCTCGCTCTGGCCGTTTCATTCCTGGGCGCCGCTGGGTTACGGTGCCGCGCCGTCACCCACCTCCATGCTGCACGCGGGCGTGCTGAAAAAGTTCGGCCTGTACGGTTTGATCCGCATCGCGCTGCCGCTGTTGCCGCAGGCCGCGCAAGGCTGGATGCAAATCCTCGCCTGGCTCTGCCTCGGCAACATTCTGTACATCGGCTGGGTGGCCATGCGGCAAAAGGATCTCAACCTGCTCATCGGCAACTCCAGCGTGGCACACATGGGATTTGTTTTCCTCGGCATCGCGAGCCTGAACCTCGTCGGCGTGACCGGCGCGGAGTTCATCATGGTGGCGCACGGCTTTCTCGCCGCGCTGACGTTTGCGTTGAGCGGTTACATTTATCAAAAGACCGGCACGCTCCAGATCAGCGAACTCGGTGGGCTGTGCCGGCAATTGCGGTTCATCGGCACGGTGTTGCTCATGGCGGCGATGGCCGGCTGCGGTTTGCCAGGCTTTGCCAATTTCGTCGGCGAAGTCACGGTGTTCTTCGGCGCCTGGAAGGTTTTTCCGCTGGTGACCGGCCTCGCGCTGTGGGGCGGGCTCATCATCGGCGCGGTTTACATGACCCGGGCCATCCGCAACGTGCTCCACGGGCCGCTGCCGGACAAATGGGCGGGCCTGGCCGACGCCTCGAACCTGTGGCGCAAACTGCCTTACGCATTGTTGCTCGCCAGCCTGTTGGTGTTCGGCTGCTTCCCGCGGTTGCTTACGGATAAAATCACGCCCGCCGCGCAAAAGATCGTGAGCCTGGCCGCGCCCGCGGAAGCCACAGCCAAACCGTCCGCCCCGATGGTCGCCCAGGCGGACCTTTCGCCAAACCGCCATCCGCCATCCGCCATCCGCAATTGATGAACGCCTCCCTGACCACTCTCGAAGTTTGCGTAATCGCCCTGGGCATCGTGCTGATGCTGGCGGATTTCTTTGCGACCGCCGAACGGAAGCGCTTTCTCAGCTATGCCGCCATCGCCGCCCTCACCGGATTGCTGTTGATCAGCTTCAGCGGCAACGGCGTTTGCAGCCTGACGGGAACGGCCTTCAACGGAATGTTCGTCGAAGATGCGCTGGCCGTGTTTTTCAAACGCTTCTTCCTCATCGCCGCCATTCTGGTGCTGTTCATGTCCGGCGAATTTTCCGACCGTATCGCCGGTGGCATCTCGGAATACTACTCGCTCATCATCTTTGCGCTGGCGGGAATGTGTTTCGCGGCGTCAGCCAATGATTTCGCGATGCTCTTTGTTTCCATCGAACTGATCACCATCACGTTTTACGTCCTGACGAGTTTTCAACGCGGCCGGCTGATTTCGCTCGAGGCGGGTGTGAAATACCTGATTCTCGGCGCGCTATCGTCGGCGTTTCTGGTATTCGGCATCGCACTGGTGTGGGGGATCACGGGCCAGTTGAATTTTAACGAACTGGCAAAGGTGGCCGCACAATTCGAGACCAATAAAATCTTCCTGCTCGGCGTGCTGTTCGTGCTGTCCGGCCTGGGCTTTAAAATCGCCGCGTTTCCCTTTCAGATTTGGGCGCCGGATGTTTACCAGGGCGCGCCGACGCCGACCACGGCCTTTCTGGCGGTCGGTTCCAAGGCTGCCGGCTTCGTCCTGTTGTTGCGCGTGCTCTTTACCGCCCTGCCGGACGTGGCGAAGCACTGGGCGGACTTGTTGATTGTCATTTCCGGCATCACGATTCTCTACGGCAACCTGTGTGCGCTGCCGCAACGCAATTTAAAACGATTGCTCGGCTATTCGAGCATTGCCCACGCAGGCTATTTGCTGCTGGGCGTGGCGGCGTTGAGTGTGAGCGGACAGGCGGCGCTCCTCTATTATCTGGCCGGTTATCTGTTCACCGTCGTGGCGGCGTTCCTGGTCATTTGCGTGGTGATGCGGCACCTGGACAACGAGGATATTTCGGCACTGGCGGGTTTGAATCAGCGCTCGCCATTGCTGGCCACCACGATGACACTGGCGATGGTGTCGCTGGCGGGCATCCCGCCGCTGGCCGGTTTCTTTGGAAAATTTCTGCTGCTGAAGGCCGTCATCCAGCAGGGCGTGGCAAGTCACAATCACGGTTATTATTGCCTCGCGTTCACGGCGCTCGTCGGGGTGGTGATTTCGCTCTACTACTATTTCGGCGTCATCCGCGCCATTTACTGGAGCAAGAACGCTCCAGATTTGTCGCCTATTCCCTTGTCCGGGCCGGTCAAATTCTCCGTCTGCGTCTGTATCGCCGGCATGTTCTGGCTCGGCCTGTTTCCCAGCGTGGTGTTCAACCTCGCCACAGAAGCCGCCAAATCGCTCGGCCACTGATCATACCACCCGCATCTGGACGGCATCCACGATTTCGGTGCCGACGGAAATGGCGCCGACGATGACCACCGTTGTGCCGCGATGCAGCCGGCCTTGTTCGACCAGCGTTTTCAGCGCCCGCTCAATGGTGTTTTGCGGATTGATGAAATCAAACTCCACCACGAACGGGATGACCCCCCAGCACAGCGTCAGTTCGTTGGCGCGTTTTTCACTGTCGCACAACCCGTAAATGGGCGAATAACGCGGGCGCATCCAGGCAGCGTAGCGCGCCATGTGGCCGTGGCGCGTGAACGCCAGCACGGCCTCGGCCTTCAATTCGTTGGCCATGACCACGGCGCTTTTGACCAGCTTTTCGCGCGGGCTGGTCAGCTCCGCCAGGTCGTGAAATTGCGCGTTGCCGCTGCGTTCGATGCGCTTGGCGATGCGGTCAAAAACCTCGATGCACTTGACCGGATATTTGCCAACCGTGGTCTCGCCGCTGAGCATGATGGCGTCGGCCTCTTCAAAAACGGCATTGGCCACGTCGGTCACCTCGGCGCGGGTGGGCATGGGCGATTCAATCATGCTCTCCAGCATGTGGGTCGCCACGATCACAGGTTTGCCGTGGCGCAAACAGGTCTTGACGATGCGGCGCTGGACGATGGGCAGTTCTTCGTATGGAATTTCAATCCCCAGATCGCCCCGCGCCACCATGATGGCGTCGGCTTCGCGGACAATGGATTCCAGGTTGGCCAACGCCTGCTGGTCCTCGATTTTGGCGATGACCACCGGCGGCGGTTTGCCGTCCTCAAACAGCTCCCGCAGCTGCAACAAATCACGGGCTTCACGGACAAATGACAGGGCGACAAAGTCCACCCCGACCTCCAGGCCAAGCTTCACGTCCTTGATGTCCTTGGCCGTGAGCGCGGGCAGGCTGACCTTGACGCCGGGCAGATTGATGTGGCGCCGGCTGCCGAGCGTGCCCGCGGTGAGCACTTCGCACTCGACCTTGTTGCCGGACTTGGCGAGGACCTTCATCTCGATGGCGCCGTTGTCCACGAGCACGACGTCGCCGACGTTGATGTCGTTGACAAAATTCTCGTAATTCACGTCCACCGAATGCTCCTCCAGATCGCGTTCGCCGCGGACGGTGAGGGTGAATTTCTGGCCGGGTTGCAAATCGAGCGGCACACCCAGGTCGCCGGTGCGGATCGCCGGCCCCTGCGTGTCCATCATGATCCCGATGAACTGCTGCCGCGCGGTGGCGGCGGCGCGGATGTCTTTGACCACGCGGCGCACCCAATCGTGCGGCGCGTGCGACATGTTAAGGCGGAAGATGTTGACGCCGGCGTCAATCAGTTTGCCAATCATTTCCGCCGAGTCCGTGGCCGGGCCGAGGGTGGAAATGATTTTCGTTCTGCGAACGTTTCCTCGTTGCACGCGCCCAAGCATACTGCCGCACCGCGCAATTAAAAGATTTTAATCGGCCGGCGCAAATTCTAATGGCAAATGGGGCTTGCCAGCACGCGCCCCGGCGGTCATATTAAATGGACGATTTTATGGCAGACGCTGCAAATAAATATCCCGAAAATGTCCCGGGCAAATATTACGTGGACAACCAGTGCATTGACTGCGACCTGTGCCGCGAGACGGCGCCGGACAATTTCAAGCGAAACGATGATGGCGGCTACTCGTTTGTCTATAAACAGCCCGGTTCGCCTGACGAGGAAGCCCGCTGCAAGGAAGCCAAGGAAGGCTGCCCGGTTGAAGCCATCGGCGACAACGGCGCGTAGGTTTCCCGTCCGTCCGGTTTACGCTCGCGGATGAAATTTCCGGTGGACCTCCCGCAGCCGGTTCCCCGTCACGTGCGTGTAAACCTCCGTGGTGCTGATGTTGGCGTGGCCCAGCAATTCCTGAATCACCCGCAGATCCGCCCCGTGCTCCAGCAGATGCGTGGCAAAACTATGCCGCAACATGTGGGGCGTGATGTTGCGGGAAACCCCGGTGCGCAGCACCCGGTGCTTGATCCGCAACCACAAGGTCACCGCCGCGAACGGCGTGCCGCGTCTCGTCAAAAAAACAGTCGCCGGTGATTTTGGCGTGACGAGCTTCGGCCGTCCGGCTCCGATATAACGATTCAGTGCTTCCACGGCCTGCCTGCCCACCGGCACCACGCGTTCCTTGTTGCCTTTGCCGATGACGTTGATGAACCCGGCGTCGAGATGAAGTTGTTCGAGCCGTAGATTTTTCAACTCTGACAAACGCAGACCGGACGCGTAGGCGAGTTCCAGAATCGCCTGGTCGCACAAACTTTCAGGTGTTTCCGGCAATTCGGGCGCGAGCAGTTTCGTGATTTCGTCGTTCGTCAGCGCCTTGGGCAGACGCTTCCACCGGCGCGGCAACGAAAGATTTTCGGCCACATTGGCGGGAAGCAGCCTCTCGTTCTCGGCGAAACGGTAAAGCGCCCGTAAGGCGGCGATTTCGAGATAAACACTCTCGCTGCTGAGGCGCTTGCTGGATTCCTTGGGTTCGTCCGCCAGCGGACGTTCGCGTTCGAATTGCAGGAACGCCGTGAGATGCTTCAACTCTATCGATTTCCAATCCGTGAGATTTTGCATCGCCGCCCACGCGGTGAATTTGCCCAGCAACGCCGCGTAGGTTTTCGCCGTATTGTCCGATTGCCCCCGCTCGTGGCGCAAATACTGCAAAAAATCCTCGACCAAGGCGTTCATCAAAGCTTTCGCCCGGTCAATCGCTCGTAAGCCTCCAGATATTTCGCTGAAGTCCTGGCGACGACATCGGGCGGTAGCACCGGGCCGGGCGGGGTCTTGTTCCAATCGAGCGTTTCAAGATAGTCGCGGACGAATTGTTTGTCGAAGCTCGGCTGGCCGCGCCCGGGTTGATACTGGTCGGCGGGCCAGAAACGTGACGAATCGGGCGTCATCACTTCATCAATCAGGATCAATTTGCCGTCGCTCAGGCCAAACTCGAATTTGGTGTCGGCAATGATGATGCCGCGCTGGCGGGCGTAATCGCGTCCGGCCCGGTAAATCTTCAGGCTCAAGTCGCGCGCCTGCGCGGCCAGTTCGGCGCCCACGATTTTCTGCGCCTGCGCGAAGGAAATGTTTTCGTCGTGGCCGGCCTCGGCCTTGGTGGACGGCGTGAAAATCGGTTCGGGCAGCTCGGCAGATTCGGTCAGCCCGGCGGGCAGTTTGATGCCGCAGACGGTCTGTGCCTGCTTGTATTCCTTCCAGCCGGAGCCGGAAAGGTAGCCGCGCACAATGCATTCGATGGCCAGCGGCTTCGCCTTTTTTACAATCATCGAGCGGCGCGCCAGTTGGTCGGCGAACGGCTGGAGATTTTTCGGCAACGGATCGTTCGCCCGGGCCAGCAGATGATTGGGCACGAGCGACGCGAATTTCTCGAACCAGAAATGTGAAATCTGCGTGAGCACCTCGCCCTTGCGCGGGATGCCGTTGGGCATGATCACGTCGAAGGCGGAAATGCGGTCGCTGGCGACGAGCAGCAGGGCATCGCCGAGATCGAAAATGTCGCGCACCTTGCCGCTGCGCAGTTTTTTGACGCCGGGTAAATCGAGTTGCAGAATGGGTTCGTTTGCCATCGGGGAATTATTAAGTCCTCCGGCCAAAGTTCAAGGGCCAAAGTGGAATTGTAGGAGATGACGTGAGGAGCCTCCAGCTTTCCGGCGTGAAATTGGGTCAAATTTGAGTCTCGTCACCTCGACTCCTACATCGTGCGTTTCACGCGGCGGCCTGCGGGATCAGCTTGACCTGCAGCGGAATGCTTGCCAGCGACCGGCCATCCATCAAAATGTCCACCGAATACAGCCCCACCTCGGCGAATTTCAGTTGCTGGATGTTCACGACAAAGTTGCGGGTGACGAAATGCACGTCTTCCGGCAGCGCCACGATGACCGGGATTTCCATGGCCGGCATGACGGGCCGTCCGTCAGCGTTGATGAAATTGAGCGCCAGCTTGTGCTGGCCCTCGTCGCCGGTGGCAAAGGTGATGCGCAGTGCCACCGCGCACTGGGGATGAATGGCCGGCAACTGCGGCGCGTAGATGGTGTCAAACGCGCCGAGGAGGTTCAGCTTTTCACTGCCGGCCTCCTGGGTGGCGGCGTCGCAAAGAATGGCCACTTGCACGTTCATTCGAACATGAAGCCACAGATTTCACCGGTTGACACGAATTTCTTTGACCCATTTTTGCACTTGACATACATATAGTTTCTATGTATCGTGCCCCTATGATAAGGAAAGAACTGGTGGCCGCGTCGGCGGAACCGCTGATTTTGTCGCTGCTGGCGAAGGGCGAGAGCTACGGTTACGCCATCATTCAGGAGGTCAAGGCCCGTTCCGATGGCAAACTGCAATGGACTGACGGAATGCTTTATCCGGTGCTGCACCGGATGGAAAACAAGGGCTGGATCAAGTCGCGCTGGGCGGAGAGCGAAACCGGCCGGAAACGAAAATATTACTCGCTCAAAAAGGACGGTAAAACCGCGATGGCCAAACACCGCGAACAATGGTCGCTGGTTCACGGCGTTCTGGCCGGCCTGCAAAAGGAGCAATATGTTTGACCTTGAAGCAGCCATTGCGAACTGGCGGCGGCAGATGCTGGCGGCCGGCATCAAAACCCCCGTGCCGCTCGAGGAACTGGAAAGTCACCTGCGCGAAGAAATCGAATACCAGGCTGAATCCGGAACCGACACGCCGTTGGCTTTCGCATTGGCGGTTCAACACATGGGAAAGGCAAATATGCTGGAAACCGAATTCGTGAAAGTTGACGGAACGAATGCAGTGCGCACGTTAAAACAATACCAAACCATCATGGTTACCTGCCTGGGTTTGGTATCATTGTTCTGGATTGCCTGCCTTCTTTTGAAGCTTGGGAATCTTTCAGAAATAACCGCGGCACAGCAAATGTCTGGGCTGGCAGCCGTTGCGGTGATGATTTTGCTTGCGGGTATTGGGCTATTCGGCCACGGACCTGCCAGTTTGAGCCGACGAGTGAGGAATCTGATTTGCATTTCAAGAGGCAGGCTGTTGGTGCTTCTGGGGGTATGGTTTATTTGCTACGTCGCCGAACCAGTTGGATTTTTGCTCATTCTTCCCAAATTCGACGGGGGCGCGCTTTGGATTATGCTGCCACCGGCCGGCATTCTATTCGGCTTCATCGGCGGACTGGAAAAGGCCGCTTCAAAGGGAACGGCCGTGACGACTTCGTGAGTAATGAACGGAAGCCCTGTCAAATTTGATATGTTCAACCTCGAACCGGCAATCGCAGAATGGCGCCAACAGATGCTGGCTGCCGGCATCAAAACCCCCGTGCCGCTGGAGGAACTGGAAAGTCACCTGCGCGATGAAATCGAGGAGCGGAAGCGGGCGGGTTCAAGTTCCGAGCAGGCTTTTGATGCGGCCGTTCAGCAAATCGGTCAGGCCGGAATTCTCGAAAGCGAGTTTGATAAGGCTGATGAAACAAACGAAAGGCATCGAATGAACGACATCATGTTCGGCCGTTTTGGGCGCATCGTTGCAATTGTAATGTTTGCCGGAATGTTAATCATTCTGTCCTTGATGCTGTATGGTGTTTTACAACACCCGGCCAGCGTCAGCCAGGGCGGCCGTCTGTTTTTTGTCACGTCGGTTGTCGCATTGTCTGCTTACGGAGGACTTGCCCTTTGGGTGCGAAGCCGTCCGACCGGAGTTTTCCAGTTTGCCCTCGCACGAGGGGCGGGAATTGGTTTGCTTTTGGGTGTTGCCATGATCGCGAACATGTCCGTTGAAAATTTTGCCGCGTTTGGAACCCCGGTCAGGGCGGCCTTGGGCATCAGCATGTGGGGTTTCATGTTCCTGTCCTTTGGCATCGTCGGCTCCGCAACTTACAATCATACCGGCTCGCAATTCCAAGCGGTCATTGCGAGTGTCTGGAGTGCGGCAGTGAGCACCGTAATCACGCTGCTTTATGGGTTCTCGACTAGTCTTCTGTTTATGCCGCGTATGCAACGAATCCTGGAAGGGGCTTTCGCCCAAAGCGGCATGACCGATTCGCAGGCTTTCGTCGTACAAAATGCTATGAACGCCGCCTCGGCTCATCTGATGGTCGCCCCTTGCATGGCCGTGTTCTTTGGTTTTATCGGCGGGATCGCCTGCATGCTGTTGCGCCCGGTCCGTCGTAGTACTGCCATCAGCCTGGGAGTCCTCGAATTTGCACTGGTGGGAGCGGGTCTGGCCTCCATTCATTTCGCCGAATCCCTGAACCGGGCGGATCGCGGCCCGTTCATTATGGGCGGCTTACTGGCACTGGGAATGGCCATGGCCTGCGCCCACTCGGTTTACACGGCGATTCGGCGGGAAACGGCGACCGAATAAGGACGGCACCATGTTTAACCTCGAACAAGCGATTTCGGAATGGCGACAGCAGATGCTGGCGGCAGGCATCAAAACACCCGTACCGCTGGAGGAACTGGAAAGCCATCTGCGCGAAGAAATCGGGCGGCAGATACAATCGGGGTTGCCCGGGCAAAAGGCCTTCGAAATTTCCGTTCAACGAATCGGGCAACCTAAAATGCTCAAAACTGAATTCAAAAAAGTGGAAAGGACCATTATGAAAAAACTCATGATTATCCTGCTTGGAATCTTCGGCATACTGTCCGGCCCGGCGGTCTTTCTCCCGGCCCTCGCCAAGCATACAGAGTTGCAAGTGTGGAACAGCGACATCGTCACCCCCATCGCGTTGGGGGCCGCCATCACTCTGGCTGGTCTGGCTATGACCGCGATTGGTTTCAAAAAACGCAGGGCCTAGCTGCGCGCCTCCAGAAACTGTTTCAACTCCGCCGCTGCCTTGCCGCCAAAACCCGGAATGGCGGCAATTTGTTCCAATGTTGCTGTTCGCAATTGCTGGACGGAACCAAATTTTTTCAACAACGCCGCCTTGCGCGCTTCGCCGATGCCAGGAAATTCGTCCAACACGCTCTCGGAAATGCGCTTGATGCGCAATTGCGCGTTGTAGCTGTTCGCCACCCGATGGCATTCGTCGCGAATCCGTTGGAGCAATTTCAGCGCCGGATGCGCCAGCCCCAGCCTCAGCGGTTTGCTTTCGCCCGGTCGATAAATCTCCTCAAACTCCTTGGCCAGTCCGATGACGGGAATCGTTTCGAGGCCGAGCTTCTTCAATTCCGCGCACGCCGCGCTCAATTGGCCCTTGCCCCCATCGATCAAAATGAGATCCGGTAAATGGGAGCCGGTCGATTGGAGCCGGGGATTCCTGACGGGAATTCCCCGCCGGACCTTCCGGCTGGTTTCGTTCACCAACTTTTGGAGTTCCTGCGGAATGGCTTCGCCGCCCTCGTCCTTGGACTTCGGACTTCTCGTCGCGCCGGAGTCCGATGAAGGCGGATGGACTTTGGACTCGTTCAAAACCCTCGTGTATCGTCGCTTCACCACTTCCGCCATGCTCGCGAAATCGTCCTGGCCGGCCACAGTCTTGATTTTGAACCGGCGATAATTCGCGCGGTCCGGCCGGCCATTCTTGAAGCTCACCAGCGACGCGACGGCAAACGTGCCGCTGATGTTGGAAATGTCGAAACCTTCAATCCGCTGCGGCGGCTCCCGCAAACCGAGCACCGTCGCCAGTTCCGCCAGATCGTTCTTCGGATTGATGGAAACGGGCAGGGTATATGGCACCCGCTCGAATTTCCGTTCCTTCTTGGTTGTTTCCTTCAGGTCGCGGATGAGGTCGCGCAGGCCGGCGGCCTTTTCATAGTCCTGAGCGAGCGCCGCCTTCTTCATTTCGGCGGTCAGTTGTTCCTTCATTTCGGCGCATTGGCCGGCCAGGAAATCGCAGGCGGCGTTCACCTGTTCCAGATATTGTTCACGGGTGACGTTGCCGATGCACGGGGCGGTGCAGTGTTTCAAATGCGCGTAGAGGCAATGCTTGTAATCGGCCTCGCCCGGCGTGAACGCGCGGCAGCCGCGCAGATTGAACTGCCGCCGCACCAGCGCCAGCGTGTTACGCAACGCGCCTGAATTCGAGAACGGCCCGAAATACCGCGCCCCGTCGTCCTTACGGAACCGGGTGAAGGCGAAGTTTGGGATCGGGTCGTTCAAATTCACCTTGAGCATCAGAAACCGTTTGTCATCGCGGAAACTGACATTGTAGCGCGGATGGAATTCCTTGATGAGTTTGCCTTCGAGCAGAAATGCCTCCGGCTCGGTGCGGACGACGTGGAAATCAAAATCACAAATCGCCTCGACCAGCGCGTTGAACTTCAGGTCCCAACCCATCCGGCGCGATGGATGGAAGTACTGGCTGACGCGCTTGCGCAGGTCGCGTGCCTTGCCGACGTAAATGACGGTGCCAAACCGGTCCTTCATCAGATAGATGCCCGGCTTGTGCGGCAAGGAACCCATTTTTTTGCGGATGGAATCGCTGGTCGGCACGGATAGAATTTCGCGCAAAGGCGCAAAGGCGCAAAGGAATTTCACCGGAAAATTGTGCTTGCGGAGAAAACGTCATCGGCGTATTCAGCGGCTAACCGAACGAAAGGAAACCCATGTCAGACAACCAAACCCAAGCGCAAAACCCGCCACCGGTGACCGGCGGCGAAGACAAAACGGTCGCCATCATCGCCTACCTCACCTTGATTGGCTTCATTGTGGCCATCATCATTCACATGAACAAAAAAACGAAGCTGGGTGCGTTTCATCTACGCCAGATGCTTGGTTTTGTCCTGACCGGCATTGCCATTGTGTTTTGTGAATTCATTCTCATCTTTATTCCCATCCTCGGCTGGCTGTGCATTTTGGCGCTATGGATTTCGATGCTGGTGCTTTGGATTCTGGGGCTGGTGGCCGCCATCAACGGCGAGATGAAGCCCATGCCCGTGGTCGGGCCGCTCTACCAGAAATGGTTCGGTAACACCTTTGACTGACAGGCGTCGGAATATCCGCAGGCAGGATTTTATTCTGACTTCTGACTTCTGACTTCTGACTTTCCGGTCATGTGCCGGTGGACGAAGAAATAATAAAGTCCGCCCAGAACCAGTGCCGCGCCGCCCAGCCAGAGCGCCACATGCCGCATTTCACCGTGCATCAGTTGTTTATCCTGGCCGGCCTTGACGCCAACGTAACAAAGCACCGAACACCAGGTCGCCGCGCCTAGGACCGTGAAAATGGAAAATTTCAGGTAATCCATCCGGGCAACGCCGGCCGGAATGCCGACGAGTTGCCGCGCCCCCGGCAGCAGCCGCGCCACGAACACGCCCATCGGACCGTAGTGAGACATCCAGCGTTCGCTTTTTTCGATTTTGTCCGGCGGCATCAAAATGTACCGGCCGTAACGCACGAGCAGCGGCCGGCCGGCCACACGCGACAGCCAATACATGATGGTGGCACCGAGCCACGAGCCGAGTGTGCCGGCGGCGACCAGACCGATTTCCGCCGGCCAGCCGACGAAATGAAAGCCGAAGATGTTCAATCCCTCAAACCATGCCAGGTAAGCCGCCGGCGGCATGATGGCTTCGGCGGGGATCGGCAGGACGGAGCTTTCCATCGTCATCAGCAGCACGATGACCGGGTAACCGGCGGTCTTGAGCGTGGCGAGATACCACGTCAGGAGCGGCTGGAAAATGGATTTAAGCATCAGTACTAAAAAATGAGTCCGCTAATTACGCGAATTGGCGCGAATTGGAAAGGTGGAAATCGTTTTGGTGCCATGACTTGATCGTAGGGCACGACGTAAGGAGTGCTGGTGCCAACGACTCGTTACCTCGTCGCCTACTAAAAAATCAGGACGCAACCATTATTTTGGCGGATGCGGGTAGTAATATTGAACTTCTTGTTCCGTCGCCGGCTGCGGCCAGACCCAGTCAAGGGCCTCGGAATTTTGCCAATAATAGTTTGAAGACTGGACATACTTTGGGAACGCAGGATTCCCGCCATCGTCCAGGCCGTTTTCGCCGACGGAATAAAGCAAAAACGTTCCATCGCCACTCCGCTGGTAACGCAACGGCTCGCCATCCATGTAATCGGTCGGAACTGACTTTAGAAATTCAGGAATCAGTTCATCGAGCGTGTTCGGCAATTGATGATGCTGGAGTTCGTAACGTTTGAGGGCAATTGCGGTGACAACCACGTTCCGCGCAGTTTGGACCCTTGCAGCTTTGCGCAGCGCGGCACCCGAAGCATCCGCAGAAAAAGCGCCGCGCAGACCATCCACAGGATGTTGCTTGCGATTTTGGAGGGTAAGATTTGTGTTTACGAACAATTCCGCCAATTGAAAGGACCGGTTGGTTTCAGCCATGCGGGCCGCCTCAATTTCAACTTGAAGCTCTTGCAATCCATACAATTCATCCGGATACGACCAAAACCATCGCCAACGAATTTCGTCCCACTTTCGCAGAAACAAGGAGCGTTTCGAGTCGGAAGCCAGAATCGCGTTCGGCCCATAAAAATATCCCCAAAGTTTATAAAACCTTTCCGACGACTTCCGGATCTGTTCGAATTCGCGCAAGTTACTGACTCGTTCAAACAACATTGTTTGTTCAAGCGGGCTGACAAATTCCAACGATTGCCAATCCCGTTGCAATTGTGCCAAGTCGTTGTCTGAAACTTTCGGGTCTTGCAGGATTTCCCATGTGGCATTTACGCTCATTGATGCCATTGCAATGCGAATCAGTTGCGAGATTAGTATCCGTTCATCGGCTTCTCCATTGACAAGGGCAAGCATCGCATGAACATCCGCACAAGCGTTTTGAGGATTTCCTTGATGCAAATCGTAAAGTGCCGATGCGTTCAACCATTGAACTGACCGTTTGAGTGGCATCACACTAGGAAAGGGCATATCAAAACCCTTTTGATAATCCAAACCAAAATCCAGAAACGGATGGTTGGTCAAACTTTGGAAGCTCCCAAGATAGTTTTTGGCCTCCACGAGTTGCCGGCCCAAATCTTCCCATGAGTTCGTTCCATCAGAGCTGCGGATGTCCGGCTGTTGCCAGCCGATCATCGCCCGACCGGGTGCAACCATGCTCATCGCTGGCGGCGGACTCGTCACAGCGATGCTATCGGATTCCAGATCGGCAAGTGCATTTGTGATGAATGGAACCCCATTTTGCTCCGGCGGCACCGGTGGTGGAATCACCTGTGCCAGATCCATCGGTTCGCCCTCGGCCTTGAGCTGGGCAATGTAGGCTTCGGTTGCGGCGCGCAGTTGATAATGGCGGATGACCGGAACGAGAATTGCCACGCCGAACACGATTCCCAAAGAGATCAGAATTTTCAGCCGGCGGCTCATGTGGGTTGGCTTTCTATCCGCTAATTACGCGAATTGGCGCGAATTGGAAAGTTGAATCACAAATTCGCGTCAATTCGCGAAATTCGCGGATTAACCCTTCAAAAAATAATTCCGCTGTTTTTCGCTGATGGACATCCCGAGTTTTTCCATCACGGCCAGCATGTCTTCCCAGACCTTGCGCTTCTCGCTCATGGCCTGGTTGCGCAGCAGATAGGCCGGATGATATGTCGGCATGAGCGGGATGCCGCGGTAGGTCTTCCAGGTCCCGCGCAGTTTGGTGATGCCAATGGTCTTGCCCAGCAACCCTTCCACCGCCGTCGCACCGAGCGCGACAATGACCTTGGGCCCGATCAAATCAATCTGCTCGTGCAGATACGGGATGCACGTGGTCATCTCGTCGGCCGTCGGTTTGCGGTTGCCGGCGGACTGCCCGGGCGTGTCAGGCCGGCATTTCAAAATGTTGCCGATGTAAACATCCGCGCGTTGCAGTCCGGCGGCCTGGATGATTTTGGTCAACAACTGGCCGGCCCGGCCGACGAAGGGCTCGGCCTGTTCGTCTTCATCCGCCCCCGGCGCCTCGCCCACGAACATAAGCTGGGCATCAATGCTGCCGACGCCGAACACGACATTTTTGCGCGACGACGCGAGGTGCGGGCATTTCACGCAGGCCAGCGCCCGTTGCCGCAAGGCGGCAAACGCGGCCGCTTTGGCCTGCGGATCCAGCGGCGGACCCTGGCTGGGAACCGTTTCGCCCTGCACGGCAAGCAAAGGCGGTTGCTCAGCGGCAGGCTGAGGAGCGCCGGTCTCCGACCCGGCTCGCTTTGGAAGTTCCGTTCGCGCCGGGCCGGAGGCCGGCGCTCCACTCGCCGGAGACTTGAAATTCGCGACTTGAGCTTTCCCGGCGGGCGGCTGCGCCAGGGCGCGGAGGGTTTCGGGCGCGACGGCGACGTGGCGCACGCCGCGCGATTTCAAATCTTCCAGATGTTGAATCGTCGCGTCGAGCAGTTGGTTGTAGGTTGAGGACATCAGGGGTTGGGAATTTGTTTTTTTGCCGTCCAGCCATACCAGATTCCCGAAACGACAAAAACGACGCCGGAGGCGGCCGCAAAATAGACCAAAAACGGCAGGGGCAAAACAAAATGCGCAGCCACGGCCGCGCCCAATGACAGGGCGCCGCACAGATAACAGTAAAA
>Ga0265338_10006151_pt1 | contig 15403 bp, 10 predicted proteins | sample 42126metaG_FD_193579 | JGI IMG/M metagenome (GOLD analysis project Ga0265338, IMG submission 193579) | Rhizosphere microbial communities from Carex aquatilis grown in University of Washington, Seatle, WA, United States - 4-21-26 metaG | ecosystem: Host-associated > Plants > Roots > Rhizosphere... | reverse complement strand
ACGAAGGCGGTGGCCGCCAAATCGAGCAATTCCTCCCCGCGATAGAATGGCCGCCACGACACATAAATAATGTCGTTGGGCTGCAACTTAAAATCATTCATCGTCTCGCTGGTCGTGCCGAGGCCGGCGACGAATGTTTGGGGATGATTGAGCGAGCCGCGCACGACCAGGACGTGCGATTTATACGCGGCCGCGTCGAAACCGCCACGTGACGAAATCGCAGCCAACATCGTCAAATCCGGCCGGTAGGTAACGGGTCCGGGCAGGGCGACTTCGCCCAGAACATAGACCTGTTTCACGTCCGCCGATGGAAAATAAAGATAATCGCCGGGCTCGATTTGGACGTTTTGGGAGAGGTCGCCGCTGCCAAAAAGTTTTTCGAAATCCACCGGGATGCGCTTGTTCTGGCGCATGAGAAAGGCGTGCTGCAAGTCAGCCACGTCCACGACGTCGTAATCCACCTGGCCGTTTTCGATGCCCTTCGCGCGGGCCAACGCTTCGAGAACGGTGGTTGGACGGTCGAGGGTATAAACGCCGCGCTGCACGACTTTGCCGAGCACATAATATTTTTTGCTCTTGAAAGCGACCGGCGTAATGATGGTGCGCGGGGAGCGGCGGAATTTCCCGAGCGCGTCATCCATCCTTTTGCGCAGGCCATCGACCGTCAATCCACTGACCACCACGTCCTGCGCTTCCAGAAAACTGACGCGCCCGTCCGGCCCGACGGTTATCTCGTTACGCGAGAGCGTGGGCTCGCCGTAGAGGGTAAATGACAAAACGTCGCCGGGACCCAGAGTGAGATTCTTCTGCCACTCCGCGCGTTGGGAGGGATTGACCACGGAGAAGGAATAATGAGCCTCTGGTTCGGCAGGAGCGCTGTCCGGCGGCGGTTCCGTCAGTAGCGTCGTGTTGGTATCAACGGTGATCGGTTGTGGGCTCGCATCGGGCGCCAGGGTTGGCAGCGCGGCGGTGGGCGGAGGCGTTTGTGCCTGCGCACGGCAAAGGCCGATGGCAAAGAACACCGCCAGACAGCTCAGCCAGCGCGGGAAATAGCTTTTGATCGGCCGCATGGGCGCGCGATTCAATACCGCGCCCACGATATTGCAACGAGCATGGCGGAGCGTGTCCAACTGAGTTCGTGTTTCTTCGGCATCAGCTTTTCCGCTGTGCGTCAACCAGACGAGATTGGGTAAATTCGCGCCGAGGAGTACGGCTTCCGGCACCGAGGCGGGCGGCAGTTCAACGAAGATGACGAGATTCTCGATTTTGCGCCAATGCGCCAGCGCGTCGCGCCATTGCTTGCGGCGTTCGAGGTTCCAAACCCAGCCGGGCAGGGGAATGTGAACCACGGGCCGGGAGTTGGGATCGGTGAGTTTCTCGGTCACCTGCGAAGGTGCGGAGAGCACGCTGCTGGTCAGGGCGCCGTTCGTGGTACCGTTTGGCGCTGGTGGCGATTTCGCGTTCATATCCGAAGGATTTTCGAGGGACTCTTCCGTAAGCTGATGATCCGGTTCGAGGGGCGAAGTGGATGGCCGGGTGGCAATGGTCAAGACGCGGAAGCCCGCCAGGCTCGCGGCTTCAGCCATCATTCGAATCCACGTGGATCGTCCTTCCCCGGTGGTCGAAGACGTGATCCCGCAGACCAGTCCGTGATTTTGCGAGCGGCTAAGTCTCCCTTGCAACAGTGTCCAGGTGCGAAATGCCCATTGAGTGCGGGCTTCGATTTTCATCTTATCGAGATCTCCCAGCGTGGTTAGTAAAGGAAGTTTGGTGATGCGGCGCATATCCTCCGCGGTTCGAAGCCGGCGGTCGGTGATTTCGATCACAAATACCAGCAACAATCCGAACACCACCCCGAGACCACTCCCGAAGACAGTGACCGCGCCTATTTTGAGGCGGCGATGTCCCGAGCGGACCGTTTTCATTTCCGCCGGAGCAAAAACGCGGATCATGCCCGGGGGACTGGTCGCATACAATTGCGCTTCACGCTGGCGGCTGTCGAGGGTCACGCGCGCGTCTTCCAGCGAGCGCAACCGGGCGCGGATGACCTCGAGATCGGGTTGCACGATGCTGCCGTTGGCTTGGATGACGGCGGCCGCGGCGGAACCGTTCGCGCTGCCGGTGACCTGCGCGAGTTGGTTGCTGAGGGTATTCACTTTGATCTGTTCGCTGATGACCTGCGGATGCTGCTCCGTATACTTGACCAGCAATTGATTGAGTTCCAACCGGGCCGCCTCCAGTTGCTCATTTAATTTTCCAATCATGAAAGTGTTTTGCGCCGAAAGCGCGGGGCTCTGGCTCAACTTGTTCAAATCGCTCTGCGCGTTCGCCAGTTTGTTCGAGGCCTGGGATGCTGCGGGCATCCCGCGAAATTGATCGGTTAATTCATTGATGTCCTTGTCCATCTGCGCGACCTGCTCCTTCAAATAGGTGTCGGCGACTTGAGCGGCTTGCCGGGCCTGCAATTGACTGGTGTAATTCGTCGTTTCCGCGCCGTAAACGTTCGCGAGTTGGACGGCTTCCTGCGGCGTGGACGCGGAGAGATAAACTTTGATGACATCCGATTCCTCCTGCGGATCGACCTTCAAACGTTTGGAAAGTTCGTCCGGGGACATAGGCGGTTGCATGCTGGCGCCGACGCGGCGCAACAAGTCCGGCGCGGCGAGCAGTTCAGCGAACGTCTGGGACGTCAGGGGCGTGGTTTTGAGGAATTCGCTGGTGCCGGGGGTTTCGTAGCGCAGGAGCCCGGTTACGGCGGTGTATTTCGGCTGAAGTTTAAACCAGGCGAGGGTGAAAAAAGCTCCGGCGGCGAGAATGCCGCAGACAATCGGCCAGTGCCAGCGGTGCGCGAGAATTTCCGCGGCGGTCCAGAAATCAAAATGTTTTCGCCGACGATAGCCATTCCCATTGGCGGTGGGATGGGCGCCATCGTTGGGCGAGGCGAAATGGCCATCGTGCGGAGCCGAGGAGCCCGCGTTTTCTTCAAAATCTTCGTTCATTGCATTGTGGCGTTGCTCGATCCGCAGGGACAATTTTTCACCCGCGGCTGCCACCGTACAAAACGAAGGAACATCTTATTAGTAGGTGAAGCCCTTAATAAGGTGAATGAAAGGCCCTAAGGTTTTTGGCTTGGTTTTACTCCAGCTTTCCGTGGAGGGGGGAACATCGAACATCGAAGGCCGAACATCCGCTGAACGTCCCTGAATTGGGAATGTCTCCTGACGGAATGTGCGCGGCTGGTGGCAGGGAATTTTTTCCCCGCGGGGAGCGTGAGACTAATCGGTCGTGCGTGGCGCGCTATTATTCCGGGAAATGATTGAACTTAAGCCAGTAAGCGTGCAGCACGTGGATCATTTCATCCAGGCCTTCGAGGCTGTCCGGCTTGCGGAAATAGGAGGTGGCGCCAAGTTCATAGGCGCGTTTGACATCCGCCGGGTTGTCGGAATGCGTCAGCACAATGACCGGCAGTTGCGTGAAGCCGAGCCGCTGCCGGACGGCGCTCAATACTTCGAACCCGTCCATACGCGGCATCTTCAAGTCCAGGAGCAATAGTTTGGGGAAAGGGTGTTTTGTGCGATCGCCGTAAGGAGCGGTGCCGGCAAGGTAATCCACGGCTTGCTGCCCGTCGTGAACCACCTCGAGGCTGGCCTCGATGCGGGCGGCCTTAAGCGCCCGGCGGAACAGCAGCGCATAATCTTCGTTGTCTTTGGCCAGTAAAATGTGCTCCGGTTTCTTCATATCAATCCGTTCGTTCCGAGGTGTCGGATGGCTGTCTGGCTACGCGGTTCATCTGATTTCGGAAGTTGCCCTTTAAGAAATCGAAAAAAATCAGTGGCAGGATGGGAAATGATTGAACTTGCACCAGTAATCCTCCAACGCTTTTAAAAGCGCCGATAAGTCTTCATTCGAGTGAGGTTTGCACAAATAGGAGTTCGCTCCGCCGTCATAAGCCTGCTGAATGTCTTTCGGGTCATCCGAGGAAGAAAAAATAACGATGGGGAGCTGCCGCAGGCCGGGCTGGGCCCGGATAAAATCAAGCACGTCAAATCCGCTCAGCCGGGGCATTTTCAAGTCCAGGAGCACCATTTTCGGAAACGGATGGGTCTGGCGATCGGCGAAACGGGCCTTTCCGAGGATATAATTTATGGCCTCTTCGCCGTCCCGGACGGATGCCAACTGCAGATTCAGCGAGGCTCTTTGGACCGCCATTTTGACCAACATCGTATCCTGGGCATCATCGTCCGCGACCAGAATTGGGATGTTATTGGGTACTTTGGCTGGCATCATTATTCGGTAGCACAAGGTTGAAAAAAATTCCACATAAATCGCGCCCAGGGCGTTGCGCAGCGTTATTTATGGCTTAACTTCCGATTTATAAGGGACAGTTTGGAGGCAGTTTCCGTTAAAAAAAGCACTGAATGGAGGTAATATGCGTTCCCTCAGAATTCTTTGTGTGGAGGACAGCGAGGAAGATTTGATGCTTTTTGAAAGAGCCTGTGTTGCGGCCGAGTTGCCGGCGGTATTTCACGCCGTGGGAGATGGGGCCGAGGCGGTCGCTTACCTGGAAGGTCGAGACGAATTCAATGACCGGACCAAGTACCCGCTGCCCGACGTGATCATCCTGGACCTGAATTTACCCGGGATGGATGGGTTCGACTTTCTAAAATGGTTTCGGCAGACATCGGGGCTTTCCTTGCCGATCCTGGTCTTTACCGTTTCCGGCAGCGTGGAGGACAAGGCCCGGGCGCTGGCGGAGGGCGCGACGGGTTATTTCGTCAAACCCAAGGATTTCGAAGCGCTCGTTAAATTGGCTGAATCCTTCGGAAAATTCCGGGGAGATGGATGACAAAAATGATGAGTCGACTTGATTTTATTTCAGTTATTAGTATCTGTTGGTAAGATTTCCACAGTACTGACGCGTCCACCCGCGCAGGTCGGCAAGGAAACAAGAACATTGTGGCAAGAAAAGATGCCAAGCCGTTGTTGATCCTGCATGTCGAGGACGACGAGAACGACGCGATTTTGTTCCAGAAAGCCTGCGAGAGAGCGGGACTTCCGGCGCAGACCTTTCGCGTCGAGGCGGCGGACATCGCCAAGGCCTATCTGCTGGGCGAGGGAATTTATGCCGATCGCGCCCGCTACCCGTTGCCGCAAATCGTCGTGCTTGACCTCAAGATGCCGCGCATGGACGGATTTGAATTCCTGAAATGGCTGCGCCAGCACGAGGCGTTCGCCGCCTTGCCTGTGCTCGTGTTTACCGCTTCGATTTCCCGCGAGGACAAATCCCGCGCCCTCGCCGAAGGCGCAAATTCATTTTTCATAAAACCGGCCTCATTTGATGCGTTGGTAAAAATGGTCGCAGGCTTTGGGGTTCCCAATGAGGGACGGTGGAATTAGCGGTCAATTGCTCATCGTTCACGTTCTCGTTGTCGCAATTCGAAAACGAGGACGAGGACGAGCGGGGGAAGCAGGACTTAGTCCCCACTATTCCACCAACTGATGCTGCATGGCGTAATGCATCAACTCGGCGTTGTTCTTCATCGCCATTTTTTCGAGGATGCGCGAGCGGTAAGTGCTGATGGTTTTCACGCTTAAGGAAAGTTCCTTCGCGATTTCGCTCACGATTTTACCGGACGCGATCAGGCGGAGGACCTGGAATTCGCGATCGGATAATTTTTCCTGCGGCGGTTTTTGACCATCCGCAGAGAGGTAATTCGCCAGTTTTTCCGCGAGCGATGGGCTTACATAACGCCCGCCCGCAAGGACTTTTTTGATGGCGCCGACGAGTTCCTCGGGCGCGCTTTCCTTGGTCATGTAACCGGCGGCGCCGCGTTTCAGGACGCGCACGGCGAATTGACCCTCGGGATGCATGCTCAACACTAGCACGGGAAGTTTCGGCTTCGATTTTTTAATCTCGCGCAGGACTTCCAACCCGCTGCGGCCGGGCATCGTGATGTCGAGGACCACCACGTCCCATTCCTCCTTCCAGATTTTGTTCAAGGCTTCCTGCGCGTTGCGGGCTTCCCCGAACGTCGCTTTCTTGAACTCATCGGCGAGAATTTGTTTCAAGCCGTGGCGTACCACGGCGTGATCGTCGGTTAGGAGAATTTTCATTTTTTTCTGTACTCAATGGCCGCAACGGAATCGAAACACTGGCCAGCGTTCCCTTGCCGCCGGGCGCCGGACCGATTCCAAACGTGCCGCCCAGCAGCGCGGCACGCTCTTTCATGCCCAGCAAACCCATGGAACGGGTGTTGGAAATTTCCTGCGGCAAAATTCCGCGCCCGTTGTCTCTCACTTCCAGAATAATCCGCCCGGACGCTTCTTTCAAATGGACCATCACGTGCGTGGCTCCGGCGTGACGGATGATGTTCGTGAGCGTCTCCTGGAATATCCGGAAAAAGGTGGTGGCCAGGTCCGGCGTGAGCACCGGTTCCTGCAGGTCGGTGCGGACCTCGCATTTGATCCCGGTGCGCGTCTGGAATTCATTCGCCTGCCATTCGAGCGCGGCGATGAGCCCGAGATGATCGAGGATGCCAGGCCGCAATTCGGTGGCAATGCGCCGCACCGTTTGGATGGTGGCATCGATGTGCGCGGAGAGCGCCTTGGCCTTTTCTTTCAGGGGCGTGAGGTTGGGCGGCAGTTTGTTGGCGAGCAGGGACAAGTCGAGCTTGCAACTGGTCAACGCCTGGCCAAGTTCGTCATGGACCTCCCGCGCGATGCGCGTGCGCTCCTCTTCGCGGACGTGTTGCAGGTAAACCGACAGCGCGCGCAATTGCTCGTGAGATTCGCGCAACTGCTCCTGCGCGCGGCGGCGCTCGTCCCGTTCGGTTGCTTCCCGCAAAGCCCGATGCACGGACGGCACCAGCCGCGCAAGGCGATGTTTCAGCACATAATCGGTCGCGCCGCTCTTCAGGGTCTCAATGGCGACTTCTTCGCCCATGGTGCCGGTGACAAAAATGAACGGAATGTGGGGCGCTCTTTTCTTGGCGATGTCGAGGGCGGCATAGCCGTCAAAACCGGGCAGGGCGTAGTCTGACAAAATCAAGTCGGGCGGGTTCTTGTCCAGTTCGCAGATGAAATCGTGCTCCGTCTCGACGCGCGTGGCGGTGAATTTCACGCCGCCGCGGCGCAGCGTATGCCCGGCCAGCTCCGAATCCGTCGGATTATCTTCGAGCATCAGGATGTGGATTTCTTTTTTCAACACGGGCTGTGCGGCACGCCTTTCATTTTATCGGCAGCGAAATGAAAAAGGTGGCGCCTTCGTCCAACTCGCTTTCCGCCCAGGTGCGCCCCCCGTGACGCGTGATGATGCGCCGCACATTGGCGAGGCCGATCCCGGTGCCTTCGAATTCCGAGGCGCGATGCAACCTTTGGAAAACGCCGAAGAGTTTTTGCGCGTAACGCGGATCGAAACCGACGCCGTTATCCCTGATATAAACGACGATTTCGTTTTCCGTTCGGGTGCTGTCGATTTCGATTTGGGCGAGAGGCCGGGTGCGGGTGTATTTCAACGCGTTGCCGACGAGGTTGCAGAAGACCTGGCGGAGCAGGGCGGGGTCGCCCTCGACCTGGGGCAGTTTGCCGATCTTCCACTCGATCTCGCGGTTTTCCATGTCCGGCTCCATTTCGTGAAGAACACTTTGGATGACGTCATCGAGATTGACCTTTATTTTGCGCAACTCGACGCGGGTGGTTCGGGAGAAGCCGAGCAAGTCATCGATGAGCTTGCCCATTTGCCGGGAGGAATCCGCGATGGTTTGCAGATGCCGCTGGCCTTCTTCATCGAGCGATTCGGCTTTAGTGGCGCGCAGGATTTCCACGAACCCCTCAATGTGCCGCAGCGGCGCCCGCAAATCGTGCGAGACCGAATAGCTGAACGCTTCCAGTTCCTTGTTCGCGGTTTCGAGTTCGGTGGTGCGTTCAATGACGCGTTGTTCCAATTCCAAATTCAAGCGGCGGATTTCCTCTTCCGAACGTTTGCGGTCAGTAATATCGTGCACGATCACCTGCGCCGCGGGCCGGCCCTCAAACGTGAGCGGGGCGGCCGCCATTTCCACGTTAATCACCTCGCCGCCGAGGCGCACAATCCGGTGTTCGACGAAATGGAGCGGCTTGTGTTCCTCGAGCATTTTGCGGACGCGCTGCTGGATTTTTTTGCGGTCGTCCGGATGGATGAAGGCGGCGGCGGATCGGCCAATGATTTCCCGCGCCTTTTGCGCGCCGAGCAATTTCACTCCCGCGGTGTTGATGAAAACAATCTTATCGTCGATTTGGACGAACAAGGCGTCCGGCGAAAGCTCCACGAGGCTGCGATACCGTTCCTCGCTGATCAGCAACGCCTCTTCGGCGCGCTTGCGTTGCTCGTGGAATTCCGCCTGGTTCAACGCGCGGTGCAGGGCGGGAGGCAACGTGCTGAGATGATGCTTCAACACGAAATCAGTCGCGCCGCTTTTCAGGGCCTTGATCGCCATTTCCTCGCCGAGCGAGCCGGTGACAAAAATGAAGGGGACCTCCGGGCATTTTTGCTGGGCGAGCGTGAGAGCGGAAAAGCCGTCGAAAGCAGGCAACCCGTGATCGGATAAGATCACGTTGGGTTTGAATTCCTCCACTTCGCGCAGGAACCCGTCCTCGGTGTCGACGCGTTTAAACGAGAACTCGAAGCCGCCTTGCCGGAGCGTGTGCTGGGCAAGTTCAGCGTCGCGGGCCTCGTCCTCGATCATTAAAATACGGAGTGTTCGTTTGGTATTCAAAAAAGGATGTACAGCGGGAATCTAGGGTATGGTTCGATTATTGTAAAATAGGGTAACAACCCGATTGAGGCGAAACCCGCTTTAAATTTAGCGGAATTCAGGCGGCGTTCGAAGCAGGTTTCGGCAGGCTAAAATAAAACGTGGCGCCTTCCCCGGGGGTTCCTTCCGCCCAGACCTTTCCGCCGTGCCGTTCGATGATGCGGCGGACATTGGCGAGGCCCACCCCCGTGCCCTCGAATTCCTGAGTGTGCAATCGCTGGAAAACACCGAAAAGCCGTTCGGCGCACTGCTGGTCAAATCCCACCCCATTGTCGCGCACGAAAACAACGTGCTCGCGGTTGGTATCCTTCGCGCCGACTTCGATGCGCGCGTGCTCTTTTGTGCGTGTGAATTTCAACGCATTGGAAATCAGATTTGTCATCGCCTGCCAAAGCATCACGGAATCGCCCACGACTTCCGGCAAGTTGCCGAGCACCCATTCGATATTTCGTCCTTCGGTTTCATTTCGGAGGTCGTGAATGACTTCCTTCGCGATGTCCTTAAGGCTCAGGGTCAGGTGATACATTTGCACCTGGCCAATGCGCGAAAAAGTAAAGAGATCATCAATCAACCGGCTCATTCGATGCGCCGATTTCTGGATGGTGACGAGGAAATTGTGATTTTTTTGATCCAATTGTCCGCCGGCGCTTTTCATCATCAACTCGGAACACGTCTCGATGTCACGGAGCGGAAGCTGCAAATCCAGCGCAATGGCGTGCGTGAATTTCTCCATCTCGCCGCGGTCTGCCACCAACCGGGCCACGTGCTCTTTGATCTGGCTCGGCGCGTTTCGGCACCGCGCGGAATCGTGCAGAACGCAAAAGAAGCCCCGCTGGTTCCGCGATTGTCCGCGCAAGGCAATGATGGTGGCGTTGACGCGCTTGGGTTCGCCGCTCTTTCGGGCGAGGGAAATAGCGCTGCCGGCGCGACCTTCGCGCGCGGCGAGATCCAGCAATTGCTGGGGCCCACCGTCCGCTTCCGGGACAAAAATATCGCCCAAGGGGCGATCGAGGATTTCGTTCGGCTCGTAACCGAGCATTTCTTCGGCGCCCGGATTCCAGCTGGCGATTCGGCCTTCGTTATCGAGCATAAAAGTGGCGTGCTCCTTTAATTCCTCGGTGAGCAGGTGGAGTTGTTCTTCGGCATTTTGGAGCGCCACTTCCAGTTGCGAGCGGTTCGCCCTCGTGGAGGCCTCGCGCAAGGCGCGTTCCACCGCCGGGCCAAGCAGGTTCAGATGGCTTTTCAGGACATAATCATCGGCTCCGGTGTGCAAGGTCTGGCGCGCCGCCTCATCGCGCGGCGCACCCGTCACAAAAATGAACGGCGCGGCGGGACAGCGATTGCGCGCCTCGGCGAGCGCGGCAAAACCGTCGAAGCCGGGGACGCCGTGGTCGGAAAGAATGATGTCGGGCGAGTGATGTTCGAGTTCGTGGAGAAAAGCCTCCCGGGATTCCACGCGGCGCGAGCGGAAGCGCAAGCCGGTCTTGCGCAATTCATGGTTGATGAGAGCCATGTCCTGCGGCGTGTCTTCCACGACCAGTATGCGAAGTTCCTTATTCATTCCCACGACGAGTTCAGAATAAAAAGGTTGGCGCGATTGAAAAATAGGGTGAACTGCGGGGGAAAATTTAAATTGTCCTACAAATTTCTTCGACTGCCTCACGCGAGGGGGGGGCGCTGGATTGCCGGCTTGATCCCGGCTTCGTTCACCTCGTTTACGCCGGAGACATTTGTTTCTCCTCTGCGCAATAAGCGTCCCTTGCGTGAGGTTTTTTTGAGCGCTTCGGATCGCCGAACATTCATTTGCAATTAGCGTGAAGCTGTGTTGTATTATGGCGCTCACATTTAGCAAAATGATTATGCAAACGACTCAAGACAGCCTGATTACCGACAAGACCCGGGAATTGTGCCAGGCGATTCTGGACCAGCCCGAAATGCGTTCCGCTCGCGAGCGAATCCAGACCTTCGTGGCGGACGAAAAAGCGCGGGCGCAATACGAGGGGCTCATGGCCAAAGGCCAGGCGCTTCAACAAAAACAACAGCGCTCGGAGCAGTTGAGCGGCGAGGAAATTTCGGCCTTCGAAAAGGAACGCGAAGCCTTGTTGACCAATTCGGTTGCGCGTGGATTCCTGGAAGCACAGGAGGAAATGCACCACGTTCACCAGTCCATCAATCAATTCGTCAGCAAAACCCTCGAACTCGGACGCATGCCGACCGAGGCGGATTTTGAAAGTGAAGGAGGTTGCGGCGACGGCTGCGGTTGCGGTCACAGCCACTAAGGCGCGATAACATTTCATCTGCAAAGAGCTTCAGCGCGTTTGTGCTGAAGCTCTTTTGGTTTTAAGGAGCGCGGAATTTTTCTCGGTTCGCCACACTGCACAATTATTTTCGCGTGGTGGTCACGATTGGGACACGAGATTTTTTTTCCATTAACGTTGTCGAGCCTTGACACGATTTTATCGTCGGAGGAGGATGAGATACCACTAAAGCCGTGACCGCGTAACATGAGACGTACGTCTTTGCCTTGCCAATGCGTGAACCCCAAAAAACTTTTTGTCAGCGCTTGATCGTTCTCTTCGCGGCGCTCGCCACGGCAACTCATGCCCCGGCGATTGTTGATTCGAACACGAATGGCATGAGCGATGTGTGGGAGGAATTACACAACGCGATCGGCATCGATCCCAATGCGGATTCTGATGGCGATGGATTCCCAAATTATTTGGAATGCCTGGCCGGCACGGATCCTTTCAACGCCAACTCGTTTCCGAGAATTTCCGGCGTATCGATTTCCGGCACGAATTTCGTAATGAACTTGCCGAGTGTCCCGGGTAAACTCTATCAACTGCAAAGCTGTCAATCCCTCAGCATGCCGGTGGCCTGGTCGAATGAAACGAGCGTCATCGCCCAGCCAGGCACAACCAACGTCACCTTCCCAGCGCCGGCCAAACTGTCCGGCAAGTTCTTTCGCGTCGTCACTTCCGACGTGGACAGTGACGGCGATGGATTGACCGATTGGGAGGCGGATCAGCTTGGGCTCGACCCGTTGAATCCGTACAGCAACGCGCATTTGGACAGCGATGGCCACCCGATCGCTGATTACCAATACGCCATTAGCGGCATCGCCACGCAAAATGTCGTTTCGATCGTCGCCAACGACCCGACCACGGTCCAGCCCGACCCGGGCCAACCCGCGACCGATGTTGGCCAGTTTATCATTACGCGCACGGGTTTTGCTCTCGATTCGATCACCGTGAATGTCTCGGTTGGCGGGCCGGGGACGGGTTTCGCGGTGCCGGGCATCGATCATATCGATAATCTTCCCAGCCTGGTGACCTTCTCGCGCGGCACGGGTTCGAAGACAATCTCGGTTGTTCCGTTGGCCAATACCAATCGCCAGGTGCCGGTGATCGCGCAGTTGACCCTTCTGCCCGGGTCGAATTACGTGGTGGGCGCCGGGAATTCGGCGGACGTCGTGATCTATCCGTCCGCCACGGCCAATGGCCCGGGCTTGCTGGCGAATTACTACACGAACGCGAGCACGACTTATTTGAGTGTCACCAATTTCAATTCGACGAATTTATTCCTCACGCGCGTCGATCCTGGCATCGATTTCAACTGGACCAACGGCACTTTGCCAAATCTCAGCAATGGCCTTTACACGGTGCGTTGGACGGGACAAATCGAGCCGCAGTATTCCGAGACCTACTACTTTGACACGGTTACGGATGACGGCGTGAAGCTTTGGGTGAACGACCAGTTGCTGATTGATAAATGGCAAAACCAAAGCGGCACCGAGTGGACCAACGCCATCGCGCTCCAGGCCAACACGCGTTACAACATCAAAATGGAATATCTGCAAACCGGCGCCAAAGCCCAGGCGCATTTGTCGTGGTACAGTGCGAGCCAGCCGAAGCAAATCATCCCCTCGAATCGTTTCTATCCGACAAACGGCGTGAATGGCAGCAGCACGAACGCGCCGTCCGCGATCACGAGCGCCCTTACCGCAGTGGGTTTCGTAGGGCAGCCGTTTAGTTTTACAATCACCGCCGCGAACTCGCCGGTTGGGTTCACCGCCACCAATCTTCCCCCCGGGCTCACGTTTAACACCACGAATGGCGTCATCGCCGGCATTCCCCTGGCAGCCGGGGATTATCCGATGCCGCTGACGGCGAGCAATTCGGCGGGCGTGGGCGCCTCCGTGCTGGATATCACAATTTTCGACACCGGCAGCTCGGTCGTCCGCGAAGTGTGGACCAATGTTTCCGGGGTCAATATTTCGGACATTCCGGTGGGCACGCCCGCGAATTCCATTGCACCGCTCGGCGGCCTTGAGGGCCTGACGGATTTTGGAAACAACTACGGCGAGCGAGTGCGCGGTTATTTCATCGCGCCGACCACGGCCAATTATTATTTCTGGATTGCCGGCAGCGACTCCGCGCAGCTTTGGATTTCCAACGATGGCGATGCGGTGAACAAAGTTTTACGCGCGTGGGTCACACCCACGAACAACCCGAGCGCCCCCGGCCAGAACGGAACCTCGATGCGCCAATGGAATGTGCAGGCATCACAACGATCCGGCTGGCTTTCGCTGGTGGCGGGGCAGAGGTATTATCTCGAGATTTTGCACAAAGCCGGGACTGGTTCGGGCGACAACTGGTCGGTCGGCTGGTTGCTGGATCCGACCGGCACGAATACAGTGCCCGCCGGGGTTACGCCGAGTTATTTGGTTGCACGCTATTATCCGCCGTTGCCGGTGAACATTCCTGGCACCCTTTATTCGGCGAACATGCTCGCGCTGCCGGGCATTAATAGTGACGGTGTTGGCTCCGCCTCATTGCGCCTGAGCGCCGACGGGAAGAAAGCCATTTTAAATTACGCCGTCAATAATCTCGCGGGACTGCACGTGGATCACATTTATTCCGATCCCTATTTGAATTTCCCCAGCACGCTTCTGTTTGATATCGCCGCCGCGCACGCGCAAACGGATGGAAGCTACGTTTGGAATATTGTCCCGACCGGTCCGCTCTCGACGAATGACATTCTCGAAATCATCAACGAGAACAAGTGTTCGATTGTGATTCAAACGGCCGCGAATCCTGCCGGTGAAATTGGCGGACATTTCACGGTGGCAGCCGGTTCCCAGACGTTCACCCCGCCGCCGCCGCCGCCGGCATGGACGGACGATCACGCGAATCCGAATGCGTCCGTGCGTTTTCTCACACAGGCGACCTTCGGGCCGAGCCCGGCGGACATTGCTTCCGTGCAGGCGCTCGGTTACAGCAATTGGATCAGTAGCCAGTTTGCGTTGCCCGTAACGCATCATTTGCCGGTCGTGTTTGCCAACAAAAGCGCTGACCCGACCGACCCGTATCCAAGCTCGGATTGGTTCAATACCTGGTGGCAAAATTCCGTCACGGCGCCCGATCAATTGCGCCAGCGCGTCGCGTTCGCGTTGAGCGAAATCATGGTGGCATCGGAAAGCGGCACGTTGCAGGACCACGCGGACGCGCTGGCCTATTATTACGACACACTGCTGGACCATTCGTTTGGCAATTATCGCGACCTCCTCGAAGCGGTCACGTTGACGCCCGCGATGGGCGTCTATCTCAACATGCAGGGCAACGACAAGGGCAACATCATCAAAGGCACGCACGCGAACGAAAATTATGCGCGCGAAATCAACCAGTTGTTTTCCATCGGCCTGAACCGGCTCTGGCCCGACGGCACTTTGATCCTCGATTCGCAGGGTAATCTGGTGCCGACTTATGACCAGGATGTGATCAGCGGGTTTGCGCAGGCGTTAACGGGCTGGAATTATTATCAGACGAACCAGGCGAACGGCCGCCTGCCGACCGGCTTCAGCCCGTCGGTCAATTACGTCAATCCGATGGTGCTCGTTCCCACGCACCACGATTTGAATTCAAAGCTGGTGCTCGACAATGTTGTTCTGCCGCCGGCGTTGGGCCCGGCGACGAACACGACGCTGACGAATTTCGATTACTATTGTTCCCAGGACTTGGAGCAATCGCTGGACTCGATTTTCTACAATCAAAATGTGGGGCCGTTCATCTGCCGCCAGCTGATCCAACGTCTCGTCACCAGCAACCCGAGCCGCGATTATCTTTATCGTGTGGTGCAAAAGTTCAACGACAACGGCAACGGCGTCCGGGGCGACCTGCAGGCGGTGGTCGCGGCCATCCTGTTGGATTACGAGGCGCGCGGCACGAATTCCATTTCGGCGCCAACCTTTGGCAAACAGCGCGAACCGCTGCTGCGTGTCACTGCCATGGCGCGCGCGCTGCCCGCGCCGCCGACGCTGGCGGGAACCTATGTGGAAAGCGGCACCCAGACGAACACGATTACCACGCCGGTTGCTCATCGGCTGAACAACGGCGATATCGTGATGCTTTCGTTTACAGATACCTCCGCCAATGCCGCGCCGGCGAACCAGGGCTATTCCGCGACCGTGACCGGCACGAATACGTTCACCATCACCGTGCCGAACGTGAGCGCGGCAACTTATTCGCAGAATGCAAATCTCATTACCGTGACGAATTCCGGCAACGGAGTGCTCGCCGGAAATCCGGTGTATCTGACCTTTACCAGCGGCG
>Ga0265338_10006150_pt1 | contig 15405 bp, 18 predicted proteins | sample 42126metaG_FD_193579 | JGI IMG/M metagenome (GOLD analysis project Ga0265338, IMG submission 193579) | Rhizosphere microbial communities from Carex aquatilis grown in University of Washington, Seatle, WA, United States - 4-21-26 metaG | ecosystem: Host-associated > Plants > Roots > Rhizosphere... | reverse complement strand
ACTGCTCGGCGCTCTGGACGCGGCGGCCCGAGGCCTTTCACGAGGCGTTCGCGCTCGTGCCCGACTATCTCGCCGCGACGGAGGCCGCCGTGGACCTGAAGGACTACGGGCCTGCGCTCGGCCGGCGATTCCGTGCGCTGAAGCTGTGGGCGGTGCTGCGGTGGTACGGCGCCGACGGGCTGCGCGCGCTGATTCGCGAGCACGTCCGTCTCGCACAGCTCTTCGCCGCGCTCGTCGAGGCCGAGCCGGGCTGGGAGGTCGTCGCGCCGCATCCGTTCTCGACGGTGTGCTTCCGGCACGTCGAGGCGGACAACTTCGAGCTCGCGCGTGCAGCGACCGCGACGGGCGAACTGTTCGTCGCGGCGACGAAGCTGCGCGGCCGGGACGCGATCCGCCTTGCGATCGGGAACGCGCAGACGACGGAGGACGACATCCGCCGCTCGTGGGAGGTGCTGCGCGCATGCGCTACCGCGCAGTGATCTTCGACCTCTGGGAGACGCTGATCGATTGGGATCGCGAGGCGGCGGCGGCGATGCTGGACGAGACGGCCGCGCTCGTCGGAGGCGGCTTCGCGGAGCGGTGGAACAGCTCGAACACGCGCTACAACGCCCCCATCCGCGACGCGCTCGCCGAGGCCGGAGTGCCCGAGGAGCTGCACGACGACATCTGCACGCTGCGCTTGCGCTATCACCGTCGGGCGCTCGTTGCGCGCGCCGGCGCTGTCGACACGTTGCGCAAGCTGCGCGAGGAGGGCTACCTCGTCGGGCTGATCACCGTCTGTAGCGAGGACATCGAGGTGCTGTGGCCGGAGTCCGAGTTCGCCGGCTTGTTCGACGCCGAGGTGTTCTCGTCGAGCGCGGGGTTCTCGAAGCCCGACCCGCGCATCTACCTGCGCTGTTGCGAGCTGCTTGGCGTCGAGCCCCACGAGGCGGTATTCGTCGGCGACGGCGCCAACGACGAGCTGGGCGGCGCACGACGTGTCGGCATGGACGCGATCCTGATCCACCGCCCCGGCGAAGGGCCGTTCTGGCCGGAGCTCGAGGACTGGGACGGTCCGCGCGTCACGTCGATTCCCGGCGTGCTCGACGTGCTCGAGCAATGAGCCTCTCGATCCGGCGCTCCGGCCGCGACGAGGCGGAGACGCACTTCGCGCTCCAGCGCAAGGCCTCGCTCGCCGGACTGGCGCACATCTACCCGCCCGACGAGTTCCCGTACCCCGACGATGCGATCCGCGAGCGCTGGCAGGGCATCGCGGGTGTTGTACTGCTGGCCGAGCAGGCCGGCGTGGCGGTGGGCGTTGCGGCGGTCGACGGTTGCTGGTTGCACGGCCTCTACGTCGTGCCGGACGCCTGGGGCACGGATGTGGCGCGTGCGCTGCACGACGCTGCGCTCGCCGAGCTGGCGGACTGTGCGGAGGTCAAGCTCTGGGTGCTCGAGGAGAATCGCCGCGCGCGCCGGTTCTATGAGAAGAGCGGCTGGCGCCCGAACGGCACGACGCGTGTCGTCGAGTATCCGCCGCACCCGCTCGACGTCGGCTACTCGTTCATTCGCGAAGAGCCGTGAGCGCCGCGTCGTGCAGCGCGACGCGGTAGCGCCAGAAGGCGCGATCGGTCGCGAGCAGCCGCTCGCGCAACGGGCCCGCTAGCTCGTCGAGGGTGCCCCAGCGCGCCCCGGCGATCTCGTCGGCGTCGCGCGGTGCGAGCTCGGTGTCGTCGGTGCGGGCCAGGAAAACGTGTGTGCGCCACGGAAGGTCGATCTGTTTGTGCCGGAAAGTCGCGCTCGTGGCGACGAGATACCGCTCGAGCCGGACCGTGAGGCCGGTCTCCTCGAGCGCCTCGCGCTCCGCGCCGAGGGCGAAGTCCTCGCCGGGCTTGATGCCGCCGCCGGGCGGCCGCCAGATGCCGGGGGCGAACGGCGGCTTGCGGATCAGCGCGAGCCGGTCGCTCGGATCGAGGATGAAGAGGGTCACATCGTGCAGGCGGTTCGGGTTGTAGGTCGCGATCGCATGCTCCCGTTCGCTGATCTCGCCGACCCATTCCAGCTCGATCGGGTCGCCATACCGTGCACGGAGCGGCGCGAGGAGTTCGTCGGTGACGTGCACAATCCGGATCATGCCCCGCGTGCGCAGGCCCAGGCGCCAGGCGCCGGTGCTCGAATTGCTCGAGGCGACGCTGCCCGAGCTTCGGCGCGGCCTGACCGAATCGGCCGCTCGCACCCTCGCTTACGAGCTTTTCGAGAAGCTCGGCTTCGGCGCGGTCGCGGTCACGGACACGCACGAGGTGCTCGCCTTCGTCGGCGCCGGCGCCGACCACCACGGAGCAGGCGACCAGCCGATCCGGCCGGTCTACGAGGCGCTCGCCGAGAACCGGCCGCTGCTCGCACCGCTCGGGATCCGCACCGAGTGCCTCCACCCGGCCTGCCCGCTCGGCGCGGCGGCCGTCATCCCGTTGCAGCTGACCGACGGCCCCGCGGGCGCCGTCGTCGCCTACGCGACCGCCGGCTCGCCGCTCGGCGAGATCGCCGTCGAGACGCTCGACCTGCTGGGGACACAGCTCTCCGCGCAGCTGCAGCTGTCCGAGCTGCACTCGGCGACGACGACCGCCCTCCAGGCGCAGATGGAACCGCACTTCGTCTTCAACGCGCTGAACACGATCGCGTCGTTCATCCGCACGGAGCCGGAACGCGCGCGCCGGCTCGTGCTGGCGTTCGCCGACCATTTGCGCAGCCGGCTCGCGCGGCCGGGCGAGTTCATCACGCTCGAAGAGGAGCTGCGGCACGTACGCAGCTACCTCGAGCTCGAGCAGGCGCGGTTCGGCGCGCAGCTCGAGGTGACGATCGACGCCGCGCCCGACGCGCTGGCGGTGCGGCTGCCACCGCTGCTCGTGCAGCCGCTCGTCGAGAACGCGATCAAGCACGGTAAGACCGACCGGCCCCTGAACCTGCTCGTGCGCGCCCGCGTCAGGCGTGGGCGGTTGCGCGTGACGGTGCGCGACGACGGGCGCGGCATCGCGCGCGAGGTGATCGACCGCGTGCTCGAGCCGGGCGTCGGCGTGGGCGACGGGACAGGGCTCGGCCTCGCGAACGTCAACCAGCGCCTGATCGCGCACTACGGCGAGAGCGTGCGGCTGCGCTCGTTCCCGTTCGGCACCGTCGTTCGGCTCGAGGTGCCGGTCGCATGATCCGCGCTTTGCTCGTCGACGATGAAGCGCCGGCGCGGTCGGAGCTGCGCTATCTGCTCGCCGCGCACGCGGACGTGCAGGTCGTCGGCGAGGCGGGCAGTGCGCGCGAAGCGCTCGACCTCGCGCGGGACACCGAGCCGGATGTCGTGTTCCTCGACGTCGAGATGCCCGGCCTGAGCGGTGTCGAGGCGGCGCCGCTCGTGCGCGAGCGCACCGACCCGCCGGCGGTCGTGTTCGTGACGGCGCACGAGCGCTATGCGGTCGACGCGTTCGCCGTCGAGGCGTTCGACTATCTGCTGAAACCCGTCGACCCGGACCGGCTCGCGCGCGTCGTCGAACGCCTGCGGGAGCGGTCGGTCGAGAACGTGGTGCCGGTCGAGAAGGTGCCCGTCGTCTCGGCGGGCGGCACCGAGCTGCTCGACTACGACCAGGTGCATTACGCGCAGGCGGACGGTGACTACAGCCGCGTGCACACCTACGACAGGTCGTATCTCTGCACGTCGTCACTCGGCGAGCTCGAGGAGAAGCTGCCCGCGGGCCGCTTCGCGCGGGTCCACCGTTCCTACCTCGTCAACCTGAGCAAGGTCGCGGGTGTGCGCCGGCCCTCGCCGGACCGGTTGTGCCTGCAGCTCGCCGACGCGCAGAAGACGGAGCTCGACGTCGCGCGCCGCCAGGCGCGGCAATTGCGCGAGCGGCTCGGCTTCTAGCTGCGAACCAGGTACCGATGCGCTGCCTGATCGCCGCGGCGGGTTCACCGTTTAGGCTACGCGGATGCCTTCCGTGACGGGTCGCGGCAAGCTGCTCCTCTCCGAAGCGTGGTGGTCGCTCGGCGCGAACCTGGCGACGACCATCGCCGCCACGATGACGGTGTTGATCGGGATGTTCCTGCTGGGGCTCTTCATCGCGCTCGGTACGTGGACCGTCTCGTGGTCGAACCACGTGAAGCGCGAGCTCGTCGTCAAGGTCGACTTCAGGCGCGACGCGACCCGGGCGCAGGAATCGGATTACGCCAGGCAACTGCAGTCGAACCCGTACGTAAAGGGTGGTGGCATCCACTACGTCTCGAAGGAAGTCGGGCTGCGCCAGATGGAGAAGCAGTACCCGGGTCTTGCGCAGGGTCTCGCCGAGAACCCGTTGCCCGACCGGCTGGAACTGACACCGAACACGCCGGAGAACGTCGACAAGCTCTACGCATCGATCACCGGGACGCACAAGTCGGCGTCGGTCCACAGCGTGATCGACGGCAAGCGAACCTCGCACCGAATCCTCCAGGTCGCGCACGCGATCGAGATCGTGTTCGTGCTTGCGACGTTGGTGCTCGTCGCCTCGTCGATCCTGCTGATCTCGAACACCATTCGGCTGTCGATCTTCTCGCGACGCCGCGAGATCGAGGTGATGAAGCTCGTGGGTGCGACGAACTGGTTCGTCCGCGGCCCGTTCATGCTCGAAGGGCTGATCTGCGGCATGCTCGGATCGGTGCTTGCGGTGCTCCTCCTCGTGCTTGGCAAGACGTTCGCCTTGCCCGCGATCGTGCCGAAGCTGTCAGGCGATCCCGATGTGCACGCGCTGGCGTTCCCGGTCCTCGCGCTCGTGCTGCTGGCCACCGGCCTCGGGCTCGGCGCCGTCGGCTCTGGACTGACGATCCGCCGCTTCCTCAAGGTCTAGCCCCGCGGTGCAATCGCGGCTCACGCTGACGCGGCAGGAGATCCTGGCGTTCCGGCGCCGGATCGGCGGGCTCGACGAACGCGTGCCGCTGGGCCCGGAGTCGCTGCGGAGAGCGGCGTGGGCGGGTCTGCAGGACAGCATGCCGCGGGCCGCGCTGCTCTCGTTGCACGCGCGCGTCGACGGAGTCGAGCCCTCGACGTGGGAGCATTCTTCGCTCGTCCAGCTTTGGGGCCCTCGCTACAGCGTCTACGTCGTCGCGGAGCGCGACTTTGCGCTCTTCTCGCTCGGTCGCCTCCCCGACAACGCCAAGGGCCGGGAGCGGGCCGAGCACATGGCCGAGCGGTTGCACGCTCACCTCGACGGCCGGCGGATGACCGACCGCGAGGCCGCAGGCACGCTCGGCGTCGGCTACGCGGTCCGGTACGCCGCGACCACGGGGACCGTCGCGATTCGCTGGGAAGGCGCGCGAGCCCCGACTATCTGGTCCGTCGTCGCTGCCGACATCGACCCGGCCGACGCGTGCGGGGAGCTTGCTCGACGCTATCTCCGCATCTTTGGACCGGCCACGGCCGACGGCTTCTCGCGCTGGGCCGGCATCTCCCGCCGGGCGGGCGCCGCCGCGTTTGCGTCGCTCGAGGGATCGCTGCTGTCGGTCCGGACGCCACTCGGCGACGAGTGGCTGCTCGCGGAGGACGAGCCCACGCTGCGCGCTGCGGAGACGGCTCCCGCTCCTGCGCGACTGCTGCCGAGCGGCGACGCCTACTTCCTGCTCGACGGAGCAGAGCGCGAGCTCCTCGTCCCGCGTGCGGCGGAGCGGCAGCGCCTCTGGACGTCTCGTGTGTGGCCTGGCGCGCTGCTGGTCGACGGCGAGATCCGCGGCACTTGGAGACGCGCGCAGCACACCGTGCGGATCGACGCGTGGACGCGGCTCGCACGGGGAACGCGCGATGCGGTCGAGGCCGAGGTGAGCGCGCTCCCGCTGCCCGGCCTCGACCGGCCGATCGACGCGGTCTGGAATTAGAGCTGCCGCAACAGCTGGACGAACGCGTCCGTCGAACCGACGATCACGTCGGCTCGTTCGCCGAGCTCCGAGGGGCCCTCTGAGGAGACGACCGCGACGCGAACGGCCGCCTCGAGCCCGTCGAGCGCGTCGAAGCCGTCGAGGTCGGTCGTATCGTCGCCCGCGTAGAGCGCGCGGTGCAGCCCGCTCTCGTCGAGCAGGTGCCGGACGGCGGTGCCCTTCGAGGCATGCACCGGTGGCAAGACCTCCAGCACGAGCCGCCCCCAGCGCGTGCGCAGTCCCTCCACGAACGCGGCCTTGGCAATCGCCTCCAGCTCGATCCGCGCTGCGGTCTCGTCCGGGGCCTGCCGGTAGTGGAAGGCCGCGGTCAGCGGCTTCGACTCCTGCCACGGCCAGGGATGGGAGCGCGCGAACGCATGAACCTGGTCGGCCCACTTGCCCGCAGCCGGGTCGAGCTCGAGGCCGTGCTGGCCGACGTAGCGCAGGCCGTCGACGCCGACGATCGTCCGAGCGACGTCGCCGGTGCGACCGGTGATGCACGCGACGAGGCCGTAGCGCCCGGCGAGCCGCTCGAGCTCAACGCGCGTCTCCGGCGGGACCGACGAGTCCTCGGGCCGGGGCACGATCGGCGCGAGCACGCCGTCGACGTCGAGAAACAGCGCAGCCTGCGCGGGCTCGGCGGCAATCAGGGCGAGCGGTTCCACCCCGCGTAGAGTACGAAACGTGTCGAAGCTGGTTGCGATCGGGCTCGTCGCAGGCTTCTTCGGCGCGATCTTCGGTGTCGGCGGCGGGATCGTCATCGTGCCGCTGCTCGCGCTCCTGCTTGCGTTCGACCCACGCCGCGCGGCGGCGACCTCGCTTGCGGCAATCCTCATCTCGTCCATTGCGGGATCGGTCACGTACGCATTTCACGGAGACGTGAAGCCCGGCGCTGCGGCGCTCGTCGGCATCCCGGCGATGTTCGGCGTCCTGCTCGGGACGACGGTGCAGCAGCGGATCCCCGTGCAGCGCCTCACCTACGGGTTCGCGTTGCTGCTCGCCGCCGTCGGAGTGCGGCTGCTCGTATGACGATCGCGCTCGTGATCCTGATCGGAGCCGTCGGCGGCGTGCTGGCGGGGCTCTTCGGCGTCGGCGGCGGCATCCTCTTCGTGCCGACACTCGCGCTCGTGCTCGGCCTGACCCAGCTGCACGCCGAGGCCTCGTCGCTGCTCGCGATCCTCCCGACCGCGATTGTCGGCACCTTGCGGCAGCGGCGCTACGGCAACGTCGATTTCCGTGCGGCCGCGGTGATCGGGATCGCCTCGATCGCCGGCGTCCAGGGCGGTGTGCTCGTCGCGGAATCCCTGCCGGACAGCACCTTGCGGAAGCTCTTCGGCGTTCTCCTACTGATCGTGTCCGCACAAATCGTCTGGCGGGCACGGCAGAGATCGTGAACACTTCAAGCAGATGACCGAGCGCGACGACAACATCTGGATTCCGCTCGTCGACGAGCCGATCGGCTCGATCGTGGAGCAGCTCCAGGCGGAAAACCCGGAGATCGACGAGCTCGTCTCGAGCCCGCACAAGATCCTCGCGTTCCGCACGTTCGCCTACATCCGCATCGGCCTGCTGCTCGGCCAGCTGCTCGTCGACAACGACGTGCCGGAGTACGACGGGACCGAGACATGGATCGAGACGCTGCTGCGCGACCCGCAGCACAAGGACGCCGTCGTGCGCGAGCTGCGCGCCGTCGCAGAGGAAGTCGCGGCCGATCCTCGCTACGCGGGCGAAGAGCCCGTCGGCCCCGACGACGAGGCGCGCGACCGCTTCCGCGAGTTCGCCCGCAAGCAGCTCGGGTAGCCACTAAGCCTGGCATCATCAGGTCACGGTGCGCCGTCGCCTCGCGCTGTTACTGCCCCTTGCGCTGCTCACCTTCGGGTCGGCCGGCGCCGAGGGGCCCTCGCACGCCCCGGGTGCGGCCGCCACCGCCTGGGCGATCAAGATCTCGCCGCCCGCGGCAACCGCCGTCACGACACCGGTGATCGTCTCGCCGCCTGCTGCGACGCCGGCGGCCGGAGGGCAGTTCTCGTATCCCGCCGACGGCTCGGTCGTCTCGGCGCAGTCGACGACCGCCAGCGCGACGACCACCGTCGAGACCAACGCGTCCGCGCAGGCTGAGAGCGCGGTGACCACGCTCTCGCTGTTCAAGGGGGAGATCACCGCCGACGCGGTCACCGCCCGCGCTTCGGCGGGCACCGGCTACTCCGGCGCCGGCGGGAACGCGGACGGGAGCAGCGTCGCGAACCTCGAGGTCGAAGGCCAGCCCGTCGCCGCCGGCGTGTCCAAGGTGGCGCTCGGCGACTGGGGGCAGCTGACGATCGGCAGCCAGGCGGTCGACCGCAGCGCACCGAACGGCGCGCGTGGCTACCAGGGCTTCATCACCGAGCTCGACGTGCGCTTGACGGCCGACCACGGCGGCCTGCCGGCCGCGAGCGAGATCCAGATCGGCTACGCCGAGGCCGCCGCCCAGACCGCGCCGCCGGCGACGCAGACCGACACGACGCAGACAACGGAGACGGTGCCGACGACCGTCGAGGATCCTTCCGCCGGCGACGCGCCACGGCTGCGCCCGCAGCAGAACGGCGGTCCCAAGGCGAACTCCGGGCCGCTGCACCTGCACCCGAAGCTGACGGCCGGCCACTACGTCTTCCCGGTCTACGGCCCGTCGTCGTACATCGACACGTTCGGCGCCGCCCGCTCCGACGTCACCTACCACCACGGCGACGACATCTTCGGCCAACTCGGGCAGCCGCTCGTCGCGGTCACCGACGGCACGGTCTTCTCCGTCGGCTGGAACAAGATCGGCGGCAACCGCCTCTGGATCCTCGACGCGCAGGGGAACCAGTTCTATTACGCGCACCTGTCCGCGTTCTCGACGGCGGCGACGAACGGCGCGCACGTGAAGGCCGGCCAGGTCGTCGGGTTCATGGGCGACACCGGTGACGCCGAGGGCACGCCGTACCACCTGCACTTCGAAGTGCACCCCGTGTCGCTGCTCTACCTCGGCTACGACGGCGCCGTCGACCCGACGCCGTACCTCGACGCGTGGAAGCACCAGAAGGACCTGCCGTTCCCGGTCGCCGCGGGCTGGGCGCCGGCGGTCCCCGGCGGCCCCGCGGCGCCCGAGCCCGGCGCGATCCTCCTCGGGATGAACGACATCTCGACGGCCGACGGGCTCGATCCGAGCTCGCTCGACCGTGCGCTCACGCCGCTGAAAGCCTCAGCGCTGATGCAGACGCTCGTCCCGACCGTTCCTGCGCCGACGACCGACCTCGGCCGCGGCTAACTCTTCCTAGGACTTGCCTCCGTTCGACGACGGATAGTCGCCGCCGAACTCATCGTCTCCGCCGGCGATCATCTCCTTGACCCACTTGCGTGTCTCGGGTCCCGTGACCGGGTTGAAGAGGATGCCGAGCGCGATGCCGGCGACGAGCAGCGTCGTGTTGCGTCCGCCGTGGCTCTTCTTGCCCTGCAGCCGGTCGGCGGCGTTCCGGAGATCGTCGACCGCGTCCTTCAGCTTGTCGCGGATGTCCTCGTCGGTGGCGACGCGTGTGGCCAGCGTGACCGCGCCGCGGCCGCCGATCAGCTCGCTGTAGAGGTCCTTCGCGGTGGCGAAAGCACTCATGACGTCCTCGCGCAGCTTGTCGTCGTTCATCGCCCGTTCGACGTAGGGTTTGACGTTCCCCGCTGCGTCGTAGACCTTGTCCTTTGTGTTGGCCATGATCGCTCGATCCTTTCGCCTCTTTGTCGCGCGCCTGATACCCCGGGCCTTCCGAGGCAAACACGCGCTCTTGGTGGCTGTCCTCATCCTCGCAGGCTGTGGGGGGTCTGGGGCGCCGAAGGTGCAATCGCAGGTCGTGAAGGGCTCCGGTTTCAGCTTCCAGGCGCCCGTCGGCTGGCAGATCGCACACTCGGCCTCCGGCACGGCCGCCTCTCGCGACTCGGAGCTCGTCCAGGTCGCGACGTTCCCGCTCGTCCATCCCTACACGAGCGCGTTGTTCGATCGCGTCGCGGGTGAGCTCACCGTGCGCATGAAAGCGGTCGTGCAGGAGACGGGGGGAACGCTGTCCGGCACGAAGACCGTGACCGCCGGCGGTGTGCGGTCGCATCTCTACGAGGTGAAGGTCGACGGGCACGTCGACGAGTACACGTTCGTGCTGATCGGGAAGCGCGAGTACCAGCTGCTCTGCCGTCACCGCACGTCGTCGTCGGACGCGTTCTGCGCCGACTTGCTTACGAGCTTCCAGCCGACATAGCCGCCTGGCGCTCGATGCTCTGAGCAGCGCGTGGCCGCGCCCGCCGCCTGCCGTCGAACGCGGCGGCGAAGACGTCCTCGATCGTGTCTGCCGGGATGAACTCGATCGCCGCCCGCGCTTCGGGCGGCAGCTCTTCGAGATCCGGTTCGTTCTCGCGCGGGAAGATGATGCGCTTGAGCCCCGCCCGCTGCGCGGCGAGCGACTTCTCTCGTAGCCCCCCGATCGGCAGCACCTGTCCGGTGAGCGTGATCTCGCCGGTCATGCCGACGTCGTCCGCCACCGGCTCCCCGCGTACGAGCGACGCGAGCGCAGTCGCCATCGTCACGCCGGCCGACGGGCCGTCTTTCGGCACGGCCCCGGCCGGGACGTGGATGTGGATGTCATGCGTCGCGAACCAGTCGTCGGAGAGCCCCATCTCGGCCGTGTGCGACCGCACCCACGAGAGCGCCGCCTGCGCCGATTCCTGCATCACCTCTCCGAGCTGCCCCGTGATCTGGAGCTTGCCCTCGCCGGGATACGCCGTCGCCTCGATGAAGAGCACGTCGCCGCCGGCGGCGGTGTAGGCGAGGCCGGTCGCAACACCGGGGTCAGAGGTGCGCTTCCGCACCTCACCGGAGAAGTGCCGCGCGCCGAGCCACTCGCGCAGGCGCGCGGCGTCGACGCGGATCTTCTGCGCACGGCCCTTTGCGACCTGCGTGGCCGCCTTGCGGCAGATGTCCGCCAGCCGCCGCTCGAGGTTGCGCACGCCGGCCTCGCGCGTGTACTCGCGGATCACGGTGCGCAGCACCTTGTCGGAGAGCGTCAGCTGCGAGCGCTGCAGGCCGTGCTGCTCGAGCTGTTTCGGCAACAGATAGCGCTTCGCGATCCCGAGCTTCTCGTCCTCGGTGTAGCCCGACAGCTGGATCACGTCCATCCGGTCGAGCAGCGGGCCCGGGATCGTGTCGAGCGTGTTCGCCGTGCAGATGAACAGCACCTTCGACAGGTCGAACGCAAGGTCGAGGTAGTGGTCGCGGAACGTGCGGTTCTGCTCGGGGTCGAGCACCTCGAGCATCGCGCTCGCCGGGTCGCCGCGCCAGTCGTTGCCCATCTTGTCGATCTCGTCGATCAGCACGAGGGGATTCGCGGACTCCGCGTCGCGGAGCGAGCGGATGATCGAGCCCGGCATCGAGCCGATGTACGTGCGGCGGTGGCCCCGGATCTCGGACTCGTCGCGCACGCCGCCGACGGAAAGACGCATGAACTTGCGGCCGAGCGCGTTCGCGATCGAGTGGCCGAGCGACGTCTTACCGACGCCGGGCGGGCCGACGAAGCAGAGAATCTGGCCGGAGACCTCGCCGCGCAGCTTCGCCACCGCGAGGTACTCGATGATCCGCTCTTTCACCTTCTCCAGGTCGAAGTGATCGGTGTCGAGCACCTTCCGCGCGTTGTCGAGGTCGAGATTGTCCGTCGTGGTCGCCGTCCACGGCACCGTGAGGATCCACTCGAGGTACGTGCGGATGACGCCGTACTCCGCAGCCGCCGGAGGCAGCCTCTCGAGCCGCTGCAGCTCGCGGTCGGCCGCCTTGCGCACCTCTTCGGGCAGCTCGCCGAGCGCGTCGAGCCGCTCGCGCAGCTCGTCGATCTCGGCCTGCTCGGGGTCGTCCTCGCCGAGCTCCTGCTGGATCGCCTTCATCTGCTGGCGCAGGAAGTACTCGCGCTGGCCCTTCTCCATCTCCGACTGCACCTGCGACTGGATCTTCGACCCGAGCTCGAACACCTCCAGCTCGCGATTCAGGATCGCCGAGACGTTGCGCAGCCGTAGCTCGACGTTCACCTCCTCGAGGATCTCCTGGCGCTCCTCGGTCTTGATCGTGCGCAGCGTGGACGCGACGAGGTGGCAGAGCGCGCTCGGGTCGTCGACGTTGGCCGCGGCGAGCTGCAGCTCCTCCGGCAGGTACGGCGCGAGCCCGATGATGCGCGCGAACAGGCCCTGCACGTTGCGCGTCAGCGCCTCGAGCTCGGGCGTCTCCTCGAGCACGTCAGGGAGGGCGCTGAACTCGCCGAGCAGATACGGGTCGACGTCGAGGCGGTGCTCGAGCTTGATGCGCTCGATGCCCTGCACGAGGATGCGCAGCGTCCCGTCGGGGACCTTGATCATCTTGTGCACGAGCGCGACCGTGCCGATCCCGTAGATGTCGTCCCAGCCCGGCGACTCGAGCGAGCTGTCCTTCGCCGTGATCAGCGCCAGCAGCCGGTCGCCCGCGACGACGTCGTCGATCAGCCGCACCGAGCGCTCCTGCCCGATCGCGAGCGGCGACATCGACTGTGGGAAGACGACCGTCTCCTTCAGCGGCAACACCGGCAGCGCCGTCGGGAACTCCAGCTGGTGCGCCTCCGGCTCAGCCAGATCGAAATTGAGGTCCGTCATAGCCGCTCCACCGTGATCCGGTAGCGCCCGGCCGGCGGCGCGTGCTCGACCACCGGCAGCTCGATCGTCAGCACGCCGTGCTCGAAGCGGGCGGTGGCGTGCTCCGGGTCGACGTCCTCGACGAGCCGCACCTGCCGCTGGAAGGGGCCGTACTCGATCTCCATCTGCTGGTAGACGCGCCCCGGCAGCTGTGGCCGCTTCCGCTCGCCCGCGACCACGAGCAGACGCTCGCCCGCGACGACGCGAACGGACTGCGCGTCCACGCCGGGCAGCTCGACGACCACGGTCAGGACATGCGGGTCGTCCGTGTGGAAGCAGTCCACGTTGGGCCGGAACCCGTGGCGGAGCCCGGAGAAGCGCGGCACTTGCCAGAGGTCTGCGAACAGCTCCTCGATCTCCTCCTGCAGCTTGTCGACGTCCCTGCGTGCCATCTGCCTCGAACGGTACCCCGTAGAGCCCGGATGTATCCGTCCGACGCAGGGCGGACGATGCGCCCGTGGACGTCGTGCATCCGCGCTGGGCCGCCTGGACCTTCCTGATCTATGCAGGCGGAGCTGTCGTCCTCGGCGCCGCCACCGGGTGGCTCCAGTACGCCGCCGCCCGGTCGGGCTCGTTCGGCTACGCGGCCTGGTCGCTGCTCGTGCTGGCGCTGCTCGCCGTCGTCGCCGGGTGGTTCCGGAGCACCGACCACCCCGTCGCCGCGGGCATCTTCGCGTTCGTCGCCCTGATCGCGTTCGTCGCCCTCCTCGCCGCGCTCTGGAAGTGGTTCGGCTGGAGCTCGCCCACGTCGTCTTCGTCCGGGCTCCGCGGCTTTCACCCCGCGCAGCTCCTGCTCGAGCTGCTCTGGCTGGTCGCCGCGCTGGCCGCCCTACGCAGGTTCCGCTTCCCGCTGATCGCGGCGCAGGCCGTCCTCGCGGGCTGGATCGTCGTCACCGACGTGCTCTCGAACGGCGGCAGCTGGTCGGCGGTCGTGACGCTCTTCGTCGGTCTCGTCTACCTCGCGGTCGCACTCGCGGTCGACGGCGGGCCGAGAAGGCCGTACGGCTTCTGGCTCCATCTCGGCTCCGGGCTGCTGATCGGCGGCAGCCTGCTCTGGTTCTGGCACGGCGGCAACGTCGAGTGGACGCTCATCGTGATCGCCTCGCTCGTCTACGTGCAGTTCGCGCAGGCCGTCGGCCGCTCGAGCTGGGCGGTGCTCGGCGCTGTCGGCCTGCTGATCGCGACGACCCACTTCACGCTCGAGTGGACGCACGTGCAGTTCTTCTTCGTCAACGGCGGCCACGGCACGGCTCGTGCCTGGGTGCCGCCGCTCGTCTTCACGTGCTTGGGCTTCGTGCTAGTCGCGCTCGGTCTCCGTAGCGCGCGCCGCGGCGGACACGTCGGCCCAGAGCTGACGTAGCTGCGCCGCGACGAACGCCGCGTCTCCGCGCTCGGTTCCGGTGAGCGCCTGGGCGGCCCGCTCGAGCGGTGGCCCGGGGTCGGCCCCTTGCAGTGCACGGTCAGCGGCGTCGGCGAGATCTCGCGTGGCCGCTGCGAGCGTCTCCGAGTGCACCGCCAGGTCGGCGACGTCGCGGGCGATCGAGCGCGTGTGCCGGAAGAGCCGTGCCGCGAGATTGATCCGGTCCTCGAGCTCGAGCACCAGCGGCCGGTCGCGGCGCCGAAGCGGGCTCAGTTGCAGCGCACGCCGCGCCGGTTCCAGCTCGAACACCTCACGGACGGCCTCCCGTGAGTGCGTCCGCACGTCGTCGAGCTGTGCGCCGGAGACGCCGCCGCCCGTGGCCAGGCTGGTCGCCAGCTCGGCCAGGTCGCCGGCCAGCTGCTGGCGCAGCCGTTCGAGGCGATGACGCAGCTCGCGGACCGGGTCCGGCGGCCACAGGAGCGCGGCGACCAGCACCGAGATGACCGCGCCGATTGCCGTCTCCCACAAGCGCGCGATGCCGGCTTGCGAGGAGTCGGCGACGCCGATCACGAACAATGCGCTGATTGCGGCCTGGGTGTTCGGGCGCGCGCCGATCCGGAGCGCGATCCCGACTGCCGTGCCGACTGCGAGTGCGAGCGCGACCGCAACCGTGCTCGTGACCGAGACGTGCACGATCGCGATGCCGATCCCGACGCCGACGAAGACCCCGAGCATGCGCGCGAGCGAGACGCTGAGCGCGCTGAACGGATCGCCGCTCATCGAGACGAGCGGGACGAGCACTGCGAAGATCGGCCGATGCGCGCCGAGCGCGCTCGACACCCACCAGGCGAGTGTCCCGGCGAGCGTCATCTTCAGGGCAAGGCGCAGCTCCTGGACGAGGTCGCGGCCGGCGACGAGCCGGCGCACGGCGCTCACTGCCCGGGCGGGAGGCGCGCGAGGATCGCCTCGGCCATGCGCCGGTTCGCCTCGTCGACCATCTCGCCGTCCAACCGCGCCACGCCCGCGACCTCGAGGATGGGGCGGGCCCGCTCGACCTCCGCGGCGGTCGGCGCGTAGATCTCGTCGCAGATCGCAACCTGCGCGGGGTGGATGCACCACTTGCCGTCGTAGCCGAAGCCGCGTGAACGCTGCGCCGACGCCCGCAGTCCCGCTTCGTCGCCGAGGACGACGAACGGCCCGTCGATCGCTGCGAGCCCGAAGGCGCGCGCGGCCACGACGATCCGGGCGAGCGCGTAGTCGACGTGCGCCCCGTCGCCGATCGTCAGCTCGGGCACGCCGAGGGACGCTGCCAGGTCACCCGGGCCGAGCACGAGCGCCTCGAGACCGGGTGCGGCCGCGATCCGCTCGCACTCGACGAGCCCGCGCGCCGTCTCGATCTGCGCCTCGGCCGGTACGGGGAGGCCTGCGAGCTCGTCCGG
>Ga0265338_10006149_pt1 | contig 15408 bp, 12 predicted proteins | sample 42126metaG_FD_193579 | JGI IMG/M metagenome (GOLD analysis project Ga0265338, IMG submission 193579) | Rhizosphere microbial communities from Carex aquatilis grown in University of Washington, Seatle, WA, United States - 4-21-26 metaG | ecosystem: Host-associated > Plants > Roots > Rhizosphere... | reverse complement strand
CGCGTCGACCTGTCGCGCGGGCGGCTGGAGACGATGCTCAAGGTGCTCGACGTGGACGGCGCGGTATCCCGCACCGCCGGCGGCTGGCTGGCCACCGGACTTCCGTGGGAGTACGACGGCGAGCGCTATGAGCGGGTGGCCGCGGAGCGGTCACGCGAGCAGCAGGCGATGCTCGCCTACCAGGTGGCCGAAGGGTGCCGGATGGAGTTCCTGCGGCGCGAGCTCGATGATCCGGCTGCTGTTCCGTGCGGGCGGTGCGACAACTGCACCGGCGCGCGCTGGTCCTTGGAGGTGGTGCCGTCCGGCGTGGCGGCGGCGCAAGACCGGCTCGCCCGGCCCGGCGTCTCGGTCGAGCCGCGGAAGATGTGGCCGACCGGCATGAAGGAACTCGGCATCGACGGCGCCTCGGGGAAGATCCCGGCTTCCCGGCTGGCCGAGCCCGGTCGAGCGCTCGGGCGGCTGACCGACGTGGGCTGGGGTGGTACCTTGCGCGCCTTGTTCGCTGAGGGCGCGCCAGACGAGCCGGTCACCGGGCAGCTCACCGATGCGGTGGTCAAGGTGCTTGCGGCGTGGGACTGGTCTTCGCGGCCGACCTCTGTGGTGACGCTGCCGTCCCGTACGCGGCCGGTGCTGGTGGAGAGCCTGGGCCAGCGGATCGCCGACATCGGGCGCCTTTCCTACCTTGGCGCGCTCGACTATGCCACGGCCGACGGGCCTGGTCCACGGCGGCATAACAGCGCGCAGCGGCTGGCTTCCCTGTGGCGCGCTCTTGTTGTGCCCGACTCGCTTCGCGAGGCGCTTTCCGCGGCGGACGGGCCGGTGCTGCTCGTCGACGACCAGATCGACAGCGGCTGGACCATGACGGTCGCGGCGGCGCTGCTGCGCGACGCGGGCGCCCCCGCGGTCCTCCCGCTGGCTCTTGCCGTCACCGCGGGCTAGGTCGACTAGTCTCCGGTGGGTGAGAGTGGCCCTGCTGCGTCGCCGCAAAGCCCGGGACTACTGTGAACGGTCGCTGCGCCTCTCAAGGGAGGGGTACCACGAGGAGGCCCTGGCGGCTGCGAGCCGAGCTATCCGGATTGCGCCGCAGCACGCGCTGGCGCATCATCTGCGCGGCTCCGCCTTGTCCGACCTCGGACGGCACGCCGAGGCACTGGACTCATTCCGCCAGGCGCTCGCGCTCGATCCAGCGCTGATTGTTGTCCACTCCAAGATCGCCCTTGAACTGGAGTTCCTCGACCGGAACGCCGAAGCGCTCGACGTGTATACCGAGGTTCTGCAGAGCGAGCCCGGCATGGGGCCGTTCTACTTCTACCGGGCCCGCGTACTGCGCACACTCGGCAGGTACGAGGAGGCACTCGCCGACTATGACCAAGCGCTCCGACTCGGGCCGCGGATGGCGAACACCCGCGAGGAGAAGGGGATCACTCTGGCTCTCGCGGGGCGGTACCACGACGCATTGGGCGAGTTGGAGGCGGCCGCTGAGGCCACAATGCGCCAGTCAACCGGCAGGGCGTGTGTATGGCAGGGGGCGATTGCCTGGCATCGAGATAATCCTCGCGAAGCGCGCCGTCTGTTTGAGCAGGCTAAAGACAAACCAATGGGGAACAACCCGCGCGAGTCCGCGAACCTGCGGGCCATAGTGTCCTGCGCGCTAGGTGACGCCGAAGACGCGGCAGACTTCCTCCGTGCCGAAGCAGACCCACTGGACCCGGCAACCCGGGCCCAGATCGGCGGGTTGTACGACCTGCTGAGCGACCCGCCGATGCCGGGTATCGATGGGCTACGGGGCATCGTCCTCGGTTTATCCAAACCGAGGACGATGCGCTTGCGATCACGTCTGAACAAAACAGCGAATTCAGGCGACGTAAGGATCCGCGCCGGTCTCGCTGACCATCGGGCGGCCCGCGACGGCCCAGCCGGTCATGCCATCGGCCACGTTGACGGTCTTCCACCCGGCGCCGGCCAGGGCCTGGGCGGCATAGGCGGACCGGGTGCCGGACCGGCAGATTACGTACACCTCGCGGTCTTGCGGGATCTCTCCCGCCCGCGCAGCGATCGCGCCAACGGGGATATGCATGGCCTCAGGGGCGTGCCCGGCGGCCCACTCGTCATCTTCGCGCACGTCGAGTAGGTAGACCTCAGCCGGCAGGTCTGTCGACATGACCGAGGGGCTGTCATCGTCGGAGTGAAACATGGTCGTTCTCCTTGCCGCACAGGGAGCGGAAATCTGGGACGGAGCGTCCGTGGCACCTGCGGCAGCACGGTCCGTGCGCGATAGCGTACCGCCAGGCGACGCGGCGGATGAGCTTGACTGCCGCTAATCGATACCGGCAGTGCCGGTGAGCGAGAAAACACGCCAGCCCGCGCTGCGCCAAGCCGCGGTGCTGATCCCCTGGCAGGCGTCCACCACGACGGTCCCCCGCGCGACGTAGGCGATCTCGGCCGGGTCCACCTGCGCGAACTCCGGCCACGCGGTGAGCACGACGACCACGTCCGCGTCCGCCGCCGCGCTGGTCACGGATTCCGCGTAGCCGAGTTCGGGGTAGCTCGCCATTGCGTTCCCGCTGCCCATCGGGTCGTAGACGGTGACCGTGGCGCCAAGCGAGCGCAGCCGGCTGGCGACGAGCAACGCGGCTGAGTCTCGTACGTCGTCGGTGCCGGCCTTGAACGTGGCACCCAAGACCGCCACCCGGTGTCCGGCGACTCCGGCTCCTTCAACGGATTCCTCGATGAGCGCGACCGTCTGACGGGCGCGCGCTACGTTGACCTCGTCCACGGCGGTGAGCATGGTCACGGCGTTCCGCACGCCGATTTCGCGCGCGAACGCGCCGAGACCCCGGACGTCCTTGGGCAGGCAGGCGCCACCGTAACCCACGCCGGCGCGGAGGAAGGCCATGCCGATCCTCGGGTCCATGCCGAGCGCGGCCGCTAGCGCCTTGACGTCCCCGCCCGTGGCGGCGCAGATGTCGGCCATCGCGTTGATGAACGAGATCTTCGTCGCGAGGAACGCGTTGGCCGCGCCCTTCACAAGCTCGGCCGTCGGGAGGTCAGTCACCATGAGCGGTATACCCGAGTCGGTCAGCGGCTGGTAGACCTCCCTGACCGGTTCAGCGGCGGAAGCGCGGGCGGCGCCCACCACGATCCGGTCCGGCCGCAGCGTGTCCTCAACGGCGTACCCTTCCCGCAGGAATTCCGGATTCCACACCACCTTGACGTCGGCCTGCCCCGGCCGCAGGAGCTCACGCGCCATGTCCTGGAGCCGGGCGGCCGTCCCTGGCGGCACCGTTGACTTTCCGACGATCAGCTGCTCACCGTGTAGGTGCGGTACCAGGGCACGCACCGCCGCGTGCAGCTGGGACAAGTCGTAGGTGCCGTCCGCCTGACCGGGCGTAGCCACTCCGATGAAGTGAACCGCGGCGAACTCGGCGGCCTCAGCGAAGTCGGTGGTGAACCGGAGCCGCCCGGCCTCGATCGCCTCGGCAAGCAACGGGTCGAGGTCTGGCTCGTGAAACCAGCCCTTGCCCGAGTTGAGCACGGCGACCTTGCTGTCATCGATGTCCACCCCGATGACATCATGCCCGATAGACGCCATGCAGGCGGCGTGCGTGGCACCAAGGTGGCCGCAGCCGATTACCGATATCCTCATTGAGTTATCGCTCCTTAGCCGCGCACGTAGCGACGCAGCCGGAATGGCATCATGGCGGACTCAAGCTGCACCTTGAAGGTCATCTTGGATTCGCCCGCTTCGCGCTCGGCGAAGTGGATCGGCAGTTCGACGACCTTCAGCCCGCGCAGCCGAGCCCGGTAGTTCATCTCAACCTGGAAGCTGTAGCCGTTGCTCCGCACGCTTCCAAGGCCGATCGACTGCAGCGCGGCCGACCGCCAGATCTTGTAGCCTGCGGTCACGTCCCTGATGCCGAGGCGGAGCAGCACCCGCACATACACGTTGGCGAATGCCGATAGCGCCCTCCGGTACCAGGCCCAGTCGCTGGCCGTGCTCGCACCGACGACGTACCGTGAGCCGATCACCACGTCGGCATCCGCGGAAAGCAGCGTGCCGAGCATTCCCGGCAGGTACTCCGGGCTGTGCGACAGGTCAGCGTCCATCTGCACGACGAACTCCGCCCCGGCCGCCATCGCCCGCGTCATGCCGACGACGTAGGCACGACCGAGCCCTTCCTTGCCCTGCCGGTGCACCACTTCCACGCGGTTCCTGCCGTACTGATCGGCCAGCCGCTCTGCCAGTTCCCCCGTCCCGTCAGGCGAGTTGTCATCGACAACCAGGACCCTCAGTGCCGAAAGCGGCAGCCCCATCAGCACCTCCGTAATCTTCGGCAGGTTGGCCGCCTCCTGATAGGTCGGCAGCACCACGGCAACCTCAGCCGACCGCCACGGCTCAGGAAGGTCCACGCCCCTGCTTATGTCCCGCGTTATTTCCCGCTCATTAATACTCATTTCCCGCTCCCAGTTAAGCCGCCGATAGCTCATTCCTGCATTTGCGTTAACCCTTAATGATGCTTGCGCACTTGGAAATGGCCACTGCGCCGCTCCTACCCTCGAACGTCGACAGGGAAGAAGCGGGGTGAGTCACCGGATAGTCGGCGAGGTCAACCTTCCAGAAGAAGATCCCGCGCAGGTGAAACCGCTTGACGGTCTCGCAGCCGGCCATGAACCAGTTGTACTGAATGGCTTCATCAAGCGGGCCGATTCTTCCCAGGTTTGGCGGGTCGGCATAGGCGCCAAAGCGCGCCTCGATACCCGTCTCCTGGATGGCGGTCCTGCGCAGCAGCGAGCTCGGCATCTCCGCGAAGTACGCCTCATATACCGATGCGACCGTGGCCAGCGGCGCGGATGATGCCGCCCGCAGCGGCTCGTACATGTCCACGCCGGTCAACTCCGTCGGAGGGAGCTCGGTAACCGGCGGGAAGTACTTGTACTGGTTCTGCGTGTAACTGATCTGGCCCGAGAATACCTGGGCGCACTTGGCCAGGAAGGCCGACCATTGCGGATCCGGAGTCAGGTCGTTCATCTCGGTGCCGACGACGTATTCGTTGATGTGGTACTGCTGCGCGACCTTCAGGTAGGGCAGGTTGGCCTCGTAGTAGCTGTTGAACCATGCGTCCGGGTCGATAGGCTTGATCTTGCCCTCCCAGTTATTGCCCGCGATCTCCACGAATAGCATGGGCCGGTACTCCACGTACAGCCCGTCCCGCTGCGCGATTCGGGTCAGGATGGCGATGTTCGACGCGGGCAGCGTATCGGCCTGACTGGTGACCACCGAATCGCTGGAGTCGGTGGTCGTGTACAAATTCCACACGAGATCGACGGCACTCGCGTGCAGGTTGTTCTTGATGTAGGCGAGGGTGCGCTCCCCGTCCGCCGTGGTCTGCGCCGTCGTGTAGTTGTGGACGGCGTACAGGTTCACGCCAACCACAGGACCCTTCGATCCGATGGTCACGGCATCTGGCGATTCGGTAGCCGCCACGCCGGCCTTGGCCTGCTGCGGCACGACTGTCCCCGTCTGGCCAGGAGCAGTCGGGGCGCCGGCCTGAATGGGGGAAATTGAGCAAGCGGTCACTACCCACGCCAAGGCGATGGCGGCAACGACGAGTTTGTTCACTGCCATGTCGCTACTTCCCCGGCGAGAGTTTCCAGACGGTGGCAGTGCCGACGGCGCCACTGAACGAGGTAACCGTGATGGCCCCCTTCATGATCTGGTAGAAGGAGGCGTCGCCCTGGTCGAAGCTGGACTGCAAGTAGGTCTGCCAGGTGATGGCGTAGGTCGCATGGCCGACGCAGGCGCCCGATTTCTCAACCGTGCACCAACGCTGCTGTATCAGGTCCCCGATCGACTGCTCCGTGACCACGATCGCGTTCGAAGGGATGTCCTTGGCCGCGTACGACTGCACCTCTTGGAGTGAGTTCACGTTGAACACTGGCACGGTGAGCAGGAAAGAGCCGACCCCGACGGCGGACGCGACGATCGGCACCACCAGCCGCCATTGCGGATCAATTTTCCAGTGCGCGAATTCCATCCAAAAATAACAGTATGCAGGCAGCAGGATCAACACGAAGTATTGCGGAAACTTCAGGCTGCTTGAGCCGAACACCACGACCCCGGTAGCAAGCCAGGCGTATAGCAACGCGTTCTGCTGGGCCGGCCCCCAGTTGCGTGCCCGGTAACACTGCCAGGTCCGCTTCAGCGCGATCATGATGCCGCAGATCCCCAGAAGCAGACTGGGTACGAAGTACTTGTACTGCTGAGTTAGCAGGTGCGCCAGCTGGCTCGGCGACGTGAGGGTGCCGCCCGACTTCTGAAGTCCAAGGACCCGACGTAGCTGAACAGTTGACTGGTCGATGAACCACGGGTGACCTGGCGCGTCGTACTTATGCAGCATGACCAACAGGTACACAGCGATCACGAGGATCGCCCCTCCGAGTGCGATGAAGTGTCCGCGATGCTCCCGTCGGATAATCAGCCAATGCAGCAGGATCGCGACGACAACGTAAGCTCCAGTTTGCTTGAAGCTCGCCGTAGCTCCGAGGGCAAGTCCGGCGAGAAGAAAGCGCCACCACGACGGCTTATCCAGCGCGGCCTGATATAGCAAGAATCCGAGCACGACAAGAATCATCAGCACGTTCTCGATGTATGAGACCCGTTCGATGTAAAGTAGCCAACCGTCAAAGATCACGGGCAGGACTACGAGAAGAGCCCTCCGCGGGCCCTCAAGGAGCCACAACAACCGGAAGAGCAGTAGCTGCATGATGCCTGTAGATAGCACGCCGAACACGCGAGCGCTGTAGATGCTCGCACCTACGATATCGAACCAGCTCGCCATGATCTTGAAGTAGATCGGCGGCTGGTAAAGGAAGGGCTCCCACGGGAGTCCATAAACCGAATGTTCGGCGATCACGCCATGCTGAACACTGACTGATACTCGCCAATAGACCGCCTCGTCCCACTGCCAAGCTGGTACGATGCCCAATCGCCAGAGACGCACCATTATTCCGAGTCCAAGCGTCACAGCAAAAATCGCAATGACCCCTATCGCCAGCCGCCGAGACTGCGTGCGCTCTGGCTCGGGATCACGCCGGACGTCGGACAGGACATTGGCCTTCAAGACTTCACAGCCTCGGCCACTGCGGTCTGGGAAGGCGAGACGCGTTGCCAGATCGTGTAGACGGCCGCACTCTGATCGCTATCGTACGGGCCCACCGCGACAAGTTTGTACTTTCCGCTGGTCTCCAGGAACTGACTCAGTTCGGCAAGGTCCGGGTTCTGTGGGGAATTCGGCGTGTTCTCTTCGCCTAGAAATTTGAGGAAACTACTACGGTCAGCCTGCGGCGAGAGCAAGAGATCCGCAGGAAGGCCACTTGCTGGTTCAACGAAATCCTGATAGCCGAGAACTATGTATTGTGCCCTCATCGATCGCGCAGTGCTAAGCGTTACTCCCTGAATGCAGTTTGTTTCCCAAAGGCTACCCAGGTTGGCGTACTCGTAGTAGCACAGATAGTTATTCGCCCCCAGGCCCATAGCGATAACTGGATGCGATCCAATATATGGTTGAAGTTTAGCGACCAGCGAAGACGCATCAGGCCAGGAATGGTACCAGTTCAAGGTTTGGTCGATGCCGTCAACTGCTGGAGCGATAAATGCTGCTAGACAGCACGCTACTACCGCCCACCGCTTCGCTGGCAGAGATTTCGCAAATCTAGTCAGCCCGTACCCGGCGGCCATGACGGCGAAGATCCCGCTATACGCCAGGTGCTTGCGCAACGAAACAGCCGTAGTCTCATGAGCCTGAGCGATTGGGATAACGAGGGCAATGGCTGCGAGATAAAGAGTCTGGGCCCCCAACTTTCGATCGCCGGAACTCAATGCAAAAACCGCTCCTACTGCGGCAAATATTGCGACGATACCTATATATGACCACGAGTCATGAAAGACATGTGATGCCGAAGAATAGCCTGCTGTATTAACTTGCCGTGCGAGGACTGTCGTAGTGATGCCTGGCCATGTCTTACATACAGTCATGATCACGGCGAAGGTGACGCCAGCGGCGGCACCAAACCAGGCCGCACACGCTGCCGCCTGCTTGAAACTCATACTGGACATCCATACGAACATAGCGAAGATAACGACAACGGGAATCATCACGAGCCCCGAGTAAGCGGTTACTCCGGCGATGCCGAGTACTACGCCGGAAAGTGCAACCATCTCGCCGAGTTTAGGGCTCGTAGCAGTGCGAACGACGAGCCAAGCAGCGCACGCGGTCAATGCAACCGACAGACCATCGAATGTAGCAAAAGCACTGAGCTGAAGTGCGGGAGCAAAGGTCACCCAGAAGCCAGCAGCGCATAGCCCGGTGCCACGTCCGTAAAGCAGCTTTGCAGTTGTATAGACGAATCCGGTACTGCACAGCATGAAGCACATCGAAAGCAATCGCGCGGCGGGAAGTCCACCGATCATATTTGCCAGCGCACCTAGAGGCGGGTAGAGAAAGGGTAGTCCGGAAAGAGTTGTGTGAGTGTACTGCGTCGGCCATGCCGTTCCGTACCGGACATGGTTGATCAGCGTTGCGCCCGCCCACATATAGTCCATCTCGTCACTGAAGCCAGTGTTGCTCCAGGCGAGGCTAAGAGCAATTCCGGCCTGAAACGCCAGGATAAGAGTCAGCGGGTGTGCCACTCGCCGAAGTAGGGCTCGATGCCAAGGGAGAGTCTTCTCAGCGGGATCCTCAAAGCCATAAGCGACTGGTGCCACCTGCATGGGGGTGCTCCTGATCAGGTGCGTACTGAGGCTGGCCGTATAATTTATACCCAAGGCAAGTGCCGGGATTGGATAAATAAGGCTCTCAAGAGTTCGCGATCTTACGAATTCGCGAACAGAGAGGAAAGCCACGCCTGCAAGGGCGATCGCGGCAAGGCCCTCCGCCGCGATCTTGCCGTCGTGCATATACGAGGCGGCTGCGATAGCGGCCATGAAGCTGAACACGGCCAACGGCAGGAGGATGGCCTGGGTCATACGCTTTTGGGCGAACGGAGAGTCACGGTGCGCCCTGATGAAGAAGGCGCAGCCACGAGCCGAGCGGCGGTACTCACGGGCGAGGTTCTTCAGCCCAGCCCGGTGGTGGTGCCAGCCGTAGAGTTCGTCGGAGACGAGGACATGGTGACCACGCTCGACCACGCGCCAGAACCACTCGTAGTCCTCAAGGGACCCGTGCGTCCAGGATGAGTCGATGGGACAGTCCTGGTACATCCTCCTGGTGAAGAGGATGTCCGCGGTGATTGGCGGCTTGAAGCCAGCCGCTCCGAAGCCCTCTGCGGTGACTAGGTACGCGGACTCTGCACGCGGCGTCTTCGCGCCGAGACGGTTGCGGTCGACGAACCGGCCCCAGAAATCGTCGCGGATCGACCGCATGACGCCTGCGACGCAGTCGACCTCGTTCTCCATGAGCAGGTGGACCGCGTTTGACATCCAGTCCCTTGGAAGCACCATGTCCGAGTCAATGAGCGCTACCAGCTCGCAGGACGATTCCGTGATGCCGAGGTGGCGCTTGAAGTTGGCATCGCGGATGCCTGCTGGCGTCTCCGTCTCATGAATGAACACCCGCCGGTCGTCTATGCCCCGCAGAGCTGACCAGGTTGAATCGCCAGGCGAGCCGACGAGGATCAGCTCGTGCAGCACGGGATAGTCCTGGTCGAGGATCGATTCAACAGCCGCCCTGATGGTTTTCTCGTTGGAGCGGACCGGAATGACAACGCTTATCGAAGGCTTCCCCCGCCAGGTGCGCCGTGGCAAGACAGCTCGCTGCTCGTCCAACATCTTTGGCAGCGGTCCGGTGAGGACCGTAAGCGGGCCGGTTACTGCAGCGATTATCTGCTTGCTTCCCCGCAGGAAGACGAGTTTGTCGGCGCCTATGTAGTTGACGAAGGTGAAGACAATCGTCAACAGCACGTTGTCAAGCAGGTACTCGACGCCGACCTTGAGCAGAAGGCCGTACAAGATGAAGTTCACCGTGACTGTGACGGCCTTCTGCAGGTTGTATCTAAGGAACGAGGACCACAGCGGAGTCCGCGTTCCCTTCCAGGTGAACCAGCGGTTGAGGAAGTAGCTAGCCTCGACGGAGATAACCGCCTGCATGATGTATGAGATAAGTGAGGGCACGTGCAGCCCGCTGGTCAGTAGCGCCTGGAGCAGGAGGCCGGCGACGAAGATCCCGCCGCCGATCACGCTGAACGATGCGAACCTTGTGGCGTGACGCCTGAGGAACTGGTCCCTGCGTGACCGAGACGCGTGGTGGCGCCCAGCGGTTCGCCCGTCGTGCTGATCCTGCGTCTCACTCGCGGGTATAGGTGCCAACGGCTTCCGAGGGGACGACGCGGCCTCGTAAGCGTGCCCCTGTTCGCCAGACAGATACTCAAGCTGACGCAACGCCACCAGCTGACTGCTGGTGTTGGGCCCGGTAAAGACGGGGTGACTAGCCAGAGCTTCCGCGTCCTGCAAATCCCCCCTCCGCGCTGGCACCTCCCCTTCCGTTCGGTCCACTGGTTCCCGCCCTCTCAAGAAAGCCATCGCTCCTACCGTGAATTCTTTAGATTTTCTTTAGCTGGGCATGCCAAATAGAGCTCGCAGCCGCATCTGGGAAATGACTGGGCTACACGCAGCACTCTAAATGTTGGAAACTGACGCGCAAGGCTCCAAGATGTTCGAATTTGCCGGGCACTCCCGCCTAGAACGCGGCTGGATGCCTGACGCCGTACCGGCTACTCATCCTTGTGAGCAGCTGTAACGGCTAGCCTGCGCGGCCTCGGTCCTGCATTCCCGCCCCTCCCCTGTGACTCGAATTAGACGAAGTCACGGACAATCCCTCACATAAGGGATTATCCCTTAATGTCCCGCTCGCTATGGTAGGTGAGATTAATCAGATCTGCGAGATCTGCAGAAGTATCTGTTCGGAATCGGTAAAAATGTTACCTATCTGACTTCTGGTGGTAGCATCCAGGTCAAAGCAGGTGAGATTATCGGAGAGAAGACTAAAAAGGAATTCCGGAGAGTCGGAGAGTTGGAAAGTCGGATTCCATCAAGGAGCGGGATTCAGGTGAGCGGGAAACCACCTAGCGAGTACTCGCGGCTACGTACGGTCAGCGCCCGGGCGCGACTCCGGCCCAAGGCGCAGCTCACGCTGCCGGAGGAGATCAGGAGCGCGCTGCGCGTCAATGAGGGCGACGAGATCGAGTTCAGGGTCGGCGAAGACGGCACTATCACCGTCAGGGGATACATCTCCGTCCCAGCTGACCACGCGTGGCTGTATATACCACGCCCGGGCACACGGCGAACACCGGATCGTGATCTGGCCGACGGCCAGGCCGGAGTGCACGAGTCAGCCGACGCGCTGTTCGTTTACCTGCAGGCGCTCGGGGCAGCAGGCGGCTGATGCCGACGTTTGAGACCCTGCCCTCTTTCGAGGCAGGGTGGCGAAGCATGACGCGCGACCAGCAAGATATGTTCCGCAAGGTCGTGCTTGAGGCGCTTGCCCCCGACTTGACGTCGTCAGGCCGGTCCTTCCGGCCTGAGCTCCGTGTCAGGCCTGTCTCAGGGCATTCTGGCCTGTACGAGATGTCGTGGGGCGAGGCGGGACGGGCGGCGTTCAGCTACGGCACCGAACGCGTGCCCGGCCAGCCGCACCTCATCTGGTGGCAGATCACGGCCAACGCGAACGGGTTCTAACGGTGACCACGGGGGCGGCCTCCAAATGAGTCCGCTGAGACTGCGGCGACCCGCACTGATCGTCTTGCTGTGCGTCATGGCGGGCACGGCAGCGCTCATGACCTGGGCAGCGACCAGCGGCGGACCCGCATCGTACGCCGCGACCGTCAACGTGGACATCGCCGCGAAGCCCGTCGGCGGCCTCGGCGCGCGTTACATCGGGCTGTCCCTCGAATCGGGTGCACTGTATAGCGGCAGGATCACCAACTCCAGCGACCTGGTGCGACTGCTGCGGAACCTCGGCAGCTCCGTGCTGCGCCTCGGCGGCAACTCAGCGGACACCTCATTCACGGGCACACCGCCGAGTGCGCTCCGCGGCCTGGCCACGCTGGCGGACGCGTCCGGCTGGTCGGTGCTCTACACCGAGAATGTGGGCGAATACGACGCTGGCCAGGTGAAATCGGATGCCGCAGCGGTAAGCACCGCCCTCGGTTCCAAGCTGTTCGCGTTCGCCTGCGGAAACGAGCCGGACGCCTTCCCTCACAACGGTCTCCGCCCGCATCGCTACTCGATCACCGACTACCTGGCTCAGGCGACAGCGTGCCTCCAGGCGATCCGGACCGCGGTTCCGCACATCGCGCTTGAGGGCCCGGACACGGCCGGCAACCGTCAATGGTTCAGTACCTACGCCGTCCGAGAGGGCGGCACCGTCAGCTGGCTCGGCCAGCACTACTACCCGATGGGCTGTGCGAACTCCGCTGGCCGCCCGGCCGCCCTCGTAACCACCTTCCTCTCTCCCAGTTTGGCAGCCAAGGAGGCCGGAACGCTGGACTGGTACGTGGCGACCGCCAAGTCCGCTGGCATGCCGTTGCTCGTCACCGAGACCAACAGCGCGTGCGGCGGCGGCATCCAAGGCCTCAGCGACGCCTACGCCTCGGCGCTGTGGGCTATCGACTACCTCCTCATTGGCGCCGAGCACGGCGTAAGCGGGATGTACTTCCACACCGGGTCACTGGACTCCTACTGCACCGGGTATGCGGTGCTCTGCCAGACCCGGGCAAACAGCTACCACGCCCAGCCGGATTACTATGGCCTACTCTTCGCCCACCTGCTCGGCACTGGCCAGTTCCTACCGGTCAAGGTCTCCATGTCAGCCAAGTCATCCGCGAGCGGCGGCGACATCGCGGCATTCGCTCTCAAGTCGCCTGGGGGCGGCCTGCGGCTGATGGTAGAGAACCTGAGCAAGGACCAGGCGGACACCACGCTCCGCGTCGGGTCCTATTCCGGTACCGCCGCCGTGCTCAGGCTGACGGGCCCGGATCCGCTCGCCACATCCGGCGTGCAGATCCAGGGCGCGTCTGTCGCCGCGGACGGCACCTTCCGTCCAGGCTCCCCAGATACCGTCCAGTGCGCGCCGCAAGGCTGCCCGGTCACCCTGCCCCCTTACTCGGCCGCCCTGATTACCCTCGGCTAGGCCATGGGATGCCCGTTGGGCGCCGCTTAGGCCATGACAGGACCAGCCCGGGTAACCTCGCTATCGTCCGTGAACCTAGTTAGCTGCCCGGCTTGAGCGCATTGGTGAACAGCTGCCACGCGGCGGCGGGGACGCTCAGCGTGGTTCCGTCCCGATCGGCGGTGTCCCTGACCTGGATGACGCCGTTTGCGCTGGCTGTCTCTACGCAGTCCCCGCCGTTGCCGTCTGAGTAAGAGGACTTGCGCCAGCCTTCCATATGCCTTCCAGCCTTTCCAGTAGCGCTGCAGACTCTGACACCCTGTAGCACTCTCCCCGCAGGGTATCGAACCGCAGCGCGAGCCCAGACACGATTTCCCGCTCCGTATAGACGAACCCGCCGGCCGCGTGCTCGACCCACGCGGCCTCATCCGCCAGCAGGAAGCCGCTGGCGTTAACCGGGTGGGCGACGGCCGGCAGCACCTGGATGGTGACCGTGGGCATGGCGGCGATCTGCAGCAGGCGGCGATGCTGGGCGGTCATAGTCTGGGTGCTGCCGACTTCCCGGTACAGGGACAGCTCGTCGATGATGAACCAGGCTGAGGGCGGGTTGTCGCGGCCCATCACACGCTGCTGGCGCTCCATGCGGCTCTCCAGCCGCGCGCCAGCGGTCTCGGCGGTGATGTGCGGCTGCACGGCGATTAGCGCCCGGGCGTAGTCCGCCGTCTGCAGCAGGCCGTGGATGATCGACGGTGACCAGACCCGGAGGCTGGCGGCCTTGTCCTCGTATTCGGGCCAGGACTTGAACGACGCCGGCACCTCGGGCCACTGGCGGGACTCGTCGTAGAACTCGGTGAACCATCCCCGGCGGCCGGGGAAAACGGCGTCGCACTTGACAGCGAGGTTCTCCGTCGGCGGCCTCTTCCCACTCTCGACCCTGCCAAGGTGGGCTGCGTCCACGCCCATCCGCTGGGCCAGCTCGAGGAGCGACCAGCCGTGGGCCAGCCGTTCCTTCTTCATCTGCCGTCCGAAATGGCCTGCCGCGCCGTTGACTTGACTGCCAGTCATGCCGTTAAGTCTGCCACAGAACTGATAATTATGGGCACTCACGGCAGTCTGATTGTTACGTCCCGACACCGCTCACGGCGTGTAGACACCCCAGAAGGGAGCGGCGGGATGCCCGATACCTGAGCAGGCAGGAAAGGCCATGACCAGTGAGGACGAGTTCACCCAGCTAGATGATCCGGCGTTCCTGGCCGAGCGTAAGCGCGTGCGCGAGGAACTCCAGGTGCTGACCGAGCGGTACCGCAGGCTCAACGAGGAGTTCGACCGGCGGGCACAGGTCACGTGGGCGACGGCGAGCTAAGGAGGCAGCAGTGAGCAACGCACCCGGGATAACAACCCCGCACGCCAGGGCAGCGTGGCTGCTCGCCACGGAAGTCCTCCTTGCCGAGCCCGAAGCCCTCGGCGATGACGTCCTGGAGTCGGCCTTGTACATCCTGCGCGACCGACTTCAGGGCAAGGACGGCGACGACCCAAGTTCCGGATCGAGTGCACGCTAGCCGCGTCAGACGCGCGCCGGTGGTGCCTCGGATTCCTCCTGCTCGCTGATCCCGTACCGCGCGTAAAGCCGCCGCAGCGGCCCAGGCGCCCACCAGTTCGCCCGCCCGAGCAGCCGCATCGTGGCCGGCACAAGCAGGATCCGCACCACCGTCGCGTCCACGAGCAGCGCCACGATCATGCCCACGCCGAGCAGCTTGATGAAGCTGATCCCGGAGGCGGAGAACAGCCCCACGACGATGATGAGCAGCAGCGCCAGGCTGGTGATAAGCCCGCCGGTACGCTGCAGGCCCGTCGCGACCGCGACCGTGTTGTCGCCCGTCTCGTCGTAGCTCTCGCGGATCCGGGACAGCAGGAAGACCTCGTAGTCCATGGACAGGCCGAACACGATCGCCAGCAGCAGGATCGGCGTCGTGGGGTCGATCGTGCCGGTGGCGGTGAAGGCGAGCGGCCCGGACAGGTGGCCCCACTGGAACACCCACACCATCACGCCGAACGTCGCCGACAGCGACAGGACGTTCATCACGATCGCCTTGACCGGCAGCACGACCGAGCCGAAGGCGAGGAAGAGCAGGACGAACGTCGCGACCGCGGTGAGCAGTCCCATCCACGGGAGCGTGCCGCCGAGACTGGACAACTCATCGACCAGCATCGCGGCCTCGCCGCCGACCAGGACGGCGGCGTGCGG
>Ga0265338_10006148_pt1 | contig 15409 bp, 17 predicted proteins | sample 42126metaG_FD_193579 | JGI IMG/M metagenome (GOLD analysis project Ga0265338, IMG submission 193579) | Rhizosphere microbial communities from Carex aquatilis grown in University of Washington, Seatle, WA, United States - 4-21-26 metaG | ecosystem: Host-associated > Plants > Roots > Rhizosphere... | reverse complement strand
CCCTAGAGGCCGGAGCGCACTACCGCGGCCATCGCGGTTGGCAGGTCCGCGACGAGCACGCGGCGCTCCGGCGCGGTCAGCCGTCGCACGAGTGGGTCGTGGAGGTACGAGGGAGCGCAGCCGCGCGCCTGGAAGTCGGCGAAGTCGTCGCGGAGGATCACGTAGTAGAGGTCGGCCGGGTAGGCGGCGGTCGTCGTCGAGTGCGCGACGAACCGCTTCGCGTCGCGGGCGAAGACCTCCCCGTCCTTCCGGCAGTTCGCCGGCCCGCCGGGCAGCGCAGCGACGGTGGTCGCGGCGAAGCTCCCGTAGGCGCCGACGGTCTGCGCGTGGCCGTGCGATCCGCCGCCGCAGCCCGCGAGCGCGAGCACCGCTAGGAGGCTGAGCCGGCGCACGGGCGTCATGCTAGACGTGTACGGTCGGGGTGTGACTTTCGGGAGCATCCGCCAGAGGTTCACGCGCAAGCGCCGCTGCCCGCACTGCAAACACCGGCTGAACCTGTTCCGCGCGCCGACGGCCTGCCCGAGCTGCGGACGGCAGATCTACGCGTCTGCCGATCGGCGCCGCCGGTACTGAGGCTAGGTCGGCAGAGCCTGCTGGTTCGTGACGTGCATGAAGAACGGCGTTCCGCTCACCGAGACGCCCGGCGCGGTCACCTGCAACTCGTACATCGAGCCGTGCGAGAAGGCCGGAAGAGGGAACGAGAACCTGTAGTCCTTCGTCCCGCCCGCGCCCGCCCCGCCGGGCAGCCGTCGGCGGGCGATCGCTGGGATGGAGGCGGCGGGAATCGAGCCCGCGGACAGAGCCGATCAGGTGACGGTGAAGGTGGCGCTGCTCAGAGCGGTGCCGCCGGGCGTCGTGATGCTGAACTTGCCGGTCGTAGCGCCGCCGGGAACGGTGATCTGGACCTTCGTCGTCGTGAGGAACGTGGCCGACAAGATCGGGACGCCGTTGAGACTCATCGCCGTGGCACCGATGAGCCCCGTGCCGGTGATGGTCACCGTCGAGCCCGGCGGCCCGCTCGCCGGACTGAAGGAGGTGATCTTCGGCACCGGCCAGGTGACCGTGAAAGACGTAGGGGCCCCGCCGGTTCCGCCCGCGTTTCCGACGTAGACGTTGCCCGTGACGGCGTTGTAGGGAACGACGGCCGTGATCTTCGTGTCGGAGAGGATCTTGAAGCTCGGCGACGGGTGCCCCCCGATCGACACGCTGCTCGCGCGGGTGAAGTGGCTGCCGGTGATCGTGACGGTCGAGAGGATCGGGCCCTTCGCGGGTGTGAACGACGACACGACGGGCGTGATCCAGTCGAGCGTGAAATCGGCGGCGGTCTGTGTCGCGCCGCCGCCGTTCGTGATCGCAATCGCACCGGTATTCGCCGTCGTGGGCACGGTCGCCGTGATCTGCGTGTCGCTGGCGACCTTGAACTTCGCCGCGCCGCCGTTGAACGAGACCGCAGTCGTCCCCGTGAAATGGCTGCCGGTGATCGTGATCACGGCTCCGAACGCGGCATGCCCGGGGGTGAAGTTGCTGATCGCCGGCGCCGACAGGAATGTGAAGCTCGTCTTGCTCGTCGCGAGCCCGCCCGCGGTGGTGAGGGTGATCTGCCCCGTGCTGCTCGAGTTCGCCGGGACGACTGCGGTGATCTTCGTGTCACCGACGACCGTGAAAGTCGCCGCAGGGTTGCCGTGGAACACGACCGCGCTCGCGCCGAAGAAGCCGGTGCCGATGAGCGTCACCGTTGCGCCCGCGCCGGCCTTGGCCGGGGAGAACGACCCGATCGTCGGCGCGATCCACTTGACGGTGAAGCCGCCGGCGCTGCCGAAGTCGCCGCCGGGAGCCGTGACGTGGATTGCCCCGGTCGTCGCGTTGTCGGGAACGACGGCCGTGATCTTCGTGTCCGAGGCCACGTGGAAGCTCGCGGCGTCATGGCCGCCGAATGTGAGGCTCGTCGCGCCCGTGAAGCCCTTGCCGGTGATCGTCACGGTGGAGCGGATCCGGCCGGTCGCGGGCGCGAACGACGTGATCACCGGCTTCAGGACGAAAGACGCAGTGCACGTCTGATCGGCGCCGATCAGGACGCCGAGCACCGGGCTCGTCCCGGCGCACGCGCCGCTCCAGGAACCGAACGCCGAGGTGCCGTCCGGGGTGGCGGTCAGCGTCACCGTCGAGCCCGCGACGTACCAGCCGCCCGTCGCCGGGGGCGCGTCGGGCGTGACGGTGCCCTTGCCGGTGCCGGCGGTCTTCACCGCCAGCTTGTGCTCCGACATCTCCATCGCGCCGATGTCGACGCCGCCGCCCTGCGGGCGCGCCGTTCCGAGCGCGTCCTTCGCCGGCACCGTCACGCCGCTGACGGTGCCGGTCGCGCCGGTGTCGAGCGCCGGGCTGCCGTTCAGGAGCGGGAAGAAGCCGTGCACCGTCGGTGCGTCGAGCAGCGGGTCGACGTTCGACCGGTCGCCGGTCCCGGTGAGCGAGCAGGTGCCGTCGCTGTCGATGTTGTGCCCGAGCGAGGTCGGCGGCGGGCTCGAAGCGTTGTTGCAGTTCCCGCCGATGCCCTGGTTGGCGACGATCGAGTTCAGCAGCGTGACGACACCGCTGACGCCGTCGTCGTTGCCGGTGATCGTCGCGTTGACGAGCTTGACCGAGGAACCGGGGTTCGTGTCGGTCTCGACCGCCCAGTGGCTCGTGTTGGCGGTGAACGTCTCGTTGGCGAGCGTGGCCGCGCCGCCCTGCCCGGCGAGCAGCGCGGCGCCCGCGGTGGTCGCCGAGTTCCCGGTGAAGACGGTGCCGCCGCCGGTCAGGGTGCCGCCGGCGACGCCGGCGCCGCCGCCGGAGGGGGCGCTGTTCGACGAGACGACGCCCCCGTTCAGGGTGACGGTGCCGCCGTGCACGCACAGCCCGCCGCCCGCGTACGAGGCGTGGTTGTCGGTGATGAGCGTGTCGGTGATCGTCGCGGTCCCGTACATCTCGATCCCGGCGCAGACGGGCGCGGTGTTGCCCGAGATCGTGCTGTCGGTGACGGTGATGGTCCCGTGGGAGAGGATCCCGCCTCCCTCCGAGAACCCACCCGACTTGCTGTTGTCCTGGACCGTGACGTGCTGGAGCGTCAGCGTCCCCGCCGACTGCGAGATCCCGCCGCCGTGGGAGTTCGCGACGGTCACGTGCGAGAGCGTCACGGTCCCGCCGCTCATCGAGAATGCGGCCGCCGATCCGGCGCCGGCCGCATCGATCGTGACCCCACTCCCGCCGTCGACGATCACAGGGCTGGCCGGAGAGCCGACGGCGAGGCCTGCCGTCAGAGTGACGGTCGTAACGCCGCCCCCGAACGCGATGGTCTTGCCGTCGCCGTTCGCCAGCGCGTCGCGCAGCGTGCAGAAGTTGACGTAGCAGACTGGGGTGGATATGCCCAGGCCGAACGCACTCGCGTCGTCGCCGCCGGTCGTCACCGTCAGCGTCGCTCCCGACTGGGCGCCGCCGCCGCCGTCGAACTCCGCCGTGCAGGTCACGTCCGCCGTCATCATGAAGTCCGCCTCGGCGTTGCCGCTACACCCGCCACTCCAGCCGGCGAAGTACGAGCCCGCGGAGACGGACGGAACGAGCGACACGGGTGTGCCGTCGCCGTAGGCCTGGCTGCAGGCCACACCCGGGGCGCTCGACTGGCAGTCGATGAAGCCGTCGTTGCTCGTGACCGTTCCGGCCCCGGTGCCGGTGATGGTGACCGTCAGTGTCCAGGTCGTGTCCGCCCGCGCCGGACCGATCAGAAGTGCCGCGACGAGCGCAGCGAAGAGCAGCCCTGCGATGGATCTAGCGCCTGCCAGCAACCCAGCCCCCGCGGAAATCCGGTGACGTTCGAGGCGCCGACACTACAGGCATCGGCACGATTCCTCCAGCGCCGGCGTGGAATCTTTATGGAGAAGCCCCCTTGCGGGGGCTTCTCGCTAGCAGGCCTGTCCAGCCGGATTCTGTCGAGGGTGACTATCCATCTGTGCGGCTACCCGCCACCGCCGCCGGTGGGCCCTTACGGTCGGAAAATGCACGGCGCGCGGTGCACAGCGGGAACGGAGTTCTACCTCGCGACGGGCGACATCCATGCGGCCCAGCAGCTGCTGGGCCATGCCGACGTGGTTGCAATCGTTTCAATCGAAAGCCGCGATTAGCGGGGAAAGTGGTCCTTTGGGGGAGTTCTTTCAAACCCTGCTGAAAGTCTTAAAGGCCTTCTCGACGGCCCTATTTCGGAATCTCGCGAGCGGTGATTCCAAAGCAAGCGCTGGTCGTGGTGCGTCACTCACAGTTCAGGAATGTCATCGATGGGGGTCGACGGAGACCCTCAATCACTTGGCGCGCTGACGAGTTCGTCGACACCTGCGTAGGCGTGGGCGAACCAGCGCGAGAAGTGCGCGTCATGTACGACAAGGTCGAGGCGTGCCCGGCGCAGAGCGTGGGAGAAGCGCATCCCGCTGGGATGCTCGTCATTCACTCCGGTACCCAGGTTGAACAGGCTGAGCATCAAATTAGAGAATTCCTGGTGGCGCCAGATGTGCGGAAGTCGCGTCTCCGAGTAACCCGCGAGTCGCCGACCGTCATTCGGTGCGCCGTAGCGGTCGCATAGGCCGGCGCCGAGCTCGATCGCGTCCTGGATCGCCATGTTCATGCCCTTCCCGCCCGCAGGCGTGACCAGGTGGGCGGCGTCTCCTGCAAAGAAGACGCTGCCGTGCTGCATGACGGAGCACACGCGCACGCGGTGATCGAGGATGTCGTGCTCGACGAACTCGCCCTGCTCGATCGGCTGTCTTCCCGTGACGGCGAGCCGATCCTGGAGCTCCGCCCAGATCCGATCGTCGGACCAGCTTTCGAACCCGTCCGCTGTGGGCACTTCCAGCATGAAACGCGTCATCGTCGGAGAGCGGTGCATCAGCCCGGCAAAGCCGCGCGGGTGGAGCGCGTAGATCGTCCCCTGACTCGACGGCGGCACGGCCGCGATTAGGGTCAGCCATCGAAACGGGTACGAGACGGAGTCAGCGTCGATGTCCGCGCTGAACGCACTCCGCGCACCGTCGCAGCAGGCGACAGCCTCGCAGTCGATCGTCAGCGCCGCCCCAGTCGAGACATCGACGCCGCTCACGGTGCAACCGTGTTCGTCCTGTTCGACGCCCGTCGCACGGACGCCGAAGCGAACATCGCCTCCCGCCGTGAGAAGCTGCTCTACCCAATCTCCAACCAACTCCTGTTGCGGGTAGATGTAGTGGCCGCGCCCCCCACACAGTGCTGCGTAGTTGAGGACAAACGCTTTGCCATCGGCCCGAAACTCGCACATACCGACCTGGACACCGCGCTCGAGAATAGTGTCCGCCAGGCCACGAGCCTTCAGTAGCTCGACGGTGCGGAACTCGATCATTCCGGCTTTCATGCGCGCACGCAGCCCGTCCGCCCCTTGCCGCTCCAGAACGACGAAGGAGATACCCGCCCGCTGAAGCAGATGGGCTACAGCGAGTCCAGCCGGACCGGCCCCCAGCACGCATACCACCGGATCCCGCGGCTTCGTGAGCAGGGCCAAGGCTCGCACGCGATGCATTGCGCTGTCAATCGCCCGCCCGAAGGCATGCTGTCGAATCGCTACCCGCCGACGGCCAAGCCGGGATCGGAAGCTAGCGACGTCGCTTGCGCGAGTGTTCGCGAATGACGCCTGAGCGCGGAGTACTGTCAAACCCGAGCATCCGCTTGTCGCTCCTAATACGAGTACGGCCCGTCCCAGCTGTAGCTGGGTTCAGCGAGAGGCGCGACCACGAGGTCGGCTGCTAATTCCGCCAACTGCCCGGTACCACCGGCCAGCGTCACCGTGCCGGTCTGCGTCGCGCCATCGAGTACCACGTGGCCGTAGGCGGTGTCGCCGTTTGGCGTATTGACGACAATGTCGGTGTCCAGACCGCCGGCGGCCGTCGCAGCCTCGGCGTACACGACTTTCGATCCGATCGGGATCGCATCGAAGTCCGAGGACGCGATTGTGCAGAAGGAGCCAGCCTCGCCCGTGTACTCCGAGCATTCCTTCGTCACACGCAGTGATCCGCTTCGCGGGGTGCCCGTGCTCATGCTGAGGTCCTCCTGTTGGGTGGTCAACTCGCGCCGGAAACGCGACTGCCCTCGCCGCGCGAGAGTAACCGCCTTGCGACGATTGCGTCAAGCACTGCCGCCTGCGCGACGGCCCTCTCGCCTGAGCACGTTGTGGAAACGACAACAACAATGGAGGCGGCGGGAATCGAACCCGCGTCTGGCGAGTCGGAGAGCGAGTCAGAAGGGGAATCAGACTTAGCAAGCCCTGACGCGGGGCGAATCGCGTCAGATGAGAGTCACGAAGTAGCTCCGATGATCGACGACCCGCGTAGCGAGCGCGGGCCGTCGGCAACTACTGCGACTCCGCCTGTGGGTGCAGGCGATGAGCCGTTGGAGTGAGCTTACTCCGGCAGCGCGGCGGCTCGGCGCGGCCGCGTTGGAGGCTCGCGGTTATCGGCGATGCGAGGACTGCGGGCAGGTGTTGCCGCTGAGCGTGTCGCGATGCCGGCGCCGCACTTGTCCCGGCTACGGGCCGACGTGGGCGCGAGACACGATGCGGAAGATAAGAGAGAACCTGCGGGCGTACCAAGGTCTGGTGTCCATGTGCACGCTCACAGCTCCCGGCCAGGACGCCGGGCTAGTGTGGGACAGGCAAGCGTGCTTGCACGGTGCAGGCGAGACTTGTACCGGACGACGCGGATGCAAGGTGCTGCCGGCGGCGGCGGAAGCGTGGAACGACATGTCGCGGAATTGGTGGCGGGAGCTGAACCGGGTAGCGAAGCTTCGCGCGGATCGCGCCGTGAAGCGTCTCGGACACGACTACAGGGGCGGCCTACTGATGTACGAGTGGGAACTCCAGAGCCGAGGCGTGTGGCATCTGCACTTCGTCGTTGGGATGGAGACGGCGATCGAGCGCGCTTGGGCATTCGAGTACGTGAATGCGATGCGAGAGCTCGCACCGAGCAAGGGCTTCGGCTATGTCGATGCGAAGCCGCTCCACTCACCGCAGGTGGCTGAGCGCGCAGCGGCGTACCTGAGCAAATACCTGGCGAAGTGGAACAAGGACGGGTCATTCGAGGTGACCGAGACGGTCAAGACCGCCGGCCGCTCACTCGTCAACTACGTCAGCCGAAAGCTCACCGCCAAGAGCGGAATCACGATGCGGGTCCTACGCGACGTGCGGATCGCGTGGGCGTGGCGAGAGGGACACTTGCCGGCTGATGTGCTCGACCCGTTCCGGCTGATCTTCGCTCTCTGCCTGCTGGAGCAAGGGACAGCGGCGTTCCGGGGGCCGTGACGGGGGCCGCACGTGCCCGCCGAGTGCCGCAAGGCACGGCGGGCGGTGGGCGCCGACGCGACCTGGATTCAGCTCACCTGCATCGCCCAGTCGGTGACTGTGGCGTATAACGATCTTGTGCCAGCGAAGGCGGAAATGGAGAACGCCACCGGTTCGGTCGACCGTGATGCAGGATCGGCGCTCTTACGACACGGGAGCTGGCTGTTGGCAGCGGTCGGAATCGGGGAAATCGGCTTGGCTGTCCTACTCCGCAGCTCGGTTGCGCTCTCCCCATTGTTCGCCTTTCTCGGAACCGCCTGCGTCATCATCGCAGTGATTGTTGAGCGCGCCGAAGCGTTCGAGCTCAGCCCGAATCGTCTGAGGGTCGCTCTGCGCGCGCTGGCAAACCGACCTGAAATCCGCGACGCGACGGGGGAGGTCGTGGTTGAGGCTCTGGAGGCACAACTTGATCGGTCGACTCGGCGACGCAGGCTCTCGAAGGACCTCGCAGAGGACGTCGCAGCGGAAGTAGCTGTGGTTCGTAGCTCAGAGATCGCCGCGGTCGATCGTGCGGCAGAGTGGCTTCGCACGCGCGGATGGAACGTGGAACAGGTAGATAGGCACGGCTTTCCGTACGACTTGGTCGCGACGCGGGAAGCCGAGTCGCTCTATATCGACGTAAAGGCCTCGCCGCGCCCGCTCGACGTCGACGTGATTCGGCGGGCTAACGCAGTGTTGGCGGTCGTCCCGAGCGTCGTGATGGGGCAAACGAGGTTCGCTATCTGGGCGGCGACGCCGGGGGTTACGCCGGCCGCACTGCAAGCCGCGCAACAGAACGGCTTCATCCTGTTCGTGGAATCACCTAACGGCCAGGTCGAACAGTTCGGCTAGCACGCAGCTCCGCGACTTGATCACGTAAACCACGCCGGTAACGTCACGCCGTGGAGGTTCACGGAGGAGTCGTGCCAGGCCTTGAAGGTGTGTTAGGCAGACCGTCCGCCGGCGGGGTCTGGTCAGTGATCTCGCTGCCGGTTGTCAGCTGGCAGCGAGGCGTGGGATGCTCTACTCGTGCGGCGAATCCTCGCCCTTCCATGGTATTTCCGGGTCCCTCTTCTCCTCGTGCTGGCGGCAGCGATCGGGACGGTGGTGGGACTAGCTGTATCCGCGCTCTCCCTTCACGTGAAGGTAAAGGGGCAGCCGCTGACTTGGGTGGATTGGACGACGGCGATTGGGCTGCCTGTGGCCGTTGTCGGAGTGGGAATCACATGGCTCCAGGTGCTTCAGACGCGAACAGCGGCTGAAGAGGCGAGCGCCGCCGTTGACCGCGCGCTCACGGCACTTGGGAAAAGCGAGCTGCTGGTGGATTTCCAAACGATGCGACAGCTCGAGTACGACTTCGATGGAGCGAAGACGGCAAGTCCTGAGGTCGTGCAAGGCCTGATCAAGCAGGTGCGAGAAGTGGGATCGCGGATCGCGGCCACTTTGAGGCAGAAGGACCCGAACGATGCTCTCATCGGTGAGATAGAGGCCGTCCGTCAGACGGCTTCCGACGCAAGGGTGGTGATAATGGGCGGACGGAAGAACCTCAACCTGTGGAGTGTGACGAGAAAGCTGAGGGAGGAACTCGTTCCACTCTGCGACAAGATTTCAACGCGAATGCACAATCTACGGCTGGAGGTTGGGAGTGAGTTCGATGGCAACGAGTAGTTCGAAGGTCATCATCTTGCTTCGGCGACTCAGGGACCTGACAAGGGAAGGCAAAGTCGAGTGGTCGAAGCTCAGGGACTCCCCTACTTCATTCGAGTACATGAGCCCTTCGTCTGGGCGAGTTCTGCTTGTTAGCCGCGACGATGACGGGCTTCCGCCGATCGACTTTGTTGTGTATGGGCGCGATGGAACAGTCGTAAGCAGGGTGGACTGGACCTCCCATCGGCGGTCGAGCGGAGCGCTGACGGAGATCGACTCCGACATTCTGGATCTGTACGGGCTGGCAGCTCAGAACCTGAGCGGCGCCGCACAGGTAATCGACAGCCTCCTGGAGGAGCTGCCAGCGTCAGACGATGACATCCCCTTTTAGGTGGCGCGTAGCTCGAACGTGGTTCGGAGCCTTGAACGCACTCGGACGGGATTCATGCTTCACCTCGACGGCGACCCGAGGGCATTGCGCGTCCGGCAGCGAGACCGACGTGCCGTTGAGGCCGCATTTAGGAGCCTCGACGTCCGAGTCGTGGACAGTTGGGGCGCGCAGGTGGACGATTCGCAGTTCGTGAAAGAGGCGGACTCGGCGTTCAATCGGAAGATCGGGCCAAGCTTCTGCGGCTTCTACGTGCTGGCCTTCATGCCGAGGCTCTACTTGTGGTGGCAGAATCGGCGGGGTCGTGCGACAATTGTCTGACAATGCCTGAAGCCAACCGCGAAGCCGGCGACGAGAAGCTGGCGCACCTGTTCGACGAGTTTGGAGGCCGGATGGTCTCGCCCGGCGGTGCCGCTGCGCTGCTTGGTCTGTCGCGGCAGACGATCTACACGCTCTGTAAGCGGGGCGACCTGCGCGCTTTTCGGAGTGACGAGCTCGGGAGCCGGACGGTGCCTCGGTGGGTGTACATCCCGCTTGAGGACATCTACGCATATGGCGACCGCGTAGGCCGGTCAGTATCCCGGTCTTGACGACGTCATACAATCGTATTACGCTCTCGTTTGATGAGGATCGAACGGGCGATCGACGCTTACTTGGACTGGCGCCGGCTGGAGCGAGACGCCACCGCACGCTCGACTGATTCGTACCGCCGGATTCTGTGGAAGCTGGCCGAGGACTACCCGGAAGTCGAGCTCGCCAAGTTGACCACGAGCGACCTGCGGGCTTTCCTGAAGCGCTGGGAGGCCAAGAGCGCCGCGACGAGAGCGAACGTGATCTCGGTGCTCCACTCGTTCTTCGACTGGGCGAACGTCGAAGATCTGGTCGAGGCGGACCCGTCGACGAAGATCCGCCGGCCTCGGAAGCGCAGGCCGGATGTATACCGGCCCAGTATCGACGAGCTCGGGCGGCTTCGCGCGGCGGCTCTCCCCTACGAGCGGCCGGCAATCGTCCTGATGGAGGGCGCGGGGCTGCGTAGCGCTGAGGTCCGGGCCTGTCGCTGGGCTGACTTCGACATGGTCAGGGGGCGGCTTCGGGTGTTCCGCAAGGGGCAGCACTGGTACTACCTTCCGCTCGCTCCGGACGTCGTTGACGAGCTCCGCGATTCGTTCAAGCGGCTCCAGCCGGAGCTCGACAACCACGTATTTGCAGTGGAGGTCGAGCAATGGGTATCGCAGTTCGAACGAGTCCGACGACTCAAGGATCCGAAGAAGCCGGCGAGCGAGCAGGCGCTGTGGCGGATGGTCGCGCGGGTGTGCAAGCGGGCCGGTGTTAGGCGGCTGCACCCACATCAGCTTCGGCACGGGTTCGCGAATCGGTTCCTGCGCGAGAGCGGGCACGACGTCGTCGCGCTCAGAGGGCTGCTAGGCCACTCGCGGATCGACACGACGCAGCTCTATACAGATGACATCGAAGCGGACGAGCTCGCGCGTGCGCTCGCTGCGGCACTTCGTCTCCGGGAAGCACAAGCGTCGTCCGAGTGGACAACGCTGGACGATGCAACCCTCAAGTACCCTCGAAACCGTGTGATGGAGGCGGCGGGAATCGAACCCGCGTCCGCAGCCGCACCGGATGAGCGTCTACAAGCTTAGGCTGCCCTTTGACTTCGCCCGACGGCCGGGGTGCAGCCGCCCTACCGACGGGCTAGTCATCCTTTGGTGTCGCGCTCCGGGCGATTGACGTTCCCGGTGGCGCCGAGCCCGTTAGTTGGCGCCGCTCCGGGCCACGGGCCCAACCCGGAAGGGCGTCGCCGACTAGTCCCTAGAGACTAGGCAGCGAGTGCGAGATCACTCTGATTCGCACTTGCATTGTGCCGGTGGATTTACGAGGCCAACCGGCGACCTCGGCTTGCAGCTCAACCGGATGGATCGACCACGTCGAAACCAGGTCGCCCCCGTATGTGTGTTGAGGACAGTCTAGCTAGGGTCCAGCCGTGCCACTCGAGCGCCCCACGATCGAGAAGCCGCAGGGCGACATCCCGTTCGACCTCCTGATCGAGGACCTCGTCGTCGGCGAGGGCGAGGAGGCGACACCCGGCCGCAAGGTGACAGTCCACTACGCCGGCGTCGCGTTCCGCTCCGGCGAGGAGTTCGACGCCTCGTGGAACCGGGGCGAGCCGTTCCGGTTCGCGCTCGGCAAGGGACAGGTCATCCCTGGCTGGGATCAGGGCGTAGCGGGGATGCGAGTAGGCGGCCGGCGCAAGCTGACGATCCCGTCCGCGCTCGCCTACGGCGCGCGAGGCGCCGGCAGCGGCGTCATCGCGCCGCACGAGCCGCTCGTCTTCGTCGTCGACCTGCTCGCGGTCGACTAGCGCCTCCGCCCCAGCTCGCGCTCCATCTGCCGCTTCGCGTCGCGGGCAGCGATGTCGCGCCGCTTGTCGTGCAGCTCCTTGCCCTTTGCGAGCGCGAGCTCGACCTTCACGCGCCCGTCCTTGAAATACATGCGCGTCGGGACGATGGTCACGCCCTTTTCCCGCACCTGCCCGTACAGCCGGTCGATCTCCCGCCGGTGGAGGAGGAGCTTGCGCGGCCGGTCGGGATCGTGGTTCGCGCGATTCCCCTGCCCGTACTCGGCGATGTGCACCCCGAGGAGCCACGCCTCGCCCTCCCGGACGTCCGCGTACGCCTGCTGGAGCGACGTCTTCCCCTCGCGCAGCGCCTTGACCTCCGTCCCCGCGAGCACGAGCCCCGCCTCGAAGCGGTCGAGGAGGTGGTAGTCGTGCCGCGCGCGGCGGTTGTCCGCGATGATCTTCTCGCCCGTCGGCTTCGCCATCGGGCAAGTGTAGGGAGCTAGGCGGCCCGGTCCTCGCTCGCGCCGCCGTCCTCGTCCTGGAAGAGCTGGACGAGCTGGAGCACCGCCGCCCGCGCCTCGGTGGGCAGGTCGGCGAACTCGTGCTCGATGCGCTGGAGCTCGTCGCGCCAGTCGAGCACCCGGTCGTTCTCGGGCGGCCGCATGGGTCTCATCATCGGGTCGCCCGAGCCATCCGATCATCCCGAGTTTTCCGCAACAATACCGTCTGAAAGGGGTACACCCTTACGCGCCCGAGGCGGGCCACGTGGAGGAGCCGAGCGGCTTCACGAACAGCTCGTCCTCCTTCCACAGATGCACGCGGATGAGGGCGTCGAGGCCGTACAGGAGCTCCTGGAGCGTCGCCACGTCCCCCTCGTCCGCCTCTGCGAGCTTCGCGATCCACGAGCGGATGGCGAGATGGTCGTACGCCATCGACGCCGACGCGAGCGGCGAGCCGCTGCCGGACTCGGCCAGCGGATAGAGCACCTGCTCGTCGATCCGCGTATGCGGCTCGACCTTCTCGTGCAGGAAGGCGACGAGGTCGGCGACGAGCGTCAGGCGGTCGCCGGGCTCGAGGCCCGGCAGGGCCCTCGCGGTCGCGCGAAGCTGGTCGGTCCAGGCCCGGAACTCGTCGTGCTTGTCGCTGAACTGCGCCTGGGATGCCATGCCTGCAGCCTGCGTGTAGCCCCCGGCGGCTGCATCGGGATTTTCCCGTCAGCGGCGTGCGCGGTACCCGCGCGCCATGAAGCAGCGGTCGCAGAGCGTCGCCCAGGGCGCCGTCCGGGCGCCGCAGGCGCGGCAGCGGCCGATGGTCGGCTCCTCGATCTCCGCCCGGAGCTCCTCGACGACGCGGGCCGACGCGGCCTCCTCGAGCGCCGCCGCCTTCTCGATCGTCACGCCCCCCACGCCGGGGTACTGGAGCGCGAACCAGCGCAGGATCGAGGCCTCCCGGGCCGCCTGCTCGGCCTCGGAGAGCCCCGCCACCTGCAGGCGCAGCGGATCGAGAAGCCAGCCGAGAACGGTCTTCTGCGGCTGGTCGCCGGCGAGCGCGCACGCGAGGATGCCGAGCAGGGGCAGGCCGTCCTCGTCGATCGGCGCCTGCACGAGCTTCCACACGTCGCGCAGCTCCAGCCGGCGCCGGCAGTGGCGCAACGCTTCCCGGACGGCGTCGAGCCGCGCGAGCAGCGGCTGGATCGACTCGACCGTGAGCCATCCGTCGACGCTCCAGTAGCGGAGCGCCGCGTTCCGCCACGCCTGCAGCGCAGGCTCGAGATCGTCGACCCGCGTGACGTTCAGGTCGTCGAGCTGCGGGCGCAGGCGCCCGGTGTCGACGACGCGGTAGCCGAAGTGGCCGCCCGGGAGCTCGACGTGCGGCGTGAGCGCGGCGCGGACGAGCTCGGGATCGGGATCGGCCCACGGCACGCCCGTGAGCACGCCGACGTTGCCGCGCTCGTGAAAGCCGAAGCGTCCGGCGCGGCCGGCGATCTGCGCGATCTCCCACGGCTCGAGATCGCGGCGCGCGCGGCCGTCGAACTTCTCCGTCTCCGCGAAGAGCAACGTCTCACACGGCAGGTTGACGCCGTGACCGAGCACGTCGGTGGCGGCGCAGACCTCCGCGGCGCCGGCGAGGAAGCGGTCGATCTCCTCCCGCCGCGACGCGAGCGGCATCGCGCCGTAGAGCGCGGCCACGCGTCCGGGGTGGAACTGGTTGAGCTCGCCCGCGAGCCCGATGACGGCGCGGCGGCTGAACGCGACGACGACGGTCCCGGCCTTCAGGCCGGCGATGCCGCGCCGGCCGACCCAGTCGAGCGGCGCCTTGCGCTCGAAGAAGCGCACGTCCGCGTTCGGGAACGCGTTGCGTACGAGCGGGAGCGCCTCGACCGCGCCGAGCAGGAGGATGTGCCGGTACTCGCCGCCGAGCATGAGACGCGTCCACGCCGAGCCGCGCTCCTCGTCCTCGGCCCACTGCACCTCGTCGAGGACGAGCGTCTCGCCGTGCATCGGCGCCATCTCCGCCGTGCAGCAGACGATCGGGGCGTCCGGGTTGCCACGCTCCTCGCCTGTGACGATGCCGACGCGGTCGTCGCCGAGCTCGGCCGAGAGCCGGCGGTGCGCCTCCTGCGCGAGCATCCGCAGCGGCGCCGCGTAGACGCCGCGGCCGGACTCGACGAGGAAGCGGAGCGCGTCGTGCGTCTTGCCCGAGTTGGTCGGCCCGAGGTGCGCGACGACCGTCTCCGGCTCGGTCGTCCGGTGCGGCAGCCGGACGGTGAGCTCGGCGACGGGCTTGCGGCGCGGCTCGCGGCGCTCGTAGCGCTGGCTCCGCGACGGTCGTTTCTGGCGGCCCCGGGACATGGAGCCACGGTACCGGGGCCTCTAGACGATTGACTCCAAGTGGCGTGCCGGTCGGGGGCGTCTCTGACCAAGCGGGGCGACGCGATCCCGCGCCGTGTCAGAGGCGTCAACCGGCCCCGCGCCAGTTTGGAATCAATCGTCTAGGACGCGGGCAGAGCGAGCGCGTGGAGCGCGACGGCGAGCGCCTCGTCCGACCGCGTTTGCGGGTCGTCCACCGCACGCAGCTGCGGCAGGACGCCGACGTGTGCGATCTCGCTCCCGTCGGGCGTGTAGTACCGCGCGACAGTGAGCATCAGCGCCGCACCGTTGTCGAGCGGGTCGACCGCCTGGACGACGCCCTTGCCGAACGTCCGCTCGCCGGCGAGTGTCGCGCGGCCGTCCTGGCTCAGCGCCGCGGCGACGATCTCGGCCGAGCTCGCCGTGTACCGGTCGACGAGCACGACGAGCGGGAGCTGCGTCACGACGTCGGGCTTCGCGTGGAAAACCTCGTGGACGTAATGCGCGCCGGAGAGCGACACGATGACCCCGTGACCGAGGAAGAGCGAGGACACGGCGACCGCCTGGCTCAGGAGCCCGCCGGGGTCACCGCGCAGGTCGAGGACGAAGCCCCTCGCCCCTTGCTGCTGCAGCCGCCGGACTTCCCGGCCGACGAGCGCGGCTGCGGACGAACGGAAGACCGCGAGACGGATGTCGCCCCACCGGGAGCCGTCGTACGAAAGCAGTCGTGCCTGCACGGTCGGCGGCCGTACGAGGCCGCGGGTCACGTCGACGCCGAGGGTGTCGCCGTGACGCAGCAGCCGGAGGTGCACACGCGTCCC
>Ga0265338_10006147_pt1 | contig 15411 bp, 9 predicted proteins | sample 42126metaG_FD_193579 | JGI IMG/M metagenome (GOLD analysis project Ga0265338, IMG submission 193579) | Rhizosphere microbial communities from Carex aquatilis grown in University of Washington, Seatle, WA, United States - 4-21-26 metaG | ecosystem: Host-associated > Plants > Roots > Rhizosphere >... | reverse complement strand
CGTCGGCGCGATTAATCACCCGCGCCAGCGTGGCGCGCAGTTTGTCGTTGTCTTCGACGATGGAAACGGAAATGGGCATTTCAATTTCGTAATCTTGCTCGTAATCCTAATCTTAATCGCCGACTGGAGGATTACGATTGCGATTAAGATTAAGGTTAAGATTGAGATTAAGAAAGTTTTGATATGGGCGCCGTCAGGCGCACGACGGTTCCGCCCCGGGGGCCGCCGGAAATGGAAAATTCGCCGTGAATGTCTTCCATCCGTTTGCGCATGTTGCGAAGGCCGTTGCGCGTCTGCGCCGCACCGGCGTCCGCGCCGGCGATGCCGCGTCCGTCGTCCTCGATTTCCAGGCTGAAATTACCGGACAGCAACCGCAACCGGATGCGGGCTTCCGTGGCGTGGGCATGTTTGACAACATTGTTGACCGCTTCCTTGAAGGCGAGAAAAACGTTGTGACGGACTTCCGGCGGAAGGATGACCGCCGGCAACTGGGGTGGCACCTCGGCGCGGTAACGCAGCCCGGCCACGGCGAGATATTCCTGCGCATATTTGCAGGCGTAGGTGATCAGGCCGTCCAGCGTGTCGTTGGAAGGATTGACCGCCCAGACGATTTCGTCGAGCGAACGCGTGGTATCGCGCGCGGTCTGGGAAATTTGCTGCGCATGGGACCCGACTTCCTCGGGGGAATGCTTGTCGGTTTCCGCCATTTCGCCCAGCAGCGCCACCTGGGTGAGATTGGCCCCCAGTTGGTCATGAAGGTCGCGGGCGATGCGAAAGCGTTCCTTTTCCAGCGCCTCCTGCTGTTTGAGCGCCTGCAGCTGGCGTTGCAGTTTTTGCGTGGACAGATAACGCACCACGGCGGCGATGAGGCCAAGAAAGGCCAGGATGACCGCCGCGCGAAACCACCCGGTCTGCCAGAATTGGGGCTGCACCGTCACGGCCAGCACACTGCCGGTTTCATTCCAGATTCCGTCGGCATTGCCGGCTTTGACGTGAAAACGGTAATCGCCGGGCGGCAACTTGTTGTAAAACGCTGCGCGGGTGTCGCCGGCTTCCGTCCAGGCCGTTTCGTGCCCTTCCAGACGGTATTGGAACCGCACTTCGTTCGGCGCGGAAAAATCCAGGCCGGTGTAATGAATCTCCAATCGATCGTGGCCGGGCGGAATCACAATGGATTGCTGCCAGGCCGGGTTGAGGCGATTGGTCTTTTGCTCCTGCCCGTCGACCAGCACGGATTCGATCATGACCAGCGGCGGCTGCAAATTGGGCTTAAGCTCCGCGGGATTCACATACGCCAGGCCTTTGGTGGTGGGAAACCACAGCCGGCCATCGCTCGTGCGGCACGCGACCGGTTGCGAACCGCGGGAACATTCGCGCGTTGGCAGGCCGTCGGTTTCCACATAAGTCCGGCAGGCAAGCGTCTTGACCGTTCCGTTGGCCAGATCATCCAGGGATTTTTTGGGAATTCGCATCAACCCCAAATTGGAGCCAATCCACAATTGGCCATCCCCATCTTCGATAAGGTAGCTGATGCTGTCGCTGACGAGACCATCGTGGGTGGAATAAGCCGTCCATTTTCCGTTGCCGAAACGGGCCAGACCGTGGCCGGAGGTGCCCACCCACAAAACGCCGTCCTGATCCGCGGCAAGGCAGGAAATGTCATTGCCGGGCAGACCGTTTTCCGATTCCTGGCAGGAAACAAATTTGCCGTCTTTGAGGCGGCTCAATCCGCCGTCTTCGGTTCCAATCCAGAGATTTTCCGCGGCATCTTCGACGATCGCGGAAACGGCGCTTCCTGACAGGCCATCGCGCGTCGTGTACATTTTCCAAACTTGTCCGTTCCAACTCCCCAAGCCATTGGGTGTGCCCACCCAGAGTTGCCGGTCGTGATCCTCAAACAAAACTGAAATTTGCGGGCCCAGAATTTCCGCGCCGGGCGCGGGCTGGAAATGATTGGTTTGAAATAAAAAAAGTCCGTCGTCGCGCGTACCGGCCCAGACGCGTTGCTGCCGGTCCACCAGCACTTCCCAGGTGTCTTGATACCGGCCCACGTGAAAATCCTGCGCGGAATTGCTTTTCCAATACGCTGCGCCCTGCGCCCCAAAGGCCACCCAGAAGCCGCCCTGCGCGTCTTCCGACAAGGATTGCACGTTCCAGGGCTGAAATCCCGGCGGCGAGTTGAAGATTTTTCTTTTGATCCGGTCCAGTCCGCCGCCATCGGTCCCCACCCAAAGGTTTTCCCCGGAATCCATGCACAACGAAAGGACGTACTCTTTCGACAATCCCTGTGCCGTGGAAATCCGCTGATATTTCCCGTCCGCCTCGTACCAAAAAACGCCCGCGCCCAGCGTGCCGACAATCAGGTTGCCATTGTTATCTTCGCACGCGACGGTGACGGTTGAATTGCCCCACGGATACGGCCCCAAATCTTCTTCAAGTCCGGCCGAGTTCCATTTTTGGACCCGGCCATTGACCAGCCGCCAGGTGCCGCCGTGCTGGCCGGCCAAAATGTAATCCAGTCGCTGGGCCTGGATCATTTGTTCGATGGCAAACGCCGGGGGGCTGAAATTGGAGGGACGGAATGAGAACATTCCCCAGTCTTCCCCGATCCAAAGCGGGCCGGATTTTTCCGCGACAATCATCCGGCAAACCGCCGGCGTCTTGAAATTAAAATCCCAGACCTCCATTTTTCCCTTTTGATAGCGCCCCAGATGAGCGTCCGCCGTGTAAAGCCACACCGCCCCGCTGGCATCTTCACAGGCCGACACCAGCCGCCCCTCGTGACCGCTGCGTCCGATGGTGAAATTCCTGACCCTCCCCTCCGTTTCCAGCGCCGCGCCGCCCGCATCGGTTCCAATCCAAAGATTTGTGTGACTGTCTTGAAACAGATAAACGACCTGGTCATTGATCAGGCCGGGCGTGTTTTCCTCGTCGAACCCGGTGAAGTGGATTCCATCGAAGCGCACCAGACCGTATTGCGTGCCCAGCCAGAGATAGCCATCCCGGGTTTGAATCGTGGAAATGACGGCGCTGCCCGGAAGTCCCTCCTTGCTGCCCCAGGCACTCACCACAAATGGCGAGTCGGACGCATTCGTCACGCCCGCGATTGCGGAAAAAATGGCGATGAAAACGCAAAGCAACAGCCCCGCGAATTGAAGCAGCCAGCGTTTCTTCGGCATGTTTGATTTTTCGAACTATCCAGCCGGATGTAAAGCCGTTTGCAGAAGGAATACGAGGCTGAAATGGAGGCGGAATTTTTTTTCAAAAATCACTTGTCAAGTCGGCGAGGTGGGTTAGGTTTCCCTTGCCCAATGAGAACTGGGCGCTTCGGCGGGTGTTGGCGATGTAAACTCGTGTGTGATCGCCGCGCCCGCCGTCTTATTATTCGGGCCGGTTTCTGAATGGACGGCCGGTTCCTGCTTGCCGGTTTGCCCGGGCGAACAAAAAAGCGGTAGTGCCCTGATTTGGTTGTGCTGGCCCAAACGACTCGTCACCTCGTCGCCTACAAATTAGGGCACTACCAAAAAAGCTCCCAACTTTTCAATCGGGAGCTTTTTTATAAAGGATGCCACCGGAGTTTAATCGAATGCGTGACCGGCGCAGCAGAGCACGTCCTTGATTTTGTGCTGAACGAGCTCCTTTACTTTGGCGCGGGCGGGGCCGAGGTACTTGCGCGGATCAAATTCCTTCGGATTTTCCCAGGTGACCTTGCGAATGGCGGCGGTCATGGCCAGCCGCAAATCCGTGTCAATGTTGACCTTCGTGCAACCGATGCGGCGCGCGATTTCGATGTCGGCCTCCGGCACACCGGCGGTGTCCGTGCCCAGTTTGCCGCCGTATTTGTTGATTTCCTCGACGAGATCCTTGGGCACGGACGATGCCCCATGCAATACGAGCGGATAATCACCCATCCCGGCGTCCATGAGTGCTTGCTTGATCGCTTTAAGCCGTTCCAAATCCAGATGTTGTTCGCCCTTGAACTTATAGGCGCCGTGTGAGTTGCCGATGGCGACAGCCAGCGAGTCGCAGCCGCATTCCTTGACGAATTTCACCGCTTCGTCCGGATTCGTATAGTGGCCGCTCTTGGAATAGTTGCCGCCTTCCTCGCCTTCGTCGAACTGCGCGCCGACCAGATGGCCGAGTTCGGATTCCACCACACAATCATATTTGTGCGCATATTCCACGACTTTTTTGGTGATCTCCACGTTTTTCTCAAACGGCTCGTGGCTGGCGTCAATCATCACACTGGTGAAACCCTCGTCAATGCACTCCTTGCAAAGCTCAAACGAATCACCGTGGTCAAGATGCACCGCGATGGGGATCGTGGACAGGCTGACGGCCGCCTCGATGAGTTTTTTGAGATAAACCGGGTTGGCGTATTGGCGCGCGCCCTTGGAAATCTGAAGCATCACCGGCGCCTTTTCCGCTTCGCACGCCTCGACGATGGCCTGGAGCAGCTCCATGTTGTTGACGTTGAACGCGCCCAGCGCGTATTTGCCCTTCAACGCCTTCGCAAAAAGTTCTCGGGTATGTGTCAGTGGCATACGATTTCGGTTTTATTCGTCTTTGGATTGAATTTGAATTTTCCCAACGGGCGGCAAACATAAACGAATTTGCCCAAAAGGAAATAAAAAATATGCCGCAAAAATGAACCCCGGCCCCAATTAATTCCTTTGCTCCGGGGCGTCTTTGCGCGAAAAATCCGGCGTGCAGGCGCATTTTCTCCTCGGTCCCGCCGGCAGCGGCAAGACGTTCCGCTGCCTCGCCGAAATCCGCGCCGCCTTGCAGGAAAGTGCCGGGGGTCCGCCGCTGATTTTGCTCGCGCCCAAGCAGGCCACGTTTCAACTCGAACGCCAGCTGCTCGCCGACCCGGCCCTGTCCGGCTACGCCCGGCTGCACATTTTTTCGTTTGACCGGCTGGCGCGGTTTGCCCTGGAAAAATTGTCGCTGGCGCCACCCGACCAACTGAGCAACGAAGGCCGCGTCATGGTGCTGCGCGCGCTGATCATGCGGCACGAAAAGGAACTGGGATTGTTCCGGCAAAGCGCGCGTCGTCCGGGTTTCGCACAGCAAGTCAGCCAGCTGCTGGGCGAACTGCAGCAGCATCAATTTCCACCCGCCAAACTTCGCGCGCTGGCCTCCCGCTTTGCCGAACACCGCGAACTTCAGGGCAAACTCCATGACCTCGCGTTGCTCGGCGATGCCTATGCCCGCTGGCTGGCCGAACATGGATTGCAGGACGCCAACCGCCTGCTGGATTTTGCCGCCACCACCCTCCGCCAAAATCCCCGGATGCCGGACCCCAGACTCCAGATCCAAAACTTGTGGCTCGATGGCTTTGCCGAAATGACGCCACAGGAACTGGATTTGCTCGCCGCCATTCTGCCGCACTGCCGCCGCGCGACCCTCGCGTTTTGCCTCGAAACCGAGCCGGCCCCCGATGCCAGGCATTCCTGGCTTTCGATCTGGTCCGCAGTCGCCAAAACGTATCAACAATGCCGGCTGCGAACGGAAAATCTGCCGGATGCCGATATCCGGGTCGAATTGCTCAAACGCGACGCGGGGAAAAACCGGTTTGCGCGGAACGCGACGCTGTTGCACCTGGAACAAAATTGGTCGCAGCCGCCGGGTGGCAAATCCGAAAAATCGCCAATCGCCAACCGGCAACCGGCAATCTCCCTGGCCGTTTGTGCAAATCCCGAGGCCGAGGCCGTGTTTGCCGCGCGCAGGATTTTGCGCTTCGTTCGCGACGGCGGACGCTTTCGCGACACCACGGTGCTGGTGCGAAATCTCGACGGGTATCACAAACCGCTGGCGCGCGTGTTTCGCCGCCATGAAATTCCGTTTTTCCTCGACCGGCGCGAATCCGTTGCCCACCACCCGCTGGCCGAACTGACCCGCAGCGCGTTGCGCACCGTTGTGTTCGACTGGCCGCACGACGACTGGTTTGCCGCGCTCAAGGCCGGCTTTTCATCCGTGGCTGAGACGGAAATTGACCGGCTCGAAAACGAGGCGCTCGCGCGCGGCTGGCACGGCGCGAAGTGGCGTGAACCGCTTCAAATCGCCGATGATCCGGGATTGGCCAAATTTCTCGAACCGCTGCGCCGGAAAATTCTGCCGCCGTTTGAAAATTTTGCCGCGCGACTCGCGCAAAATGAAAACCAACCGTCGGGTGAACAACTGGCTGAAGCCTTGCGGAAGTTTTGGGACGCCCTCGACGCAAAAAAAACCTTGGAGCATTGGAGCCTGGCCGGTCCGGAAAAATCGTCAATCCACACGACGGTTTGGGAACAAATGAACGCGTGGCTCGACAACGTTGCCCTCGCCTTCTCCCGTGAGGCGTTGTCGTTGCGGGACTGGCTGCCGATTCTGGAGGCGGGACTGGCGAACCTGACCGTTGGCGTGGTTCCGCCCGCGCTCGACCAGGTGCTGGTCGGGGCGGTGGACCGCGCGCGCAATCCGGATTTGAAACTGGCGCTCGTGCTGGGCGTGAATGAGGGGATTTTTCCCGCCGCGCCCGTCCCGCCGCCGATTTTGACCAGCACCGACCGCGAAGAATTGGAACAGCGCAATGTCGTACTGGGGCCCAATCTGCGCGAGCAGCTGGCGCGCGAACGGTATCTCGGCTACATCGCCTGCACCCGCGCCAGTGAAAAGCTCCTCGTGACCTGCTCACGCCACGATGCCGCTGGCCGGACGCTGAATCCGTCGTCGCTCGTCGCGCACCTGCAGACGCTGTTCCCCGGGCTTGACGTCGAGGAATTTCGCGCGGACGTGGACTGGCACGAAGCGGAGCACAAGAGTGAGATGGTCGCGCCGCTTGTCGAAATTTGCAGCAGTCCCGCAATGCGGGATGAGGCCGCCCCATCTTTTGATCAGGGAAGTCAGAGCCGGCTCACGCCGGCGGCCACGGAAAACTGGCAGGAACTGCTGCGGCTGCCGGCCTTGGCGGAACTGGTAAAAAGTTTGCGGCAATTGCGCGAGCCGGATCCGGCCGAAAATCTTTCGCCCGGCCTGGCGGAGGCCATTTACGGCCCGGCGTTGCAAACCTCGGTCAGCCGGCTTGAAGAATTCGCCCAATGTCCGTTCCGGTTCCTTGTTCATTCGGGCCTGCGCGCCGAGGAACGGAAGGTTTTCGAGCTGGACGCGCGCGAACGCGGCAGTTTTCAACACGAAGTTCTCAAGCTGTTTCACGGGCAATTGACCGCCGAAGGCAAACGCTGGCGCGACCTCCTGCCGGAGGACGCGCGTGAACGCGTCGGCAAAATTGCCGCTGAGCTGGCGCCCAACTACCGCGGCGGGTTGTTGCGCGCGGATGACCAGGGCCGGTTCACGGCGCGCATGCTGGCGGAATCGTTGCAGGATTTTGTCGAAACCCTGGTTGGGTGGATGCGCGGACAATACGAATTTGACCCGGCGGTGGCCGAACTGGGTTTCGGGTTTGAAGCGGGCGGCGCGCCGGCCTGGGAAATGGATCTGGGCGGCGGCCGGCAACTGGCGTTGCGCGGGCGGATTGACCGGATTGATTTGTACCGCGAAACCGCGGACTGCGCGTGGTGCGTGGTAATGGATTACAAGTCCGGCCGGCGGAAGCTGGACAAGATTCTGGTCGAACACGGCGTGCAGTTGCAATTGCTGGGATATCTGGCGGCGGTGCGGCGTTGGCCCCGTCTGCCCGCGCTGCCTGGCGTGAAACGATTGGTTCCCGCCGGCGTGTTTTACGTGAACCTGCGCGGCAAATACGACGGCGGCGATTCGCGCGCCGAGGCGCTGGCCGACACGGAAGAATCACGGCGGATGGCGTATCGTCACACGGGCCGGTTCAGCGTGGATGCGTTGCCGAAGCTCGACAACCGACCCGGCGCGAAGACCGGCGATCAGTTTAATTACCGCCGGACCAAGGATGGCTCGCTGTACCAGGGTTCAGCCGAGGCGTTGCCGCGTGCGGAATTCGAAGCGTTGCTCGACCGCGTTGAAACGCAGTTGACGGAAATGGGCCGCGCGATTTATGCCGGCGCAGCCGAAGTGGATCCGTACCGCAAAGGCGCCGAGACCGCATGCCGGTATTGCGATTACCGCCCGGTTTGCCGGATTGATCCGTGGACGCACCGGTATCGCGTGCTGCGTGCGGCCGCAAAGGAAATCGGCGCATGACGCTGCGCGGCAAATCCGATCCGGGCTGGTCGGCACTGATGGAAGAATGGAAGGCCACGCAGGAAAGTCTTCACGAACGCATGGTGGTGGCGCCGCTCGAACCGCTGCCGCGCTTTGTCGCCGGGGCGGATTGTGCGTTTTCCGCCGACAAACAAACCATCTTCGCCGCCGCCGTGGTCTATGACCGTGAAACACAGCGCGTCATTGAGGTTGCTCACGCCACGCGGGCCGCGGAATTTCCCTACATCCCGACTTTTTTGAGTTTTCGCGAAGGCCCGGCCATCCAGCAGGCGATTCGCGCGTTGAAGCACGAATTCGGCGCGATTTTCTTTGACGGCCAGGGTTTCGCGCATCCGCGGCGGTGCGGCATTGCCGCGCATCTGGCGATTGAACTGGACCGGCCCGGCGTCGGCGTCGGCAAAAGCCGGTTGCTGGGAACGTTTGGGAAGCTTGGAGAAAATGCCGGCGCCATCACGCCGCTCAAGGATGGCGACGCACAAATCGGCATTGTGTTGCGGACGCAGAAAGGCATTCGTCCGGTTTTTGTGAGCGTGGGCCATCGCGTGGATCTGGCGTCGGCGGTCAAACTGGTTCTGGCCTGCTGCCCCCGCTATCGCATTCCCGAACCGACGCGTCAGGCGGACCTCGAAGTGGCGAAGCTGAAACGCGCTAATGATACTCCTGCAATGTCTTGACGCCGTAGCCGGATTTTTTGATGGCGGCGATGCCGCGCGCGGCGGCTTTGGCGCCGCTCAGGGTCGTCATGATGGGCGTGCCGGTGTAAATCGCCGTGGTGCGGATTTTTACCTCGTCTTCGCGCGGCGCGGCGCCGCTGGGCGTGTTGATGACCAGTTGGATTTCCTTGTTCTTGAGCAAATCAATCACGTTGGGCCGGCCTTCGAGCAATTTGAGTATCCGTTGGACTTTCAGGCCGGCCTTTTCCAGTACCGCCGCCGTGCCGCTCGTCGCCACGAGTTCAAATCCGAGATCGGCAAATTGTTTTGCCACCGGCACCACCTGCTTTTTATGCGCGTCACTCACGCTGATGAAGACTTTTCCGCCCAGCGGCAGCGGCGAACCCGCGGCCATCTGCGATTTCGCGTAGGCAATGCCGCGGTCGGCGTCAAGCCCCATGACCTCGCCGGTCGAGCGCATTTCCGGTGAGAGCAGAATGTCCTGTCCGTGAAAACGGTTGAACGGGAAAACGGATTCCTTCACCGCCCAATACTTCGGCCGGATTTCCTGCGTGAACCCCAGTTCCTTCAAGGTTTTCCCCGCCATGACCTTGGCCGCGAGCTTGGCCAGCGGCGCGCCGATGGCCTTGCTCACAAACGGCACGGTGCGCGACGCGCGCGGGTTCACTTCCAGCACGAACACCTTTTCGTCCTTCACGGCGTATTGCACGTTCATCAGGCCGACGACCTTCAATTCGCGCGCCATCGCGTGCGTGTGTTTGCGAATGGTTTCAATGACCTGGGCGGAAAGCGTGTGTGGCGGCAGCACCATTGCGGCGTCGCCGGAATGGACGCCGGCGAACTCGATGTGTTCGAGGATGCCGCCGATGACAATCGTTCCGTCGCCCGGTTTTTTGAAATGCCCGACGTCGGCGATGCAATCCACGTCCACCTCGGTGGCGTCCTCCAGAAATTTGTCCACGAGCACCGGGCGTTCCGGCGAGGCTTCGACGGCAAAACGCATGTAATGCTGAAGCTCGGCGTCGGAATAAACGATCTGCATGGCGCGGCCGCCGAGCACGAAGGACGGCCGGACGAGCACCGGATAATACAGTTTTTTGGCAACGGCAAGCGCTTCCTCAACGTTGGTGGCCAGGCCGTTGGGCGGCTGCGGAATTTTCAATTTGTCGAGCATCGCGGCAAAGAGCTTGCGATCCTCGGCGATTTCGATGCTTTGCGGCGAGGTGCCGATGATGTTGACGCCGTTTTTCTGGAGCCCCAGTGCGAGGTTGAGCGGCGTCTGGCCGCCGAATTGGGCGATGGCGCCCCAGCATTGCTCGCGTTCGTAAATGTGCAGCACGTCTTCGAGCGTGAGCGGCTCGAAGAACAGCTTGTCGCTCGTGTCGTAATCGGTCGAAACGGTTTCGGGATTCGAGTTGACCATGAGGGTTTCGAAACCGTCCTCCTTGAGCGCAAACGCGGCGTGGACGCAGCAATAATCAAATTCGATGCCCTGTCCGATGCGGTTGGGTCCGCCGCCCAGGATCATCACCTTTTGCTTTGGCGTTTTTTTGACCTCATCGTCGCCGCGGTCGTAGGTTGAATAATAATACGGCGTGTAGGCTTCGAACTCGGCGGCGCACGTGTCCACCAGCCGGTAACTCGGCACGAGCTTCAATTTTTTCCGCCGCGCGCGGACCGCATCCTCGGTCCGGCCGGTCAAATGGGCGATTTGCCGGTCGGAAAAGCCCAAGCCTTTCGCCTTGCTCAGCAATTCAGGATTTAGTGGCGGCATCTGCGCAAACAGTAAGCCGCAAAAAATTTCGCGTGTCCAGCGGGGAGTGACCAAATCCGCTTGCTGGTCGCGGCGCTTTGCGTTACGAAGTCGCCGATGAAACGAACCGGGTGCGCGCTGCCATGGCTGTTGCTGTTCGCGCCGCTCCTCGTTTCCGGCCAGATTGACCCGGTCAAACGCGACCTGATTCAGCTCGGCTACAATCAGGCGGTGCAAGGCCATGCGCCCTTCGCCGGCTATGCCTTTTATTATCACAACCAGCCGGATTTTCTGCGCACCAATCTTACGTTGCGATTGGCCCTGGCGCCGGTGTATCTCGATTCCGAACTCGGCTTCGTCAGCGGCCTCGGTCCCAACACGGATTTTGGGCTTGGCCTGGCCGGCGGCGGTTTTGCGGACAGTTACTCGGAAATTCGCGGCGGCACATATTATCCGGGCGAGTCTTTTGACGGCCACAGCGCTGAAATATCCGCGAACGTTTATCATTTGTTCAATCCCGCCGGCGAAATTCCGCTGAACTTCATCCTGCGGGGCGCGGCGCATTATTCGGTTTACGCCGGCAACGACAGCACCGCACCCGGTTTCCAGGCGCCCGGCGATCATGGCACCTTCAGCGCGCGCACCGGGCTGCGCTGGGGTGGCGTCGAGCCGACGCTTTTTCCGCCGCTGGCGATGGAATTATCCGCGTGGTATGAAGGCCAGTTCCGCACCGACTCCGGAGCCTACGGTTTTGGCGGTGACCGCAAACTGAACCAGCAATCGCATTTGTTTTGGGCCGAGGCGGCGCTGGCCTACACCTTGCCGGAGAGCCAGCAGAATTTTTACGTGCGTCTGACGGCCGGCACGAGCCTGGACGCCGATCGCTTCAGCGGGTATCGGCTGGGTGGATTTCTGCCTCTGGAGTCGGAATTTCCGCTGTCGCTGCCCGGCTATTATTTTCAGGAAATCAGCGCCCGTCAATTTGCCCTGTTCAACGTGAATTATCTTCTGCCGCTGGATCCCAAAAAACGCTGGGACGTGGACCTGAACGCGTCCGGCGCTTTCGTGGATTATTTGCCCGGCCTCGATCAGCCCGGCCATTGGCTTAGCGGCGTGGGCGGCGGGATTTTATATCATTCGCCGTCCGACCGGTTGAAAATCATAGCCACCTGCGCCTACGGCTTTGATGCCATTCGCGCGCATGGTCGCGGCGCGCAAAGCGTTGGCGTTCTGATCCAACTGGATTTGGGCGGGACGCACAGCCGGACGTTCACCACGCCGCAACCGCAGCATTGGCGCGGCTGGCAATGGCTTTTGGGCAGTTAAAATCGCCTTGCCCCGGGCGGTTTGGCCTGCTTCATTATTCATCCGGGTGCGGATATGGCGAAATTGGCAGACGCGCTACTTTGAGGTGGTAGTGGGGCAACCCGTGCAGGTTCAAGTCCTGCTATCCGCACCATTTTTTTCCTTCAAACCCAGAATTCCCGCGCGCAGCCGCTGAGCGAGTTCCTTGCGGTCATTGCGGCGTTCCGAAAATTGCCCGAAACGCACGGTCGCCCGCACCTGGCGTTTGCTCAACAAATTCAGCATGTGCGGGAAGAAGGTGTGGTCGCCCCAGTAACAAACCTCCTCGCTGGCGTCGCCGTCATCAATTTCGTAATGAATCCAGCCGATGGACAACGGCCACTCCGGCCGGGTGGCTGGTTCCAGCAGGGATGATTTGAACGGCAGGAGGGTTTGCCCGTTTGAACTGGTCCCCTCCGGAAACAAAACCACCAGGGCGCCCCGGTTCAACGCGGCCGTGATTTCGTCGTTCACCTGGCCGACCTGGAATCGCCGTTCGCGGTCAACGAACACGGTGCCGGCGAGGGCGGCAAACTGGCCGAAGACGGGCCAGAATTTGACCTCGCGCTTGGAAACAAACACCGCGGGTGTGAGGGACGAGAGCACCAGAACGTCCAGATAACTCAGGTGATTGCTGATGAGCAATCCGCGCGAAGGGACCGGGCCGGCCATTTGCGTTTCAAATTGGAAAAGACGCAACACGCGCCGCGAAGCGCGCTGAAGCCACAGCGCGCGAACCCTCAATCGGTCTTCCGGCCGGCGAAACGTGCAGCGGAACAAATACTCCAGCAGGCCGAAGAGGATCACGCCGGCCAGCCGGCACAGCCGTGCGGCGACGCGGAGCGGATGACGGTCCAAGCCTTTCATGTGCAGATTTCAAACGTGATGGTGATGCGAGTCAACCGGGAAAACATCTGCGGACCGCAAAATTTTACATGTGACCGGGTCACCTTTTGGCGCGCGCCGCAAAAAATTTCTCCACATATTTGCCCAGCAAATCCGCCTCCAGATTGACCGCATCCCCGGTCTTCCGCTCGCACAAGGCCGTTATTTCAAACGTGTGCGGAATGATCCAGATGCGGAAACTTTTTTTCTGAACGCCGGCCACCGTCAAACTGATGCCGTCCACGGCAATGGAACCTTTCCGGACGATGTAACGCATCACGGCCGGCGGCGCGGCAATATCAAGCACGTAATCCGCGCCCAATTTTTCCCAGCGCAGAATTGTGCCCGTGCCGTCAATGTGACCGGTCACGAAATGGCCGCCGAACTCGCCGTCCGCGCGCAACGGCCGCTCCAGATTGACCAGCGAACCCGGCCGGGTGAATTGGAGATTGGTGCACCGCCAGGTTTCCCGCAGCAAATCGAATTGGACCAGCCTGAATTTGCCGCGTGTGGATATTTTTACGGCGGTGAGGCAGCAACCGTTTACGGCGAGGCTGCCGCCGGGTTTCAAACCGCGCCCGGTCGCGTTGACGCGCACGGTCAACTCGACGGATTTCGCCGCCGGCTTGATGCGCTCGACGGTTCCCGCTTCTTCAACAATGCCGGTGAACATTCCGGGAAAATTAGCGGTGAAACGGGAACCCGTCGAGCCGCGTTTTGATGGGAATGAGGCAGAGATTGTTTGTAGCCGCGCTTGTGAAAGCGCGGAACAACAAGGGAAAAATCCGCGTGCTCACGAACGCGGCTGCGAAGTTACCCGCGCCGTCAGCAGCAAATCCGGCCCGATTCGTTTCCACTCAACGTCCCGGAGCTGAAGGGCCTCCGACAGGCATTCCGCGCCTTCGCCGGCCACGGCCTTGCGCGCATCGCGTCCGCCCAAAATCTTCGGCGCATAGAAGAAAGCCACGCGCTGGGCCAGGCCGCCGAGCAGAAATGACGCATTCACCTCGCCGCCGCCTTCAACCAGCAAACGGGTGATGTTTTCCGCGCCTAGTTTTTTGAGCAGCCAATGCAGGTCAATGTGCTGGTGGGGCGAGGCTGCTGACGAGCCGGCTCGCGAGGACGCTCGCCCCACGTTGATTGTGGGTGCGACGACGACATTCACGCGTTTGGCCAAGGCTGCGACACGACTTTTCGGCGCGCGTTTACTGATGACAATGGTGGTCACCGCGGAGTTCTTGTCACTCACAACTTTTGCGTCCAACGGCGTTCGTGCCAGCGAATCGAGAATGATTCGGCGCAGCCGCGAATGTTTATTCTGACTTCCGGCTTCTGACTTCTGACTTCTGGCCGTCAGGCTCGGATTATCCGCCAGAATCGTGTTCACGCCCGCCAGAATCGCATCCGCTCCCTGCCGCAATTTCATTCCGCAGGCGCGCGCCGGCTCGCTCGTGATCCATTTCGATTCGCCGCCGGCCGTGGCGATTTTGCCGTCCAAGGTCATCGCGGCCTTGACGGTGACGAACGGCGTGCGATGCACAATCCAGTGATTGAACGCCTCGTTTAGCCGCACGCATTTTTCGGCCAATCCGGTAGGGACGGCGCGCCGCGCCGTCCGGTCATCGCGGCGCGATGACCCTGCCACCTCAACTCCCGCGCGCCGTAAAATCTTGAACGCGCGCCCGGCATGCTTTGGATTTGGATCCGTCGTGCCGATGATCACCCGTTTGATGTCCGCCGCAATGATGGCGTCCGTGCAAGGCGGGGTGCGACCGTGGGTGGAACACGGTTCGAGCGTCACGTAAAGCGTAGCGCCCTTGGGATTGTGACCGTGCTTTTGTGCGTCGCTGAGCGCCTCGATCTCCGCATGTGGCAGGCCCGCGCGCCGATGCCAGCCGCGCCCGATGATTTTGCCGCCCTTCACCAATACCGCGCCCACCATCGGGTTCGGCGAGGTTGTGCCGTAACCGCGTTGCGCGAGGCCCAAAGCAAGCTGCATGAATTGGACGTCAGACAAACTCATTTCACCGTGATTTTGTAAACAATGGCGAAATCGTTCGGCTGGGTTTTCGGTTGGGCCAGGACCAGCGCGTCGGCGGTCTGCTGCCATTTGATTTTTCCCCTGCTGCCAAGCAGCTCGATCTTGCGGATTTTCCCGTCGAGCAGCCCGGCCGATTTGCCGAGCGATTGGATGGTTGCGCCGTTGGTCGGCCAGCCCAGTTCAATGGCATAGAGCGTATGGTCCCTGGTCGTGAACCGAAAATCCGCGGCCGTGAATTGCCGGCCCCGGCCTTCATTGAAACCTTGCGCGTTTAACGCCGCGCCCGCCGAAGCCGGACCTTCTCCAAACACCTTCCACGGGCGCGTGCCGAAAATACATTCCTTGTTTACCGCCATCCAATCGGCGATGCCTTCAACGATTTTTACTTCGTCATCGTCAATCGTCCCGTTGGCGCGCACGGGAACACTAAGCAGCAGATTACCGTTCTTGCTCACAACATCCGCCAGGGTCTGGACGACGGTTTTGGTGGTCTTATAACCATGCCGCTCATAAAGCTTCCGGTCGTAATGCCAGTCGCC
>Ga0265338_10006146_pt1 | contig 15412 bp, 16 predicted proteins | sample 42126metaG_FD_193579 | JGI IMG/M metagenome (GOLD analysis project Ga0265338, IMG submission 193579) | Rhizosphere microbial communities from Carex aquatilis grown in University of Washington, Seatle, WA, United States - 4-21-26 metaG | ecosystem: Host-associated > Plants > Roots > Rhizosphere... | reverse complement strand
CGTTCGTCATCATCGCCTTCGGCCTGTGGGTGCTGGCCTGGGCCGAGCGCAGCCGCGCGCTCGCGCTCATCGCGGCCCTCTACACCGGCAGCGCGCTGCTGTCGTCGCTCTACGACACCGAGAACATCCTGTTCCGGCTGGGCTGGACCCCGGCCGGGCAGCAGTGGAGCCTGGCCTCCCTGCCGAACGTGCTGCTGCCCGCGCTGGTACTGCTGGCGGCCGGGGCGGCCGCGTTCGCGGTGCAGCGCCGCCGGGTCGCGGCGTGACGGTGACCCCGGACGACCGGCCGGACCAGGGGACGCACCCGCATCCCACCAGCAGCCTCGACGACACGGTGCACCAGCGGCACCGGCTCGGCATCCTGACCATCACCGCGGAGGCGCGGCGAGCCGAGTTCGGCTACCTCCGCGAGGAGCTCGGCCTGACCGCGGGCAACCTGTCCAGGCACCTCGCGGTGCTGGAGGAGGCCGGCCTGGTCGCGGTGGAGAAGGGCTACGCCGGGCGCCGCCCGCGGACCTGGGTGAGCATCACCGCCGCGGGCCGGGCGGCGCTCCGGGCGGAGCTGGCGGCGCTGACCGAGATCCTGCGGCGGCACCAGACCGCGCCGCCAGCGGGCGACGACTGAGCCGGCCGGCCCGGTTTCGGTTGCCAGCCGGCACTTCGGGGGTGCAAAACAAAGCGGCCGGCCTCATGCTAGGTACGTGGACGCAGACCAGGTCGCTACGATCCGTGCACTGATGGCCAGTTCCCGCTGGCTGGAGCAGGCCCGGCTGCTTGGCCGCGCGCTGCGGACCACCCCCAGGTCGGCGGGCGGCCTACTGGTGGTCGGCACCCCCGCCTTCGAGCCGTGGCACATGACCGCGCACCTGGACGACGAGTCGCGGCTGTCCGGCGTGGCCGAGCTGGCGCCGACGCTGGTGCGCTGGTCTCCCCCGCCGGGCGCGCCGCCGCACCTGTCGGTCGGCCTGGCCCGGCTGGAAGCCGCGCGGCGCGGGGAGACGCTGTTCGTGGTGGCCGAGGACGCCGCCCCGGTCCCGCTGCTCGAGCGGGTCAGCGACGCCCGCAAGACCGGCGCCACCATCCTCGCCCTGGACAGCGACGACCCCGAGCTGGACGCGCTCGCCCACGAGGCCCTGTCCGTCCCGGACACGCTCTCCTTCGACGCCGGCCAGCACCTGGTATCCGCGGCCGCCGGCGAACGCGGCGCCCCCGCCCGCGGCCGCGGCCTGCGCGGCCGCCTCGCCCGGCTGCTCGACAACGTGGCCGGCCCCAGCGCCTGAGCCGGGTCCGGGTCAGGGTCATCTCGCGGCTTTGGCGGCAGCCGCGCCCAGAGTAGCGTTGCCGGTGTTGCGGCAGCCGTCCGGAGGGTCATTCTCTCGCCGCCGTACTGGACCGCCCGCCGCACCACCTCGGCTCAGGAGTCGAGGGACAAGACCATGGTGGGGCGCTCGATGACGTGGTCGTCGCGGAGCGGGCGGACGGCGGTGCCGATGGCGAAGAACTCGGTGGTGTGCGAGCCCCAGGTGTGCGAGTGCTGGCGCAGCTGCACGCCGACGATGCCCTCGGCGTGCAGTTCCTCGGCCTCGGCCTGCATCCGGGCCATCGCCAGCTCGCGGGCGTCGTACAGGGCCTGGGTGAACTGCTCGATCTCCACGTTGCGGCCGATGTTGCCGAGCACGGAGCCCATCCGCTGGTGCGCGATGTGGTACACGCAGGTGCCCATCACCATGCCGAGCGGGGCGTAGCCGGCCCGGATCAGGGTCCAGAAGTCCTGGCCGGACAGGTCGGAGGTGAACGGCTGGCTCTTGTTGTTGCGCCAGTTCGACACGCCGCCGCCGCCCGCGCCGGGCTCGGCCTTGACCGCGGTGCCGACCGCCATGAACTCGGCGATGTCCGAGCCGAACTCCTTCATCTCCACGTCGAGCCGCACGCCGACGATCCCGTCGGCGCCGAGCGCGTCGGCCTCGGCCTCCATTCGGGACATCGCCAGCTCGCGGGCGTGGTACATCGCCTGGGACAGGACGTCAAGCTCCTGGTTCTTGCCCCAGCGGCCGATCTGCAGCCCGACGTGGTAAATCGACGAGCCGAGCACCAGCCCGAGCGGCTTGAAGCCGACCTCGCGGACCAGCAGGAACTCGTTGACCGAGAGGTCGGAGGTGAAGATCGAGCCCGGCTTGCCCGGCTGCAGCTCGGCTAGCCGCTTGATGGCGTCCTGCGGGACGCCGGCCGCACCGAGGTCAGTGGTCTGGTGGTTGCTCATCGACGCCCTCTTATTTCCTATTTTGGCCGATGTCGACGCGCGCCGCCTGGCGCCGCTGGGGGTCCAGGGACATGATGGCGAGCGGAGGCGGCTGATTACCTTCGGAATGACGGCTCTTGAAGCGGACGACCGCGGTGCCGATATTGACCGCCTCGACGATGTGGTCGCGGGCGCCTTCCTGGGCCGGGCACTCGCGCTCGCGGACCCGCAGGTTCATGTCCGCGATCACCACGCCCTCGGCGCCGATCCGCTTGACGTCGGACGCGAGCTGCTGCCGGGCGTCGTGCCGGGCGTCGTTAACCAGGTCGGTCCACCCGGTGACCTCCGCGTTGCCGGCCGACCAGCGGGTCTGGCCGACCGTGCGCCAGTCGTCGTGCCTGGCCGCGACGGTGATGCCGAGCACCAGCCCGGCCGGCATCCAGCCGCTGAGCACCAGCTTGGCGAAGTCCTGGCCGGACAGGTCAGAGGTGAACGGGTGGCGCAGCGGCGGCGCGCCGGGGGCGCGGACCGCGGTGCCGATCGCCTTGAACTCAAGGCCGCCCGCCGGGAACTGGCCGATGGTGAGCCGCACCCCGACCACCCCGTGCCCGCCCAGCGCGGTGCACTCGGCCACCATGCGGCTTATCGCCGCCCGGCGGGCGTCGTACATCGTCTGCACCAGCGGGCCGAACGAGCCGTAGCCGCCCCGGCTGGACACCTGGGTCCTGGCCGCGGGCGCCCAGGCCAGCGAGTAGCCGCCCCAGGCCCCCGGGCAGCCGTAGCCGCCGGTGTACCCGATGTTGTACACGGCCGCGCCGAGCACCTGCCCGGCCGCCTCGAAGCCGGCCGAGCGGACCGCCGCGAACTCGTCCGAGGTGAGCGCCGAGCCCCAGGTGCCGCTGCGCCTGATCTCGGCCATCCGCGCCTCGGCGGCCGGCGGCAAGTGGTTGCTCACACCGTCTAGGGTAGCCCGGCTGGCCGGGTACCGAACGCATGGATCGCGCATCGCCTGCGGGCGGCACCGGCCGGGCAGCCGGGGACAGGGCGGCTACTCCTGCTTATCCCAGGCCTCGTTGCGCTCCCTTACCTTGTCCAGCGCGTGGGCCGCCTCCTCCCGGGTCGGGTAGGGCCCTAGCAGGTCCTTGCCCGGGCACGGGGTGTCAGCGGGCTCAACCCGCATGTGCCGAGTGCAGAAGTACCATTGCTCGTCGGAGTCAGCCATGCCTATTAGAATCCCAAAACATGGCCACTGCGCTCCACCCGGGCCGGCTTTCCCCGGTCCGGCAGGTTCCCGCGAACATCCCGCGCCCCGAGTACGTGGGCAAGAAGGCACCCCGGCTCGGCGAGCCGGACGTGAAAGACGCCGACACGATCGCCCGGATGCGGGTGGCCGGCCAGCTCGCCGCGCAAGCGCTCGAAGAGGTCGGCCGGCACGTGCGCCCCGGTGTCACCACCGACTACCTCGACCAGGTGGGGCACGAGTTCCTGGTCTCCCACGGGGCCTACCCCTCGACGCTCGGCTACCGCGGCTACCCGAAGTCGCTGTGCACCTCGCTCAACGAGGTGATCTGCCACGGCATCCCCGACGACACGGTGGTCCGCGACGGCGACATCGTGAACATCGACATCACCGCGTTCATCGGCGGGGTGCACGGCGACACCAACGCCACCTTCCTGGCCGGGGAGGTGGAAGAGGAGTCGCGGCTGCTGGTGGAGCGCACCCGGGAGGCGACGATGCGCGGCATCCGGGCGGTGGCGCCAGGGCGTCCGCTGAACGCGGTCGGGCGGGTGATCGAGTCCTACGCCAAGCGGTTCGGCTACGGGGTGGTGCGCGACTTCACCGGGCACGGCATCGGGACCACCTTCCATTCCGGCCTGGTGGTGCCGCACTACGACGACCCCTCGTCCACCGTGACGATGGAGGTCGGCATGACGTTCACCATCGAGCCGATGCTCACCCTCGGCGTGGTCAGCTACGACATCTGGCCGGACGGCTGGACGGCGGTGACCAAGGACCGCAAGCGCACCGCCCAGTTCGAGCACACCATCCTGGTCACCGAGGACGGCCACGAGATCCTGACCCTGCCCTGATGGGCCCGCTTGACGTCAGCCCCGGCGAGTTCGACGCGGCCAGCGCGCTCACCGGGAGCGGACCCGTCTTCGGGGCGGTGCTCGACGGGCAGTGGGACGGGCAGGGCGGCACCAACGGCGGCTTCCTGCTGTCGCTGGCGGTCCGGGCGGTCGGCGCGGTCCTGCCGTTCCCCGACCCGCTGGTGGTCTCCGGGTTCTACCTGCGTCCGGGCTCGCCCGGCCCGGCCGAGGTGCGCACCGAGGTCATCCGGGCCGGCCGCACCACCGGCTTCGGCCAGGCCGGGGTGTACCGGGACGGCAAGGAGGTGCTGCGCGCGACGGTCGCCTGCACCGACCTGGCGGCGGCGGCCGCCCAGGGCGGGCTGTGCTACGCCGACGGCGCACCGCCCGACCTGCCGCCGCCCGAGCAGTGCCAGGAGCTGAAGGCGGCCATGGCGGTGCCGATCACGCTGGTGGAGCGGCTGGAGTACCGCTCCGCCGAGCTGCCGTTCTGGCTGACCGGCAAGCCGCCCTCGGGCAACCCGGTGTACCAGGGCTGGATGCGGTTCGCCGACGGCCGCGAGCCCGACCTGCTGGCGCTGCCGCTGTTCGTGGACGCGGCCGCGCCCGCCGCCCTGGAACTCGGCCTGCACCAGGTGACCACGGTGCAGCTGACCGTGCAGCTGCGGGCCAGGCCCGCACCCGGCTGGGTCGCCTTCCGTACCCAGACCCGGTTCGTGGCCGACGGGTACCTGGAGGAAGACGCCGAGCTGTGGGACAGTTCCGGCCGCCTGGTGGCGCAGTCCCGCCAGCTCGCGCTGGTGCTGCGGTAGAAGGGATCGCGGTGGGCACGATCGAGGCAGTGGTGTTCGACGTGGACGGGGTGCTCATCGACTCCGAGCCGGTCTGGGAGCGGGTGCGCCGCCAGTTCACCGCCGAGCACGGCGGGCGCTGGCCGGACGACGCCCAGGACCGGATGATGGGCATGTCCACCGGCGAGTGGTCCGGCTACATGAGCGCCGACTTCGGGCTGCCGCTGCCGGCCGCCCGGGTGGCGGAGCTGGTCATCGAGCGGATGACGGCCGAGTACCAGGTGCACCTGCCGCTGCTGGCGGGCGCGGTGGACGCGGTCCGGGGACTGGCCGGCCGGTGGCCGCTGGCGGTCGCCAGCTCGGCCCCCAAGGCGCTGATCGAGACGGTGCTCGACGCGTCCGGGCTGCGCCCGCTGTTCGCGGCGGCGGTGTCCAGCGAGGAGGTGCCGCGGGGCAAGCCCGCCCCCGACGTCTACCTGGAGGCGGCCGCCCGGCTCGGGGTGCCGCCCGCCGCCTGCGCGGCGGTGGAGGACTCGTCCAACGGGCTGCGGTCGGCCGCCGCCGCGGGCATGGCCGTCATCGCGGTGCCCCGGCCGGAGTACCCGCCCGCGGCCGACGCCATGGCCGGTGCCCGGGTCGTGCTCGGTGCGCTGACCGAGCTGGACCCGGGCACCGTCGACGCCCTGTAACGCGAGCTCAGGCGTCGCGCTTGCGGAACAGGTAGCCGCCGATTCCGACCAGGACGACCGCCCAGGCCGCGGTGACCAGGAACTGCGGCCAGGCCGACCACAGGTGCGGATCAACCGTGCCGACGGTCACCGAGATCACCCGGCCGGCCGCGTCGGGGAAGAAGCGCATGATATCCCAGCGCCAGGTGTTCGGCAGGATCTGGATGATGATCGAAAGCACGAACAGCAGGCCGATCGTCGAGGTGATCGCGCCCGCCGTGTGCCGGATGATCGCGCCGAGGCCGAACGCGATCAGCGCGACCACGGTGACGAACAGCGCGGCACCGATGATCGCGGTGAGCACCGTGCCGGGCGAGATCACCGTGTGTCCCTGGAACACGTAGTTGGGCGGCCCGTTGCCCGGCCCGTCCTTGGGCGGGCTCATCTGGACGCCGGCCGGGATGGTAACCGAATGGAACAGCGAGGCGCTCACGCCCGAGCCGGACAGCGCCGCCTGGCCCACGAAGAACGCGATGAACGAAGTCACCAGCGAGACGATCAGCGTCACGGTGGTCAGCACGATCAGCTTGGCCGCGTAGACGGTGCCGCGGCGCGGCATCGCCGTCAGCGAGGTGCGGATCATCCCGGTGGAGTACTCGGAGGTGATGACCAGCGCGCCGAGTACCGCGACGATGAGCTGGCCGAGCTCGAAGAAGGCGATCAGCGAGTCCTGGGTAGCGTCCGTTCCCGGCTTGTCCCAGGGCTGGTTGTGCAGATCGGACGCGATGCCGAGGCCGGCGATGAGGGAGATGCCGACGCTGACGACTACCAGCGCGATCAGGGTGTAGTAGGTGGAGCGGACCGAGCGCAGCTTGGTGAACTCGGAGGCGATTACGCCCCGCAGCCCGGCCCGGCCGCTGGCGGGCGGCAGCGTCGACAGCCGCACGTCCGCCGTTGTCATCGTCGCCATCGCCTAGACCCCGCTTCCGATAGTGGTGGCCGCCGGCTGGCCGGGCACGTCGGCGTGGTACTCGACGCTGTCCGCGGTCAGCTCCATGAACGCCTCTTCCAGCGAGGCCCGCACCGTGGTCAGCTCGTGCAGCCGGATGCCCTCGCCGAACGCCAGGTCGCCGACCTGCTCGGTCGACATGCCGCGGACCTCGACCGACCCGTCGTCGCCGGTGACCGCGGTCGCGCCCTTGGCGGTGACCACGCGCGCCAGCTGCTCGGTCGACGGCGTGCGCACGCGCACGGCGGCACCGGACGCCCGGGCGACGAACTCCTTCATCGTGCAGTCGGCGATCAGCTTGCCGCGGCCGATCACCAGCAGGTGGTCAGCGGTGTGCTCCATCTCCGACATGAGGTGGCTGGACACGAACACCGTCCGGCCCTCGGCCGCAAGCGCCTTCATCAGGTTCCTGATCCACAAGATGCCCTCGGGGTCGAGCCCGTTGACCGGCTCGTCGAACATCAGCACCTTCGGGTCACCCAGCAAAGTCGCCGCGATGCCGAGCCGCTGGCTCATCCCGAGGGAGAAACCCTTGGAGCGCTTGCGCGCCACCTCGGCCAGGCCGACCAGCTCAAGCACCTCGGCCACCCGCCGCCGGGGCAGGCTGTTGGTCTGCGCCAGGCACAGCAGGTGATTGTAGGCCGACCGGCCGCCGTGCACTGCCTTGGCCTCAAGCAGCGCGCCGACCTCGCGCATCGGGTAGGCCAGGTCGTGGTAGGCCTTGCCCGCCACGGTGACCGTGCCCTCATCCGGGTAGTCAAGCCCGAGGATGCACCGCATCGTGGTGGTCTTACCCGCACCGTTCGGCCCCAGGAAGCCGGTCACCTTGCCCGGCTCGATGCCGAACGACAGGTCGTCGACGGCTAGTTTCGCGCCGTACCGCTTCGTGAGGCCCCGTGCCTCAATCATGTGATGGTCCTCTCTAATCTCTAAAAGGCGTTTCCAATTCTGGCCGAGAACCGCAGCCGCCGCGTCACCCCGGGTGATGATTTGCCGGGTAATCCCCGGGGGTGAGCTGGCCGCCCGCTGAGCGTGCCGCAGAATCACTGAGAATTCGCTGAGCAAGGCCGGCCTGCGCGACCGGTAAGAGAGGGCGGTGCTGCCAGGCGGAGCCGCGCACCCGTTCGGATTGTCTTACTTGATAAGGAACGGGTGCGGCTGACTGCGCTGTGCAGCGTGACCGAGTACCCGGGGCCGACCGCGCGCAGCCGGTGCGTCCCGGGGCGGCCGTGCACCCGGACGCGGCCCGGGCGCAGCGGGCGGCCGGGCCGCGCGGCGGCGGCCGGCACGTCGGCGGCGGGAAACTCGACCGCCTCGCCGGCCAGGGCGGTGGCCTGGTGGCAGTCGCAGGCGGCGGTCGCGCCCGGGGGCAGCACCAGCAGCCAGCGGCCGGGCGCGCCGGGGACCGGTATACGGACCGGGCCGGCCGGGTCGAAGCGGACCAGGTCCCACCAGTACTCCGGGCTGGCGGCGAGAGCGGCCAGGTCGCCCGCTGCCCGGCCGTCGGTGCGGTGGGCGGCGACACCGGGCCCGGCCGACGCGGACGGGCGGGCGAGCTGCGCGATTTCAGGAGCGACCGAAAGATCGGCGTTCACAAGGATTCCTTCGTGTGTCGGCTGTTAGTGACTCCGTAACTGCGGGGTCAGCGACAACACGAGGGCGGCAGACAGCACAGCAGGGCGCGGCGCGCGACGGCGCGGCGGCTCGGCTGGCGGGCTGACATGCGGGCAACTACATCGCAATCGCGGCCGGTTGTCAAACCGGCCGGCTGGCCAGCCGGGTGCACGGGCCCCGCTGCCCCCGGCCGCGCCGCTGCCCCTCCGTTGCGCCGCCGCCCCTCGGTTGCGCCGCTGCCCCTCGGCCGCGCCGCCGCCCCTCGGTTGCGCCGCCGCCCCTCGGTTGCGCCGCGCGCTTGTTGCTGTTATCCGCTGGAGGAGGGATGATCTTCCGACAGCCTGGGCGGCGCATGCGACTTCCCATCAGTTAGGCCTAGTTCGACGCCCCTTATGTCCCAATTTGCGGCGTCCGAAGTGATGGGAAGTGGTCCTGGGCGGCCGAACTGATGGGAAGTGGTGGGCGCGGGCGGCCCGGTGGCGCGGGGCGCTGGCATCCGGCGGCGCGGGGCGCTGGCAGCGGGCGGCGGGCGGCGCGGGCGGGGGTTAGCTGGACTTGAGGCCGTGGCCGGCCAGGTGGTCGAGGGCCGCGGTGACCTGGGCGGGGCCGAGGGGGCCGCGCTGGTCGTGGACGGCCCAGGCGGCGGCGGCGAGGGCGCGCAGGCCGTCGACGGGCGCGCCCGATCCGGTCAGCGTGAGCTGGCCGTCGGCGGCGGGGGCGGCGGTCCAGCCGCCGCAGCTGGTGCCGGCCTCCGTGGTGGCGACGTCCGGGTAGGGCTGGAGCAGGTCGTCCAGGGTCTCCGCGATGTAGGTGGGCCGGCGGCGGGCGGGAGCGAGGGTGACCGTGCGCGGGGTGTCAACCCCGGTCAGCACCAGGAGGCTGTCGGTGCCGGTGTTGTACGCGGCCTCGATGTCGGTGTCCAGCCGGTCGCCGATCACCAGGGGGTGCTTGGCGCCGGTGCGGATGACCGACTCGTGGTGCAGCGGCGGCTCCGGCTTGCCCGCCACGATCGGCGCGGTGCCGGTGGCGTGCTCGATGACCTGGAGCAGCGAGCCGTTGCCGGGGGCGGTGCCGCGCGCGCTGGGGATGGTGGAGTCGGCGTTGGTGGCGACGAAGAGCGCGCCCGCCCGGACGGCCAGGCCGCCCTCGGCCAGCCGGCTGTAGTCGATGCCGGGCGCGTAGCCCTGGACGACCGCAGCCGGGGAGTCGGACGCGGACCAGACCGGGACCAGGCCGCGTTCCCTGAGCGCCAGGCTGAGCGCGGTCGCGCCGATCACCAGCACCCGCGACTTGGGCGGCAACCGGTCCGCCAGCAGCCGGGCGGCGGCCTGGGCGGAGGTGACCACATCCGCCTCGGTGACCGGGGCCCCCATGCCGTCGAGCAGCGCCGCTACTGCCGCCGGGGTACGGGAGGCGTTGTTGGTGACGTAGGCGACGTGCGCGCCCGCCCGCTTGGCGGCCTGCAGCGCCTCGGGTGCGCCGGGGATGGCGGTGCCGCCGATGTAGACGACCCCGTCGAGGTCGAACAGCAGCACGTCGTAGGCTTCGGCGAGCGTTTGCGGCATGGGCTCAAGCCTACGGTGCCTCATTGCGGTACTTCAGGGTGGCTCGCACCTGCCGGAGCGCGTCGGTGTAGGGCTTGCGGTCCGGGCGCATCGCCGCCGCCAGGGCCAGGTACTCGGCGGCGGCGGCGTGGTTGCCCGCCCGGGCGAGCGACAGGCCGAGGCCGAAGTGGGCGTAGTCGTCGGTCGGGCTCTCCTCGACGATCACCCGGAAGTTCGCCGCCGCGGCGGCGTACTGCCGGGTGTCGAACTGCGCACGGGCCAGCGCCTCGCGGACGCTGGGCGAGCCAGGCTCCGCGTTCGCCGCCCGCTGCAGCACCTGGGCCGCGGCGGCCGGGCTGCCCTTGCTGAGCAGCTCCATCCCCGTCTTGTACCAGGCGTGCACGTCGGCCGGGTCGGCCGCCCCCGGCTCACCGGGTCCTGCCTGGGCGAAGTTTTCCGAGCAAGGGGAATCCCAGCTGCCGCTTGGCACTTCTGACATGGTGTGCAGACCCACTTTCCGTCCGGCGATGGCTCCGGTTCCGGCGCCGGCCTGGTGCTCGCACCGTTCCGCGGCGTCCGTTATGACCTATCCCGGGTAGGGGGGCTCGCAAACGTCACATCGCCACCGTACGACGTTATCGGCCCCGGCACCCTCGACCGGCTGCGCGCCGCCTCGCCCTACAACGTGGTCCGGCTCATCCTGCCGGCTGACGCCCCCGGCGGCGCCGGGGGCGATCCGGCGGCCCGGGCCCGGGCGGCGGGCGCGTCGGCGGCCGGGCTGCTGCACGACTGGCTGGCGGACGGGGCGCTGACGGTCGACGACGTGCCCGCGCTCTACGTCTACGAGCAGCGCGGGTCCGGCTGGGTGCAGCGCGGCCTCATCGGGCTCGTCGCGGTCGGCTCGGCCGCGGTGCACCCTCACGAGGGGGTCATGCCGGGACCGGTGGCCGGGCGGCGCGAGCTGATGAAGGCGACGCGGAGCAACCTGGAGCCCATCTTGCTCGTCTACAACGGCGGGACGGGCGGCCACGGGAGCCCCGTCGGCCCACCGGGGCCGGGTGAGGCCGGTTCTCCGGACCGGCCCGAGCCCGGGCTGACCGCGACGGAGCTGACCGCGACGGAGCTGACCGACCGGACGGCGGACGGCGGCAGCCCGCTGGCCTGCGCGGTGACCGGCGACGGGGTGACGCACCGGCTGTGGGCGGTCACCGACCCGGTCGCGCAGCGGGCCATCGCGGCCGACCTGGCGACGCGCACCGCGCTGATCGCCGACGGGCATCACCGCTACGCTGCCTACCGCGAGCTGCGGGCCGAGATGCGCGGGGCCGGCGCGGGCGACGGCCCCTGGGACTACGGACTGGCCTTCCTGGTCGACGCGGACGCCTACCCAATGCAGCTCGGCCCGATCCACCGGGTACTGCCCGGACTCGGGCTGGCCGCGGCGGCCCGGCAGGCGGCCGCCGCGTTTACGGTGACCGCGTTGCCGGGCGATCCGGTGGCGGTACCCGCGCTTGACGCGGCCCTCAGCGCGCTCGCCCGGGCGGGCGAGCGCGGTCACGCGTTCCTGCTGGCCGGCCCGGCCGGGTTCCGGCTGCTGACCGACCCCGACCAGCGGCAGCTTGACGCGGCCATGCCACCGGGAGCATCACCGCGGTGGCGCGCGCTTGACGCCGCCGTCATGCGCGAGCTGCTGCTGGCCGGGCTCTGGTCGATCAGGGACAACGAGCGGGACGTGCAGATCGCGCACGACCCGGCCGAGGCGGTCCGGCTGGCGGTCAGCTCCGGCGGTACCGCCGTACTGTGCAATCCGATGCCGGTGGACGCGGTGATAGCGCTGGCCGCCCACGGCGAGCAGGTGCCGCGCAAGTCCACCTCGTTCGGCCCGAAGCCGCGGACCGGGCTGGTGCTGCGCACCTTCGACAGTTAACGGCCGACGACGGGTGCTGGCCGGCCGGGGTGAGGCCTCGGCCGGTCAGGCCTCGGCCTCGTCGGTACCGGGCTCGGTATGAGCGGCCACCGCCTCGGCGACCGTATCGTAGATGCTGAAGACCTTGTTGAGGCCGGTGATCCGGAAGATGCGCAGGATGCGGCTCTGGGCGCAGACCAGGTCGATCCAGCCGTCGTGCGCGCGCACCCGCTTGAGGCCGCCGACCAGGACGCCCAGACCGGTCGAGTCGAGGAACTCAACGGCTTCCATGTCCACGATCAGCTGGTAGCTGCCGGACTCGACCAGCCCGATCAGCCTCTCGCGCAGCTTGGGAGCAGTGTAAACGTCGATCTCGCCACCGACCTCGATGACGGTGAACCCCGCATCGTCGGAGTGCACGTTGAGCGTGAGCTCCATCTCTTCTCCCTCTCGTGTTGTCTGGGACAATAGTCCGGTGCACGACGACATGGCTACGACCCCAGGCAGTTCTCCGGAATCGACCGGACCGGATGTCACCGACCTGGGCAACGACGTCTTCCAGATTGACACCAAGATGGCCGGCTACCCGGGGATCACGGCCGGCTACCTGATCCGGTCCAGCCGCCCCTGCCTGGTGGAAACCGGAACCTCGACGTCCGCCCCGGTGGTGCGGGCCGCGCTGGCCGCGCTCGGCGTCGCGGCGGCTGACCTGGCCACCGTGGTGGTCACGCACATCCACCTGGACCACGCGGGCGGGGTGGGCGACATCGCCGCGATGTACCCGGCGGCCGAGGTGGTGGTGCACGAGAAGGGGGCACGGCACCTGGCGGACCCGGCCCGGCTGATGGCCAGCGCCCGGATGGTGTACGGGGACGCGCTCGACGTGCTGTTCGGTGAGCTGAGCCCGGTGCCCGCGGCGCGGCTGCGGACCCTGGACGACGTCGGCCTGGTCGACCTGGGTGACGGGCGGCGGCTGGACAGCCACTACTCCCCCGGTCACGCGCGGCACCACGTCGGCCTGCTCGACTCGCTCAGCGGCGACCTCTACGTCGGCGACGCGGCCGGGGTCTACGTGCCGGAAACCGGCGACCTGCGGCCCGCCACGCCGCCGCCGGACTTCGACCTCGACGTGGCGCTCGCCTCGATCGGCCGGTTCGCCGCCCTCGATCCCTCGCGGCTGCTGTTCAGCCACTACGGGCCGGTGTCGGACGTTCCGGCGACGCTGGAGCGGTCGGCCGAGGAGATCTCCGTCTGGGTGTCGGAGACGCGGGCAGCGCGGTCCGCCGGGATGGACCTGGACCACGCGGTCGAGGCGGTGCGGCGCAAGACGCTGTCCCGGTACGCGGCGTTCGCGGCCGATGCCGACCCGGCCGTCACCGAGAAGTTCGAGCGGATCAGCGGGGCCGAGGCCAACGTGAGCGGGATCTGGCACTGGCTGGACCGGCTGGAGAAGGCGGCCGGCTAACCGGGACGCCGCGGGCCTGGCGGTGCCAGGCCCGCGGGACCAGTTAGGGCTTGGCCTGCCCGGGCGGTGCGGCGAGGTTCCCGGCGTCCTGGCTGGCGTCACCGGCCGGGTCGTCGGGCTCCTCCTCCTCGTCGTCGAGATCCGCGACTTCGTCGTTGTCGTCCTCGTCGTCGCCGTCGTCGAAGAGGTCGGCCTCGTCATCGGGCTCGTCTTCGTCTTCGTCTTCGTCTTCGTCTTCGTCGTCTTCGTCGTCGTCGAGATCCGCGTCATCGAATTCGCCGTCAAGGCCGTCTTCGTCGGCGTCGGCGTCGTCCTCGTCCTCGTCGTCCTCGAGGTCGTGGAGGGTGATGCCGTCGAGTTCGTCAAGCCGGGCCAGGGCGTCGGTCTGCTCGTCCTCATCGGCGACGACCGCGCGGGAGAACGCCTCCCGGGCCGCATCGGCCCGGCCCGCGGCCAGCAGCGCCTCTCCGTAGGCGTAGAACAGCCGGGCCGACCAGGCGCGCTGCTTGCCGTCGGTCAGCTCGGGAACCTGCAGGGCGAGCACCGCGGCGTCGGCCAGGCCCTGGTCGCGGCGGATGCCGGACTCAACGATGCGGAGCTCGATCTGCGAGCCCCGCGGCAGCCGCTTCGCCTCGGCGCTGTGCACCAGGTCGAGCGCGCGGTCGAGGCGGCCGAGACCGCGCTCGGCGTCGGCCATCAGCGGCAGGTAGTCGTAGCGTCCAGTCATCCGCCGTCCGGCCTGCAGCTCAGTCAGTGCCTCGGCCCAGCGGCCCGACTTGTAGGCCATGATGCCGGAGACCTCGCGGACCACGCCGACCCGGGCCGCCAGCTTCTTGGCCGCCTGGGCGTAGCGGTAGGCCTGCTCGGCGTCGCTGGCCAGCTCGGCCGCGACCAGGTAGCGGCCGACCGTCGCCACCCGGTCGAAGGGCAGGCCGCCAAGCTCCTCCCGCACGTCTCGGGACAGCTGGTCCTCGGTGACGCTGTCCGGAATCCGGGGCAGCTCGGAGTCCGGGCCGCGCCGGTCATCCCGCCGTTCCCGGAAGCCGTCGGGCCGTGGCCCTCCGCTGGGCGCGGGCCGGCCACCCGGGGCCGGCCGGCCTGACGTTGCCGCCCGGCCCGCGCCGAAGCCCGTCCGCCGGTCGCCCGGCCGTCCGGCACTGTCTGGCCGGCCGGATCGGGCTGGCCGCGGTGCCCGTTCCGCCCGGTCCTGCGGGAAGTCGCCGCCGATCCGGTCGGACATCTCCCGGCTGAATCCGCGGCCGCGGGCCGGGCTGTCTGGCCCGGCCGAGCGGCCGTATGGCGGGCGGGCGGGACGAGACTGGCCGTCCTGCTCCCGGCGGAAGCCGCCGGGAGCGCGGTCGCCCGCGTCACGCCGGTAACCGCCGTCGCGCCGCTGTCCCCCGTCGCGGCTGGAGCCGGCGTCCCGGCTATAGCCGCCGTTGTCCCGGCCGCGGAACCCGCCGTCCCGCTGGCCCGTGTCGCGTCGTTCCCCGTCGCGGTCCTGCCAGCGCGGCCGGTCGCCGCTGGCCGGGCGCCGGTCGGCGCTGAACGAGCGCCCGCTGTCGCGGTCGCCGCCGGGTCGCCGGTCATTGCCGCGCTCGCCCGGGCCGTACTCGCGCCGGGGGCCGCGCGGCTGTGGCCGGTCGCCGCCGCGGAACCCGCCGTCGGTCCGGGTGCCGCCGTACGGCGGACGCCCGCCTCGGTCGCTGCCCGGCCGTCGGTCGTCGTCACGTCCGCTGTTTCCGCCGAATTCCCGGCGGGGCGGCCGGTCGCCGCCACGGAACCCGTTGTCGGAACGGCTGCCGCCGCCGTAGGGCGGGCGGCTCGGCCGGTCACTCCGGTCGTTCCCGCCCTCGCGCTGGCCGCCGCCGTAGGGGGGACGGCTGGGCCGGTCACCGCGGTCGTACCCGCCGTCACGCTGGCCGCCGCCGTAGGGGGGACGGCTCGGCCGGTCACTCCGGTCGTTCCCGCCCTCGCGCTGGCCGCCGCCGTAGGGGGGACGGCTGGGCCGGTCACCGCGGTCGTTCCCGCCCTCGCGCTGGCCGCCGCCGTAGGGGGGACGGCTGGGCCGGTCACCGCGGTCGT
>Ga0265338_10006145_pt1 | contig 15414 bp, 18 predicted proteins | sample 42126metaG_FD_193579 | JGI IMG/M metagenome (GOLD analysis project Ga0265338, IMG submission 193579) | Rhizosphere microbial communities from Carex aquatilis grown in University of Washington, Seatle, WA, United States - 4-21-26 metaG | ecosystem: Host-associated > Plants > Roots > Rhizosphere... | reverse complement strand
CAACGATGAAATAGACGCTTTTAAAACGTTATGTGTTTCTCCTGTTGAGTTCCTGGTTGTACCGCGTGTCCTGGCATTGGTCATGATGATGCCGATCTTGACCATCTACGCGGATATCATGGCCATATTAGGCGGTTATCTAATCAGCGTCTGGATGTTCCATCTTAATCCGTTGGAATATTTAAACCATACTCAGCATGCCATAAGGCTGAGCTATGCGTGGATAGGGCTTATTCACAGTTTTGCTTTTGGCGTGATCATTGCAGTCGCCGGGTGTTTACGAGGCATTGAATGCAAAAGAAACGCGGCAGGAGTAGGTAATGCGACTACTTCAGCGGTAGTAACAGCAATAACGGGTATTGTCATAGCGACGGCGATCATCACGTTTATATGCCAGGTTTTGGGAGTATAGATCATGGACCCAACAATGCAGCCGATCATTGAAGTGCAGGACCTGGATATAGGATATGAAGATCACCCTGTGATGAAAGATCTTAACTTTAATGTGAACAAAGGCGATATCTTTATTGTCATGGGGGTCAGTGGATGCGGTAAAACTACTTTGCTTAAATCCATGATCGGTCTTAAAGAGCCGTCTCGTGGTAAGGTCCTATTTGAAGGGAAAAGTTTTTGGGATGAAGGGGACCAGGGGCAACTGAATATTATGCGAGGATTCGGGGTCCTTTACCAAAGCGGAGCGCTATGGAGCTCTTTGACAGTAGGAGAGAATGTAGCACTTCCCCTACAGCTTTATACAAAGTTAACTAAGCAACAAATACAGGAAATTGTAGCTTTAAAACTTTCTCTGGTGGGTTTAGAAGGGCATGAGGACCTGTTCCCTTCTGGAATAAGCGGAGGGATGTGTAAGCGGGTCAGTTTGGCACGGGCCATGGCGCTTGATCCGGGTATTATTTTTTTTGATGAACCATCAGCAGGGCTTGATCCCATCAATGCGCGAAAGCTTGATGATTTGATCCTAGAATTAAGAGATGGTTTGGGAGCGACCATTGTTATTGTAACACATGAACTTGCCAGCATTTTTGCAATTGGGAATAATTCCATATTTCTTGACGAGACAAGCAAAACCATGATCGCAGCAGGTGACCCTAAGAATTTGCTGGCAAATTCCAAGGATCCCAGGGTCGTTCAGTTTTTAACGCGGGGTGGCAGGAATAATGAGCAGAAAAGTCAATAAAACAGTGATCGGGGTATTTGTAGTCGGAGCGTTGGTATTGATGATGGTGGCCATCGTGGTTTTTGGCTCCGGGAATCTTTTTAAACGGACAAATAAATTTGTTTTGTACTTTGACGGCTCTGTAAAAGGCCTTTCCATTGGCGCCCCGGTCATGTTTAGGGGAGTCAGCATCGGTACGGTCAAAGACATCAGTTTAATTTATGATTCCAAGGCCGGAACAGTTATGCTTCCGGTCATTGTTGAGATAGATCAAGGTCGTATAAAGGGAACTCCCAGTTTTGGTGATGTGGATGGAGATAAAAAGATGATTAAGTTGGGCCTTCGTGGAGAGCTGGAAATACAGATCTTTTTAACCGGCCAGCTGATGATCTCATTTGATTTTTATCCTAATCAACCGGCGAAGCTTCGCGGTATTCTTAAAGGCTATCCGGAGTTGCCCACCCTCCCGACCTCTACAGATATTTTTGAAATCATGAATGATATACCGATCAAAGAGATCGCAAAGAATCTCGATGAAGCCTCCAAAGGGATCAATAAATTGGTCAATTCAAGTGAAATACCAAGAAGTCTTTACGATCTGCAAAATACTCTTCAGGAGACGAAAGGGGCAATGCATTCAGTCAGTTTATTCACGGAATATCTTGAACAGCATCCGGAAAGCTTATTAAAAGGGAAGGCAGGACAATAAGTGAAAGGGGCCAATATCAAAACCTGCTTGAAAATTGGTGCATGGTGTATCTCCTTGACTTTAGCGGGGTGCATTTCTTTACCCAATAGCCCAATGAGCCCAACCCCGCGATTTTACATGCTTTCAGCCATCAATGAAACTCAAGTAAGTAAAAAAATAAATATTACTCCCGGTGTAATTATTGGTGTTGGTCCAGTTAAAATTCCGGGCTACCTTGATAGGCCTCAAATAGTCACCAAGGATAAAGAAGGTGTGCTTAAATTTGATGAATTTGACCGTTGGGGGGAATCACTTGACCTTGGGATAGCGCGTTTGATCAGAGAGGAACTTACCGTTATGCTTCCTCAAGAAAAATTGACCTTGTACCCCTGGAATCCATCTATTGCTGTTAAATATCAAGTAGTCGCAGAAGTTGTTCAATTGGACAGTGAGCTTGATAAAAATATGTTCTTTGTCGTGCAATGGGCGGTCATAGATGTGATCAATTCGAAAGCGGTAATCATTAAAAGATCAGAATTCAGCACAGCCATTCTTCCGCAGAATTACTCCGGATTGGTCAAAGCTTTAAGTATGTCGTGTGCGTCATTAAGCAGTCAAATCGCAGAAGCGCTGGGAACACTTAAAACAAAGGAGAATGAATCAATTAAACCATTATGATACAAGAATTACCTATAAAAAATCCTTCTATTCTGCCAGTTCGATTTAAGAGATATTTTGAATCCAAGAATAATGAGATCCGGGTATTTGGTCAGTATGAGGTAACTGGCAAGAAATTTGAAATATATGTGCCGGTAGAAGGTTTTTTTGTTTTTCTTCAAGGGTTTAAGACTATCGTTGAAGCCTTGAGCGACGCCTCTACAGAAGAAAGGGAATTTATTTTGACAGGGATCTCACCGGTTGGGCAGAAGGTCCATACCAACTTATCATATGAGAATTTAAATTTATGAGAATTGAACAAGAAATTGATGATCTTATCCGAAAAAGCGGGGCCAGCTACCGCCAATGGTATGTGGGTGTTGCTATTCATCCGCGGGAACAGTTATTTAATGGTCATAATGTCGATGAAAAAAGAGGGCTATGGATATATCGGGATGCCTATTCAGAGATAGAAGCCAGAAGGATCGAAGCTTTCTTTTTGAAGAAAAACTGTCAAGGAGGTCCTGTTAGAAAAGACAGTTCGCGGCATATTTATGCTTATAAAATGACGCGAGAGACATTGGGTAGGAGTTAAACAGCGACCCTGGTAATTTTCATTCACGCAAGGCGATGACAATTTAAGGAAAGGGATCAAAAAATGGAAATTAAAAGAAGCGGTTCACAGCCTTCTATCAAAGGGCCTGCCGAATATTTTACCGGGATGGTGCGTATCGACCCTCTTTTCCAAGTAAAGGAACCGGCGCGTGCGGCTGGGAACAGCGTTACCTTTGAGCCTGGATCCCGAACAGCCTGGCATAAGCATCCATTAGGTCAGACGTTGATCGTAACCGCAGGTTTAGGGCGGGCGCAACGTTTTGGAGGGCCAATTGAAGAAATTCGGCCAGGTGATGTCATTAGCTTCGCGCCGGGCGAAAAGCATTGGCATGGTGCTTCGCCTACTACGGCTATGGCTCATATTGCCATTCAAGAACAGCTTGAGGGGAAAGCGGTTGACTGGATGGAAAAGGTCAGTGACGAGCAATATCAGGCCTAGAAGCGAGATAGAAAATGATCTTAGGCTTAAAAACAGAAGATTGACAAGGAAACTATTGAATGGTAAATTATTAATCAGGAAAGGAGTACGAGATGACAGTGTTAAAAGCATTCGGTGTTTCCGAAGGGCAGAACAAACATTACGAAGAAGCTGTTTATAGTGTGACGCTTATTAATAATATTATAAACAAGAATATTTCTTCTCAATATGCGCATTTTAATTTAACGCCTGGAAAATTTAACATCCTTATGGTGGTCAAGCATCTGGGGAAGGATAAGGGTATAAAACAAGTAGAGATCAGCAAGAATTTGATCCTCACGCCCTCTAATATAACAAAATTGATAGATAAGCTCGAAAAAGAGAAATTAGTCACTCGTTCAGCTCCTTTGGGTGACCGCAGGGTAAATATTGTCAGAATTACTGAAAGAGGATCAAAATTGGTGGATATGGCCTCAGCTGGTTCTGTCAGTGAGTTTAAGAAGATAGCCGGTAATTTAAAATCGGTCAATTTAAAAAAACTATCTTCCCTCTTAATGGAGTGGCTAAATTTGCTTCAAGAAGATTAAAATTTTTTACCTTAATAGTTGAATAGTTAATAGTTTATCGGTTTATTAAATGCAAGGAAGCCATTTATGAAGGCCGGTTTAGGGAGAAACAGATGAGCACATCAAGCAGTCAGTCATGGGGGGACGGTCAAACAGGATTTCTTACGTTCTTGTTGGTTGTTTTTTTTATTTGGATCTTTGCAGGAGGCCGGCCGCTTTTTGGTAATACAGGACGGGACATTAAAACAACCCTTCAAGTAGCGGGGAAAGACTTTAAATCAAAGAATATAGTGCAGCAGCTTCCATAAGAGGTGCTGTTGAATAGGCAATACTTTTATGAAATTAACCTAGTCGCTGGATAAATTACAAAGTGGTTTTAGTAGGACTGACCCGGTTCATTGTAAGGAACGTGGCGGCAGGTCAAGCTTAAACAAAGCGGGTAGATGGTTTTAATTCGCACCGGAGCCTGTGAGTCCGGTGCGAATTCTACAAATAAAATATTATGATACAAGAATTATCTATAAGAAATCCCCCCCTACGGCCATTTAGATTTAAGAGATATTTTGAATCTAAGAATAATGAGATCCGGGTGTTCGGACAATGCGAAGTGACAGGCAAAATTTTTGAAATGTATGTCCCGGTAGAAGGTTTTTTTGTTTATTTACAAGGGTTTAAGACTATTTTTGAAGCCTTGAGCAGTACGCCCGTAGAAGAACAGGAATTCATATTAACAGGTATCTCGCCAGAAGGCCGGAAGGCACAAGGAAGGTGATATGATAAAATTAAGCACTTCTCGCAAAGGAAGAAAATGTAAGTTTTATGGCTGTAAGCACATATTGAGCATCTATAATCATGAAACATACTGCCGTATACATTCCGAACATAACCCAAAGATCCGGAATGTCAAATAAGCAAATAATTTTAGGATGTTCATCCAGGTGGTTGAGGACCAGAACAGGTATGCTTAAAAGCCCTGTTTTAATAAGAATCATTGTGTCTTTTCTAGAATAAGTGTATAGTAAAGACTAATTAAATAGATAATCCCCACCAACAGATCTCTCGACGTTTTTTCTGAAGTCTGCCTAACACCTTCTATTTATATATAGCCTTAGTATTTCACCTTTTATCCAAAAGTATAAATTTAGGAGGGAAAATACAATGTTAGTATCTTTAGATGAGTTGCTTCCTCAAGCGGGGGGTAGTGTTTTTCGTTTGGTACGTATCGCGATGATCCGTGCCCGTGAAATCAATGGCGGCAGCCCTGCCTTGATCAAAGGGCGCCTTTCTTCAGATAAACCAACGATCATTGCGTTAGAAGAGATCTACCAAGGTAAAATTTCTTATGTAAAAAAGCTTAAAGGTTGACGGCCTTTAAGAGAGGGAATTCATGCCGAAAGAAGGAGCCACTGTCGATCTTGCTCTTCTGTTGAAGCGTGCATTTGATTATCGTGAATCGTTGAAACTGGATACCAATGCCATGCGCTTGGTCAACGGTCGTCGCGATGGACTTGAAGGGTTGATCATCGATCGTTTCAACAAGCATTTTGTGGTTTATGTTCTAGATACTGCCTGGCATCCGCATCAGAAAATTATCAGCGAGACGTTGGTCGAAAAGTTTGAGGTTGCCTATCTAGTATTCAAGGACCGTACCGTATCCAATACCCGCAGCGCGTCTCATATCGCGGTTAACGAGTTTATTGGTCAAGGAAATTCCAGGACGATCATTGAAGAAAACGGTTTACGTTTTCATGTGGACCTAAATGACCATCTTAACCAGGGATTGTTTTTGGATATGCGTAAGAACCGCAAACTACTGGCCAGTTATGCTTCCGGCCGTTCAGTATTAAACTGTTTCGCTTACACATGTTCTTTTGGTGTATATTGCCGTAAATCCGGAGTTTCTCGCTTGACCAATGTAGATATCAGCGCAAAATTCCTGAATAAGGGCAGGGAGAATTACCGTCTTAACCATCTTCATCAAGGCCGTAGCGAATTTGTCCAAGATCATGCTTCGCATTATCTGGAGCGGGCCGCGAAGCGTAATAACCTTTTTGATGTCATCATTCTCGATCCGCCTTCATTCTCAAGATTTAAGGGTACAGTTTTTAGCGTCAAGAAAGATATGCCCCAGTTAATTGAAAAGGCATTCCGGGCCCTGACGCCTGAGGGGGTGCTTTTCGTTTCGACAAATTTAAGTTCGATCTCCCGAACTCAGCTGGAAGAATGGGCGTATCAAGCGGCCCTGAAAGCCGGGCGTAAGATCATTGAGGCGGACCATTTAGGTCAGGATATCGAATTCCGCGGGGTCGGGTTGATGAAGGAAAGTTTTTTATCTGTGATCCTTCTAAAAACCCGTTTACTACAAACCGAATTAAAATGATTGACGGAACAATAGGACAACAAAAGAGGACATTATGAGCGAATTGGAAATGATGGCTTTGATCAAAAAGCTGCAAGAGCAGATGGATTTAATAGAGAGAAAGATTGATATTTTGGTCAAAAGGTCCCCGGAAAGACCTATCAATCAGGACAGGAACTTCTCAAAACCTTTTAAATCTTATGGCGGGCCTCCACGTCATTTCAAAGGCCCCCATGACCATGGCCCCCGAAAAGAATACGGTGGTCCCAAAAAAGAATACGGTCACAAAAATGAATTTAGCCAGGAACACTCTTTTGAAAAACGTTCCGGTGGAAAAGCCCACGGGTTTAATCCCCATAAGAAGCCTTTTTTTAAAAAAACAAGCTTTGCACATTAAGTCCAGTACATTTACCGGCCCGTCAGTTGATCGCTGGCGGGCTTTTTTATGAAGAAAGAGGGGCGGCGTGATAGACACATCAAAGAGTTTTAAAAGCCTGGGTTTAAGTAAGGCCATGCTTGATAATTTAAAGTCATTGGGCTATTTGGCCATGACGCCCATCCAGGAAAAAGGCTTACCCTTCATCCTAAGCGACCGGGATTTTATCGGACAAGCCAATACCGGCAGCGGTAAAACCGCTGCCTTTGCGCTGGGCATATTGACCAAGCTGGACCTGACGAACCACATGCCCCAGGCCCTGGTGCTTGTTCCTACCCGTGAATTGGCTGAGCAGGTAGCTAATGAGATCCGCCGTTTGGCCCGATTTACCAGCAATATCAAGGTGCTTACCCTTTCCGGCGGATCAGAAGAACGCCACAAGGTCAAATCCCTCAAACAAGGTGCCCACATCATTGTAGGTACACCGGGGCGTATCACCAAATTATTGGAGACAGGGATATTCATTGCCGCTGATCTTAAGGTCTTGGTGCTGGATGAGGCAGATCGTTTGCTTGAAATGGGTACCATTGAAGAAATAAAACATATCGCTTTATTTATACCTGTGGGCCGCCAAACCATGCTGTTTTCGGCGACGTTCCCGCATGGGATCAAGGCCCTAAGTGCAAGTTTGCAGCATGATGCGGCCCAGGTGACCATTGATTCACAACACCAGACCGGCACCATTGCCCAGTTATTTTTTAAAGTAGAGGACCAGAAAGACGATGCACTGTTACGTGTCCTGGGGCATTACCAACCAGATTCCTGTATCATTTTTTGTAATAGCCGGGAAACGTGCAATAAAGTGGCGGGTTTTTTGCGCACAAAGAAGATGGATTCCCTGCAGATCCATTCGGACCTGGAACAGTACGACAGGACATTGATCCTTATCAAATTTGATAATAAGACCTGCCGTATGTTGGTGGCCACTGACCTGGCTTCCCGCGGGCTTGATGTGAAAAATGTGGGCGCGGTCATCAATTACGACCTGCCCTCTGACCACGAGCTGTATATTCACCGTATCGGGCGCACCGGACGGGCCGGCCAGGAAGGCCTGGCGATTAGTTTATTCACCCAAAAAGAGCAGGGCATTCTCAGGGCCATCGGGACATATTTAAAAACAGACTGCCGGACAATGGAATTAAACGAATTAAAAACATTCAAACCTGTAGCTTTGCGCGCACCCATGTCGACTATTTATATCAGCGGCGGAAGGAAAGACAATATACGCCCTGGCGACATCTTGGGGGCCTTGACCCAAGATGCGGGCCTTAAAGCTGAAGAGGTCGGTAAAATCCATATTTTAGAGGTCAATAGTTACGCGGCCATTGTACATGGCAAAATAGAACAGGCCATTGAGCGCTTGAATGCAGGGAAGATCAAGGGTAAAAAGTTCCGGGTTGGAAAAGCCTAATGAGCGTCGGGTTTCTTCTTTAAAAACAGCGAAGCAAGCACTGAAACGATCAGTATCAGAGCAATGGCCCCTAACGCGTAATAAACAGGTATATGCCAAATGTTTTCGGTAATCATTTTGATGCCGACAAGGATCAAAATGATGCCAAGCCCGTAATGTAAATGATGGAACAGGCCGATAACCGGAACTAGAACAAAATACATGGACCGTAATCCCAGGATCGCGAAAATATTTGAAGTATAAACAATAAATGGGTCCTTAGTAACAGCCAAAACTGCCGGGATAGAATCCACCGCAAATACCAGATCTGCCATCTCAACTAAAATTAAAACGATCAAGAAGGGCGGTAAATTTTGAGGGATAAGGCGATCCAAGAACCGTAAGGCTGGATTTTGAGCAGGGACCCCAGATCTATCCGTTTTAACGAAAATGTTAAATCCTGAAAAAACCAGCAGAATGCCGAAGGCATAGATCATCCAACTTAAATGCCGCAATAGGGCTATGCCGGCCAATATTAAAACAGCACGCATCAGCTGGGCGCCCAGGATGCCCCAGGTTAGAATTTTTCTCTGTTGGCCCAAGGGGACCTTAAATTGGGAAAAGATCAGGTAGAATACCAAAAGATTATCGACGCTTAGCGATAACTCAATGATATAACCGGTCAGGAATTCCAGTGCCTTCTGCTGGCCCTGGACCATATAGATCCCGACATTAAATAATAATGCCGAGAGGACCCATGCTACGCAGACGAAAATAGCTTTGGAGAAATTCATTATCAGTACATTACCTTTGGGCGAACGATGTTTCAATAATATTCTGAAATTACGGATTCTGTCACAAGGGCCAAAATCAATAAGGTAAAAATAATTTGAAGATTTTTGTTTATTTAAATGGTATACTCGAATTTTACTTAATTTACAAAAATTCAATCTGTGAGAATTTGTGACCATATCAAAGAGACTCGAATTACTGGATCTTGAAGCGCGCTACTGCTCCTGGGGCGATACCGTTCACTATTCGCAAAAACCGAATATTTTTAAACGGGCCGAAGGCTGCTATCTTTACGACATGGATGGCGTACCGTATTTGGATTTGCAGATGTGGTATTCGACCGCCAATTTCGGTTATAAAAACCCCCGGTTGATCGAGGCGTTTAAAAAACAGATCGACACCCTGCCGCAACTGGCCTGCCAGTATTTGCATGAGGAAAAAATCCAGTTGGCCGCTAAAATCGCCCAAAATATTGAAAAAACCTTTGGGGTCAAGGGCCGTGTGCATTTTAACGTTGGTGGTGCCTGTGCTAATGAAGATGCCATGAAGATCGTACGCAATCATACGGGGAAGAATTTGGTCTTTGCGTTCATGGGCAGCTACCATGGCCGCACCATTGGAGCCACCTCAATAACATCGAGTTTCCGTTACCGCGAGCGCTATGGCCATTTTGGCGACAGGGCCAATTTTATCCCTTATCCATATCAATTCCGTTGTCCGGAAGGTAAAGATAAACATACCTGTTGCGATCTGTCCTGTTTAAACCGTTTTAATAAGATGTTTGATTCGGAATACTATTCAGTGATCAATCCGAAGACCAATAATAGTGAATATGGGGCATTTTTTGTGGAACCGGTGCAGGGCACAGGCGGCACCATCATTCCTCCAAAAGATTATTTTAAAGGCTTAAAAAAGACATTGGATAAGCACAAAATTTTGTTTGTTGATGACGAAGTCAAAATGGGATTTTACCGCACCGGCAAAATGTGGGCCATCGAGCATTTCGGCGTCACGCCGGATGTGATCACCTTCGGTAAGTCCATGACCAATGGGCTCAATCCTCTTTCCGGCATTTGGGCCCGTGAAGACCTGATTTCACCCGAAGTTTTTCCTCCTGGATCAACGCATAGCACCTTCTCATCCAATCCATTAGGTACGGCCCTTGGTCTCGCGGTGATGGAATTGATCGAAGAGTCTGATTTCGATGTGACCGTACCTCAAAAAGGGGCCCATTTTCTCAAGCACATGCAAAGATTAAAAGCCAAGTATCCGGTTATCGGCGATGTTAATGCCTTAGGCCTGGCGCTGCGCATTGAAATGTGTAAAAAAGACGGGATCACGCCTAACAGCGAATTGGCCCAAGCGACGGCGAACATCGGGTTACAGGGCAAGCTCAATGCCCGCGGTGACAAGATGGGATTGGTGCTGGACATCGGCGGATATTATAAGAATGTATTCACGTTGGCTCCCTCGTTTTACATCACTAAAGAAGAAATAGATCTATCTATGGAATTATTTGAAGAAGCATTGATCCAAGCCCTCAAACAAGTTCCAAGCTGATCCCGCCAGCGACGCCAGTCCTTTTTACAAGATGAAACCCAAAAGACTGAAAAGGCCCTTGAATTTTGTTAACTATTAGTTAACAAATGATTGTTATGTTAACTTATACTTGACAAAGTCCGGAACCGAGTGTATATTTGAATCAAACAGAGGGGAATTATGAAACTAATCGGTGTCAGCATCAAACGTTTAAGAGAAGAGCAGGACATGACCCTTCGGGAACTTGCCAAGGATGTGGGGGTCAGTCCCAGTTTTTTGTCCCAGGTGGAACAGGGCAAGGCTTCTCCATCTTTGGCCACCCTCAAATCTATTGCGGACCAATTGCAGACGACCGTTGGCCGTCTGATCGATGACGATGGGACGCAGCCTGGGGACCGGTTGGTTACCACGGAAAGGCAGCGAAAGGCATTTAAACAGTCAGGCAACGGCATTCAGATGTACTTGTTGTCAGAAATAAGCCCGCATAAACAGATGCAGCCTTTACTTTTTAAGCTGGGGCAGAGCGCGGCTTCAGGGGAATCGACGTATTCCCATTATGGTCAGGAGTTTGTTCTGGTTTTGAAGGGTTCGTTGGAGATCACCCTAGGAGATAAAAGTTATAAAATCAAGAAAGGAGAGACGATCTATTTTAATTCCAGCACGCCGCATTCTTTTAAGAATTTGTTTAAAGGAGAGACGGAAGCGCTGTGGGTTGTAACGCCGCCAAGTTTTTAAAATTTTTTTGATCTGGTTGTTAACATATACTTAATTTAGTTAACTACTACTTAATATTTATAATAAGCATGCTCGGGCCCCGGCATCGAGCTCTCAACAAAAGGAGCGAGTTATGAAACAGGCAAGAAGTACCAAGTTAAAAAGCAGGGGGTTGGATAATCGTAACGCGGGGTTTTATGTGGCGGACAGGAACGGCAATATTTCTGTTGCCAGCAACTCTTTGGCCTCGCTTCTACGTTATTCCAGCAGGGATGAGGTCCTGGGACTCAATATGGCGGAGAAGTTATATGAAAAAAAATCGGACCGTGGTGAGTTTTTAAAGAAACTGGTGAAAGAAGGCCGTGTGGAGGGTTATCCCGTCAACATGGTTTGCAAGGACGGTACGCGGGTGGTCCTCTCCGCCCACAGTACGCTGTTGTGTGATGAGAAGGGCGAACCGATCGGCGTAGAAGGGATCCTCGAAGTGCTTGCCCAAGAGAAGCCGGCAACGAGATCCAAAGAGCGGCCGGTCCCGGATCTGGTCCCCATCCCTGAGAATGTGGAAGGCAATTTCGATGGCTTGATGAAAGATCCGCTTACTGGTCTTTATAACTATCAGTATTTTATGATCTGTTTGAATGCAGAGATCAGGCGTGTCGAACGTCTCTTCCATCCGACCTGCCTGATGATGATCGATCTGGATAATTTTTCTGATTACAACCAAATAAATGGACGTCAAAAAGGCGATGAATTATTAAAGACCGTTGGGGGTTTGCTAAAAGAGAATTTGCGTACGACGGATATCCTTTGCCGTCAGGCCCAAGACCAATTTTTGGCTATCCTTCTGGAGACCAAGAAAGACGAGGCCCTGGAGTTGTCCAAGAAGGTCAAGGACTCTCTTCAGGCGGCCCTGACAGAAAAGAAAATCACCTGCAGCATCGGGATGTCACGCTTTATTCTCGGCATGAGTGCCCAGGAATTCTTTCTGCAGGCCAATGTAGGGCTCTATATGGCCAAGGTAAACGGCAAGAACGAAGCTTGTCTTTACGGCTGAGCCATCAGGGATGAAGGCGGTGTTTACAAAAAAATATTAAGGAAGGGGTTAACATGTACAAGGATGTCATTGATCGCATTCGGCAAAAGGCCATGCGGGATCCCAAGATAATTATTTTTCCTGAGACAGAGGACCGGCGGGTGCTGAAAGCCGTTGAAATCATTCGTAGCGAAGGGATTGCCCAGCCTCTCCTGTTGGCCAGGGAGGATATAGATCCATTCCAAAAGGAACAGTTCGCGTATTTACTCTACGAATGCCGTAAAAATAAGGGGATGACCCTGGAAAAAGCCCATGAGCTCATGGAGGACCATCATTTTTATGCGGCCATGATGCTGCGTTGCGGCTTTGTTGATGGGATGGTGACTGGTGCTGCCCATTCCACGGCAGTCGTTATGCGCGCGGCCATCTACTGTCTCGATATTAACGACAGGATCGGGCTTGTGACCAGCGCCTTTCTCATGGCTATTCCGAATTGTATCTATGGGGAAGATGGCGTTATCTGCTTCGCGGATTGCGGGGTCATTCCGGACCCTACCAGCGGACAGCTGGCCAAGATCGCAGTTTCAGCTGCCCAATTCTTTCAGGACATCATGGATAAACCAGCCCGGGTGGCTATGCTTAGTTTTTCGACTAAAGGCAGTGCCGAAGGGACCTGGGTGAGCAAGGTCCGTGAATCGGTTGAGATGGCCAAGGACCTTAAGAAAGACTTTTTTATCGATGGAGAGCTTCAGCTCGACAGCGCATTGGTGCCCGAGGTCGCGGCACTTAAGCTCAAGCAAAGCGATGTGGCGGGGCAAGCAAACGTCTTGATATTTCCCAGTCTAGACGCAGGTAACATTGGCTATAAGCTAACTGAAAGGCTGGCCCATGCCCGGGCCATCGGCCCTATTATCCTGGGGACCCATCAGCCCTGCAGTGACCTATCCCGGGGCTGTTCGGTCGAGGACATTGTTGATTGTACGGCCTTGACTGTTGTCAGGGCGCAGAAAAGAAGCCTGGATCCAGGGAATTTATCCATTAATTTCGATAAACATTATGCATATACTAACTTTTAATGCCGGAAGTTCTTCTCTAAGCTACAAGGTTTTTGATTATCATGAAAATCTAAAGGCCGATCTTGTTTTTAAAGGAAAGGCCTACCGGGTTGGGGTCAAAGGGACGGAGCGTTCCTATATTGAGAACAATTGGAACGGCCAGACGAGTAAGGAGATCGTCGATATCCCTGATCATAAGACAGCGGCCTGCCTTGCAGCCAGGTATATTGTCAACAACGGGATCCACGTGGATGCTGTCGGTCACCGCTTTGTTCATGGGGGCGAGTTTTTTAAAAGATCCACGATCCTTGATCGGGAAAGCCTGAAGCAGATCATAAAGTGCCTGCCTTTGGCGCCGCTTCACAATCCTATTTCGTTTAATGTCATCCAGGAAGCCATGAAAGTGTTTGCAGATATTCCGCATTATGTGGTGATCGATTCCGCGTTTCATTCGACCATGCCGCCCAAGGCATATCATTATCCTTTGCCTGACAAGATCATTGAACGTTTTAAATTCCGACGGTTCGGGTTCCATGGGATATCTTATTCGTTTATATGCGGCCGGATGCCGAAACTGCTCAATGTGCCATCGAAGAAATTGAACATGATAGTCTGCCACTTGGGGACAGGAGGGGCCAGTGTCATGGCGGTCAAAAATGGTATTTCTATCGATACTTCAATGGGTTTTTCACCCAATTCCGGCCTTATCATGAGCACCCGTTCCGGCGACATTGACCCGGCGCTCCTGCTATATCTGGCTAAAAACAAAGGGATGGCGCCTGCCCGGATCGAGGCCATGCTGAATAATGAGAGTGGTTTACGCGGGATTTGCGGGTTTTCGAGCGATATTACGGACATTATCGGTCATATGAAGGATAAGCAGGTTAAGAAAGAAGCAAATCTTGCTTTTGAAATGTATATTCATCGTCTGAAAAGTTACATCGGCAGCTATGTTTTTGCGCTGGGAGGCTGTCTGAACGCGCTCGTGTTTACGGATGATATCGGGGTCGGAAATCCGTTCATTCGCCAAAAAGTGTCTGAGTCGTTGGTTTGGGCAGGTATAAAGATCGATAAAAAGAAGAATGATCAGGCCCGGAGCGATGAAGCCACTTTTATTCAATCTTCCGACTCAAAGGTTGCCATTGTGAGCATCCCGACAGAGGAGGAATTGATGATCTGCCTTGAGGGAGGACGGATCTTGGGAGACTTGAGATGATCTTGCTTTTGGATGTTGATAAAGATGGTGTTTATTATTGTCTTAAGGACAATGACCTGACTATCAAGGAAGGGAAGGAGCATGATACAGGTCTATTAAAGGAAAAACTGTGCCGGATTAATAGGTCCCATGAGATCAAGATGGTGGGATATCGAGTACAAGACGGTGGGCCGGCTATCGGCCAGCCGGTGATGGAACTGACATCATTGCTGGCGGCGAATATCGAAAAGTCCCCTTTGAAAGTATTTTTTGGTTTTTGTGCTGCATGTTTTGAGAGCTCCCGTCATTTTATCCTATGTGATTCGGCGTTTTTTTTGAATATGCCTGAATATGTAAGACCGTACGCCATCCCTTTTGAATACACCCATGAAGGCCTTGTAAGACACCCCCGCAACGGTATTGTTCACGACTGGGCCCTCAAGAGATTGGCCACTGTTCAAGCCCGTAAGAGAAAGAAAATCATCACGGTATTTCTTAACGACGGCGCTGATGTGGTCGCGCTCAAAGGCGGCAGGCCGGTGATGACCAGTCAGGGTTTTTCAGACTTTGACGGTATCATTTCGCAAACCGGCTGCGGTCCGATCGATACTTCGATCGTTTTTCAGCTGTTCTCTGCACGGTATTCTTTAGAAGGCATTGATCGGGTGCTTTCACAGGAAAGCGGATTTAAAGCGTTGATGGGGAAAAAGTTGAAATTTGCGGACCTTATCGTCAGGAAGGGCCCGAAGGCAGCCTTAGCCCGCGAAAATATTTCTTACCAGC
>Ga0265338_10006144_pt1 | contig 15415 bp, 12 predicted proteins | sample 42126metaG_FD_193579 | JGI IMG/M metagenome (GOLD analysis project Ga0265338, IMG submission 193579) | Rhizosphere microbial communities from Carex aquatilis grown in University of Washington, Seatle, WA, United States - 4-21-26 metaG | ecosystem: Host-associated > Plants > Roots > Rhizosphere... | reverse complement strand
CGCGAAAGCCACTCCCCGCCGCAAGGCGGGGATCAAGGCTTCCAAGAAGAACCGCGTTATCGCGTTTCGTCTTGTGGTCGAGGCGCAGGAGATGCGCGTCAGCTTCCGGCCCGACGAGTCCGGCGGCGAATATCCGCTCGGCAAGTTCGAGTTTCGCAGCCCGCACAAGCCGCCGCGCCGTATCGCCATCAGCGAGACCGGCTATCGCTGCCACTTCGCGCCCATGGCAGATGTCAAAGAGGCAGGAAGTCCGCAGGATTACGCCCGCGCATACGTGCTGTCCTGCCTCAACGCCGGTCGCGCCAAGTCCGGCGAGAGCCCAAATCAGCTGGCGCTGTTTTGACGGCGCCAGCTTGCCATTTACCGGAGATTTCGTGGCACCCGGCGGCCTTTCCCAAAGCCGCTCGGGATGGCCTGGTACGTGTAGGAATCATTAACAATTCTTCATAATTGCCCGGAATCGTACGCGTAGAAATGGGCACGGATCGTTAGATCGAAGGTGCGGAATGAACTCCGACCTGCAACGGCGCGTCAGGCGCGTACTCGACGAAAAACCCATCGCGGTAGCCAAACAAGTGGCCTTGCCGCTTGTAACTTTTCGCATGTGGTGTTCGGTGACCGGCAAGCCTTTCGAGGTTGTTGCCGAAGTCCAGGACAACACGCTGCGCCTGCTCCGCAACGTGCTGCCCGGCGATAGTTCTGCCGAAGGTGCAGCAGGGTCCCGGTCGGGTGCCTTGGGAAGTTTTGGTATCGCTGACGGTGGCTGGGAGGGCTGTCCGCATTGCGGCGCCAAGTACAACCGGCGCAAAGCGGTCAATCTACTCTGGGCCTGCCAGAAAAAGGGCTGCGGAAACCCGCTTCACTGCGCGGGTGATCGCGGCGGTTTGTTCCGCTGCGCGTGCGGCATTGCGTCTGATCACGAATTCGAATCCGTGCCCGCATTTGACGTGCGGTGCACAAAGGCCGGCGGCAACGCCGCAACCAGCAACGCCGCACCCCGCAATTTGCAGCTCCCGAGGCTGACGAGGGCGAAGACGCTGCTGACTGATCGAAGAAAATGAGGGGTGTCATGAACTACTTTGCTAATGCCGGTTGGGAGCTGGGGAGCGGCGTTGCCCGCATCGCAAAGAGCATCGAGCAGGGGCTCGGATATGTCGGTTGGCCCACCAGCTGTTTTACGTTCGCGGTTTTTCTCGCTGACGCCACGCAACCCGGCATGGGTGCTGTGTATGACCTGTTCCGCGAACTGTTGTTCCTCGCATTGTGGGGCGCTGTGTTTTTCGCATCCATTCGGCTGCGCGGGCTGTCGCGCTGGATTTCGGAAGTGGGTTTCAAGATCGGCCTTTGGTCAGCGCTTGGTTTTGGCGTCATCTCGCTCGGGATCTGGCTTTCCGCGCCCAACACGCGCGGTACTCTTATGTACGGCACGGCCTTCATTCTCAGTACGCAATTCAGCGCCGGTCTTTGTGCCTTCGCCGCCTGGAGGGATTGGGAAAAAGTCGAAAGCGCAGTGATCGAGTTCCGGCGTTATCTCAACGGCGCGAAGGACGACGGCGGGTGGTCGGTATTCCAAACTGCGCTTGAGCCTCTGCCCTGGCTGGTGCTGTCGCTATTCGCCATTGCCGCAGCGATCTTTCCCGAACGCGTAGTGCTCTCTGTCTGGAGTGGCTATGGCGGCATGACTCCGGTTTTGATGACTCATCTGTTCTGGGTCGTCGTGGCCACGTTGCCGCTGGCAAGGCTTTACGTCGCTTTCCGCCGCGTCGGACAGGGAAACGTCGAGCGCGGCGTTTATCTCTGGCTGTACACAGCCGGCGGGTTTGCTGCCGGAATTATCATCTGCGTGTCGCTCTACACGCAGCTTAGGCCCGGCGACATGAACGGGCGCGTTGTGGCGTGCGCGTTCGCATTCGCCGCCGCCAGCCTCGCCTGGTTCTGTGAACGTCGCCGCCGCGGGCTTGTTGGAACGTAAGGTACGCACCATGCCGATCACTCCCCAAGAACACGAAATCCACCAAGCCGGTACGGGCGCTGGCATGATTGTCACCGCAGTTTGGTGGGCGGGTCTCTTTTCGCGCACGCCTTTCTTTCAGCGACAAGCGGCGCAGCTCTCCGGTGACCATGCGCTTTCGCAAACAGCGCAGGTTGTTGCGGTTGGCGCTGCGCTTTTCTTCGTTGCGGGCGTGGTGCTGTTCCTCACGGGCGTGAAGCGTTCAATTGGCGCGCGGGATACGCGCGTCGCTGCCAAGGCGCTGTTCTGGACAATCGCAGCAGCGGCACTGCTTTGCGGGCAAGCCTTTGTCGCTGACTGGCCCATTATCAACTTTGTACTGGCGACGGTTTACGTCTGGACACTCGCAAGCGGCGCAACGCGAATTTACCTTGCGCTGCGCGGTATGCCGGCCGTTCATCTTCCCGACCCCGAGGAAGTCGATCTGCCGGTTTCGGGTCCGGCCAGCCGTGACCAAGCACTCGAAGCCATGCTCGGCAAAGGAGACTGGAAGCCGCCGCGCTTCCGTCATTGAGGAGGACTGCGTTGAACTGGCCATTCGGAAAATCGCCATCGATCATCGGCTCAAACGATGCCGGTTCGATCTATCTCGGGCGCTACTGGAACGGCGACGGGAAGCAAGTGGAAGGAAAGCTTCAATATGGCGGCCCGCGCCACGTCGTCGTGCTTGGCCCGAACGCCGCCGGCAAGGGCGCGGGGCTTCTGGTTCCCAACCTTCTTCAGATGGAAGGTAAGTCGCTGATCGTCATGGACCCGAAAGGACAAAACGCGGCGATCACAGCCTCCTGGCGCCGTAAGGTTGGCAAGGTTGTCATTCTCAATCCCTTCGATCTTCTCGTGCCCTCGCTGCGAGACCTCAAGAGCGCGGGCTTCAATCCGCTGCTTTCCCTCAATCCGTCATCACAGACTTTCTACGACGATGCCGCAGGCATTGGCGAAGCCCTTATCCGCATCGAGGGCAAAGACCCGCACTGGTCGCAATCGGCGCAGGGGTTAGTGGTCGCTTTCGTGATGTGGGAAGTGATCGAGGCCAAGCGCGAGCGCCGAACGCCTTCGCTTGAGCGCGTTCGCCATCTCCTGACGGAACCTGACGACTACGAGCCGGGGCGCGACGGCAAGCAGGTGCTTGTCAAAGGCCTTCGCGTCACCGCGCGGAAGATGTGCGCGTCCGGCAATAACGTGATTGCAAGTCTCGTTGGCCGCTTTCTACGCGGCAACGACGAAATGGCGAGCATCCAATCGACGGCGGATACGCAAACGCGTTGGCTTCTGTCCGCGCCGATGCGGGCCGATCTGAAAAAGAACGGCATTGATTTCGCCAGTCTGAAGCGCGATCCCGTGACGGTCTACGTCATTCTTCCCGCCGAATACATGGAAACGCATTCGGCGTGGCTGCGCCTTGTCGTGACGGTGGCGCTGCGCTCGCTGTACCGGCCCGGCGGGCGTCCTGTCCTGTTCATGCTCGATGAATTCGCGCATCTCGGTCGGCTGCAAGCGATCGAGGGCGCTCTCGGTCTCGTGCGCGGCTACGGTGTTCAGCTCATGCCGGTTCTGCAGTCGCTGACCCAGCTGAAGCAGCTGTACGAAGACAGCTACGAGAATTTCATCGGGCAGGCGGGCGCAGTCGTCGGGCTTACGCCCAACGACTGGTTTACCGCCGACTGGATGTCGCGGCGCTCGGGCGAGACCACCACGCGCCAACCGAACGTCAGCACCAATCAGAATCCGGGCGGCATGGGCACGTCGATGGGCGAAGGATATGGCCGTCGGCCGTATCTCATGCCGCAAGACCTGTTCGGCATGCGCGAAGGCTTTGGTTTCGTGTGGTGTGCCGGACAGGCGCGGCCCATCCCCGCCTATCTGCCCGCCTATTGGGACGTGAGCGCCTGGGCGCGACGTGCCCGCTCCGATCCGTATCACGTCGGAAAGGTTGCTTGAGGAGGTCGAACATGGGATTCTGGGAATCGTTCAAGAATGGCTATCGCACGACCCGTAACGAGGTGAGTGGTCACCCGCTGTTTGAAGACGGGTTGCCCGCTTACGAAGATCGTGAGAGCGCCGACCCGCCTCTGGATGGCTTCGAAGCGCCCGTGCACGAGCGGGATCAGCAGCTCGAAGAGAGCAAGCAGCTCATCGCCGACCTCGCCGCCGAATTGCAGAGGCGCGAAGAAGAGCTGAAAGTCTTGAGGCGGTCCGCTCCACGGACATCCGCCGACGACAAGTACAAGAAACTGCGTCGTGCCGTGATGCAGCTTGTCCATCCCGACAAGGTATCCGGCAACGTCGAGATGACCGCCGTGCTTGAGGCGATCTGCAAGGACCTCAACGCTGAAATCCAGAAGATCGAGGCGGCATGATCGCGGGGGCCGCGCTTCATCTGTTCCGTTCTTCGCGTGAGCCCGACGGCCACGTTGCGCTTCGGCGTTGCTCCGTTCCTTTCGAAATGGACGAGCCACGCCGCGGCCTCGAAATCGATGCGGGTTCTGAACGCGCGCGCGGCGAGCAGTGCAACGGGTGGGTGCTCGCTTCGGCCCCGCTTCGCGGGGGCCTGCCGCTGCGCTCCCGCTTCGCGCCGTTGACTGCGCCGCTTTTCCGCGCGTTCGGGAGAACCGCATCGAGGCCGCGAACGGCGTGGCCTCACAAAGCGAAAGGAAACCACAATGAGCAACGCAGAAACCAAAACGGCCCCGACCCATCGTGTTTACAGCGTGATGAAGAACGGCAGCAGCAAACCCACCTGGACCGAGATCGGCGCCGCGTTCGAGCACAAGGATGGCAAAGGCCTCAGCCTTGTGCTTGCGGCTCGCCCGCTCGAAGGCGCGCAGATCGTTCTTCGCCAGCCAAAAGCCGGAACCGCGACCGCCCCGCAGACCAAGCGCGGACGCTACGACGCGCTCAAGACACCCGCCGCCGAAGTCTCCGCCCCGTGAAGCCAACGGGCGCAGTCGTGCCGGTCCCCAGCCGGTACGACTGCGTTCGCAAGCAAGCCGACAGCTGCCGCGCGATTCCTCGAAATGAGTTCGAGTGGCTGTTTGCGTATGAGAAGGCGCCGCTGAAGTGAGATCGAGTAGACCCGAGCGTTCAGGAGCGGGGGGCCGGTCATTCGCGCTGCATACGCACGAGTGTTGCGCGAAGGGTTTTTTGCGTCGCAAAAATTTTTGCAGCTGCGTTCCTTGCAATGCGAGTTTGCCCTGCACCATCGATATTTCTGCATCTGAAAGTAATTCGCTCGTGATATATTTTCATTCGTCCGAGCGATTGCCGGACAGGGAGGCAGCTGCCCTGCCTTCCGCTCCTAAAACAATAAGAGCCGCACCGATAGGTTTCGGTGCCGCCATAAGAAAAGTGGAGCAGGTGAAAGTGAAAATCAGACGTTGGCAAGCCATGCGCGGTAGTGCGCCGTGGGCTCTTGGCGGAGCCTTTCTCCCACGCGCCCCGCGCCGCTTGGCAAGGGGCTATCCAGCCCCGTTGCATCCCCGGCCAAGGAGAGCGTTGCTCCCCTGTGGAACCCCTGCGTCTGACCGCTTCAGGTCCGACACTCGCGGCCTAAGTGTGCGTCCCTTCTGCACCCGCGCTCAGCATGCGGTGCAGCGAGAAACTGCAATGGCGGGCGGTTCGCGTTCGCTTGCGCAGCGACTGGCTGAAATCCCCGTATGGAGTGGTTGCCGCACACCGTTTCCGCTGCGTCCCCTTTTGCGAAGAGGGCGCTCCTTGGCATGAGCCACGGCAGCGAAAGACGGGTCCGCACAATGCACCTCACCATCCGGTTTTCGCCGGAGGAGCGTCAGGCGATCGATCTGTCCGCTGGCGAGGTTGGTTTGACGGCGGGGAGCTATGCCCGGCAGCTCATCCTGGGTGCATCCCCGCCGCGCCCCGTGCGCCGCCCGCCGCTGGAGCGGCGCGAGCTTGTACGGTTGCTGGGCGAGCTGGGGCACATCGGCGCCAACATCAACCAGCTCGCCAAGGACCGTAACACCGGTGTCCTTATCTATGACGGGGAAATTGCTGCCGCCGGCCGCGCTGTCATGGAAATGAGAGACGCTCTTTTGAGGGCGCTTGGCCGCGCGCCGTGATTATCAAGGGAAATGCCGTTACCGGACCGCAGGCTCTTGCCCGGTATCTCCAAAGCAAGGAGGTGAACGAGCGCGCAGAGATCGTCGAAGTGCGCGGCACCGCCGCTTCCGATCCCGAAGGCGCATTGATTGAAATGGATGCCTACGCGGAAGGCACACGCTGCCAGAAGCCGCTCTACCACGCGAAGATCAATCCCGAGCCGCCATACCGGCTCACGCCCGAACAGCGCAACGAAGCTATCGACCTACTTGAGCAGCGGCTTGGCTTTGCCGGTCACGCCCGCGTGGTCGTCGTCCACGAGAAACTGAACCGCGAACATATCCATGTAATCTGGAGCCGCATTGATCTTGAGAATATGCGGGCTGTTTCCCTGTCCCACAATTTCCGGGCGCATGAGGAAGTGTCGCGCGAGCTGGAACGACGCTTCGGGCACAACCGCGTTCAAGGCGCCCATGCCGAACGAGAGAACGCGACGCGCCCCGAGCGAACCCTGTCCGCCGCCGAAATGCGCCAGGAGGAACGTACAGGCATCAGCGCCAAGAATGTGAAGGCGGATGTTACGGCTGCTTTCAGATCCAGCGACAATGCCGAAGCGTTTCGTACGGCGCTGGATGATGCCGGCTATGTGCTTGCGAAAGGCGACCGCAGGGATTTTGTGATCGTGGACCAGCAGGGCGGCGTCCACTCACTCGGGCGCCGCATTGAGGGCATGAAAGCTGCCGAGCTGCGAGCCTTCATGGCACCCCTTGACCGCGACAGCTTGCCCACCATCGAGCAAGCCAAAGGCATCGCTGAGGACCGCGAGCGAGGGGTTTATTCGGCGCGAGATTCCATGAAGTGGGAAGACGCGCTCGCAGCGAGTGCAATTGAGTGCACACAGCGAGAAGACCGAGAGAACGTGGAGCTGCGCCGGAAGCGCAAAGAATCTCGCGCCGAGGGTTTAATCCAGAAGGCGTACGGCGCCGGTGAGGATTACGTTCATCAGACCGATGCGGCGCTAAAGGACTTTAAGCACCGAACCAAGAAGCTGAATAAAGAGCCGAGACCGTATCATCCATCCGAGCATGTTTCGCCGAGCAGCGAGCGTGAGACTCCCGACGTTCGTATCGAGAGCATTATTCGTGATGCAGACGCGCGGCGACGAAAGGAAGACGACGCGGCGCGGCAGAGTGGCGACGACGACAGAAAGAACCGTTCCAATGAGTTCAATGACCTGAGCGCGAAGCTCGAAACAGTCGAACGCGTGGAGAATTCGGAAGCGCTTCAGGAGCGCATTCGTCGCTTGCTCGATCGTCCCAACGTCACTGATATCGATCCCCTTGAACCCGACCGCCAGCGCGCGGCTTCGGGTGGCGGCCGCACTCGAAGCCGGTAAGGGCAGCTTGGGCCACCTGCCGCTCTTTGCTCTCCCGCACATCCGTGCGTGTTCGCAATCTCGTTTGCGAAGCTGCTAAGGAGATCGCGCGCCGCTTTTTTGTACCTCAGCAGCCTAGCGGTATGTGCGAAGAGCAGCGCATCGACTTCATGGCTGCCTGCGAAGGCAAAATCACATGGCGTCAGTATTTTGCCCGATGGGGCCGCCAAGACTTGGCGCCTGGGTTTGGCTAAATACCCTGCACCAGCAAGGAGATAGTCCTCAAATCATCGGCCAAAAGATCGGCCAATAGACCGGCCAAAAGCGCTGGCTTTTTTGTTATTTCTCGTTTATATCCATTGGGTTATGACAAAGCTAGAATCGGCCAAAAAAGAGCTAGTCGAGAGCGTTTCGCGCATTGAACCCGCGCGCCTCGAAGACATTCCCGAAGCCGTGTCGGACGTTGTCGCCGAGATTTCGGGAGAAGCCGCCAAACTCGGCAAAAGCCTTCATCCGCGTACCGCAGCGAACCTCGCCAGTCTCGTACGGATTATGAACACCTACTACAGCAATCTCATCGAGGGTCATAACACACGGCCGAAGGAAATTGAGCGCGCGCTCGCGGGCGAATTCGAAGCCGACAAGGAGCGTCGCAATCTTCAGCTAGAAGCCGCCGCCCACGTCCGCGTTCAGGCCGAAGTCGATGCGATGTTTGCGGCGGACAAGTTGCCCGACCCGGCATCCTCAGAATTCATCCTGTGGCTGCACCGCGAATTCTACAAAGATGCGCCGAAAGAGATGCTGACTATTCGCGGCAATAACCGTGAATTTCTGATGAAGCCCGGCGAATGGCGTTCTCTACCAGAGCATGATGTTGCGGTTGGCAGGCACCAGCCGCCATCAAGCGAACGCGTGGCGGATTTCATGAATTATTTCGCTGACCGTTATCGGTTTGAGCGCATGGGAAAGGCTGCACGCATCCTCTCTATTCCCGCAGCACACCACAGGCTGAATTACATCCATCCCTTCCCAGATGGAAACGGCCGGGTGAGCCGCTTGATGAGTCATGCTATGGCGCACGCGGCCGGTATCGGCGCACACGGTTTATGGTCGATATCGCGCGGATTGGCGCGTGGTCTGGAGAGCCGCGGCGACTACAAGCGCATGATGGACCACGCCGATATGCCGCGACAGGGGGACCGCGACGGTCGCGGCAATCTTTCGGAGAAGGCGCTTACAGAATTCGTTCTGTGGTTCCTGCGCGTCTGTCTCGATCAGGTAACCTTCATGGCGAGTCTGTTCGAGATCGATACGCTGGCGCGGCGGCTGCGCACCTTTGTTGAGCGCAATGAAAAGCTGAAGCCAGAAGCGACAAGGCTGCTTGAAGAAGCGCTGATACGTGGCGAGTTCGAGCGCGGGGATATCCCGCGCATAACGGGCTTGCCAGAACGTACAGCAAGGCGTGTGTTCAATGATGTTGTCGCCGAGGGCTTGCTCGGTTCGGACACGCCCAAGGGCGCGGTGTCGCTTCGATTCCCGGTTGATACCCTCGACATTCTCTTTCCACGCCTGTTTCCGGAGACCTGACGTGCAAATGAGACCTTCATGAAGTCCGAAAAGATTACGCTATCGCAGCTCGAAAATTTTCTTTTCAAGGCCGCTGACATTCTTCGCGGCAAAATGGACGCGTCCGAATTCAAGGAATTCATCTTTGGCATGCTGTTTTTGAAGCGGCTCTCCGATGAATTCGACCGCAAGCGGCAGCAACTACGCAAAGATTTTGCACATATCACCGATCAGAAGCTTTTGAGTGAACTTCTAGAAGACAAAACTTCATACGGCGAGACGTTCTTTGTTCCGATCCGCGCCCGCTGGCACGAGGCCTGGAAGGATGAGAATGGCGACGAGGTGCCGGCGCTCAAAGACCTTAAGCAAGACATCGGCAGCATGTTGAACAAGGCCGTCGCGGCGATTGAGGATGAAAACGATGCGCTGGCCGGTGTTCTAAAGAACAACATCGATTTCAATGCGATTAAGGGCAAGACGAAGATTCCGGACCAGAAATGGAAAGACCTTCTCGATCACTTCAACCAGCCGGAATTCGTGCTTGTAAACGATAACTTCGAGTTTCCCGATCTGCTGGGCGCCGCATACGAGTACCTCATCAAATATTTTGCCGATAGCGCTGGCAAAAAGGGCGGTGAGTTTTATACGCCCGCCGAGGTCGTTCGGTTGCTTGTGCAGCTCGTGAAGCCACAGGCAGGAAATGAAATCTATGACCCGACCGTGGGTTCGGGCGGCTTTCTGATTCAAAGCCAGCAGTACGTCGAGGAGCAGGGGCAGAATGCCAACGATTTGGCGCTCTATGGGCAAGATTCAAATGGCACTGTCTGGTCCATTTGCATCATGAACATGATTCTTCACAACATCATGCGCTTCACCATTGAAAACGGAGACACGCTCGAAGACCCGCAAATTCTAGAGCATGGGCAGATTCGAAAATTTGATCGCGTTCTTGCCAATCCCCCGTTTTCGCAAAATTACAGTCGCGCCAACCTTAAGTTTCCGTCCCGCTTTCGGGAGTGGTGTCCGGAGACGGGGAAGAAGGCCGACCTCATGTTCGTCCAGCACATGCTGGCGAGCCTCAAACCAAATGGCCACATGGCTACCATCATGCCTCACGGCGTGCTGTTTCGGGGCGGCAAGGAAAAGCTTATCCGTGAAATCCTCGTGAACGACGACGTGATCGAAGCGATCATCAGCTTACCGCCGGGCCTCTTCTACGGCACGGGTATTCCCGCCTGCGTCCTGGTCATGAATAAAAACAAGCCAGACGCAATGCGCGGAAAGGTGCTCTTCATCAACTCCGACCGCGAATTCGCCGAAGGGAAGAACCAAAACAAGCTGCGGCCCGAAGATCTAGAGAAGATCGATTTCGTCTACACGAACAAGCGTGAGTTGGAAAAATACAGCCGCCTAGCGGACAAGGCCGAGATCGTCGGAAAGCACGACTTCAATCTCAATATTCGGCGTTACGTGGACAACACGCCCGAACCAGAACCCGAGGACGTACAGGCGCACCTCATCGGAGGAATTCCAGAAGCTGAAGTTGCCGCTATAAAAGCGGACCTCGGAAAATTCGGCGTGTCGGAGGCATCACTGTTTCAATCGGAACGGGCGGGTTATCTGGCCTTTCGGCCAGCCGTGACAGCCAAAGCGTCGATCAAGAGCACTTTGGAGGCGGACCCGGCCGTCAAGAAGACCTACGCTGCGCACCGAGAAGTCTTGGAAAATTGGTGGGGCGTAGCTCGCAACGACTTTGCCCAGCTTCGTGACGGCAGGAAGATGCCGGAAGTGCGGCATGAGTTGTTGACGACACTGAAGCACAAGCTAGTCCCACTTAAAGTGCTGGACGAATTCCAAAGCGCGGCCGTTTTCGTCAATTGGTGGCAGCAGATTCGCTACGACCTGAAAACGATCATCTCTATCGGCTGGCACCATGCGCTGATTCCGGATGCGTACCTTATTGCCGAGTTTTTCAAGCCAGAGGCTGCGGCGATAGAGGCTCTAGAAGCATCCATCACCGAAGCACAGGGCGAACTCACCGAGGCGGTCGAGGCCGCGCAAGAAGTTGCTGCCTACGAGCCCGAAGAGGATGAGACGGTTTCCGCAGCTGTTATGAAGAAAGCACTGAAGGAGTTGATTGACGACCTAAGTGGCAGCTCAGGCGAATCGGCGAAGAAGGAGCTCACCAATCTCAAAGCTCAGGAAAAAGCCATCACGGACATCGAGAAGCGCATCAAGGAAAGTAAGACCCAACTCAAGATACTTGCCGACGAACTGGAGCATAAGCTTCAACTCAAGCGCCTTGGTGGCGGTGAATTTAAGGCAGAGAGCCAGCGGCTCCTCAAGCAGGTAAGTACGCAGCTCGCTGGGCTTTCGACGGGCAGCAAAGAACAGAAGAAAAAAATCACTGCTCTACAAAAGGATAAAGCCACGCTAGAGGCGCGCATTGCACAAACTGATGCTCTGGTGGCGAGTATCGGCGGACAGCTCACTGAACCGCAGGCAAAGGCGCTTATCCTGAAGAAACTATACGATCTCGCCAACCACGAACTTGATCGCTATCTCAATGCTGAAAAACGCCGCCTTTTTCAAATGGTGGATAATCTTTGGGACAAATATGCGCTTTCGAACCAGAGCCTTGAACAACAAAGAGCCGAAACGCTGAGTGCCCTAAATAGCTATCTAACCGGATTGGGATATTTGCGTGAACAACATGCCTCCTAATCCCCGAGAACTTAAGAACTTAGTCTTTTTCCAAAAGGGAAAACCGCCCGCGCAACAACCATATTTCGGGAGCGACGCTGAACTGTATCTGACGCCCGAATACCTGCGCGGCAGGGAAGCATCTGAGCCTGTTAAGGCCAGCTCCAACGCCGTTCGCGTCTCCGACGGGGACACTATAGTGCTCTGGGACGGTTCAAATGCGGGCGAGGTTTTCAGGGCGCGTCGAGGAGTTCTCGCGTCAACTATGGCCCTCTTAAGACTTAGTGAGTCATTTGATCGCGGATACTTTTTCTACGCGATGAAAAATCTAGAGCCACTTCTGAAGTCTCAAACAGCGGGGTCCGGCATTCCTCATGTCGATAAGGAGGTGCTAAGCAGACTTACCGTTTTTGAGTTTCCAAAAAAGGAGCAATTGAAAATCGCGGAGGTTCTTTTGGCCTTCGACATAGCTATTGAACAGACTGAGGCAATCTTAGCTAAACAACAACGCGTCAAGACCGGCTTGATGCAAGACGTACTTACCAGAGGCATCGATGAACACGGTGCTATACGCGCGGAACAAACGCATGCCTTCAAAGAGTCTCCGTTGGGCCGAATTCCTCGTGAATGGGACGTGAAGAAGTGCGCTGCACTTTGCAAGCGGATTGAAGTGGGAATTGTCGTTCGTCCTGTGCAGTATTACAAACCCGAAGGGGTTAAGGTACTTCGATCGGCCAATGTTAGGGAAAACGGGATTGACCCGAGCAATCTCGTGTATATGTCGGATAGAGACAATGAAATTCTATCCAAGAGCCAATTACGTGCTGGCGATCTAGTCACGGTGCGAACTGGCTATCCAGGCACTACTGCAGTCATTACGCCCGAGTTTCATGGCAGCAACTGCGTCGATCTCATTATCTCACGGCCCGACATTGACGAGGTGCGTTCGGAGTTTCTCTCCATTTGGATCAATTCGAACTACGGAAAGAGCCAGATATTGGAGGGGCAAGGAGGATTAGCCCAGCAGCATTTCAATGTGGGTGCGATGAAATTACTGCTCGTAAAAGTACCGCATTTACCGGAGCAGCAAAGGGTCGAAGAGCTCCTCAGCCGACAAGACGTTAGTATCGCGCATATTCGGCAAGGTCTCAGTAAGCTACGCCATCTTCGGACCGCCCTCATGCACGATGTGCTCACTGGAGGAAAGTCCGTTACTCCCCTTCTTGGTTCTTCCTTTGATCGAGAGCCGGCGTATGCCTAGCTCGGACAAGCTCGCTAGAGAGTTGAAGCTCGATGAGCGCAATCACGTCGAAAAGCCGATGCTTGACCAGTTGGCGGGTTTAGGTTGGGAGATTGTTGATTGCGACAATAAGCAACATCCTTCGGAAACCTTCCGCGACAGCTTCGCTGAAGTAGTGATGCTCCCTGTGCTGAGGGAGCGCCTGAAGGTCATCAATCCCTGGCTGGCTGAAGATCAAATCGAGGATGTCATCAGGCAGCTCATGGCGAGCTGGCCGGGCACAAGCCTCATTCAAAACAACCGTCATGCCTTTAACTTGTTGCTGGAGAACACGAGCGTAAGTGAAAACCGGAAAACGGGAGAAAAGAGCCCAACAGTTCGCTTCATCGATTTTACGCGGCGAGATAACAATCGGTACGTCGCCGTTTGCCAGTTCAAAGTGCGCATTCTCGGAACCGAGCACCATATCGTGCCGGACATCGTATTGTTCCTGAACGGCTTGCCGGTTGTTGTCGTTGAGTGCAAATCGCCCAAGGTGAAAGAGCCAATTCCGGAGGCCATTGACCAGCTTCTGCGCTATAGCGAGCAACGCGGCGCCAAGGGCGAAGGCAGCGCGCCGCTCTTCTATTACAACCAATTCGTTATCACGACCTGCCGACAAGAGGCGAAGTTTGGGACCATCACGACCCACAACGAAAAACTCTTCTATCGCTGGTCTGACCCGTTCCCTCGCTCACTGAACGATCTGGAGCATGGCGGAAGCAGTCCCAACGACCAGCAGCGGCTGGTTGCCGGCATGCTCGATCGCAACAACCTGCTCGATATCATTCGCACGTTCACTTTGTTCTCGACGAGCGACAAAGGCGAAATCATCAAGATCGTCGGGCGCTATCAGCAATTCCGCGCCGTGAAACTGGCTGTAAAGCGATTGCTGAATGGCAAGAACCCGCGCGAGCGCAGTGGCATCATTTGGCATACGCAGGGGTCGGGAAAATCGCTGACGATGATGTTCATGGTCCGCGAGATGTATCGGCATCCATCGCTCTCCAAGTGGAAAGTGGTTTTCGTCACCGACCGTACCCAGCTCGAAAACCAGCTTACGGAGACCAGTCAAAGCATTGGGTTCTCGGTAAAGGTCGCCGACAGCATCAAGAAGCTGAAGGACCTTCTCGCCACCAAGTCCTCTGATCTTGTCATGGCGATGATTCACAAATTCCGAGAAGTCGATCTTGCGGAGACCTTTCCCGAGCTCAATGACAGCACCGACATCCTCGTGATGACGGACGAGGCTCATCGCTCGCAGTATTCGATGCTAGGCGCGAACCTGGACAAGGCTATCCCGAATTCCGCGCGCATTGCCTATACCGGCACGCCGATTGATAAGACCGAGCGCGTCTTCGGCGACTATATCGACAAGTACACTATGCGTCAGTCCATCGAAGACGGTGTGACACTCGAGATCGTGTACGAAGGTCGCACCCATAATGCCGAGGTGACCGACAGCGCCGGCATGGATACGGCGTTTCAGGACGTTTTCAGTGAATACAACATCAATGAGCGGCTGGACATTCTTGGGTATGGCTCGAAGGAAGCCTATCTGGAGGCCAAGACGACCATTGAGGCCAAAGCCAAGGACATGGTCGCTCACTATCTGACCCACGTCTTTCCGAACGGCTATAAAGCTCAGATCGTCGCTACGTCGCGTGAGGCGGCAGTACGGTACAAGGGTTATGTGGATGCCGCTCTTGCGGAGACTCTTGCCGCCCTCGAAAAATCCAACCCGGAGAAAATGGACTTAGCCGTCCTCAAGAAATTGAAGACGGACGTTATTATTTCTGGTGGGCATAACGATGAGCTGCACCTCAAGCAGTACAGCGATAGCTCAAGACACAAGACGAGCATCAAGAGCTTCAAACTGCCATTCGGCAGCGAGGACGAAGGTGTTGCTGGAGATGTGGGCATCCTCGTTGTTAACAACATGCTGCTGACTGGTTTCGACGCGCCGGTCGAGCAGGTCATGTATTTGGATAAGATCGTTGTCGCTCATGGGCTGTTGCAAGCCATTGCGCGCGTCAATCGCGTTGGGGGCGCTGCGAAGGAGAGGGGATTTGTGGTCGATTATGTAGGCGTTGGCCACCACCTGAAGCGCGCCCTCGACACATATGACGAGCGCGAACAGAGTGAAGTGCTCAAAGCGCTCAGCTTCCCCGAAGAGGAATTGCGCGACCTGCAAGCGAGCCATGCCGCCGTTGTCGAGTTCCTCAAGGAACGTGGTCTGACAGACCTTACCGACCACGACGCGTTTTTTGATCTCTTTTATGATGAAGACGTTCGCTTTGAATACATCAATCGGTTCAAGGAATTTACGGCCTGCTTGAACATCGTGTTTCCCGCGAAGGAGGCGCTCGAATATATGCGCCAGTACGAGCGGTTAACTGAGATAAACATTCTCGCCCAAAAACATTTC
>Ga0265338_10006142_pt1 | contig 15415 bp, 12 predicted proteins | sample 42126metaG_FD_193579 | JGI IMG/M metagenome (GOLD analysis project Ga0265338, IMG submission 193579) | Rhizosphere microbial communities from Carex aquatilis grown in University of Washington, Seatle, WA, United States - 4-21-26 metaG | ecosystem: Host-associated > Plants > Roots > Rhizosphere... | reverse complement strand
GCTGCACGAGGCGATGCAGGCCGCGCTGCGGGGCCACGGCGCTCACCTCGACGATATCCGCTATTGCCCGCACCATCCTGAAGGGGTCGTGCCCGACTATGCCGGCGACTGCGGCTGCCGAAAGCCCCAGCCCGGAATGATACTGGATCTGCTGAGCCGCTGGCCGGTCGATGTGAGCGCCAGCCACCTGATCGGCGACAAGCCCAGCGATATCGAGGCGGGCGCGGCGGCGGGTCTTCAGACGACGCTCTTCACCGGGGGCAAGCTGGACGAAACCGTGTCCGCGATCCTGCGCACGGGCCACGCGGGCTCCCGCGCCGAGGGGCGAGCGTAATGGCGTACCTTTGGCTCATGCGATGGCCGCCGTTTTCGCCGCTGAAGGGCGGCGACATCGACTACTCAAGGGAGCTGACGAAGAGCCTGGCTCAATGCGCCCCGATCGACGCCCTGACCTTTTCCTTTCCCGGCGTCACCCCTCCCCAGGTGGAGGGCATGACGTGGCGGCAGATCGATTTCCCCGAGCCGCCGCGTTTGGCGAGCCTGGCCTCGGCCTTGCCCAATGTCGCCTTCCGGCACGCCAGCACCGCCTATCTGGAGGCGGCGGCGGCCGCGGCGCCGGGCGCCGACGCGATCTTCGTGGACTTCATCGGCATGTTCTGGATCGTGCGGCCGCTGGTTGAGCGGCTGAAGGCGCACGACGCACTGCGGCGCCCACCGGTCATCGTCGTCGATCACAATTTCGAACACGACATACGCCGGGACATGGTGGCGCACGAGCGCTCGCCGATCATGCGCCTGGCCCTCGGCCTGGATGCGTGGAAGGCAGGGCGGCTGGAGCGGATCGCCAACGCCCTGGCCGACGGACTGGTCGCGAATACGGACGCCGACTCGGAAAAGTTCGCCCGGATCGTCTCGACGCCTCGTGTCACGGTGATGCCGGCCTACGCGGGCCCCAAGCTGAGCGCCCGATCCATTGACGCCGGCACGCCGCCGCGAATCTGCATCCTCGGCAACCACGACGCCTATCACAAGCGGATGGTGCTCGAGCTCACGCTGGACGCATTGATGCGCGCGGGACTGCCGGAGGGCTGCATCGTCGAGGTCGTCGGGTCCGGCGACAATACGGCCTTCGAGGCCAAGTATCCGGGCATCCGGTTCCTCGGCTATGTCGATGACATCGTCGCCTATCTGCAGACCGTTCGCTTTGGCCTCATCCCCGACGAGGTCGGAGGCGGCTTCAAGCACAGGGCCCTGATGCATGCCTTCCTGCGGACGCCCATGCTGGCCTTGGACAAGGCGCTGGCAGGCATGGGCTTCGTCTCGGGCGAGCACTTCGCCGGCGCCGAGACTCTCGACGAACTGGCGAAACAGATGCCGGGGCTACTCGAGGACTTCCCGCGGCTGAATCGCCTTCAGGAGCAGGCCTTCGCCCATTGTGAGAATGCGTTCAACTGGGCGGATCGTGGCGCAGATCTCCACGCGTTCGCCCAATCCTTGCGGTCTTCGCCGCAACGCCGGGCGCCGCGATAGGCGCCGGGCTGGCCGGGTCAGCCGGCCATCAGCCTGACGGTCAGGCCGATCAGCGCCCAGAGCGCGGCGCTCGCACCGACCGCAACAGCGATCGTCTTCCGGGGCGCCCACTTCTCGTCGGCCGGCCGCGCGGGCTCGATCACGTCGAGGAGGCGTTCCTGGAGCATCCTGGCCGGAGACGCCGCTCCGTCCAGGAATCCATCGCCGAGTGAATTGACCGCCGACAGGCGACCCTCCCTCTGTTCTTGTACGGCCGCCGGTATTGGCAGGCTCGATTTGGCAAGGCGCTGGGCGGACATTGGCAAAAGCTCCGACAGCGGGACCTTAAGAACACTGGTTTACTGGACCGTTGATTTCCTTGGTTTATGGCGGATGAAGTCGCGACTCACTGAGATGTTCCTCGAGACTCGCCATTAAGTCCAGGGCGGAGGGATTGCTACCTGGCAGGAGGGGCCCCGTCCGACGCCCTAGGGCGCCGCTACGGCCGCAGCGGCGGCGTCGAGGAGCCTGTCTTTCCGCGTCGTGCCGACAAGAACCGAGATCACACCCGTCAGCCCTAACGCATTGATAATACGCGCTTTCGCCATCTCGGGGCCGGGAGGGTCTGCTGCAGCGCCGGCCAAGCCGCCCAAGATTTCGCGCGCGACGATTCCCACGCCCCGCGCCTCTGCGAGGCGACCCAATTCGGGTCGGAAGTCCAGGAGGGCGAGCGGCGCCTGGATCAGGTCGAGCGGCCATTGCTCCAATGCGAGGGCGATGGTCGCTTCGTCGTCCGCCGAGACGCCGATCAGACCCACCTTGCCCGCGCCCTTCATCCCGACCAGCGCTTCGAGCACGTCCTGCCGGCGGATGACCTCGGCATTCGGATTGTGAAGGAAGAAGGCGTCGAGCCTCTCCCGGCGCAGGCGGCGCAGACTCCCTTCCGCCCGGGCGGTCAGATAGCCGGGCTCGAAACAGGTCGCGAGCGGCTTGGCGCGAGCCGCAGTCACGCCCGAGCGAAGCGCGCCCAGGTTCCGGGCGATCGGGGCCAGCACCGGCTTCAGCGGCCGTATCAGCTGCATCTTCCGGGAAAAGGTCTGGCCGGCCTTGGTCGAGACGAAGGCGTGGGGATGTCCAGCCAGGATCCGGCCGAGCCAAGCCTCACTGTCGCCCTGGCCATAGATGTCCGCCGTATCGAAGTGGAACAGCCCCGCTGAAAGGGCGGTCTCCACCAGATCGCGCGCCTGGCGGAACCCGAGCCGGCTGGTGATCGAACCGAACCGAGCGCAGCCAAGGCCCAGCCGTCCGGCGCCGCTCGCCCCCCTCAACCCCGGGCTCACCATGCCGCCTCCGGCCCCAAAATGCGGCGCACAGACCTGACGAGCAGCGAGACATAGATCGCCGCGCCGCACGAAAAGACCGCGACATAGGCGATCATGAAGGTCTGGAACGGCCAATGGCCAAGCGCGGCGAGAACGCTCATCAAGGCCATGCTGGACCCCATCAGCACCGATACGCGCGCAAGCGCGACCACCTTGCCGCTGTTCAGCAGCAGGGTTCCGGATGCGGCCTGGAACATCATGGCGACGAGCACCCCCGCCATGCACCAGCGCACACTGACCGGCACGCGCGAGGCGTCCTTGAGCAGCAGGCGGAACACGGAATCGCCGAACCAGGTCACCGCGAGCACGGCCACCACGCAGGACGCCGCCGACAGGCCGAGCCCCAGGGCGATGTTCCGGACCAGCCGCCGCCCGTCCCGATCGTGGATCGCCCTGGTGTTGGCGGGCAGGAGGCTTTCGTTGGGCACGAGGTACGAGAAGGCGCCGAAGCGGGTGATCTTGAAGAACACGTCGAAGGCGATGAGGCCGAGCCCCTTTCCGTAGATCAATGGCACCGCGACATAGGGGAAGTTGTAGACGCAGAACTCCATGATCGAGAACACGCTGGCGGCGCCCATCTGCCGGCCGTGCGCGCCCAGGGCGCGGCCCGGATCCCAGGCGCCGCGGAGAGAGGGTCCGCCGAGCTGGTTCATCAGAGATGGAAGCAATAGCGCGTAGGCCGCCGCCCAGAGGCCGACCGAAATCAGCGCATAGCCGGCGAGGCTCAGGCCATGGGGAAGCGCGAACACCAGCGCAGTCAGGAGCAGGCGCCGAACGGCCTCCACCGCCTCGTAGCGAAGGTAGCGGTCGGTGGCGGTGGCGATCCCGCGGACCAGGTTCCACGGCAGCGCGAGCACCAGCGACAGGAAATAGCCCCCTAGGGCCAAGCGGAGCGGGCCGCCGAGATCGCTGAACAGCAGGACGGCGGCCATGACGGCCTCGGCGATGATCGCCACCAGCAAATAGAGGCCGAAGGCGGTGAACGCGAGACTCCGTTCAGACGAGGCCTCGCCCCTGAGAAACGCGCGCCTCAGCTGGTTGTAGACCACACTCGAGAAGCCAAGGTCGGCGGCCAGGACGTAGGATCCCATCGCGGCGATCACTACGAAACTGGAATAGGCCGACAGCGGGAGAACGCGGATCAGGACACCGGTGAGGGCGAAGCTGATGGCCGTGGCGAGCAGCAGGTTGACCGACTTCAGGCCGAGGTAGGCGATCTGGCGCAGGCTCGCCGGCCTTGCCCGGACCGTCGCGCCGGTCGCGGCCAGGACGCCGGCGGGGGGCGGCCGCGGCTCGGTCCGGGTCACGCTATCTCTGTCCCCACAGCCTGTCCCAGCCATCCGCGGTCGCCGCGCGCGCGAGGCGCAGCGCCCGGACCGAGCGTTCCACCGGCCACAGCAAGGACCCCAGCGGGGGCCGCGCCCTGATCTTGCTCGTCACCGAGGTGGCGCGGCATCCACGCGCCAGGTCACTGATATAGCCGTGCGCGAACGCGCGGGCGCACCACTCGACGTCCTCGCCCTCGCCCCAGGCCAGGTTATCGTCCAGCGGGCACTCGGCGTGGAGCGCCTTGGTGGTGAAGAAGGCGCCGCCGTCCACATGGACGCCGCCGCGTTCGTGCAGCACGAGGGGATCTGCGCCCGGGACATTGCGCAGATTGAGACCGAGCCGCCTGGGGACCGCGCCGATATTGGTCTCGGCGGCCGAGACCAGGGACAGGTAGGGCTTGGGCTCGCCGTTCTCGATGTTCACCGTGTCGGGCGACAGGATGTCGAATTCTTCGGGAGCCGCAGACAGGGCCAGGGGATCAAGCTGCACCCGCGCGTGGAAAAGCGCCACCCGCGGCCCGTGCAGGGCGCGGATCAAGGCGTTCTTCTTGCGGCAGATCAGGAACCGCGGCCCCGGCTCGTCCAAAAATTCGAGGTAGCGGACGGCGGGGAACCGCGACAGCAGGGCGGGCTCGGCCCTCGGGGGGCCACAGACCACGATCTCGCCGCCGGACGCCGGATCGAGTTCCGGCTGCCGGGATAGGCCCTGGAGGCACGTTTCGAGCGTCTCGAGCTCGCCCTGTCCGCCGGAAAAGATCACGCCGGCGCTCCAGCCCTTGGGCGGGAGCGGGGTGCGCCGTTCAAGATCGATCACGCCCTTCTCGTCGAACCCGACAAGCTGGGTGTCGCGGCCGAGAAACTTGAACGTCCATTCGCGCACGAGATTGAAGGGCGCCTCGAACGGCGGCGCCTCCTGGGTCGTGCGCCCATCGTCCAGCAGGACGATCCGGCCGCCCGGCCGTACGGCCCAAAGGGCGTAGCGCAGCGCCAGGGGCAGCAGCCGACGATGTTTGAGCTTCGGCGTCTCGATGACCACCTCGGAGAGGCCGGTCGCGGCGCGCAAAGGGAGGAGGTCCGCGCGGGAGCGCACGATGACCCGATCGGCGGCGGGCGACGCGCCCTCGCCCTTCATGCGGCCGCCGGATCGACCGAGGCCCGCACCCGTCGGGCAGGCGCGCCGAAGATCAGTGATCGCATGAAGCCCGCCGCCCAGGGCATGTGGATCGCGGGCAAAGCCAAAAAGGTCGCCATCAGGCACATGTCGCGTTTTTGGATCGCCAAGGCGAAGGCGATCAGCAGACACCCGGCGACATAGCCGATAGGCCCGAGCAGGAACCACGGCTGCAGGGGCGACAGGGCGAGGCACAGCAGCAGGAGGAGAAGGAAGGCGGGGGGGATGATCTGCCGAAGCCGCAGACGACCGGGGTGCTTGAGCTCGACCTGGGCCCGGCCGACGCCATTGCGGTAATACTGGGCCGCCAGGGCCGACAGCGAATTACGGGGAAAGTAGTCGACCACCAGCTCGGAGGTGAACCAGATCTGGGCGCCCACGCGCGCCAGGCGCAGATCGAACTCCGCATCTTCAGCGGCCACGAAGGATTCGTCGTAGCCCCCCACCTGCTCGAACGCCGAGCGCAGGAAGGCCGCGTGGTGACCGTGGTCGACGTAGCCGCACTTGCCGCCCACCCGGTGAACCGCGCCGCCTGTCCCATAGATGGTGTTGGAAACCGCCGCCACGGCTCTCTGGAAACAGCCCTCCCCCACGGAACGGAGGCGGACGACCACGCTCTCGGCTCCGGTCTTGGCCAGGGTCTCCAAGAGGCCGCTGATGTAGTCGTCGGGATAGGCGGCGTGCGCATCGAGCCGGATGAGGACGTTGGCTTCCGGATTGGCGACGCGCGCGGCGAGATTGATGCCGGTCGACTGGATACGTGCAGGGTTGTCGACCAGCCGGACACGGGGGTCCTTGAGGACGAACTCCTGCACGATCGAGCGCGTGGCGTCCTCGCTTCGTCCGTCGACCACGATCACCTCGACAACGGAATCGTCCCATTGAGGCGCCATCCCCTCAAGCAGGGCGCCGATGAAGGACTCCTCGTTGAAGGTCGGTATGATGATGGCTGCGCGCATGGCGCTGGCGCTCGGCATACTGGTTTCAACCACCTCTGCCATCCCCAAGAGCGCGCGCTGGCGTCGGTTGTGCATTTTTCCACCACGACCGGTGCTCAGAATGCCGCTCCTCGCCGGACGGATACAGAAGTGTGCAAAACAGGACACACGACAGCACAGGTAAGGCGAGCGCGAAGCTCGCTCCTCCAAGCAAATAGAATGCCAGAAATCCCAGGCTTAGCCGCTTGCTGGGAGCTCCGGCGAACATTGCGTAGACGAAGAAGACGCAAAACAGCAGCATCGGCACAAAGCCGTACTCCGACGCCACTTTTACGGGCGCCAAGGGCGACTCGATCGTAAGCGGGGTGTTGCCCGCACCGATCCCGGTGAGAAGGAATCCCGGATCCCGCGCGCGGTCGAACATCTCCCTCGCAGGGACGACGAAGCGGTAATAGCCGCTGGTTCCCTGCTGTTGGAACTCGAAGATCCGCCCCTCGATTGCATGAAACCATCCCGTAACAATCGCCACGGCGATCAGCACGCCTGCGCCCGCCACGGCAAGGGCGAAGGTCCTGGGCCCCTCACGGCTGAGAAGAAGAGGTGCAGTCACGGCCAGGATAAGGATGCCGGTTCCCGCGAACGTCAGTAACACGAGCAGCGCAAAGGCCGCCAACCGCCAGATGCGGCGGAAATAGACCGCCTCGACGATCAGCGCCAGGGCGGCGAACTGGGACAGATACGACACCTCCAGGAAGACAATCCCGTTGGGTTTCTCGAAACGGGAACCATAGGCCATCGGCTGCAGATAGTTGAAATGCGGCACCCTCAGCATGGGGGGCAAGATCTTGTCCAGGTCCGGCCAATAGCGCCATCCAACTGTCAGCTGCACCAGATGCTGCGCCACAACCACAGCAAGCATGATCAGCATCAGGACCTGGAATGCGTTGAGGCAACTCAAATAGAGGGCCCGGCTGACCTTAAGCCTGACGCACATAGGGATGTAGAGGGACAGCGCCAGGAACATGGACGCTCCCGAGAATTCGCGACCCACCATGAGCTGGCTGATCAGGGCGGAGACCCCGAAGGCGGAAAACAGGAGAAGGCGGATCGGGTCGAGCAGCAGACGCGACGACAGCGCGATGGCTGCGAGGCCCGCCCACATGGCGGGCAGCCCGAGTGCGATGCTCGTCTCGCCGACCGGAACCCCAACCTTCTGGAACACCACCACCGCCAGGAGTTCGAGGATGAAGACGGTACGAACGATCTGCTCGGACGGGCTGAGCGACGCGGCTCCGTCGCGCGCGCGACCGCTAGGTGCGAACGCCGCGAAGACGGGAGAACGAGCCAGCGATCTCAGCATTCGGCGGCGCTCCGGCGGAATGGCGGATTGGTTAGTCTCTGTTTGACATTGATAGGTATCCAGACGGGGAATGGAGGTTCGGTGAACACGATCCTAGCTGCGGCGACGGTCGCGCTGATTTTCGGGCAGGCGATCGCCTTGGGCGCCAACACCGCCTTCCTTGCCTCCTGCGCGGCCCTTTCGAGCCTCGTAGTGGGTAATTTCGTGTTCTGGTCGACCTGCCGCGAAGCGTCGCCTTCCTTCTGGAAGCCGTTGGCCGTCCCATTGGCCTTGTACGCCGCCGCCCTGGGGTGGGGTGCGGCCCCCCTGCTGCTGCAGGCGCTCGGCCGCTGGCCGGGCCCAAGGCCTGTAGCACCGGACATGGCCTGGCTTGAGCTGAGCAAGCTGATCGCCTTGGGAGCCATATTCGTCACCGGCGCCTTGCTCGGAAGAAGCGAAGATCGGCGGCGGAAGCTCACCACACTGATCATCGGCGCCAGCACGCTATATCTTCTCTTGTCGTTTTACCTGTGGAGGAAAGATCCCCTGATATTGTGGGGAGAGCCGAAAGGGGCGCACGCCTATCGCTTTACCGCCACACTGCTCAACGCCAATGCGGCGGCTTGCCTCATTGGCGCCTTGGTCCTGATCGGGGTTGGTCGCCTCGTCCATTCGACTCTGTCCTTCCGTCGAATGATCTGGGCGCCGGAGGAGGCGCTCTGGCCAGGCCTGGCCCTCATCACTGTCGTACTCGGGATCGCTGGAATCCTCGTGACGGCCTCTCGCGTGGGACTTGCCGGCGTGGTGATCGGCGGACTCGCGCTCATCATCCTCACGCCGCCCCGCAGTTCGCAGTCGCGGCTCCGCAGATCCTTGCTGCCCGCACTGGCGATCATAGGCCTCGGCCTTGTCGTTATCCTGATGGTCGGCGGCGCCCCGACGTTTGAGCGCGCAGTCGGAGCGAGCGACGTAGACATCCGTTGGCAGGCTTGGCGAATGCACGCCGAGCTGCTGCTTCGGTCGCCGTGGTTCGGGTATGGTCTCGGCAGCTTCAGGCAGTTGCATCAGGCCAACCTAGACTTCGCGCATGCGCTGACGCTCTGGGACCTGGGCGCCGTCCATCAGCCGCTGCTGCAGGCCGCGGTCGAAGGCGGCGCGCCGTTTGCGCTGCTGATCGCGGCCACGATCGTCGCCGCGGCATATCCTGCGGCCATCGCCTTCGGTCGCGATGCTCCTGGAAAGCGCTGGGCCACAAGTATCGCCCTCGCCGCACTGTTGATATTGGTGAACTCTTCGGTCGACATCGCCATGAACGTCCCCGCGATCGCCTCGCTCTTTGCGCTACTGCTGGGCGTCTTGGCTGGGTGGGGAAGCGAAGCCACGCGCCAGCGGGTTCGGGACCTCGGACGATCCGAACGAGCCGCCGGCTTGCGCGAGACCTAGTATGCGCGCGGGTCGGAGACGATCAGGGGGATTGTCTTCAGCAGGATCGACAAGTCCATCTTGAGCGACCAGCTGTCGATGTAGGCGTTGTCAGCATCGACGCGCCGCATCATGTGCTCAATCGTGTGCACTTCGCCGCGCAGCCCGACAACCTGGGCCAATCCGGTCAGCCCCGGCTTGGCGCGGAAGCGACCATTGTAGGCCTCGATCAGGCCGCCATAGTGCTCGTCATGAGACAGGGCATGAGGGCGCGGGCCCACGATAGACATGTCGCCCTTCAGCACATTGATCAGCTGAGGCAGCTCATCGAGGCTCGACTTGCGGAGGAACGCGCCGACGCGGGTGACCCGCAAATCATCCTTGGTCGCATGGCGAATGGCGGGTCCATCCTCCTGCACCCGCATCGAGCGCAGCTTGTAGATGGTGAACACCGAGCCATTCAGGCCCGTACGCCTCTGCCGGAACAGAGCGGGGCCCTGGCTCTCGAAACGGATCAGGGCGCCGAGCAGCAGGAGCAAGGGCAGCAGAAACAACAGGGCCGCGGCCGCCACGAAGATATCGATCGCCCGCTTGATTTCGCTGGAAGACGGAGACGGGCGGCGGCTCGCGGATACGCGCCGAGAGGATGAGGACTGCCCAAGACCGTCGGCCCAGACCGAAGTTCGAACGCGGGAATCGATCGTATTGACCATGGGGGGTCCCCTAAACAAGCCCTCTTACTGCACCGTACGCTGCACTGCAATATACAGTCTAAATCCGCAGGCAATCGTTCTCTCTTGGAACGCGAATCCTAGCGGCCGCCCGCCCGACGCTTGAGCAATGTGCTCGCCAGCTGGGCATTCTTTGTGCCCGGAACGGAGCGGCCTCCGCCCTTTCAGGCAACCGCGATTAAGACTTACGCGGGATAGTCAATCCGCCGTCAAGCCAAAATTTTTTGTCAGTTAATCAAAGGGTAAACGACCACGCCTTTCGCAATTGCGAAGTGAACGGACGGTTCTAAGCGAAGCTGGCGGCTCTGGCGGACTATTAGTCTGGTCCACACCTATGACTGCAGGGGACTGCGCGCCGCGGCCCGCGTACCGGACTCAGGAGCATCTTCCGCCTTGAGAAGCCGCTGGAAGCGGTCCCGAAGGCGAAGCATGGGCTGCTCGAACAAAGTGAAGGAAAGCCAGCCGAGCGCCATCATCGTCGCCGTGAACGCGATCAGGAACAGGGCGTAGGAGACATATCCGGGCGGCAGCCGCAGCTGAGAGAGGAGCAACAGACACGGCCAATGCGCGATGTAGATGAAATAGCTGTAGCGGCCGAGGCGCCGTAGCAGGCCAAGGGACATCACGCGCCGCAAAGGGCGCACGAACATCGAGCATCCGATCAGACCTCCCCACATCAGCGCCGCGGGCGTGAAGCCGAGCACCTCGACCGCCGGGTTGGAGTAGTGCACCGCGTGGGCGGAGAGGAAGACCGCCAGCAAGACCGCGAAACCGCCTGCGAGACTGGCGGCGCTGATCGCAAAGAAGGTTCGGCCGGGACCTAGCGCCCTGGCGAGAACCGCAAGCAGGGAACCGAAGATCAGCCCGTCGCAGTGGGTGATGGTCGCCTGATAGATGGCGTCGGTCGACCAGGCCCCTTCCAGCGCCCAACGCAGCGCCGCGACCGCCGCCATCAGGGCGAGGAGCAACGCCGTCAGCCACCGCTGCGGGGTCAGCAGCATGAGCAGCGGCCAAACCAGATAGAACTGCTCCTCGATCGCCAGCGACCAGAGCGGGCCCAGCGCCACCGTGGCCTTGCCGAGGCTGACATGCAGGGCGGGCGCCCAATTGGCGGCGTACGCCAGATACCAGGCCATGTGCCTGTTCGCGTCCGCGACCACCGACGCGAGGAGCGGCGGAAGGGCTCGCACCGCCAGCCCCAGCGCCATGACCCCGAGCAGCGCGGCATAATAGAGCGGGAAGATCCGGAAAACCCTCTTCAAGTAGAAGTTGCGCAAATATCCTGGATCGCTTCGCGTCTTCAACAGTATCGCGGTGATGAGGAAGCCCGAAAGGACGAAGAACAGGTCCACCCCGAGCCAACCGGCGAGGAGGGGATGAGAGGTCTGGTCCGTCGAGACGACCGGGCCGCGGTAATAGACGTGGATGAGCAGCACCAGCAGGATGGCCAGCCCCCGCACGCCATCCAGCGCCGGAATGTGCGACGTCGATGGGTCGAGCGGGGCCTGGAAATCGAGCACGCCCCGCGGCGCGGCGCGGCCATCTTGGGCTTGGCGGTCACCGTGGCTCAAACGCCGTTCTCCGTCCGATGGAAAGACCTCGACAAGCGTCCGCTCGTTTCGCGCCGCGAAGCCGCCAATTGTGACCGACTAGGCGAGGAACACGAAATTGTTGATGTAGCGACCGCTGTAAGCCCCCGTATTGAGCAGATGGATCGCTGCCTCGGGCGCATGCTGATCCTTGTCGGGGTCGAACCGGTCCATGCCGACGAGCCGGCCGCCGTCGAGCATCAGGCCCTGGTAGCCGAAGCCCCCGAGGTATTCGCGCAGGGACCGCACGGCGTTGTTCCGATGGCGCTCCTCCGCCTCGATCAGCAGGGTCGGGCGATCCCGCCGCAGGAGCGCCTGGGCGCCCTTCAGAACCTCGAGCTCGTGGCCCTCCACATCGATCTTGATGAAGCCCACATCGCTCAGGTCGAGCGCGTCCAGCGTGGTCATGGGCACTTTGAAGGTCTGGATATCGCCCTCCGAAAGCACGTTGCCTGGTTCGATGGTCGCCAGGCCGGTGATGGCGGGGCGCCGAAGCTCGGCCTCACCTTCCGCGCTGGACAGCGCCGTCCAGATCACCTCGGCCTTGCCGGCGAACAGCCGTTTCAGGCGGGCGGCCAGTTCCGGATTGGCCTCCACAGCGGTGACCGCGGCCGAGACCTCCAGAAGCGCCTGGGTGTAGACCCCGGTGTGGCCGCCGACGTCCACGGAGCGACGGCGCCCATCGACCAGGAAGGGGAGCAGGGCAAGCTCCTCTTCGGGGGGGCCGAGAAGCCGGTTGCGCAGCGACCGGGCCGCCAGATAGGCCGCGGGCCAAGCCTCGAGGTGCGATGCGATCTTTGCCATGCCGCGACCCTAGAGCGGGTTGGGACGAGATTGAACCGTCCGTATCGAGCTCGCGGCCGTTCGGCAGGAAGGACGGCGATCGATGCCCGCCTATGCCGCCGGATCGGGCGCCCGCGCAGGGCGAAGGGCCAAGCCGCCAAGGCGGGAGAACAGATCCTCCAGAAGTCTGCGCCAGAGCCGGCGATGGTTTTCGAAGAGAATCGAGAACACGAGGGAGACCGCCAGCGCCGCGAGGCCGAGCTCTGCGGTCCTTAGGGGCCCGTTGGACTGACGCCGGAGGACTGCAGACGCGAACATCAGGACCGGCAGATGGACCAGATAGATGGAAAGGGTCATAGCCGCGCCGAAACGGATGGCCCGACTCAGCGGTCGGAGCAGTCCGGAAAGCCGGTGGCCGACGCTGGCGAACCCGACGAAGGCGGCGGCGACCAGAAGTCCGATCACCCAACCCCAGACCACCTCGGCGGCATAGCCCAGCTGGTCGAGGATCGGCTGGCCCAGCAGGCCCCGCTCGAGATCAAGCAGTTTCCAGCCGACCCTGAGTCCGATACCGGCCAGCAGCAGGGACGGAGCGATGATGACCAGCGCCCAGCCGGCCGCTTCGGGAACGACCCGCCGTTTGACCAGCTTCCACGCCGCCCAGCCCGCCAGCCAGACCGGCATCAGGAGAAGGATCTTGGGCCCGGCGACAGCGGCCGCGGCGATCACCAGCAGCATGCGCACGGAGCCGGCGGTGAAGGCGGCGAAAGCGAAGATGACATAGTACCAGAACTCGAATCCCAGCGACCAAACCGGGGCGTTGGACAGCGGCGCTATCGACTGGAACCAGATCTCGTTCAGGAACAGGGCGGCCGCTCCAAGGCGCAGGAACGGCCTGTCCCAGGCCATGTAGTGATCCCATCCCTGATAGGCGCCCGGCGCCATGCCGCGGCCGATGGCGTCAAGGATCGCGGTCAGCAGGAGCGCCGGCAGCAAGACGGACCATAGCCGCGCCAAGCGGCTCGCCATGAAGACCCGAAGGCCATGCTCACGGCCGTCGGCGACATAGCCGATGACGAAGCCGGACATGACGAAGAACGTCATCACCGCGACGTAGCCGAGATAGATGGTGTTCATCCACGCGCCGCCGAGCTGCGCGGCCCCCAGGTGATTGAACACCACCACCAGTGCGGCGCCGAAACGGACCGCGTCGAGGAAGATCGACATCTCTTCCGATAGGCGGGGGTCGGAGGCGGGAGCCGGTCGCGCCTGGGTCATTTCGGGCGACGCCTTCTGCTTGAATGGACTGCAGGTTGCCAAGATGGGGAACGGACGGCAAGCACATCCCACCTCGCCGGCGATGTGTCCCGGCCGAGCGACCCAACCCCCCAAGGCGCGACGCGTCGGGGATAGTGGCGTAGATCAGCGGAGAGAGACGCGGCAGGATATGCTTAACTGGAAAGTAATGGCAATCCTTTGTTGACCCTAATCCCCGTAAACCACAACAATGAACCACGTATTAGTGTGGTCGAGAGAATATACCCCGAAATATGGGGTGCCGGGATGTCTTCTTCCGCCTACAAGAACTTCGATGGCGTGGCCGTGTCCTTGGGGGCCGGCCCGTCGGTCATCTATTATCAGTCGCAGACGCACGCTGGCAGCACGCTGACCGGCACCAAGGGCAACGACCAGTTGCCGGATGTCGCCGGCGGAAACACGCTCGCGGGTGGCGCGGGCGACGACACCTACGTGGTGACCGATCCCGGCACCAAGGTGGTCGAGCAGGCCAACAGCGGCGCCGACACCATCAACGCCTACACTAACTATGTCCTGCCGGCGAACGTCGAGGCGATGAACGTCAAGGGCGACAATATCACCGGCATCTCCAACAGCGCCGGCGGGCTGTTGCTGGCGTCAGGCGCCAGGGACGTCCTGGTGAGCGGGACCGGCAAGGACGTTTTGGTCGACAGCGGCTCTGGGGGCGACACCTTCGCCTTCGCCCAGGGCTCCAGCAAGGACGTGATCTATAACTTCCAGACGTCCGGGAGCAGTCACGACTATATCCAGCTGAAGAACTTCGGCTTCACGACCTTCGCCCAGGTGCAGAGCCACCTGACTCAACAGGGCGCGGATACGCTGCTCAGCCTGAGCGCGAACGACGCGATCCTGATCCGCAACACCAAGGTCTCGGACCTCAACGCCGACGACTTCAAGCTGTCGATCGACACCAGCAGCATGAAGCTGACGTTCGACGACGAGTTCAACAGCCTCAACATCAACAACGGCTCGTCCGGCGCCTGGAAGACCAGCCTTGCCTGGGGCCCCGCCAACGGCGCGGGATCGCTCTATGGCCGCAACGAGCCCACCAACGGGGAGAAGCAGGCCTATACGGATCCCACGGCCACGGGTCTGGGGACCAATCCGCTCGGGATCAATCCCTTCTCGATCCAGAACGGCGTGCTCTCGATCACCGCGGCCAAGACCCCCGCGGCCGACGTGTCGACGCTCTATGGCCTGCCCTACACCTCAGGGATCCTGACCACTCAGAACAGCTTCTCGCAGCAGTACGGCTACTTCGAGATCCGGGCGGAGCTCCCGGCCGAACAGGGGACTTTCCCGGCCTTCTGGATGCTGCCGACCGATAAGAGCTGGCCGCCCGAGGCGGACATCTTCGAGTCGGTGAACGGCAGCGGCGTCGTGCCCCAGAGCTATGTTTCGAACCAGACTGGGACGGCGTCAGGGCAAAGCTTCTGGTCCTATGTGCCGGACGCCTCCACGACCTTCCACACCTACGGCCTGCTGTGGACCAAGGACACCCTGACCTACTACATCGACGGGGTCGCGACGGGCGTGGCGCCGACGCCATCGGACATGAACAAGCCCATGTACATGCTGGTGAACCTGGCGATGGGCGGCAACTGGGCGGGCGACCCCGCGGCGAACTTCACCACGGCCCAGCTGAAGGTCGACTACGTCCGGGCCTACAGCCTCCCGAACACCAGCACCGGCTCGTCAGGCGGCGGCGACGGCTTGGGGTCCGGCTCCGGTTCGGGGTCCGCCGCCCCGACGACCGCCCTCCACCCCACCAGCATGACCCCGCCGCCGGCCGGATCCGACGTGGTCTATTCCGCAACCAACATGACGCTCGGCAAGAGCGCCCACGTCCTCGTCCTGACCGGTAGCGCCGACATAAGCGGAAGGGCCAATGACCTCGGGGACAAGC